>Ga0070741_10017533_pt1 | contig 11745 bp, 12 predicted proteins | sample Coa_R1_4_FD_66440 | JGI IMG/M metagenome (GOLD analysis project Ga0070741, IMG submission 66440) | Surface soil microbial communities from Centralia Pennsylvania, which are recovering from an underground coalmine fire - Coalmine... | ecosystem: Environmental > Terrestrial > Soil > Unclassified ...
GGTCCCAAGGTTCTTGGCTTTTACTTTCATGCTTCCTTTACTGACCATCTTTGCCGACCTAGTGGGATGGGGCGGAGGACTTTTTGTCAGTTCATTGAAGTTCACCTCCTCGACGACCTATATCGAAAGCACCCGATCGTCCTTGGAAACCGGCGATATCATGGGCGGGCTCATTAAGGCCCTTTTTTTCGGCGCCATTATCGCGGTGGTCTCTTGCCGACAGGGTTTTGCCACCACCAACGGCGCAGAGGGGGTGGGGAAAGCCACCACTAACGCGGTGGTTTTTTCCTTCATGCTCATTCTTATTTCAGATTACTTTTTGACCGCCCTATTGACGGCAATGGATATTTGAGGAACCGCCATGAATGGAAATAAAAAATTGATCGAGCTGAAAGGGGTCAGCAAGAACTTCGGCGAGCGACGGGTGCTGGATGGGGTCGATCTGGAGGTGTTCCAGGGCGAAACATTGGTCATTATCGGCCGTTCCGGTGTGGGCAAGAGCACCATCCTCAAACATGTCGCCGGGCTCCTCGCTCCCGACTCGGGTGAGATCTGGGTCGAAGGTCTCGAGATAGGTCGACTGAAGGAGTTGGAACTGAACGACCTTCGTAAAAAAATGGGGGTGGTTTTCCAGTACGCGGCCTTATTCGATTCCCTGACGGTCTTTGAGAATGTGGGTTTTCGGCTGATGCGGGATTTTAAAATGACAGAAGCCAAAGCCTTGGAAGTGGTCGAGAAAAAATTGGAATTAGTAGGATTAAAAAACGACCTGATGAACCTCAAGCCCGCCCAATTATCCGGCGGCATGCGCAAAAGGGTGGGTCTGGCCAGGGCTATCGCGGTCGATCCCGAGATCATCCTCTACGATGAACCCACTTCCGGGTTGGATCCGGTGACCTCGGAAGCCATTAATGACCTCATTTTGGATATGCAAAAAAAACTGAATGTCACCTCGGTGGTGGTCACCCACGATATGCACAGCGCCTACAAGGTGGCTAACCGTATCGCCATGATATATGATGGAAAAATCATCGGGACGGGAACGCCGGAAGAGATCAAAAACAGCCCTAATCCCTATATCCATCAGTTCGTGACGGGAAGTGTGGAAGGACCCATGCCGATCCGCTGAGCGGTTCCGGCTTGAATCCGACGTTTTGGGGTAAAAGATGAAGGCATCCTTGGAATTTAAAGTGGGACTCATGACCATCCTGGCCCTTTTGGTCCTGATGATCTCCATTCTTTTCCTCTCCAATTTCCGCCTCGGCGGGGGCGGCCGAATCATCACCGTCCAATTCAACTTTTTAGGTGACCTCAAGGTGAACGCCCCGGTCCAATACGCGGGCGGAATCCGGGTCGGGGTGGTTCGGGATGTAAGGATCGGGGACAACAAAGCTTTGGTGGACTTGCTCATTACGAATAAAGACCTCAAAATCAGGCGGGATTCCCAGATCGCTCTCTATAGCGCGGGTTTATTGGGATCCCGTTATGTTCAGATCGGGGCTGATCTGGGGACAGGCCCTGAGGTTCAAAAAGGGGATGTGTTGGAAGGCCTGGACTCCAACAATCTGGATAGGACCTTCAGTCAACTGGGGGATGTCATGGAATCCTTCGAAAAGATGATGGGCGATCCAAAGGCCAAAGAGAATTTCCTCCATTCTTTCGACAACATGAACAAGGCCACCGACCAGCTGCTTGCTTTGACGGTCGCCAGCCGAACCAAGATCGAGAAGATGATCGACCAAATGTCCCGGTCCAGCGATCAGGTGCCCCAGATCATGTCCAGCGCGCAAAAGGTTTCCCAAAACCTGGAAAACCTCACGAATGCCTTGAACAAGCAGCAGATAACCCAGTCGATGAAAAACCTGGATAACACTTTGAAGGTCATGAATGAAGTGGCCAACGACATCCATAATGGAAAAGGCGCAGTCGGGGTCCTGCTAAAAGACGAGCAAATGGGTGACGATATCAAGGCCCTGGTGGAGGAGTTGAAAGCCCATCCTTGGAGACTTCTCTGGAAAAAATAATCCTTGTTCCTATGAAAAAACGCTCTCCGCTGATTACGGTTTTTCTCTTGCTGTTATTGGCGCATTCCCAACTGGCTTTGGGGGAAGAGGCCTCTTCTCCGGTAACCATGGATCAAAACTCCTCCGCGGATGGAGCAGGGAAATCCCATGGCAAAGGGGGGATCCTTCAGGATCCCTCCAAAGTCGGATCGATGGAAGTGTGGGACATGGATATGGGAATGGCCATGCCTTTTCCCATGGACCATATGCCCATGAGCATGTTGATGCTGCATGGGTATGGTTTTTTTGAGGCCATCGCGGAGGAAGGCGTTCAAAGGGGCCGCTCCGACTTTTCCGGACCCGATATGTTCATGGCCGATCTGGGAACTTCCTTGGGAGCCGTTCAATACCTGAACCTGGATGTGATGTTGACCACCGATCTTTGGCTGGTCCCCAAAACCGGTACGCCCGAGCTATTCCAGATCGGAGAAACCCAGGCGAACGGCGCGCCTTTTTTGGATGCCCAGCATCCCCACAGTTCCCCCCTCATGGGTTTGACCTTGAGCGATACGATCGCCCTCGACTCGAGCGACAAAAGCAATCTCAAGCTGTTCTTCGCGCCGCGCGGTGAATCGACAGACGGCCCGATCGCTTATATGCACCGTTTGACCGGCATGGTCAATCCCGACACCCCCTTAGGCCATCATGTTGGCCAGGACGCTGGGCATATCTCCAGTACAGTCCTGGGGGAGTCATTGAAGCTGGGTGAGTTTCATATCGAAGCTTCCGCTTTCAATGGGATGGAACCCAACCCGACCCAAGTGGATCTACCCATTGGCACACCTGATTCATACGCGGTGCGGCTCATCAATGAATTTTCCGGAAGCACTCAATTCATGGCTTCTTATGCCTCTGTCCACGATCCCGAACCGGGCATTCCCGAGGCTAAGCGAGTTTCCGTTTCCCTTTATACCCATGTTCCCCTATCCCCGACCATGACTTGGCATAACACCCTTATCTATGGAGGGATCACCGGAATCGATAACGCCGCCTACCTCAATTCAACATTGGAAGAGTTCGCCTTGGCCAGCGAGAAAATGGCTTTTTATGGAAGGATCGAGGTCCTTCAAAGGACGCCCAACCAATTGGGAGTTTCCGGGATCATCAATCCCGATGTGGGCCGTTGGATCACCGCGGTGACCTTGGGTTATAGCCATCGGGTGGCGGCTTGGGATGGCTGGGAGCTCCGTGCGGGCGGAGAAGTCACGAACGACCAAACACCGCCGGAATTTTCCGGTACCTATGAAGGGAATCCCCTTTCCTACAAATTCTTCTTCGAATTAGGCGGAAGCCAGATGGTCGGCCTGTGACGATCCGTTAAGATAACGACATCTTTTTGGCAAGATGGGTAAATAGAATCTGCTTTTCTTCCGCTAGAGTCCCCTGGAAAATCCATGAAAATAAACCCGATCAAAATTGAAGGCCCCCTCCATCCGCATCAAAAGGAATATTTAGGACTTCTTCGCTTTTTAAGCCGAAGTTATGGTTTCAAGGATCCCCTTTGGTTCGAAAAGGACGCTTCCCAGTTCTTCAGCCGGGAGACCGATTCCTTAAAAAATAAATGGGTCTTGAAAATAAATGGGCAATTCGCCGCTCATGTCGGCCTCTTTCCGTTTACGGCGTCGATAGAAGGCCGAAAGCTTGCGGTGGCGGGTATCGGGGCGGTGGCGACCCACCCGGACCATCGGGGCCAGGGCTTGATGAAACGCCTCATGGATTCCGTGAGTCGGGAGATTTGCGCGAAGGACTACCCGCTTTCCATCCTTTGGGGGGACAGAGGTCTCTATGAGCAATATGGTTATGCACAGGCGATGTTCCTTGATCAATTCACTTTCCAAAAGCGAATTCTGAAAAATTACGCGGCCCCAAGGAAAATCCGCCCTGCGATTCCTAGCGACTTGTCCAGCATTTTCCGGATCTATTCATTCCATCCATTCCATACCGTTAGAAATATCCGATCCACCCATGCGATCCTCAAAAAATTCAAAAACAAGGATCTTGAACCGGCTTGGGTCCTGGAAGAAAAAGGAAAAGTCGCGGCCTATTCCGTTTTTTGTAGATCCAAGACCGGCGGGTCGGAAATAGCGGAGTGGGGAGGAGCGAGCGAGGATGTGGTCCGTCTTTGGGCAGACCTGCTCAATCGAAATTCGGAAAGTGAACTCTCGGTGTCACTATATCCGGGGAGCGATCTCTATGGATGGGCTTTGGAAAATAATTCCCATCAAACCCGCATGACACAGTCTTGTATGATCAAAATATTGGATCTTTTTAAAGTCCTAAAAACTTTCGAACCCCAACTTCAAAGGAACTATCGATCGATGGGTTCAAGGACCCGAAAAATCCTTACAATCCGTTTGGAAGACGGGCAGGCCGTATCCCTGGTTTTAGGGACTGACTTGAAAGTGGCTTCCCGGGTCGGGGGGAGGCCCATCACCCTTTCCCACTCGGACGCTGTTCGTTTATTTTTTGGCGCAGGGAAACCGAGGCGGGAGATCGCCTGTTTGGCCAATGATACTGGAATTTTGGACGTCCTGTTTCCTTTGACCTGGTACTGGTGGAGAACGGATTGGATTTAATGAACTAGTGTCAGCTATCGTTCGCGGCTTTTGGCCGAAGAATTTTAAGCATTGGGGCAAAGGTATGAAAATCAGGGTGGCGATTCTCTCGGTCTTTTTAATGGGGTTTTTAGGAACTGGATGTTCGGAGCGAAAAGATGCCCGAACCACACTCCGCATTTCTTCCTGGGGAGACCTTCAGGAAAACAATATCCTTCAAAATTTGATCGATGGTTTTGAGAAACTTCATCCGGGTGTCCATGTCCAATTGGACAGGGTTCCTTTCGAGGAATATGTCGATAAGCTCTTGACTCAATATGCGGGAAAGATGGCGCCGGACGTTATTTTCGTATCGGCGGAGCATTTGGCCGATTTTTATCCCCGCGGACTATTGGAGCCCCTAACGCCTTACCTTAAAGAGGATCCTTCCGTCGATCTGAGGGGCTTTTATCCAAACCTGGTTCGTTGGTATACGGTGAATGGGGATCTTTACGTTGTTCCCCGGGATATCGCTCCGGTTTGCGTTCTTTACTACAACAAATCCGCTTTCGATGAGACGGGATTGCCCTATCCCCATGATGATTGGACCGTGGACGAGTTCCTTCGCGATGCGGTCAAGTTGACCCGGACAAACACTCGAAAGAACACCCGTCGCTGGGGCATTGTGGATGATTGGGCATTGCCGGAAACTTGGATCTATGCCTTTGGCGGGAGCTTCGTGGATGATCCCCATCACCCCACGAAATATACGGTCGCCCAGGACGGTTTTGTTCGGGGAGTACAATTCCGAGGGGACTTGATCAATCAATACAAAGTCATGCCCAATCCTTCCAATCTCGCCCAGCAAGGTAATGTGGGAACTTCGGACATGTTCGTGAACGGGAGCGCGGCCATGTTCCTATCCGGCATCTGGAAAACACCTATGTTCCGCCAGATCAAGAATTTCAAATGGGACGTGGTCATGGCGCCGAGGGTGAAGGGTATCCGGAGGGCGGTGGTAGGAGGGAGTTCGGGTTATGGGATCGTCAGGACCTCTCGGCATAAAAAGGAGGCCTGGCAATTGATCGCTTATCTTTCAGGCCCCGAAGGGCAGACCCAATTCGCTTCTACCGGTCTAGCCCAACCGGCATTGATGAAGGTGGCGGAATCCAAGGCCTTTTTGGATGGGCAAGACCCGCAGAACAAAAAAATGCTGTTGAAGGCCGTTCAATACGGCATCGATCAACCCATCGCGACTAATTGGCGGGAAGTGGAACAAGGCGTTATTTTTCCCGCCCTGGATAAGGTTTGGCTGGGTGAGGAAAAGGCCTCTGAGGCGGTCGGGAAACTGGACCAGCAGTTGAAGAACCATCCATTGGTCTCCCCCACGGGATCGAAATAATATGATCTTGATCCTACCAACGACGGCTCAGGTTGTTTATCATCGAGGCAGGTACTTTGAAAAAGGGGAGGAAACATGTTGACACATCGGATCGTCGCTTATTTGATCAGTTTGGCCGTGGGTTATTGGGTTTTGACCTTGGCGGCAAAGGAAAAGAACACCACTCGAAATATCGGGTTGGTCATAGGTTGGATCATTATCGCAGTTTCGTTCATCGGACCCTTATGTTTGGCAGGCTCTTCCATTATGTGTCATGAGGGCTCGGCTTCTTGTCCCACGAATTCTTCTTACAGCTGTCCTTGGCAGGGGGGGAGCAGTCATTGTCCCGATATGATGGGTTCCACCGATAGGGTCAAAGACAAGGGAATGGACAAAGCTAAGACCAAGTAAGGTCAAATCACCTTTAAAATTTTAAAAGCCCTGCATTTGGCAGGGCTTTTTTTATTGAAAAGACATTGTCGGACTTTGGGCGTTTGGATAAATTATCGAGGTCTTTCGTCACCGTAAAGGAGGATACATGAAGAGAATCGTGGGTTTGTCCATGGGTTTGGTTTTGATGCTCGCCGCCGGTTCGGTCAAGGCATCCGGAAGTTTTGAAGGTGAAGTGGACATGAAAATGACGCATGACAATGCGGACAAAAGCACCATCATGCAATATTACGTCAAGGGCCATAGGATGCGAACCCAAGTTGAAGGGAAAGATGGATACAGCGGTGGGGGCATTTACGATTGGCAAAGCCATGAAATGATCGTCATCATGGATAAGCAAAAAATGTACATGGTCAGCCAGCTTCATCCCGAGAAATTCACATATGGCAAGGACCACCATTTTAAGATGACCAAGACCGGGAACACGCAGGAGATACTCGGTTATAACTGCCGAGAATATGACTACACCTCGGATGACAACAATGGAAAAATTTGGTTCGCTTCCGGAATTGGAAATTGGTGGGGAGCGGAAATGGCCGCTCAATCGGACAAACTTCCACCCGAGCAAAGGGCGATCGTAAGCATGGTCGTCGCTCAAAAACTATTCCCTATGAAGTTCGAAACCACGGATAAATCGGGCAAGGTCAAAGGCGGTATGGAAGTGGTGAAGGTGGAAAAGAAATCCGTTAGTTCAAATCTTTTTGAGGTTCCCGCCGGGTATAAAAAATTCGACATGGATAAGATGATGGGCGGTCATGGGGGCGGTTCCCAAGATCATCCAGGCAACGGGGATCTATTGAGTGGAGTGAAGCCGAAGCTTCCCTTCTGAGGTCAAAGGTTTGGATTCATTAAAGGCTCCCGATATCGGGGGCCTTTTTTATTGGAAAAACGAAGGTATACAACTGTATAATTACCGGGTTCTAATTCCTTTGAAAGACCTTGAATGAAAAAAGCATTGTTCCGCTCCCAAACGGTCAAATCCTCGATCTTGTCGGGACTCTTTTTGTTTTCCCTTTTCGTTCCCCTGTGTCTTCAAGCCGCGGAAATTGTCGTCAACGACGGCCAAAAATTCGACGGGAAAATCCTTGAAGAACAACCAGATTACGTCTTGATGGAGATCGAGAACGGTGTGCAAGTCCGCATCGAGAGGTCCGAGATCGCTTTTATCCAAAGGGAAGATATTAAAACCCAAGAGTCCCTAAAGGTTTATCCGGCCATTGGGATCACGTATGGAACTCCGTCCGTTTTGAACCTGGTCGCCGGCTATTACATCGATGACTGGGGTTTAAAGCTTTCGGGAGCTTACTGGGGAGGTGTCCGGGGCGTTCAGGCGAACTTATCCTACAAACTTTTGGATACCCAGAAATTCCTGGTCGACCTTTCCTTGGTCGGAGGGGCGCTTCAAACGAACGGGCCCACGAATGGATACTCGGTTTGGAGTTCGGGGGCTTGGAGCGGGACCCAATTGACCTACGGAGGAATGGGTTTTGATTTCAGCTATATCGGTTTTTTCTTCGAGTTGGACGCCGTATCCGGCAATTTCCCAAATCCCATCGCCTTGCCCTACCAGATGGGATATGTGGCGAGGTTTAACTGATCATGGCGAAAACCAAAACCCAATTTATTTGTCAAAACTGTGGCTCCAAAAGCCCCAAATGGCAGGGCAAATGCAATGCCTGCGGCGAATGGAATAGTTTCGTCGAGGAGATGCTGGATTCGGGAAGATCGGAAGAGCGAGGTCGTAAACTTTCCAGGGCTTCCGAGAGTACGTTCCCCGTATCGCTCAATGAGATCGATGTGGATGAGGGCTACCGTCTGAAAACCCATATGGTCGAATTCGACCGGGTGTTGGGAGGGGGCATCGTACCGGGCGAGACGGTCATGATCGGAGGCGATCCGGGTATCGGGAAATCCACCCTTCTTCTTCAGGTTGTGGACAAGCTCTCCAGGCTCCAAGAAGACGGCCAAGGCAAATGCCTTTACGTGACCGGGGAAGAGTCGGCCCAACAGATCAAGCTAAGGGCCGAGAGGCTGGGTATCCGCTCCAACAATCTTTTTATATTCCCGGAAACCGACGTGAAGGCCATTCTGGCGCAAATCGAAAAAACCAAACCCATCTTGACCGTCATCGATTCCATTCAAACCCTGTTCTTGGCGGATATCGCTTCCGCGCCCGGCAGTGTTTCCCAGGTGCGGGAATCGGCGGCCCGGCTCACCTATTTGGCTAAAAGGGAAAAACTGCCCATGTTCCTGATCGGCCATGTGACAAAGGAAGGCAGTATCGCCGGTCCCATGGTTTTGGAGCATATGGTCGACGCGGTCCTTTATTTCGAGGGCGATCTTCAGCGTCATTACCGTCTTTTGAGGGCGGTGAAGAACCGTTTTGGAAGCACACAGGAGATCGGCATATTCGAGATGCGGGAGGACGGGCTGGCCGAAGTGGCCGACGCTTCCAGGGCTTTTTTGGACGACCACTTTGTCCATAGCTCGGGATCGGTCATTACCGCCAGTTTGGAAGGCACTCGGCCCCTTCTTTTGGAAGTCCAAGCCTTGGTAAGTCCTACGAACTTCGGCATGCCTCAGCGTCGATCCTCCGGGATCGATCCCAACCGATTGGCTTTGATCCTGGCGATCTTGGAAAAACGATTGGGCATGGCTATCTCCTCCCAGGATGTTTTCTTGAATATCGCCGGTGGCATCAAGGTGGTCGAGCCTTCGATCGATCTGAGCGTGGCCTCCGCCGTCGCCTCCTCTTTTCGGGAAGTTGCGGTAGGCCCCGATACTTTGGTGCTGGGGGAACTGGGCTTATCGGGAGAGGTGAGAGCGGTTTCCCAAATAGGACCCCGGCTGGCCGAGGCGGCTCGATTGGGTTTTAAACAAGCCATCATTCCCCAGGGGAATCTCAAGGCGGTTTCCCTTTTGCCCGACGCGCCGATGGAAGTTTTGGGCGTCAAGACCCTCGCCGAGGCCATCGGTATCCTTGTCCCGCGTTGACCATGACTTATTCCCAAATCCTTCGAAAACTCAGAGCTCTGAAAAACAAGCGAAACATCGCAGGAATGGCCCGTTTTGGCATCCGTGGGAAAAATATTTTGGGAATTCCAAAGCCCCTGTTGGATCGAATGGCCAGGATCGTTGGCAAGGATCACGAGCTGGCATTGAAACTTTGGGATTCCCAGATCCACGAGGCAAGGATCCTCGCGGCTTTGATCGATTCACCCGAAAAAGTGACTTCTTCCCAAATGGAAAAATGGGTCCGGGGGTTCGATTCTTGGGATGTCTGTGATCAGGTCTGCGGGAAACTTTTCGACCGGACCCCGTTTGCCGTTCGCAAAGCGCGTGAATGGAGTCGTCGTGAAAGGGAGTATGAAAAAAGAGCGGGATTCGTTTTGATGGCGACCTTGGCGGTCCATGACGAAAAGATGGAAGATAAAGTGTTCTTGTCGTTCCTTCCATTGCTGCGTAGGGAATCTTGGGATGAAAGAAATTTCGTCAAAAAATCCGTCAATTGGGCTTTACGGCAGATCGGCAAACGGGATCGGTTTTTATACCGCGCGGCCGTGGCCGAGGCCAAGCGGATAGGAAAGTTAAGAACAAGCTCCGCGCGATGGATCGCCGCCGATGCCATTCGGGAATTCGTTCATTGTCGAATCCGGAATTAACTGAAAATAGCCTTCTTTTTCGGTTTTCTGGAAACATCCTGTTCCTTTTGTTAGACTGTGCCCCCTTATGAAAAACAAAAAGCAAATGAAAACACGGCCTTGGGCGGCCATCATCGTGGCGGCGGGCCAATCCAAACGCCTTAAAAGCAATGTTCCCAAACCGTTCCTTTATGTGGATCATCGACGCACCCTTTTGGATATGTGCCTGGAATCCTTCGGCAAGGTTCCTGGCTTGGCCTATGTGATCATCGTTACCCGGCAGGAATTCATGGAGCAGGCCATCCAAGCCATCTATCGTTGGAAGTTAGCGGGGATCGTGACCAAAGGCGGCGCGGAAAGGGAAGATTCGGTCCGATTGGGGCTGGAGGTGGTTCCCCCCGGTGTCCGCCATGTTTTGATCCATGATGCCGCGAGGCCGCTGGTAAGTCCCGGATTGATCCAAAGGGTTTTGGATGGGGCGGTTATTTCCGGGGCCGTGATCCCCACCATTCCCGTCAAAGACACATTGAAAATAGTGCGAAAAGGGCGTGTCGTGAAAACCCTGGATCGGACCAAGATCGGGGCTGTTCAAACCCCGCAAGGATTCAAATTGATGGTCTTGAAGAAGGCTTTCAAAAAAGTCGGGAAGAGAGCTTCACGATTGACGGATGATTCTGCGGTGGTGGAAGCCGCCGGCATCAAGGTCAGGGTTGTGGAAGGAGATCTTCTTAACTTTAAAGTGACGACTCCCGATGATCTCCGCCATGTCAAGGATCTGGTTTGGTGGGAAAAGACCCACGAGTATCAACACTAAACATCCTATTAAAATTCAAAGCTAGGCGAGGTTAACCCATTGGATTTTCGAGTTGGTATTGGATATGACGCTCATCGTTTCGTGGAGGGCCGATCCCTGATATTGGGAGGCGTGACCGTGCCCCACGTGAAAGGTCTTTTGGGCCATTCGGACGCGGACGCCTTGTGCCATGCGGTTTCGGACGCGATCCTTGGAGCCTCGGCGCTAGGCGATATGGGGAAGTATTTTCCTGACAGTGACCCCCAATGGAAAGGGGCCGATAGCCTGATCATGCTGAAGGAATGTGCCAGGCTTGCCAAGACCAAGGGATGGGGGATCGGCAACATCGACGCCACGATCGTTTGCCAAAAACCAAAATTGTCCCCTTATTTGATATCGATGTCGCAAATGATCGAACAAACCCTGGGAGTCAGCTCCGATAGGGTCAACGTAAAAGCCAAAACGACCGAAGGCATGGGTTTTGAAGGCCTTGAAGAGGGTCTTTCCGTTCAAGCGGTCGTATTACTTCAAAAGGATTAAGTGATCATGAGTGAAATAGTAAGGGTGCGCTTCGCTCCCAGTCCAACGGGTTCTTTACACTTAGGTAATGTCAGGACCGCGCTCTATAACTGGCTTTACGCCCGGCACACCAAGGGAACTTTTATTTTGCGTGTGGAAGATACCGATAAAGAACGCTCTTCCGACGCCCATTGTGAAGAGTTGATGGACATCATGACCTGGCTGGGGTTGAAGTGGGATGAGGGCCCGAGAGTGGGCGGACCTTACGCTCCTTATAAGCAATCCGAGAGAACCGCGCTCTATGAAGCCCATTTGGAGAAGCTCAAGGCGGGCAATTTGGTCTATCCCTGCTACTGCACCGAGG
>Ga0070741_10017534_pt1 | contig 11744 bp, 6 predicted proteins | sample Coa_R1_4_FD_66440 | JGI IMG/M metagenome (GOLD analysis project Ga0070741, IMG submission 66440) | Surface soil microbial communities from Centralia Pennsylvania, which are recovering from an underground coalmine fire - Coalmine... | ecosystem: Environmental > Terrestrial > Soil > Unclassified ...
GGAACCGGCCGCCCTGGTTTCCGAGGGTACCCCACCCAGACCTCGCGCTAAGGCGTTGGACGAGCGTGCGGCGAGGGCCGTGTCCGGGGCGTCGGGCGCGCCCGCGGCGTCGCAGTTGGCGAAGGCGTGACAGTGGGAGAGGGAGTCGGCGTCGGGCCGGCTTGAAAATCCAGCTCAACATTGTCGATTCCCAGCACCCACGTGCCGAGATTTGGATAAACAAATCCCGGTTTGTAAAAGCCGACACTGGTTAAATCGACTCGATGGAGAAACTGCGACCATTCTGGATCGGTGCAAGGCGACCCATCTCCATGCGTGCACACCCAGCCATCCGGGATGGTTGGCGAATTGGCATTAATCGGGAATGAATAAGTCTGCCAGCCGACTGGCGGGTCGGGCAAGTCCGGCAGAGTATAGGTCGCGTCGTAAGTGACCTTGAAGCCAGTCTCATCCATCTGCAGCAACTCCAGCGTTGTCGCACGATCGGTCGCCCAGGTAGCAACCTGAATGACATTCAGATCGACAGTGAGCGTTGTGACACCCAGAGTCGTCCAATCGCCGGTATAAATGCTATCGACCTTGTACGGATCGTTAACCCCTGGTTGATAACGCGTCGAAACGCTGGCCCATATAGGCACCGCCGTGCTGAAACCGCCCTGCTGCAGATAGGCTCCAGGGTTTCCGCCGCTCGGCTCAATCGCGCGCATCGCATTGACGCTGCAATGCCACAGGCCGACATCGGTGCCGTCGTCATACGTTTCAATAAACGATTCCGTCGCGCCATAGACCGCCCCTGGGGAGACAAGCAGGCTGCTGCTGGATCGGACAACCGGCAACAGGGAACCGCCCATAGCGTTGCGAGCAGCCATGTCCTGAGCGGGTTCGACGCTTCCGTCGCGGTTGTCGCCGCCAGCGGCTACGACGCGCACGCTTACCGCCAATAAAAGGAAAGTGGCCGCCAGTTTTGTCATCGAGATACGCCAGCGCACACCGGCGCCGGCACAGCACCTTTCAAAAAAGCCCCCTTGTTTCACAGAGCAGTGACGAAAGATAAAAACTGTCGTGAGTCAACTACCGCTGTTGGTCGCCCGGCCGTAACCGGGCTCGGATCACGGCGATGGGCGGGGACGCGGAGTCGGCCGTGGCCGAGGTGTGGGGACGATTCTCGGAGTAGAAGTGGGAGTCACCGTCGGTGTTACACTCGGACTGGGAGTAGGCGTAGCGCCTTCCCGGGTGCTGAGAATCGCGCCGAACGCGCCGACCGCAGTGCCTGTGTTAGCATCAGTAAAGAAAACATTGTAAAGATCCTGATTCGTTCCGCTTTGTTGGCGCATCCAGGTCTTTCCTCCGTCTGTTGTTTGAAGGATTGTGCCGAACTGCCCAACCGCCGTACCATGGGAAGCATCCACAACGGACACCCCTAACAACGTTTCTGACACGCCGCTGACCTGACTGAGCCAGTTCTGCCCGCCGTCCGTTGTTCGCAAAATCGTGCCTTGTTCACCCACTACCGTCCCTGTGTCAGCGTCACTGAATGAGACGGCCCGCAGCTGAACGGTAGTGCCACTGGCTTGCAATGCCCAGTTTGCACCGCCGTCGGTCGTTTTCAAAATAACGCCGTCGTTGCCGACCACGGTGCCCACATTGGCATCGATAAAATAAACTCCAAGGAGACCTGTCGCCTGAGTTTCGCGGACCGCCCAGGTGCCTCCCCCGTCGCTGGTCATGTAAACCTTTCCATTGAAAAACCCGACTGCGGCGCCGTGGTCCGCGTCGCTGAAATGGACAGCATAAAGCAGGTCGGTCGTCCCGCTGTCTTGTTGGACCCAGCTGCCGCCGCCGTCAGTTGTCCTGAGGATAATGCCGTCGTCGCCAACGATCGTGCCTACATTGGCATTAACAAAATGCACGCCGAAAAGATTGATCCCGTCAAACGGATCGCTGACGCCGCTGTTTTGGCGAACCCACGTGTTACCGCCATCTGTCGTCCTGAGGATCATGCCATCCGGATTTTGATAACCCACGACCGTTCCCGTGTTGGAATCGCTAAAGGAAACCCCATACAGATAATTGAACGTAACGACAGGCTGGCTGTTCCACTGCGCCCCGCCATTGGTCGTTTGAAGGATTATCCCGGCCTCACCAACAATCAGTCCGGTAGTCTCATCCGTGAAGGACACTGCGTAGAAAGCATTGGCACCCTGAGGCAGCGCGTAGTTTGTCTGCTCAACCCATGTGTTCCCTCCGTTGGTGGTTCGAAGGATGATGGGCGGTCCTCCGCCCATGTCAAAGCCGCAGATCGTCCCATTGTGCACGTCTGTGAAAGAGACCCCGTAAAGACTCTTCGTTGTTCCACTGACTTGAGATGACCAGGTGTTACCCCCATCGGTCGTCCTGAGAATGGTGCCTCCGTCACCGACAGCGGTTCCGTTGTTAGCATCGGTGAACGAAACATCGAAGAGGAATACAGTCCCGGGGTTCGCCTGAGGCGCCCACGTGCCTCCGCCGTCGGTCGTTCTGAGAATCGTGCTTTCGCCAAAAGTTCCGCCAACCGCCGTTCCAGTGCTTGCGTCAGTGAACGAAACTCCGAAAAGGTTGTTCGAGGTTCCACTTGATTGAGCGAGCCAGCTGTCTCCGCCGTCTGTGGTTCTCAGGATGATGCCACCCTCGCCAACAGCTGTTCCGTTGTTACTGTCTGTGAACCACACTCCGCGAAGATTACGCGTTGTTCCACTCGTTTGGGCGGCCCAGTTGTCGCCATCTGTTGTCCGGAGAATCGTGCCCCCGTCGCCCACAGCCGTTCCGGTATATGCATCAGTGAAAGAAACGGCCCATAAAGTTTGTGTCGTGCCGCTGGTCTGAATGGTCCAGCTGCTTCCGCCGTCGGTCGTCCGCACGATCGTTCCGTAATCGCCCACGAGCGTGCCGGTATTCGCATCCACAAGCGAAGCGTCGTGAAGATTATTCCCCTGTGGAAGCGGATTTTGCCAGTGCCACTGAGAACCTGATGCGCCTCGTGGAACCCTCGCAAAGCTCGTGGCTGTCAGGCTGCTCCCCGCATCTCCTCTGTCGAGAACCAGAAGCAGGCTACAGGTCACCGCGAAACCCGGCAGCAATACCACGGCACTGCGTAGGATGCCTTGGCAAGCGATGATGTTTTGCTTTTGATTCGGTGGGCGGTTGTTACAACTCGAATTCGCGGAAACGTTCAGCCTTAACATGTGCTCCTGGTTGCTGCTGCGGCGTGGGGCGGGGCCGCGGTGTCGGTCGTGGTCTGGGGGTAGGAGTAACCCGGGGCGTGCCACTGGGCGTGGGCGACGGAGTTGGCCCTGTTCGCCTCAAGATCGTGCCGCTGTCGCCAACAGCCGTCCCTACTTCGTCGTCGATCAAGGCAACATCGTATAAAATGTTAAAGGTGCCGCTGGCTTCCCGAGCCCAAACATTTCCACCATCTGTTGTCCGGAGGATTGTACCTCCTTCCCCAACGACAACGCCATGGTTTGGATCGGTAAAGGACACGTCCCACAAATGATCAGTTGTGCCACTGGTTTGAAACACCCAGTGCGCGCCGCCATCGGTTGTTCTCAGTACGGTACCGCCGTTTCCAACCACGGTGCTGATCTTGGTATCCAAGGAAGCTATCCCATGCAAAGGCACCGCCGTTCCACTGATTTGAGGAACCCACTGGCTGCCGCCATTTGTCGTTTTCAGAATGGTTCCATTTGCTCCCACCGCCATGCCCGTATTGGCATCCGCCAATGAAACTCCGAAAAGAAAGTTTGTAGTACCGCTTGGTTGCGAAATCCAGGTTTTGCCAGCGTCAGTGGTTTTCAAAATAGTGCCTTCTGCGCCAACGGCCACGCCTGTGTTGGCGTCAGCAAAAGAGACTCCAAACAAGAGGCTGGTCGTTCCGCTGGACTGACTCGTCCATCCAACTCCCCCGTCCGTCGTATGAAGGATGATGCCCCCTTCGCCGACTGCCGTTCCTGTGTTGGCATCTGGAAACACGACTTCATTGAGCTGATGGATGGTTCCACTGGGCTGAGCAATCCAGTGGGCTCCGCCGTCCGTCGTCCTCAGGATTGCTCCAGAAGCTCCCACGGCGATTCCGCTATTGAAGTCAGTAAAACTTACACCGTAGAAAGGTTGGAGGCTGCCGCGTGATCGCACCGTCCAGGTCGCACCTCCATCGCTAGTCGTTAAAATTGTACCGGCAAAACCGACAATGATACCATTGTCAGCGTTTACAAAAGAGACCCCGTACAGGATTTGTAATGTGCCGCTCATCTGGCCAGCCCAGCTGCTGCCTCCGTCAGTCGTCCGGAGCACGAGACCTACCGGGCCCACAGCAGTTCCCGTGTTTGCGTCTGTAAAAGAGACGTCGTAAAGATCAGAAGGGATCGGACTGCCTTGCGTGGCCCAGTGCTTTCCTCCATCGGTCGTCCTGAGAATGGTGCTGTTTGACCCTACAACAGTGCCGGTATTGGTATCGACGAAAGAAACCCCATGTAGATTATTAATAGAACCGCTTACTTGACTCGTCCATGTCGTGCCGCCGTCTGTTGTTCTCAAAATCGTGCCGTTGTCACCCACGGCAGTTCCATGCTGCCCATCACTCAAGGAAATCTCATTCAAGGAGCTGGTTGTCCCGCTGGGCTGTTGAGGCCAAGTCGCGCCGCCGTCTGTCGTTTTGAGAATCAAACCATCCGAACCCACGGCAATGCCATGTGCGGCATCCGAAAACGCAACGCCGAACAAGACGTCGTTCGTTCCATCTCTCTGGATCGTCCAATGAGTTCCCCCATCTGTAGTTCGTAGAATAGCTCCAAAATTTCCAACTACCGTTCCCGTATTCCCATCGACGAAGTGGACTGCGTAAAAATCATCCTGAGTTCCGCTTTCAAGGAGCGTCCAAGTCAGTCCGCCATCGCTCGTCTTGAGAAGGGTGCCTGTGGCGCCCGCAGCAAATCCATTGTTTGCGTCCAGGAAAAAGATATCCTGGAGTGTGTTTCCTTGTGGCAGCGGGTTCTGCCAAACCCAGCGGCTGCTCGATGAAGTGGCAATGGCGTTGGCAACCGTCGCGGGCAATGGGCCAGCTTCACCACTGCAGTCGCGCGTCGCTGTCAGGCAACAAACGCTCAGCAGCGTTGCCAAACAGGCTCGAGCTATTGTATGATTTTGCGCCAAGAGGATACTGTGATTCGCGGTGCTCATTGTATTAACGCAGGAAGTAAATTGCGACTACGTTTCGGGGCACGGCGGCGATGTAGATAGCGCGCTGGGGGCGGGAAGCTGCAAGGAACGGGCACGCACAACTCGCTACTGACTGTGCCACCGCGCCACCCTTCAGCGAAGGCCAGGGTAGCCACTGTGCGATGACACCGCCTGAGTTACCCCTCCCGGAGCGGCACCCGGCAATCGGGCTTCCCCGATCGCTGCTGATCTCCAGCACGCCGCCGTCGAAACCGAGGTCCGCATCATCGTTAGACGCCTCGAGATTGAAGTTATGCCGCGCGCTAGGTTTCAGAGAGATCATCGGAACCGGTGCGAAAGTCGACACCACTTCAGGCGCAGCCCCGAGGACCGCATTCAAGCCACCAAACGACCACAAACACGCTCGTGCCAGCAAAAGCGCCAATCCCGTGGCTTTTCCAGTCATTTTTCTTCGGCTTGGAGGTGGAACTTTCATTTTTCACATCCATATCCAAACGCAAGCTAAATTTTTATCAGACAAAGTTTGAAACAATTAAGTGAGCCGGAACGCTGGAAGCGTCGCTGACCGTGTCAGCAAAAACTCCAGCTAGTCATCCGTTGCCATTCACGCGCCGCCACCCTTTTTTAACTCACCGGAGTCGGTCGCGCCCTTGGAGTTGGTCTGGGTCTGGGAGTTGGAGTAGTTCTTGGTGTGACGCTTGGCGTCGCCGTTGCAGTAGCCGTGGCAGTTGGTGTTACCGTTGGCGTTGCGCTTGGGGTTGGCGTCGTGCTGGGCGTAGCCGTAGGTGTGGGGACCGGAGTCGGCGTGGGTGTCCCGTTGGGACAATGATTAAACGCCATATGCGCGCTGAGAGCGCCATTTTGCGCGCCTGGTGTCGCGACATTGAGTGTGCCAATGTTGCCGTTAATCGAGGGCCAGGCATCCATCGACCCGAAGCTGCCACCTAGTGGCGTGGAATCGCCACGGCGCGCAGCAATTAACAAATTACCATCGGCCAGCCCCAATACGAGACGGTCGGATGTGCCGTTGCTGTCGAGGTTAGTCCAAAAGACAACGTTGCCTGAAGCATCGATCGCCTGCATTGGATTGCGCGAAAACGCCAGACCCAGGCATTGGCCCCCATCGATGGGATCAAAGAACACAATAACTTTTCGCCAGTTTCCAGGCGCGCCCGCGAACCAGCCAGAGTTCGTCGTGTCTGGCGTGGGATGATAATCGGCAAAGAAGGCTATTTGTCCGGCGTTGTTAATTGAGGCCGCCTGCATGTCGAGGTAGGTCCCCCCGGCAGGGGTGGGATCCGGCACCTTTACGTACCATTCGTCAACCTGACCGGTGCGAACAACGATACCTCGTTCCGTGATGCCTCCGGTTACAATGGCTCGGAATACAATCTGGTCAGAGTCGTTGATGTCAGGCACAGGGCCAGTTGGTACGAAGGTGCCATCCTGAAACCCGAAACTCTCTGTCCCCAAGCCTGAAAAAGTGCCGCCTCCGGGCGCGGGATCGCCCAAGGCGGCAACCTTTGTTACGATGCCGTTATCCCAGAGAAACAGGTTGCTATTTATCGTTTCGCCTTCCTGTGATGCAAGAAACACGATCTTTCCGTTGTTATTCATCGAGCCGGGACCAACCGCTCCGAACGTGCCTCCCACAGGAGACGGATCTCCAACCGCAGCCACCTTGATAATCTCACCCGTAGTCCCCTGGTAAAGAAAGAGTGCGCGGCGCGAACTGCCTCCGTTCACATCGCTCATGAAAAGGACATCTCCCGCATCATTAATATCCGGCGTAAACACGGTGCCAAAAAAGAAGCCGCCGAAATGTCCGCCTATCGGCGAAGCATCACCGCAGGACGACGTCGTATCCCCGCTACCGCCCAGCCCGCCGCAGCCAATCGCAACGGCGCTGATCGTGCCGTCGCCATCTGCGACAAACACCCCCTGATTTCGGTCCGAACCGTCAACCTGAGAATTAAATGCGACGCGACCGGAGGCGTTGACCGTCGTCGGATTAATGAACGCTACCAAATTCAATGTGCCGCCATCGGTGTTAGGCGCGGCCTGGCCGTGTGCGGCACGCGCCTCCACGCCGCAAATACTGCCCAATGGCATCGAGGCGACTCCACCCGGGAACGTTTGTGGTTGTGTCAAAACGCGCGAACGTTCGGTTGCATGATGCACCTTTACGATCGTCTTTCCGCGTGGAACCTCGCCACGTTTCCCTTTCCACGCTTGCTCCACGGATGGGCATCGATTTTGCGCGCGACCGGATGCTGGTGCCATCATGTCACCAGCGACAAGAAAAAAAGTCAGGCAATGTGCCGCTCGGACAAAAGCAAATACTTTCATAACAACTTATCGTTCATTTAACCTTTCGAGTTTACAGAAATGTCTTTTTTACGGTTGAAATTCGGCGGGCTGCTTTGCAAGCCTGATTGTTGGTTGTTGCTGCGGCGTAGGGCGCGGGCGTGCTGTAGGTTGTGGCCTGGGGGTTGGGATAGGTCTGGGCACCGGGCTCGCCGTTGGTGTTGGAGTTGAACTAGGTGTTGCTGTGGGCGTAGGAGTGGAACTCGGTGTTGCCGTGGGTGTGGGTGTCCCGAGGCTTGTGGCATAGCTCCCCCTAGCGGTCGCTAACAGCAGCCGCGAGTCGCCTGCAAACACCACTTCGCGGGGGGCGACGGCATTCTCGAGGCCGTTCGCGAACGGCGCGAACGTGGCGCCTCCGTCTTGGGAGCGGAGAACAGCATCTCCGCCACTCAATTGTGTAACAAAGAGCGTCTGATCGTCAGATGGATGACACGCAACGTCGCCGACCGTTTGGTTTCCAGTCCAGCCCGTGGAAGTCCAGGTCGCACCGCTGTCAGTCGTGCGGAAGAGACCAGCGGACTGGAAACCAAGCCAGCCGGATAAGAAGAGCGTCTGTGGATTACTGGGTGAAGCACACAATCGCGGACCTCGGAAGAATGCTGGCAAACCGCTGGATGAATCAAACCAAGACGCCCCACCATCGGTCGAGCGCAACGCGCCGCCTATGTTATCCCCCGATTCGCTGTTCCAAGCCGCGACCATGTTCTGATCCGTGCCGTCTTCGATAATTTCAAGGTCGGTGACCCTCTCAATTGTGCCTTGTCCGCTTTCGAAGACCTTTGTCCAGGTTTGTCCTCCGTCGGTGGTGCGCCAGATGGCAGCCTCGAAACCTGCCACGCCGAAGTCGGCCCCACCGAGGAGAATCAGATTGGGGTTGTTGCGACTGAAGCGCATCGTGTCGAGATCCGATTCAAACAAAGGACCCTGGTCTGGTCCAAGTGGAGTCCAAGTTCCGTTGTTTTCGCGGCGGTACACACCTTCCGGAGCGACGCTCGTTGGCCCGGTCGAAATGGCATAGAGCGTCCCGTCGGGAGCAAAGCGTACCGTGCTATACCGTGTTGGCGGAGCCGATTCCAGCACCCAGGTGACCCCAGCGTCGGTGGAAGAAAACACACCGCCGTTGTTGGAACCCTGGAATGCAACGGCGACCTCGCTCGGCGCGAGCCGATTGGCGTCAATCGAAAAGAGATCCAGTTCGGAAATTCCTTGCGACGACTGAACAAAGGTATCGCCACCGTTCGTTGAACGAAACACCGCGAGCGAACTGGTACCGAGGAAAAGCTCCTGTGACTTCTTTGGTTGAAACCGAAGCGAGCGCCCGGCCAACGCCTGGCTGCCTCCGATTCCAATCTGCCAGGTAGCACCGCCGTCTGTGCTGCGGTTGACCCCAGCGCCATCTGTTGCCACGAAAATTCTCGCAGCGTCACTGGGATCGACAGCAATATCCTCGACTACGAGGAGCGGCCACGTTCCGTCATGCAAAGGGGACCAGGTAACACCCAGGTCAGACGACGCATACAGGCCTACATATTGTGAGTTGAATAGCATGCCGCCCCCTACGAGCAGACGCGAACCGTCGTAAACCACGGCATTAAACGGATTACCGGGGAGACCTGCCGAACGATCCGTCCACGAGTCCCCACCATCTGTGGTCACCCAGACCTCGCCGCCTCCAAAGGCCCCGCCGAAAACCGCAATGACCGTGTTTGAATCGTTAGGATCAATCGCGACCGCACTACAGGATAACGGTACATGCGGCGGGGTTCTGTCGTTCCAGGTAATCCCGCCATCGGTCGAGCGCACAACGTTGACCGGCTGCGAACCGCTGGCATCGGCGATTCCAGCCCAGATGATCGACGAGTTCGACGGGTCGAGTGCAACATCGAACACCTGGTCGTTGAGTCCTATTCCGAGATTCAGCACAGTCCAGCTCAGACCTTCATCGGTACTCTTTCTGACACTATCCTGCGTGCCAATGTAGGCCGTCCCATCTGGAGCGAATTCAACGTCAAAGACACTGATACCGGTAAGAGCCGATACTTCCGACCATGTGTTACCAGTATCAGTGGAGCGATAGAGCGAACCTCCAAAGCCGCCACCCGGTGCGATACCAGCCAGAACGATGGCGGGGTTCGTAGTCGACACGGCAACATCGGAAACATCGCCGCCCGGAGGGCCAAGCGAAACCCAAACGCCGCTTCCAGCGGGCCCCTGACGGCGCCGCTTTGCGTTTACCAAAGGCTCAGGCTTGCCACTATTGGCGCGATTTCCTTTGTCGCCCAAAAAAGCGCGGTGGGAAGTCTCCACCAGAGCCGCCGACGATGGTTTGGCATTTGCAGTAATCGTCGTCGTCTCCAAACGCGTTGTTAACTCGTTTGTCCTGTCAGATTTGCTCGAGTTAGGAGCTGAACGAATAATTGCAAATAAAACGCCAGGCAACACCACAAACAGGCCGATTAACCGACGAGCGTTAGCAAACGAGCGTTGGGAGTTGGATTGGCCTTTCATTTATCAGATCATTTATTAACTCCTGAAGTGCTGTCTTTTAGCGGACTATTGATGAGGGGTCGGTCGGGAGCGGGTGTGGGACGGGGCCTCGGTGTCGGTCGTGGTCTTGGGGTAGGAGTAACCCGGGGCGTGGTGCTCGGTGAAGGCGTTACAGTTGGGGTGGAAGTCGGCGTGGCCGTCGGCGTGACGCTTGGCGTAGCTGTAGGCGTTGGAGTTATGGATGGCGTCGCGGTGGGAGTAGGCGTCGGGCTGGGTGTGGGAGTCGGACCGCCAGTCCGCTCGAACAAATAAGCGGCCCCCTGACGTTCGTGCCCGTTGGCCGTGGCAATGTAAGCGCCGATGATGGCCGTGTTCCCGGATAATCCGATCGACCAGCCGAACTGCGCCAGTTCCTCGGGATCGCTGGCGGTGAGTTTTTGCTCCTCGGTAAAGGCGCCGCCGGAGTTGCGAAATACGTAGGCGGCGCCCGCTGTATCGTTGCCGTTGACCGTCGCGCCAGCTGCGGTGATCAGGGCCTTGCTTCCATCAAAAGCAATGGCGTGACCAAAGCCATCGTTTCCCTGGCCATCGCTGGCCGCAATCTGCTGCCCCTCGATCCACGAGCCGCCCGAGTTGGTAAAGACATAGACGAGTCCCTGATTCGAGAAGGGATCACTACCAGCCCCTTCGGCTCCTATAAGCGCCGTATTTCCAACAAGCGCCACCGCGCCTCCGAAGAAGTCAAACTCAGCGCCATTACTGGCAGTCAGCTTTTGAGTTTGCGTCCAGACGACGCCGGTTGGCCGCTGCCCGCCTTTGGAAACTGCCGTACGCTGCGTTCCGGCAGTTTGCTGGTTAAACACATAAGCTGCGCCTGCGAAGTCGAGGCCGTTTGGACTGGCAGTGTTTGCGCCCACAACGACAGTCCCTCCACCCAATGCAAGCGACCAGCCGAAACCATCGCCGCTGGCGCCGTCGCTCGAAGAAAACTTCTGTGCCTGGCTCCAAAGGCCGCCCGACTGGGTGAATACGTAAACTGCACCCACGCTGTTAGTAGGCGGCACGTTGGCGCCGATCGAACCCACCATGGCTGTGTTACCCTCAATCGCCACCGACCACCCAAACTGAGCGAACGTGGCCGCATCGTTAGCTTCGATCTTTTGCGCCTGAGTCCATGAGCCGCCGGATTCCGTAAAGATGTAGGCGGCGCCTTGAAAACCATTCTTATTGGGCGCACCGACAATAAGAGTATTCGTATCCTGGTCGAAGGCGAGCGATTGGCCAAAGGAATCGCCTTCAGCACCGTCGCCCGCCGTAATTGTTTGCATTTCGCTCCAAGTGTTGCCAGAGCGAGTAAAAACATACACAGCGCCCTGAGCGACGTTGCCGTTGACCGCGTGGTTGGGCGCGCCCACAAAGGCAGTGTCCGCCGCAGCCAACCCAACCGACCACCCAAACTGGTCATCCGTCGCGCCGTCGCTGGAGCTGATCTTTTGCAGTTCCAGCCAGCCGCTGGAGGCGCCCCCGTTTGTGGTTCGCAAGATAACACCACCATCGCCAACCGCTATGCCTCTCAATGCATCGCTCGCAAAAGCAACATCATGGAGGTTTGCAGCGGTCCCGCTGATTTGATCGCTCCATGTGGTCCCCATGTCGGTGCTATGCAGGATTCTGCC
>Ga0070741_10017535_pt1 | contig 11744 bp, 7 predicted proteins | sample Coa_R1_4_FD_66440 | JGI IMG/M metagenome (GOLD analysis project Ga0070741, IMG submission 66440) | Surface soil microbial communities from Centralia Pennsylvania, which are recovering from an underground coalmine fire - Coalmine... | ecosystem: Environmental > Terrestrial > Soil > Unclassified ...
CGCTGCTTCGCGTATCGCCGGCGGCGTGTGCCTCTTTATCCTCTGGAGCCGGAGACGCAGTGGCTGGCGCATGGGGCCTGAAATGCGCATCCACCAGGCCGGGGGCGAAATCGCGATCCGCCTCGTCCAGCGGGTGGTGTACGGTGCCGCCGATGCGCGCTCGCACAGGTCCCGCATCTGACCGTCGCGATGTCGCGGACCCTCACCGAAGCGGGGCTCGCCGGTCGCGCGAACTGCAAGCCGAGATGCACGCCGTCGCGTGCCGAGCGAGCACATCGGCGCCATCGCGGCTGCCCTCGACATGACGAGGTTTCACTTACGCTATGATTCGCTGCATGAGATCAACTCGCAGCCTAATCACGCGCGCGGCCTTGGCACTGAACCTACTCGGCGCAGCTACATCCGCCGAAGTCCTGATCAACGGACGGCGCACCGTAGTGCTCGAAAGTCCGGCTGCCAAACTTCTCATCGATCTTGACGGAGGTTCAATCGTAGACTTTCGCCTTTCCGGTGGGGGATTGAATCCGCTTCGCTGGCTTGCACCTGCTGACCGGAACGCCAGGCTCAGGCCGATGGCCCATTTTTTATGCCTGGATAGATGGGGGCAGCCGTCAGAGGCAGAACAGAGGGCAGGAATGCCGTTTCATGGCGAGGCTTCGCGCGTGGAATGGAAAGAGCAGGAAACCACCAGCAATCGGGGCATCGTGAATCGCACGGTCATGTCTGCCAAACTGCCCATGGCAGGTCTTGAAATACGGCGTGAAGTTAAGCTCTCGTCGGCGGCTGGAGTCTTCACGGTTTCGGAAACAGTCACCAATCTCAACAAACTCGGGCGCATTTACAATATGGTCCAGCATGCGACGATCGGGCCTCCTTTTCTGGATGAAACAACGGTTGTCGATTGCAACGCACAGCGCGGGCTGATGCAATCGAGTCCGCTGCCGGATCCGGAGCAGCCCGAGATACACTGGCCGGAAGCGATCAACAAGGGCAGAGATGTCGACCTGCGGCGGCTGACGGGAGACCCTGATCCGGGCGTCGTCTCTTTTGTGATTGACGGCGAATGGGGATGGGTAACCGCCACAAATGCGTCCAAGGAGCTGCTGCTGGGTTACCTGTTCCGCACCGCCGATTATCCCTGGCTCAATCTTTGGCGTTACGTGCAGAACGGAAAGCCGGTCGCGCGGGGGCTGGAGTTTGGGACTACCGGCCTGCATCAGCCATTCAAGATCCTGGTTTCAAAACCTGCGATCTTCGGCCGGCCGACATTTGCATACCTGGATGCCGGAGAAGGCGTTACCCGCAGGTATACAGCATTCCTGAGCCGAGTGCCGACAGATTTCATGGGCGTCAGTAACATCGTCAATCGCGACGGGCGGATTCTCATCCAGGAACGCGGTAGGAAAGGACGCGAGATCACCATCGACGCCGTTGTGCATTGACAACGTCGGCTGCTCTTTCGGATCAGGGCTTCGCCAAAGTCGGTCCCGGATAATCATTGCGGCCCGCCGAAGGACGAATTGGCCCCGGCGGCAGCGACCGGCTCCACGCCAGCAGGGGACTCATTAGTTGTTTGACGATTTGCGGTTTCCGCTCAGCGAGATTGTTCAGCTCCGTCGGATCGCGCGGAATGTCGTACAATTCCACCCGGCTTCCATCCGGATTCATCAACAGCTTCCAATCTCCATCACGAATCGCCAGCATCGGGCTCCGATTCACCGGGTGGCCGTAAATGTCAAAGCGCCACTCCCACATCAGGGGATTCTTACGTTTCGCCGGGTGGCCGGCAATCGCATCTCCCATGTCCTCGCCGTCCGTCCGGAAATTCTCGGGCAGCTTCGCGCCCGCCATGTTGGCCATGGTCGGCAGAAAGTCTACGGCGCTGATCGTCGTGGTCTCGTCAACGCGACCCGCGGGCGCTTTGCCGGGCCATCGCACCAGGAGCGGCAATCGCACTCCGCCTTCGTACAAGCTTCGTTTGCGTCCCCGGAAGGGACCGGTGGAACCCACGCCGCTGTGATTGGCGCTGTAGACCTCAATGTCCTCCGGCCCGTTGTCGCTGGAGAAGAAGACCGCGGTCTTGCGAGCCAGCCCAAGCTCTTCTATTTTGGCGAACAACCTGCCGATCTGTGCGTCCAAGCCGGTGACCGCACCGAAATAGATCTGGTGCGCACCTTTATAGGGCACGCCAGGGGGACCGAATCCCTTATACACATCGAGTTCCTGCGGTGTCGGGTTCAGAGTGGCGTGCGGAATTAACGTCCATAAATTGAGGTAGAAATTCCGATCCCGCTTCTTTTCGATGAACCTGATGCCCTCATCCACGATCAACTCCGTGGTCCGCGCCCAGAAATACGGATCTTTGCTCTGCCATGTCGGACCGTTGCCCAACAAAGTCCGGTACTCGTCAAAACCATATGCCGACGGGGTCGGAGCCTGCGGCCCGCGTCCCAAGTGCCATTTGCCGAAATGACCCGTGGCATAGCCGGCCTGCCTGGCCAGCTTTGCCATCGTGGTGACTTTGCGATCCAGAAAATCAGGAATTCCGTTTTGTCTGTTGATCTCGGGAGTGGCGATGCCGCCGTGAATGCCATGACGCGCCGGGAAGTTCCCGGTCATGAAACCTGCCCGGCTGGCGGAGCAGATCGGCGAGGCCACGTAGAACTGCGTGAAGCGAACGCCGTCGCGCGCCATCGTGTCCAGGTAGGGAGTTTTCAGGAAAGGATGCCCGTAACATCCCAAGTCGCCCCATCCAAGGTCGTCAGCAAGGATGAAAATGATGTTCGGCCGGTCGGAAGCTGCATGGAGGGAGCGCGAGAGAGCTGTTCCTCCGCCTAAGCACAGAGCTTGCCTGCGCGAGATCGGCGGATTCATATTGGGGATCATAGCATGCGCAGTTTCGGAAGCCAGCAGTTTCGGAAGCCAGTTGCGCACGTTCCGATTTGCCGATATTATGCCCGAGGAATTGTCATTGGAGGGATACAGTGTCGCACGTTTCCAGAGCAGTGGCGGTCTTGATTTGCCTGTCTTTTGTGCCTGCCTGTATTGGCCAGAGCAATTTCGGACAGATCAACGGAACGGTCTCAGACCCGAGTGGCAAAGCGCTTCCCGCCGCCGATGTCGTCCTGAAGAGCCTGGATTCCGAAGCGATGCGGCGGGCCGTCACCTCGGAGACTGGGGCTTTTGCGATTCTTACGGTCCCTCCCGGGCGCTACTCCTTGACATTCCGCGCGCCCGGCTTCCAGACGCGCGTGGTACCCGCACTGCGGCTGCAGGTCAACGAAGCCCGCACGGTTGATGCCCAACTTGAAATTGGCGGGATTTCGGAGCGAGTCGAGGTTCAGGCGGCGCCGGTAGCCGTAAACCAGACGGACGCCACGCTGGGCACAGTGATCCAGCAGCAGGAGATCGTGGAGATACCTCTGAACGGCCGGAATTTTGCCCAGTTGATCCAACTTTCCCCTGGAGTGATACCCATCGGACTCGGGCAGCAAGTCACGTTCAATATCACCGGTGGATTCAGTCCGTCCGTGAACGGCATGCGACCGCGCAGCAATAATTTCACCCTGGACGGGATCGAGAACAATCAGCGGTTTGCCAACACATTCGCAACTCCGCCTCCGCCGGATGCCCTGGAGGAGTTTAAAGTTTCTTCGCATCAGTCCGATGCGGCGTCGGCGCTCACCGCGGGCGCAAACGTCAACCTGGTGACCCGCGCCGGCACTAACGCATTACATGGATCGGTCTGGGAATTCCTCCGGAATGACAAGCTGGCAGCGAATGGCTTCTTCAACAACTTCTTCGGATCGAGCAACCTTCCCTACCGCCAGAATCAATACGGATTTTTCGTCGGCGGCCCGGTGGTTATACCGCGGGTGATCAATGGCCGGAAGGCTGCGCTTTATTTCTCGGCGTATTATGAGGGAACGAAGTTCCGCCGTGCGTCCACAACGACGGCGACGGTGCCGAGCGAGGCGGAGCGGCAAGGAAATTTTTCCGAGTTACTGGGTGCGCAGATCGGCACGGATTGCCTCGGGCGGCCGGTGAGAAGTGGCCAGATCTACGATCCCGGGACAACCCGGAAGGACGCGGCTTGTCCAGGCGGATATGTGCGCGATCCGTTTCCAAACAACGTAATGCCCAAAATCCATCCGGTCGCCCAGGCCTGGCTGCAATATATCTATCCCACTCCGAACCGGTCCGGAGTCCAGAACCTCGTTCTGCCGCAACGGACAGTGCAGGATTCCGATCAGTGGGGCATCCGCACGGACCACAATTTTTCCGACCGGAATCGAACATTCGGCCGGGTTTCGCAATATGAGTATCAGAAGACCACGCCCAATCCGCTTCCCGCCGATCTCAACGTGACCACCAACCGCGGCATGAATGTCGCCGGCCATCACACGTTCATCTACACCCCGACGCTGCTGTTCGAATTCACCGGCGGCTATAATCGAGCGTCGATCCCCTACGGTGATGTTCCTTTGGGAGAAGACTTCCGTAAAGCAGTGGGCCCCAACTATGCTCCCGACGTGCCGGATGGATTCTTACCTGCTACCCAACAGTTTCTCGGGTCGCGGTTCAGCTTCGCCACGTATCAGTTCTTTGAGCTGGCGAATCCGGACGACACGATTCAGGGCGGGGTTTCCGTCAATAAGATCCACGGCAATCACCGATTCAATTTCGGCTACAATTTCATACGTCTGCGGCATCATACGGGACGGCAAGGGCAGGTCCAGCTCATGTACTCGGCCGCGACAACGGGTTTGCCGGGCTTTACCGCCACCGGCGAGGGCCTCGCCAGTTTCTTCGCCGGCCTGCCGACGAGTACGTCGAATGGCTTCAGTCCGCCGCAGTCCGTCTTCACGAATATTCAGGTCGCGTACGCAGGCGACACCTGGAAAGTGACGCCGCGGCTATCGCTCAACCTGGGTCTGCAGTGGGTCTACGCCGCGCCGCCAACCGGCGACCAGCTTTCGTTCTTCGACCTGGATAAGGCCCGCAGCAATCCTCTCGCAACCGACTTCACCTTCGCCTATTATTGGCCGACCACCAATCCCATCACCGGAGCGCCGCCCAACATCAGCGCCGGTATGTTCGATCCGGACCGGAACAACTTCGCGCCGCGCGTCGGCCTTTCATATTCCGTAGCCAAAGACACTGTGATTCGGACTGGTTTCGGTGTTTTCTATGATTACGGTTCGAATCTGGTGCAAAACACGTCACGCGGCGTCAAGTATCCGTTCGCAACAAGCCAGAGCGTCGGAGGACAAAACCTGCTGGATATCGGCCCGATCAACCTGGATAACCCGTTTGGCTCGGTGAGTGCGACAGCAGCCGCTTTCACCGGCACCTACGATCGCCATAAGCGCGACCCTTATTCGATGCAGTGGAACTTCGGCATCGAACGCCTGCTGCCCGGCGCAATTCTTCTTGACGTGGATTACGTCGGATCCGGCTCTCGAAAGCTGGTACTTCCTGTTCTCGAGAACACCGCCCCGGCGTCCCCGCTTCCCATCAACCCGCGCCGGCCATGGCCCAACACCAGCGCGACAGGATTCCTCTTTACGGACGCGGGTAATTCCAGCTATAACGCTCTCCAGGTGAAGCTCGAGCGACGGTTTGCGAATGGATTCACGTTCCGCGATTCGTATAGCTGGTCCAAAGCAATGGATATCGACAGCGATCCGCCGGCGGGCGCGCTCGAGTATCCTTACGACTGGCGACGCAGTTGGGGGCCGGCAACCTTTCACGTCCCGCATGTCAATTCGACCGCGTTCGTCTACCAGGTGCCTTTTGGACGCGGTCAACGATTCGGGTCGAGCGCCAATCATGCGGTGAATGCCTTCCTCGGAGGATGGCAGCTCTCGGGAATCATCAGCATCCGCTCCGGTCAGGTGTATCATGTCGTGTCCGGCAGAGACAGCGCCAATACCGGCCACACACTGGCGGCGACGGTGGAACGAGCCGATATCGTTTCGGCGCCGGTTCCGGCGGATTTCCAGCAAAACCGGGATCACTGGTTCAATCCTGCCGCTTTCGCAATACCGGCATTCGGGACCCTGGGGAATGAGTCCCGGGACTCGCAGATCGGACCCGCGCTGCAAAACGCGGACATTGCCATGGCAAAGGACTTCGCCATCACTGAACCGGCCAAGATGGAGTTTCGCGCGGAGTTCTTCAATATCTTCAATCACACCAACTTCGCTAATCCGGTTGCGACACTGGCGAGTCCGCTGGTCGGGCAGATCCAGGGAGCCTATGCCGCGCGCGACATCCAGTTAGCCCTCAAGCTGCGGTGGTAGTGAAGTGTCCTTGCAAGCTCTTCAGCCGGCCCTGTATCTGCAGAACTCCAGTAGCGCAGCCCCCCTGGTCTGTGGCCGGTCCGCCGGTCGCGCGAGTGGATTGATGCCAGGGGGCTCCGGGGGACCCGCGCGGACCAGGCGGCCCTCCCCACTTCGAGTGTCGCGCCGGCGGTTTCTACAGGCGTCCGCCGGGGCCGTGGCGCAGGCCGCTACCGATCGCCCGAACATCATCCTCTTCTACGTCGACGAACTCCGCGCCACCGCGCTTCGGCTTCACAATCCCGACGGCGTCGCGACTCCCAATCTGGCGCGTCTGGCCAGCCGCGGCGTCACGTTTGAATACGCGTTCACGCCGCATCCCCTCTGCATGCCGGCCCGAGTGTCGCTGTGGACCGGCCAATATTCGCACACTCACGGTTCCCGCCACAATCAGAAACCGATGGCGGACGGCTTGCCCTGCATGGCGCAAGTGCTGCGCAACGCCGGATACACGCTCGGCATTTTCGGAAAGAACCACTGCTTTACTCCGAGCCAGCTCGAGCGCTGGTTTGCCGTGAACCTGAGCACCGATTCGCCGAAGTGGCGCCGTTCACTCTCGACCGAAGAGGCCGCGGGTAGCGACCGGCTTCGACAGTGGATCAGCCGCCAGGGAGGTCCGATGATGCCGCCGATGGCCGCTCCCTTCCCGCCCGAAGTCCAGCCCACACACCTGATCACGCAGCGCGCCATCGAGTTCCTCGAGCGCGGTCAGGGCGCACCGTTCGCATTGTGGATCTCGATTATCGATCCGCACAATCCGATTCAGGCCCCGGAACGGTTCGCCGGCGTCATGCCACCCGATCGATTGAATCTGCCGCCCTGGCGTCCCGACTCGATCCGGTCGAACAACAGCCGGATGCAGATTTACAATTACCTGACGCGCGGAGCGGAGCTGACGGACGACTATCTCAGACGGTATCTCAGCATCTATTACGCCATGGTCGCGTTCATCGACTACGAACTCGGCCGCCTGCTGAAGGTATTGGAACAGCGGCGCCTGCTCGAACGGACAATCATCGTGTTCACCAGCGATCACGGCGATTTCGCCGCCCAACATCACCTCTTATATAAGACCGGAAGCCTGGTGGACGCGATGGTACGGATCCCGCTGGTCCTTTCCTGGCCGGGCCGGCTGCCTGAGAACGTCAGGGAACGGGCACTCGTCAATCAGATCGATATCATGCCGACGCTGCTCCGACTTTGCGGGCTCGACGTTCCCGAGGGCGTCCAGGGCATGCCGCTGCCCTTGCGCTCCGGCGATACGCGGCGCTCCTTCGTGTACTCCGAGTACGGCGCCGGCGGGCCCGACTACGATTGGCGGCATGCCAAGGCGCTCGGCACGCCGGAAAGGCTGGGCGATTATCCGGTACAGAGCGAAAAAGAGCTGGAGCACCTCTACCTGCGCGAGCGCGGCGGCCACTTGCAGATGATCCGCACGCATACGCACAAGCTGATTCAGGATTCGAACGGAGAGGCTGAATTCTACGATCTGGCCGCGGATCCCGACGAACTGGAGAATGTGCACAATCGCTCTGCCTATCGATCGGAAGAAGCAGAATTGACCAGGCTTCTGGGAACGATCGTATAAGGCCGGAGTCGGAGCTTGCTCCGGGCGCCGGAAATCGCCCAACTGAGTTGGCTATGAATCGAAGAGAATTTCCCGGCAGCGACGGCGCTGCCCGCCATTCCTACCGTACGCGCCACCAAACTTGCGCCGGGTGCCGACGGTATGCGGGTAGGGCACTGGCTTTCTCCCACCTTCGATGATGACGACTTAGCGTTCTTCCGGCATCTTGGCATCGAGTATGCCACCATCTGGACAGACAGCAGCCGGTGCACTTACGACTACTTCATGTCGAGCCGCCGCAGGCTGGAGCGCGCGGGCATCCGCTTACAGAATATCGGAAACCTCGCATTGCGATCCCGACATCGTGCTCGGCCTCGCGGGCTGCGATCGCAAGATCGAGCAGTACAAACAGTATCTGCGCGACCTGGGCAGGGCGGGGATTCACTATACGACGTATGCTCATATGGCGAACATCAAAATGGGGCGTATTACGCCACCGGACGCGGCGCCACCCGCGGGTCCCCTGCCTCCTGTTCGATCTCGAGCAGGCCCGGAGTCTGCCGCTCTCGCATGGACGCATTTACAGCGAAGCGGAAATCTGGGACAGTTTCACGCATTTCACCAAGGCTGTGATTCCGTTTGCGCAGGAGGCGGGGGTGCGCATCGGCTTGCGTCCGGACGATCCGCCGGTGCGGTCTCTGGGAGGCGTGGCCCGCATCTTTGGCAGCGCTGCCGGCTATCAGCGGGCGATCGATATCGCAGCCAGCGAAAACTTCGGCCTGTGCCTGTGCGTCGGCTCCTGGGCGGAAGGCGGCAATCAACCGGACAAGAACGTCTATGAGATGATCGAGACATTCGGTCCCAGGGACCGCATCTCTCCCCCGCTGATGATCAGAGTCTCGTGCAGCAGGCCGGGGCCTTCAAGTAGTCTGCCAGGGCGGCAATCGCGCGATCCGCCTCGGCAGCCGGGTCCCGATGATCCATGATGTCGTTGTGGCTGACGTTCGGAACCATGAATTCGGAATCGTCAGTGACCGTTCCGGAAACGGATCCCAGGATGGACTGTGCCCGCGCAGCCGGAGCGACACTCAGTCCGGCAACGAACGCCAGGAGCAATGACGTGGCAGGAACTTTCAATCGCATCGTACCCTCTGATCCGTGAAATCATTCTTTGCGAAACTGGTTCGCGCCCGCGGGCGCCGTCCAAAGCTCTGAGTCGGGCGGGTGAACCTTCTGGGCCCAAAGGCGCACCAGCAGTTCGTCTTTTCGGCGCGCCTCGAGTTCGGCGTTGATGGCCGCCGCCGACCAGTTCGCAGCCGCCCGCGCGTCCAACTCCTCGCGAATGGTGCGGTGAGCTGGATCTTCGCCCAGGTCGTGGAACTCGTGCGGATCGGTTTGAATGTCAAAAAGCTGCGGCCTCATCCCATCGAAATGGACCAGCTTCCATCGGCCCCGCCGCACCATGCGGGTCGCGGGGACCGGGCCGATCGCCGGCAATTCGCTGAACGCCTCGTCAGGCCAGTTCGCGCCGGTGCCGGTGAGAAGCGGCATGAGGCTTCGTCCGGTGGCGCGCGGCAGGCGTTCGGAGCCGGCTACTTCGGTCAGCGTCGGCGCCACATCGATCAGGCTGACTACCTCCGGGATGCTGCGGCCGCCCGGAATACGGCCGGGCAGCGCCACAATCAGCGGCACCATCACCGAGCCTTGAAAGAAGTTGAACTTCCACCACATACCGTTTTCGCCGGCCATCTCTCCGTGGTCGCTGGTGTAGACCACGAGCGTGTTCTCCTCCTGGCCGGACTCGTGTAAGGCAGCCAGGATTTTGCCGACGTGGCGGTCCAGTTCCGCGACGAGTCCATAATATCCCGCGCGGGCGCGGCGCACCTGCTCCGCGTTGACCGTCTCCACGCCGCGCGCTTTACGCCATGCCTTCACCGCCGGATGAAGCCCCTCCAGGTACCCGGCAGGTACGTGCGGGATGGATACGCGATCGTAGTAGTAGTTCCAGTCTTCCTCCGAACAAATGAACGGGGAATGAGGAAGAACAAAACCAGCGACAGCACAGAATGGTTTGTCGCTCCGCGCCGTGGCATGAATGTATTCCACGGCCGATTTCGTGACGTCCTCGTCGAAAACACGGTAGGCGGTGCTGCCCGGACCGGCGATGGTCACCGAAGCCAGCGACGAATTCGTCGCGCCCGGACGGATTGAGGGCGGCAGCGGAATCGGCACATCGGGATAGGCCGGCGTCAGATCGCCCACCAGCCGTTTCGTGAAACCGTGGCGTTGATCGGGGCCGTTGAAGTGCATGCGTCCGATGAGCGCACACTCGTAACCGGCAGCGCCCAGGGAGTGTGCGAAGGTGGGCATATCCGATGCCAGTGTGTCGCTGTTCATCCAGACCCCGTTTTCGGATGGCTGCCGGCTGGTCAGGAAGCTCATGCGCGACGGAACGCAAAGGGGCGCCTGGCAGTAGGCATTCCGGAACAGCGTCCCGCGGCGCGCCAGGGCATCCAGATTCGGCGTACGGATTACCGTATCGCCGTAGCAGCCGAGCACGTGAGGACTGTGCTGATCGGCCATAATTACGAGGATATTCGCCGGCGTGCGTCTCTGACCGGCCAGCCTGCCGCCGGCGGCAGCGGCGGTAATCGCCAGCAGAGACCGCCTGGAAAGGGAAACGGACATATTACCTCTGGTCTGACACGATCAGACCATTTATACTCAAATTTATCAACATGACAGCGCCGCTTCCATCATATTAAGCTAATTAGGACTGTCCTGGTCAGGCAAAATCATGCCTCGTGTTGTAGATAGTGAAAGCCCAACTCCGGTACGCGTGCAGCTCCGGTCCATCCTGCTCGAGGAAATCGAGTCGGGTGTTTATCCGCCGAACCAGCGGATCCCGTCGGAGCGAGACCTGGCGGAACGCCATGGCGCTTCCCGCGCTTCCATTCGGGAAACCATCGCGGAGTTGATCAGCAGCGGCGTGCTGTTCCGCGCCGGCGGACGGGGGACGTTTGTTGCCGAGACACGTGCACCTTCCGTTGCTCCCCAGCCTGTTTACCAGCAGGTCGGCTTTTGGATTTCCGCGGAGATCTTCCACTTCGTGCAGGCGGGCTACACCCGGATTCTGACCGGCGTCGAAGATGTTTGCCGCAATCAGGGCTGCTCCCTGGCGTTCCATTCGTTCAGCGAGGAGCAAGATTCGCTGGACCGGCTGCTGGATGACGAGCCCAAACGGCCGCTGGCCGGGCACATAGTCGCCGGCGGGTTGCGGAACTCCGCTCTGGAGCGATTGCAGCGCGAGAACCGGCCGCTGGTGCTTGTCGATCCGTTGATGCGCCGCAAACAGAACGGCATCGATTGCGTTCGCATCGACTATGCGAAGGGGGCCCGCGAGGCCGTGCACCACCTGGTGGAACTCGGCCACAGAGAGATCGGATTCGTGGGCTTCGCGAACACGGAAAAGTATGAAGGGTACTGGCGCGCGCTGGAGGACTTCGGGATCGCCTACAACCCTCGTAGCGTGCAGTTCCTGGCGATCCCGGACCTGGCTCCGAGCGTAATGGTCGGCTTCCAGTGCATGAATCAGTTGGTGGCGAGCGGCAGACGTCCGACCGCCGTGCTGGTTGCCAACGATTACATCGCCCTGGGCGCGCTACCGGCTCTGGAGATCGCCGGGATCCGGGTTCCGGACGAAATGAGCATCGCGGGGTTTGACGATATCGGCGAAGGAGCACTTCCTCTGACGACGGTGCGCTGCGACCTGGTAGAGACAGGCCGGATTGCGGCGCGGCGGCTCTTCGATCGCCTGCAGAACCCCGAGCAGC
>Ga0070741_10017536_pt1 | contig 11743 bp, 10 predicted proteins | sample Coa_R1_4_FD_66440 | JGI IMG/M metagenome (GOLD analysis project Ga0070741, IMG submission 66440) | Surface soil microbial communities from Centralia Pennsylvania, which are recovering from an underground coalmine fire - Coalmine... | ecosystem: Environmental > Terrestrial > Soil > Unclassified ...
GGCGCTGGCGAAGGTGGCGGTGTAGCCGTTGGTGAGGAGAGTGACGGTGTCGCCGCCCATGACTCCCGTGAAGGAGTAGCCGTTCGTTGCGATGGTGGCTGTCGTCGTCTGGTCGTAAACTTTGTTGTTGGCGGTTAGGCCGGAAACCGTGAGCGATTTGCCAGTGATGTTGGCGGAGAGGGTGGGCTGGGTGAGCGTGTAGTTACCCGCGCTGGCCCCACCGAGAGTCAATCCGCTTACTGTCACAGAGATGCCATTGCCGACGTTGGCGCTGGCGAAGGTGGCGGTGTAGCCGTTGGTAAGGAGAGTGACGGTGTCGCCGCCCACGACTCCCGTGAAGGAGTAGCCGTTCGTTGTGATCGTGGCGGTGGTGGTCTTGTCGTAAACTTTGTTGTTGGCGGTGAGGCCGGAGACAGTGAGCACCTTGTTGCTGATGGTGATCGTCTGGTTAACGGCGGAGGCTGCATTCCAATTTGCGTTGCCGGCTTGGTTGGCCTGGATGGTCACGGATCCAGCTCCCGTAATCGTCAGCGTGTTGCCCGATACTGTTGCCGGCCCCGAAGTGACGCTGTAGCTCACGCTCAATCCGGACGACGCGGTCGCTCCGAGCGTGATTGGACTGACTCCGTAGGTCTGGTTTCCCGGTGAGGGGAACGTGATCGTCTGGTTGCCTTTGTTTACTGTGGTGGAAGTCCCGGTGTTGGCCGTAATGCCGCCGTGCGTGACATCGGTGGCGGTGACGGTCTGGCTTCCTGCGGTCATGAATGTAATGCTGAAAGTCCTTGTGCCACCGACGAGCGCCGCGTTTCCGGGCAAGACGGCGCTGCCGTCGCTGGAACTGATCGAGGCCGTGTCATTCGTGCTGATCGGGTTCCAATTGGCGTCGACGGAGTTGACAGTTGCGTTGAAGGCGGTGCCGACGGTTTGGGCGGTGGGCGAGCCGGTTTTGCCGGAGGCGGTTCCGGGGGCGGCGGTTTCGCCGGGCATGAGGACCTGCAATTGAGCGAATGGTCCTGCGTTGACGGTGAAACTGCTGCTGTTTCCGGAACTGAGGCTGTCGCCTGCGGTGCGGCTCGCGGTAAGGATGACGCCGCTTTCTGCCTTCGTATAGGTAACGGCGCTCAACGTGACCGAAGTGCTGCCGGCGGTGATGGTGCCAGTGAGCGTGCCACCCAGGGTTCCGCCGCCGGCATTGAGACTGAGGCTGATGCTGGTGTTGGTGATTACCGGGGCGGCGGTGCCACTGGCGTTTCGCGCCTGGACCACGACGCTGAAGGCGGCGCCGGCGGTCGGGGAACTGCCGCCATTGACTGAAGTAATCGCAAGTTGGGTGGGCGGTTCGTCTTCCTCGGGAGCAAAGCTTGAAAAGGTTCCCGGTGAATTTTGGTTGTTGAATTCCGTGGCGATCCAGTTCGTGGAACGGACGAGATCGGAGACGCGGCACTCATCGATGTATCCGCTGTAGTTCTGGCTGTTGACAGTGCTGGAACCGATCCTGAAAGCGGTGATCGTCGCCATCGTGCGAGTCAGGCCGGTTCCACTGGCCCAAGGGCTGCCGTTGAGGAAGATCAGCATCTGGCCGGAGACGGCGTCCTTGGTGAACGCCCAATAATTCCATTGACCCTTGAACTGGTTGTTGGTGGCTGCCTGGCTGATACGATCGAAGGTGGAGGTTCCACTGTTGCCGCAATCCCAATAGATCTTGCTGTCGCTCCAGGGAAGATTGACGCTGAAGACACGGTTGGTGGAGACGTCGTAGCCTTGAATAATGGCATCCTGTTGGGGCTGGGAGGCTGAGCCATACTGCCAGAGAGAAATTGTGGTCGTATTCGTCAGCGCAAGGTTGGGACTGGGGATGTCGATGTAATCAGGAGAGTTGAAAGATTCCGCACCGCCGATTTGCCCCGGCGTCTGGGCGGGAAAGCCGCTTCCGGTGCCGTTGTTGTGGCGGCTGGTGGAGTCTGCGAATTCGCCGACCGCCCCGGTTGAATGTTCCTTGAGGTGGTATACCGCCCTGAAATCGGAATCCCAGACGGCGGTCACGTTCTGCTGGTTGGTGGCGGTGGCGTTGCCATAATACATGTAGATCAACGTGTTCGTGGTGGCGGACAGGCTGGGAACGTTGACCCAGGCGACGAGGGAGCCATCGGAATTGGTGTAGGTTTCAATTTCGTGGGCCAGTTTGTTGGTGCCGTCGGAGGAGGTGAAAAGGATATCGTTGCCGTTGGTCTGGGCGTGGGCGGCGAGATTGCTGTCGATCTCGCTGATGAGCACGGGGAAATTCGTCAGGTTGCCGGCGACATTGGTGTGATAAATGGTGATGAGCTTGCGGTAGAGCCAGGTGTTGTTGTACCAGGCAATTGGAGTGAAGGTGACGGACGCGGTGTCAGTGATCGTGATTCCGTCCGTGGTGTTCGTGGCTGTGTAAGTGACGGTTTCGGCGATCGGATCACTTACCGTGAAGGTCACGACACCGCTGTTGTCGGAAGCTCCGCTGGCGGCTGAGATCGTGGAATTGCCTCCATTACTGCCCAGGGCCACCGTCTTGCCGGAGACGGGGTTGTTATTTGCGTCGAGCAAGGTGACCGTAACGGTGGACGCGGCGACGCCATTGGCGGTGACCGAGGCGGGACTGGAGATGACGCTGGACTGGCTGGCGGAAACGGGGCCGGGCACAACGGTGAAAGAAGAACTGTTGGCGGCGGAGAGGCTATCGCCTGAAGTACGGACGACATGCAGGATGACGCCGCTCTCGGCTTTCGTGTAAGTGATGCCGCTGATTGTGACGGAACTGGTGCCTGCCAGGATGGTGCCCGTGAGCGTGCCGCCCAGGGTGCCGCTGCCGGTGTTCAGGCTGATCGTGACGGCGGTGTCCGCGACCACGGCGGCAGTCTGGCCGCCGGAGTTTTGCGATTGAACAACCACACTGAAGGAGGTGCCGGCCGCGGGTGAACTACCGCCATTGATCGAGGTGATCGCCAGTTGCGAGGCGACATTGTTGGTGGTGGTGATGACGAGATCGACGGAAGTGTGACTTGCGTTGTTGGAGACGTAACCGCCGTAGTTGTTAGGGAGCGTGGCGAGCGAGAAATTGTAACCGGAACCGCCGATGGAGCCGGAGTAGTCGATGAGCACGTACTGTTTCGGCGTGGTGGTGATGGTGGGAAGTGTGGTGATTTTAATCGTGTTCGCGCCGCCCGTGGTGAGGCTTGTGGTGACGACATTGGTGGTGTTGCTGGCGACAGAGAGTTGCAACGTGGAATTGGTAATGGCCAGGCTGCTGAGCGGGGATGCCGCGGATCCGATGGTGTTGGTGACGATGAGCGTGCCATTGGTCATCGCGATCGTGCTCGTTCCGCCGCCCGCGACAATCGTGTTGGCCTTCACAGTGCCATTGGAGATGGTGAGAGTTCCATCGCACGCGGCGCCCTGGGAGTAGGCGAGACGCAGAGTGGTATTCACGACGAGCGTGGCACTCGACCCATTGACGTTGATATCGCCTTCGTAGGGGGTGGCGGGGACGGAGCCGCTGAGAGTTTGGTAACCCGCTTCGATGGTATTGGCGTCAAAGGTGCCCTGCGTAAAAGTCAATACCCCGACCGAGGTGCCTGCTCCGGTCGCGTTCTCGGCACGGCCGAGGTACATGGTGCCCACGAGGGCATCCACGGTACCGCCGCTGAAGTCGTTTGTTCCAGTAGTGCTGGAGCCTGTGGATCCGGTGATGGCGCCGTTGTCACCCACGCCCCAGGTGGTCACGCGGCTGGCGCTTCCGTTGGTGCCGCGGATGTAGACGGCGGGATTATTGGTGAAGGCGGGGTTGAAAGCCATCAACGCGTGCGCTTTTGGACCGCCTGTCGTGATGGTGTCGGCGAAAATTGCGTTGGTCTGGCCGAGGTAGAGATAATTGTATGCGGCATCGTTGAATGTGATCATGTCACCCAGATCAATGCCCGCCGATCCACCAGACGAGAGAGCCGTGATCGAGTTCGTCTTTGCCAGATAGAGAGTGCCGGCAGGGCGCTGAATTGAACCAAATACGCCAACGAGCACGTTGCTGACGGTGGCCGTGAACGTGTTCAGTCCCGACATGTCGAGTGTCGCCCGTTGGACCTGGTTAAGCACGGGCGAGTTCGAGGCGGCCTGGCAGACCGTCAATGCTGCGTTGGCGTTGCTCAGGACCAATTTGCCGGGGCCGGTGATGGTGGTGTAAACCGTCTGGTTGGTGCCGTTGTCGGTTCCGGTGCCAACATAGAGGCCGTTGGTTCCGGTGATGCTGAGTGTGTTGCCGGAGGAAATCTGGGTTGTGTGAAAATTATTTGTGTTGCCGTACGTCAGGGAGCGAATGGTGAAGTTGGCATCGACCGTGTTGTTGATGGCGCCCTGGGTGTTTGTGGCGCCCTGGTCATAGAAAAGCACGTCGTCCGCGGAACCGGGCTGGCCGTTGGGTGTCCAACTTTTGTTGGTGGACCAGTAACCGGATGCCGCGTTCGTCCAGGTGAATGTCCCGGCAAAAAGGGGACACGTCGTCATGGGAAGTAAACCCAGGACGATAACCACCCTTGCGATGTAACGAGTCGCTTTCAACCGCGTTATCGTGAACGGAAAACAGGAGCTTTCAGAAAAAGCTCGCTCCTTGCAGTGGCTTTCCCAAAGGCCGTAGGAAAGCCGCGCCGAGATCAAGCGTGATGTGCGCAGGCAGACGCACATGGCCATGCATCGACAAGTTTTATGGGCGGCTTAAGTAGGTATTAATGGAAGTCGGGCCGTTCCCCGCAGATGTGGCGTGCTTTCAAGAGGTTGTACTGCATCATATTTTTGGCTGTACAACCGGTGATCGCCCCTTGTCACCCGGTCAAAGGCTCATTAAGTTGGCCAGAGTGCATCCTGTGGCTTTCAGCATCGGCGGGTTCAAGATTTACTGGTACGGCATACTAGTGGCAGCGGGTTTTCTGGCCGGGTTATGGACAGCGGGCCGTCGCGGCGCGCAGAATGGAATCCCGGCTGAAAAAATCGTGGATCTCGGTCCATGGCTCATCATTGGGGCGCTGGTCGGAGCGCGGACACTTTATGTGATTTCGTACTGGAAGGAGCAATTCGCCGGCGGGTCGTTGCTGGAGATTTTCAAGATTCGCCATGGCGGACTGGTCTTTTACGGTGGGCTAATCGGCGCGACGCTGGCGTGCATGATTTACATTCGCCGACACAAATTGCCACTCTGGAAGCTGGCGGACACACTGGCGCCGAGCATCGCACTGGGATATTTTTTCGGGCGGATCGGCTGCTTGATGTATGGATGCTGCTACGGGCGCGAGTGTCCCTATCCCTGGGCGATCCATTTTCCGCCGACGCATGAGACGCATGGTGCTCCCGTGCATCCCACGGAGATTTACGATTCGCTGCTCAACCTCGGTTTCTACTTTTTCCTGGCGTGGCTGTATCGGCGGCGGAGATTCGACGGCCAGATATTCGCGACGTACCTGATCGGGTACGCGTTCATTCGGTCGTTTGTGGAATATTTCCGGGGCGATTATCCGGTGCATTATCTGGGTGGATGGGCAACGCCGGCCCAGGTGTTGAGCATCGGAATAGTGGCGGCGGGGTTGTTGTTGTTCTTTCTGCTTCCGCGTCCGCAGCCCAGGCAAGTCTGACGGCGAAACAGCCGATGGCCGAGAACCGGGAAATCCAATTGGCTGCGGGACCGCTGTTACTTCTGGCGGGCGCAACGGCCACGGGCAAATCCGCCGTCGCACTCCGGCTGGCTGAGGAATTGAACGGGGAGATTGTGTCGGCCGATTCGATGCAGGTTTATCGCGGGCTGGACATTGGCACGGCGAAACCTTCCCGGGAGGAGCAGCGGCGTGTGCCGCATCATTTGATTGACGTGGTGGATGTCAGGGAGCGGTTTGATGCGGCGCAGTTTGTGCGGTTCGCGAACCGGGCTGTGGCTGAGATTCGGGGGGGCGGGCGATTGCCAATTCTTTGCGGAGGGACGGGACTTTATTTCAAGGCGTTGCTGGAGGGATTGGGCAATGCTCCACCGGCGGACCAGGTTTTGCGAGCCGAGTTGGAGAGTGCGCCGCTTCCTGAACTGTTGGCAGAGCTGGAACGGCGCGACCCGCGCACGTTTGACAACATCGATCGCAAAAATCCGCGGCGGGTCATTCGTGCGGTTGAAGTGATCCGGGTTACGGGGCGGCCTTTTTCAGAGCAAAAGGCGGCATGGGGCGGGGAAGGATCTTCGTCGAGCGACACTCCCGGCGTTCAGAAAAACTTCTTTGGTCTGGTGCGCAAAAGCACCGACCTGCATGCGCGAATCAACGATCGGGTTGACCAAATGTTCAGCAAGGGATTGGTTACTGAGACGGAACAAATGCTGAGGGAGGGGCTGGCGGAAAATCCGACTGCGATGCAGGCTATCGGCTATCGCCAGGTGGTGGAATATCTTCGGGGCGAACGCCCGCTCCTAGACACGATCGAACTGGTCAAACTGCGCACACGGCAGTTTGCGAAACGCCAGATGACGTGGTTTCGACGGCAGGCCGCAGTGACGTGGATTGAGTGCGCGGAACGGGATGGGGAGGATCAGATTGCCGCGCGAATTCGCGAGCGGTTTGAAAGCGGTTCGTAGGAGCGTCCGAGTGTAACCATTTTGGCGCGGCGGCGTCTAAGAGAGGGAATCCATAGCCATCGAAGAACTTGATGGCGGGATCTCGAGAAATAGAAAACCATGAAAAAAAGTCTTTTCACCACCATATCGGCACTGTCACTGGGGTGTTTGATATTAGCGTGCCCGACGGCGCGCGCGCAGGACAATGCCCCATCCACAAACCGACCTCCTGCCGGCGCCAACGGTCAGCGCGCACGAGGGGCCAACATGGCCGAAGCCATGAAGCAACAGCTTGGGCTTTCCGACGATCAGGTCGAGAAACTTAAACCGGTTTTCAAGGATCAGCAGGAGAAGATGGCTGCGTTGCGCGCCGACACGACCTTGAGCCGTGAGGATTTGATGGCCAAGAGAAAGGAAATTCAGGACGCCACGAGCGCCAAGGTGAAGGAGATTCTTACGCCGGATCAATTCACCAAGTGGCAACAGATGGTGCAGAACCGGATGCGCGGACGCCGCGGGCCGCAGGGTGGACAGGGCGGAGCAGGTGGACCGGGAGCCGATGCCCAGAAGCCGGCCGCGGGCGCAGGTGGTGGTGGCCAGCAGAATTAATCGGGCGGGAATTCGAGTAGTTTCGGGAACGGTCGCGCAATGTGGCCGTTCCCTTTTTCTTTCAGAGCAATTCTTCAAACGCTCCGGCCACGATTACCTAAGGGACAGCCAGCGTGGGATCTGCGGAATCTGAAGAGGCGCGGGCCGTGCGAAACCCGGGAGAATTAACTGTGGCGGAAGGTGATGCGGGCCTTGCCGAGGTCGTAGGGGGACATTTCAACGTTCACCTTGTCGCCGACGCTTATGCGGATGAAGTTCTTGCGCATTTTGCCGGAAATGTGGGCCAGCACTTCGTGGCCATTGGGGAGAGCGACACGAAACATGGTTCCCGGCAGCACCTGAGTCACCGCGCCCGTAACTTCAATTGGTTCTTCTTTAGCCAAGCAATTATCAAAACTGGGGACCTGCAAACGTCCCGGTTCAATCTCCATCACTCCGACGGAAGAAACAACTCCCCGCCGCTCGACGCGCGACAATGCAGCCTTCCGGGGGCAAAATCAAGCAACTTTTACGTCAATGAGGATCGGGTAAAAGGCGGAGGGCCAGAGGGTTCCGGGCGAGGGAATGGGCAGGTGTTTCGGCAGTGAAAAACACCTTGGACAACAGGCGGTGAGCGGCTAAAGTCAGCGCTCGTTATGAAGAACATCCAACTGGCATTGATCCTGGTGATCGTGCTGATCTGCAGCGCGCTTTACTCGGGATCGTTGATTTTGAGGTACATGGGGGCGTCACGGCGCATCCAGAACCTGCAGCCGCGGCTAAACGAGAATGCGCAGAAGGAGAAGGTGCTCGACTCGCTGATCGCTGAGTCGATCGAGTACAGCAAAACGCACCCGGCGATCAATGGCCTCTTGCAATCGGCGCTCGCCCCGAGCGCTGCCCCCGCCAAAACGCCTGCCAAGTGACTAACTGACTATGAACGAGCCTGACGCCAATCTGGACATGCCTTCGGACACGAGCACCCGGGCCTTGCAGGAAGAGGTCCAAGCGCTGCGAGTGCTCGTATGGGGCCTGCTCTTTGCGATGATCATATTGAGCGGGTGCATCAATGTTTATCTCAAGCGCCAGGTATCGATTGTGCGCGCCCAGGCAGATGCGATTCAGAAATCGGTGGAAGATTTCCAAACCGTGAGGATTCCGTGGGGGCTGGAGCTCTGGCGGCGGTTGAACGAATACGAGCGGACCCATCCGGATTTCAAGCCGATCACGGACAAGTACAACGGCTTCTTCGCCCAGGCGCCGCAGCAGGCTCCTCCCAAAAAGTAATTCTTTCCTAATCGACGGCTTGTCTTGCCTTGGACGCTTCGGGCGCCGGCGAAGACGCACTTTCCCCAGGCGCGAGCCGCGCACCGCAGTCGAGGCAGAAGTTGGATTTCGGCGGGCAGATGCGTCCGCACTCCGGGCAACTCAGGTGCGCTTCCGCATGGCGGCGATGAATTATGAGATTGCGGATGTAGGGAATCCAGGTAAAGGCGTAGGCGAAGATGAAGACCGAATCGTGCTGGGAAAACACGGCATAGGAGAGCAGCACCAGCGAACCCGCCAGGCTGAGCCACCAAAACGCGGTGGGCACCACCACCTGTCCCTTCTTTTCCGTGGCGTACCATTGCACGAGGAAACGGCTGAAGAACAATCCGTTGCCGAGCCAGCCCACGGCCTTCCACCAGGTCCAATGAACGCCCAGAAAATGGTCCTGTGGCCAGAGAATATGATGCAGCCAATCCATGATCGCTGCCATGAATTAAGCCGCACCGGCCCATTCAAGACAAACCATTTCGGCCCGCGCGCTATTCGGCCAGCAGCTTGGTGACCTTTTCCTCGAGCGCACCGCGGGCGTTCACGTCGCGAAGATTGCCCTTTTTGTCCACGAGCCACATCGTGGGAATGCCGTGGATGCCGTAGGTTTCCCCGTATTTGTTGCCCCCGGCTTTGCCCTCGAAGTATTGCGGCCATTCCATGTGTTCGTCGGCCACGTACTTCTCCAGGGCGGATTTATCCGAATCAAAGCTGATGCCCACAATCTCGAAGCCCTGCTCATGAAGCTTTTTGTAGGCGGCGCGCACATTCGGTGTCTCGCCGCGACACGGGCCGCACCACGTGGCCCAGAAATCCACCAGCACAACCTTGTTCTTCATTTGCGTGAGGTCAACTTCGCGGCCGTCGACCGAAGTGAACTTGATCTCCAGCGGTTTGCCGACAGCGTCGAGGCGTTTCAAGATTGCCTGCGCCGATTCCTTCGCCTGGTCCGGCGCCGGGCTGTTGATGATCTGTTTGGCGAGGGACCGCGCCTTCGCGGGATCGTCGAACTGTTCGGTGAGCTGCGTCAGGACCTGGTAGGGCTCTTCGCGCTTGGGAAAATCCCGCTGAAACGACCACGCCGCCTTTTCCAGCGCGTCGGCTGTACCGGGCATTCCGGCCATCAGGCGATGGATCGCCTCCATGTGGATTTCCACCCGCTGATCGTCGCTGACATTTGGATCCTCCAGCAACTGCTCGCGCAACGCCGCCACACGCGTCGCCGCGTTGGTATCGCCAAACTTTTCTCCCGCCAGACTCAGCAGGTCGAACTCCGCCTTCCGGGCGTCACCGGCACGCGGATGATTCGGAAAATGCGTATAAAAATCGTGCGCCTTGTCCGCGCCCTTGAGCAGATAGGGAACGTAGAACTTCGCCTGTTCCTCCGCGGTGGGACTTTTCTCCTGCCATTCGACGGGAGGAAACGGCGGCTGTTTGGCGCGGTATACTTCACGCCATGCCTTGTCCGCCTCGGCGGTGTTGTTGGTCGAGGTTTCGTCCGATCGCGCCACGGAAGCGAACATCAGCATCGCGAGGCTGATCGCACCGAAGAAAGCCATTCCTGGTTTCATGGGAAAAGTGGATTAATTGGATTCCTGGGTCATCGCCATTCTATTCCCCTTCATCCTCCTGCGCAAGCTGCGAAAAGGGGCGCAACCGATCGAGCACCCACTGCAAACGGCGCGGATTATCCGGCGACGCCACTTCACCCTCGCGCAGGTCCGTCTTGGAATCGGCCAGCGCCCGGGCCAGGGCGGCCTGCAAGGATGCGATTTCGCCGGGCGCCAGTTCCAGCCGCACCTTCTCCTGTTGCTCCAGGCGCATCACGCGCCGCGCGAACTCCATGAAAATGGCGCACGGTTCGAGGCAGGGAATCAAGCTCTTGGCGCCGGGCGCGTCCGGATCCAATCCCGCCACCGACCAGAGCCGGCGCTTCAGGCAAAATGCGGAATTGCAACAGGCCCGGACGACGCCGGCCACCTGCGCATCGGTCAAGAGCGCGGTGATCCGGTACATTCCCGACTGGCGGCCGGTGAATTCGCGGAAGTTCGTGACGGGCGGCGCGCCCTCCTGCGCGGCAAACCAATCGGCGATTGCGCCGGGATAAAGCTGGTTGAGCGTCGATTCCAATTCGCGGTCATCGGCCACCTCGATGCGCCAGCCGCGCTGAAGCGTCGGCGCGGATTTCAAGGGCCGGAACGCGCCGGTGGCGGTGGTCTGGGAAATCGAGCGCGCACCATCCGGTTTGACGTTGCGCAGGGAGTCGGCGGGCAAATCGGCGTCCGCTTCGTGCCGCAATTCGTAACCTGGGCCGAGCCGCCGGATGCGCACCTGCGCCAGGACCAGCTCGTCGCCGATCGCGGCGATGAAACGGTTCAAAGCGGGATTTGGAACGGCGCCCATGCGGGGCAAGTTACCGCATTCACCTCTTTTGGAAATCGAAAACTGAACCAGCGCGCGGCCGTCTGCCTGCCTTCGCCCCCGGCTCGATCAAGCTCGCCGAAGCCCGCCATGCTTCGCGGAGCGAACGTCCCTTGGGAGGAAGCCAACTCGTGGCGGGCTTGGGAGGCGACCAGGTGTCCATAGGACAGTTGATGGGCATCCGTTATCGGCAAATTTCCCTGACACTCCCATAATATTTTTACTGGAAAATATTGGCGCATATCCCACACGCGCTTGTGCAAACCATTGTCTCCCAACCCGCAGCCCATCCGAAGAGTTTCCGATCAGATCGGAAATTTCCTTCCCGTTTGGAAACTCCGTCCCCGATTGCGAACTCCCCGCCGCGCCGCCTTGGCCACCATGGCTCGAGCGAAAGGGGCAGCCCCGCGCGGAAACGCAATCACGCAACCGCTCGATTGAACTCGCCCAAGTCACGCAAAACTGAATATCGGAAAAAGCGGAAAATATCGGAAAATCCCTTCCTAAGCCGTTGGTACGGCGTGCACTTTGCCGCGCGCCGTTCCCCTCTTTTCCCGTTTCCAATCTGATGATCTGACAATTTGAAAATCTGATAATCATCTGAACGGTTTGATTTGGTCTGATTTGGCCTGATCCACCTTCGCCCCCTTTGCGGCCCTTCGCACGACACTGCGCCCAAACTCCCCATTAACCCTTTGGCCGCCAACTTCTCCGTTAGGCTGCGAGTATCCAGCGCTGGAAGAAGGCCTGAGAACGTGAGCGAACCCGGAGGGTGCGACTGGTTTTCCCTCTCCGCCTCGACCGGGGAGA
>Ga0070741_10017537_pt1 | contig 11743 bp, 5 predicted proteins | sample Coa_R1_4_FD_66440 | JGI IMG/M metagenome (GOLD analysis project Ga0070741, IMG submission 66440) | Surface soil microbial communities from Centralia Pennsylvania, which are recovering from an underground coalmine fire - Coalmine... | ecosystem: Environmental > Terrestrial > Soil > Unclassified ...
TGTGAGATGCTGACGCGCCGCCCGTCCTCCGCGCAGCGAAAGGCGATTCTAATTCTTGACGATCCGGCCGGCGACAATTGTCGCCGTCGCGCGCCCTTTCAAAGCCCACCCCGCGAACGGGCTGTTCCGCGATTTGCTCGCAGATTTTGTCAAATCGAATGTCCACTCCACGTCCGGGTCAAACACCGTCACGTCGCCGTCCGCTCCAACGCCCAAATGCCCCTTGTTCGGCAGCCGCAGCAGCCGCGCCGGGTTCGCCGTGAACTTCGCGATCACATCGCGCAGCGGCATCCGCCCGGGGTGGTGCAACTGCATCAACGCCAGCGGCAGCTCCGTCTCAAATCCCACAATCCCGAATGGCGCGTAATCGAACTCCACTTCTTTTTCGTACTCGCAATGCGGCGCGTGATCGCTGCTGATGATGTCCACCGTCCCATCCGCCAACCCCTCGAGCAGGGCCTCGCGGTCTCCCGCCGTCCGCAATGGCGGGTTCATTTTGAAATGGGTGTCATACGCCGGCCAACGCGGCCGCTCCGCCTCTCCGCCCCGCCACTCGCGTCCGTCGCCCGCCCAATAACGCTCGCTCCCGGCCAACGCCATATCTGTCAAAACGAAATGATGCGGGCAAGCCTCTCCCGAAACCGGCAGGCCGCGCTTTTTGGCCGCGCGCAACAACTCCACGCTCCGCGCCGAGCTCAAGTGCTGGCAATGCACGTGTGTCCCGGTCAATTCCGCCAGCATGATATTCCGGCTGACAATGGTTTCTTCGCCCGAGGCCGGCCATCCGCGCAACCCGAGAGCCGCGCTCCAATAGCCTTCATGCACCACGCCGTCGGATACGAGCGAGTAATCCTGGCAATGGTCCATCACCGGCAGGTCGAACATCCGCGCATATTCCATCGCCCGCCTCATCAAGTCGTTGTTCTGCACGCAATGCCCGTCATCGGTGATCGCCACCACGCCGGCCCGCTTCAACGATCCAATCGGCGCCAACTCTTCGCCCGCGATGTTCCTGGTGATGGCGCCCGCAATGAACACGTTGACTTTGCCAACTTTTTCCGCCCGATCCTGAATCAAGGCCACCGTCCCGGAATTGTCGATCGCCGGCGTCGTGTTCGGCATGCAGACAATGGAAGTGAACCCGCCTCGCGCCGCCGCCGCCGCCCCCGTCGCAATCGTCTCCTTTGCCGTGTGCCCCGGTTCGCGCAGATGCGCATGCACATCGATCAACCCTGGGCAAACCACCAAACCAGCCGCCTCGAACCGCTCCGTCTTTCCCGCCCGGGCCGTCGCCGTGGCCTCCCCGCCCACCGCCGCGACCTTCCCGTTCTCGATCAGCACATCCGCCACCTCGTCAATGCCGTGAGCCGGGTCAATCACCCGTCCGCCGGCCACCAGCATCGAATTCATTCCCTCGAAATTACACGCACTGGAAATGGCAACGCAAGCCCACTGAGCCATGCGAAGCTGGCACGACTTTCGGCGGCGTTTGTGCGCTAGAACCGCAGTGTCAAGTCTGTCTGGAACACCTGGTAATGCTTGATCGGGTTCGGCAGGGGCAGGTCAGCGTTATAACCGCCCGTGCCCAGATTGCTGTTGATTCTCTCGGCCGCGCCGTAGCGGATGGTGCCGATCAGGCAGTCTGTGAAGCTGTAGGCGACAGCCGTGTAAATGCCCTGCAAGTTGCCGCGACCTTCAAAGAAGTCCGAATCAATCAGGTTCGGATCCAACGCATATTGCTGAATGCGCTGGAAGTAAGCCCGCGCTTCCCACGTCCCTTTCTTCGACGTTGTGCCATAAGTCAGGCCGAGATTGTTGCCGACGGCGATGCCAGCTTGCATCGCCTCGGACTGTCCGAGTTGCGGCCCATTGGGAAACGGGTTTTGATAAACGTGCCCGCTGCTGGTCCAAACCGACTCGCCGGCGTTGTAAGCGGCCCTGGCGCGTTGATCGCCGTCCAGGTTGATGCTGAAATCTCCAAATGCCCGCAAATCAAGCTTGCCCAGCTTGTAGTTCAACTCCATCGGAAACTCCAGGACCAACAGATCGTTGATGCCGGTTTGATTGTAGCTCGTTGAAGTCGGCATCGAAGGCAATCCGCCGCCAAGCGTGGTCGTCGTGGACGTATAACCGCCCGGCATCCCCGCCGTGCTTGTTCCAGGCGCAAAGGTGAATCCCTCGACTCCCTGGCCAACAAATGGCCCGTGGAACCCTGCCGTCTGATTGCCATGACCAATGTAGGTATAAAGAACGGGAGCTAACTTAAAGGACAGCGTTGGATCAATATGATAGTTGCCTCCGACCTGCCAGACGAGGAGATAGGCGTCGTGATCGGAAACCTGGCCAAGATCAATCGTTGCAGTATTGCCGCCTATTACTCCAAAGTCGCTGGAAGGCGTGACATCCTGGTAAACATACTGTCCGAACGTGGCAAAATAGTCCACTGGCCCGGCGGTGTACTTGAACTTCTCGACCAAGCCCTCCGGACAATAGTCAGAGTCCCAGACCATCGGCGTTGTATAAAGCGGCTGCGGCGAGCGACCCACTGAGACATCGAGCCATTCCGCCGGACGCCAGCCAAGATAGGCTTGCCCCACAAAAATGCTGTAGTTGTTGGCCTTGCTGAATGGCCCATAATAAGTCCCCGCCGATGAGTTTCCGAGGGTGTTCCAGGTCGAGCGCGGGTTGGGCGAAGTCTCAAAACGCACGCCATAGTAGAAGTCATCCGCCAGATCTCCGCGCGCCCCCAGCCGCAACGCATAACGCCATCGGCTCGCCGTGTCCACATACCGGCCCGCGCCAAAAGTGGACTGGCCCGCCGCTGGATCGTAATCGCCCCGGGCGGAGCGGTATTCGTAGCGAAACCGCAAGTCGCCGAAGATCTCCATGCTCTTGAACGCCTTGCTCAGCTTGAATTTCGTCCCCTCCAACGATGGCGGATTATTGGTTCCCGCTTCGGCCTTCAGTTCCTCGGCTTCGTCTTGTTTAAGGATGCCTTTGGCCACCAGCTTGTCCAGCAAGGCGTCCGCTGAAACTTGCGCGTGAACGGAGGCGGCGCAGGCCAGGCCTGCCGTTGCGGCCATGAAGGATTTTGCCAGTTTATGCTTGAGCGTCGTCATTGGTTCGTCAGTCGTTGGCCGTCTGTGATACAGGCTTTTTGCGACATTTCAAAGATGTTCATGTGACAATCGGGTGACAAGCAGAGACAAGTCCAGGCCTGCTCGATTGGTGGCGAAAGTGACGGTCTTGTGACATTTGCGCCAGATCATCCCAACGTCCTTGACGGAGACGCCGCCTTTCCCCGAAAGTGCGCTTCTCTTTTTCAGTTGGAAAATGACAAACCACCCTCATTGCCGCCGCAGACTGGTTGCTCTCGCCTGCGCGATGCTGTGCCCGCTAGTTTTTCCAGTTTCTTCCTTCGCTCGGCTCAAGATTCTCCACATTTTCTCCGCCGCGGCTCCGACCAACTTTGACGGCGCCGCGCCGGGCGCCCGCCTTGTCATGGGAGACGATGGAGCGTTATACGGCACGACATCCCGAGGCGCGGCCAATGGAGTCGGCGGCATTTTTCGTTTCGGTTTGGATGGGTCTCTCAGCAGTTTGTGGTCGTTCTCGGCGGTCACAAATGCCTCCGGCGCGATCAATGACAATCTGCAGCCCAACGAACTCGCCCTCGGTCCAGACGGCGGCCTCTACGGTTCCTTGCGGCGTGGCGGCTCCAATTTCACCGGAGCTGTCTTCGTGTTGACTGCGGGCGGCGCATTCTCGAACCTCTACACCTTCCCGCCGCCGCCGGGCAATGGCCCGTTGCAAAGCAGCGCCGCCGGGGTCAATCCCGTGGGGCCGCTGGTTCTGGCTGGCGACGGCAGCTTTTACGGCGTCACGCAATTCGGTGGGTCTAACAACAGCGGCACAATCTTTCAAGTGACCCCCGCCGGCGCTTTCGCCAGCCTCCACTCCTTTGCCAGGCTTGCCACCGGCGCGACCAATGGCGGCATTCCCAATGCCCTCACGCTCGGGAGCGACGGCGCGCTCTACGGCACGACTCAGCAAGGCGGCGTCCTCAACGCCGGCTCGGTTTTTAAGTTCGATTTGAAGGCTGGTTTTTCACAAATCGCCTCGTTTAATGGCGGCGCGCCGAATCGGGCTCCCCTCAGGCCGGACTCCGCGCTGGCGCCCGGGGCCGCCGGACTCTTTTGCGGGACGAGTTCCGCGGGCGGGGCGCAAGCCGGCGGATCGATTTTTTCCGTCGCGTCCTCTGGGGACATCACGCTTCTCTACTCGTTTCCCTTGCTGGACGCCGACGCCATCGACACCGTCGTAGCGGACGCAGGAGGCAGCTTTTACGGAACGGTTTCTGCCGACGGACTCAATGGCAGCGGCGCCGTCTATCGGCTCGATTCCGCCGGGAACTTCAGCGCCTACTATTTTACTCCGCTGAACGCAACGGGCGCAAATTCCGATGGCGCGAATCCAGTAGCGGCGCTCGTCGGCGACGGGGCGGGCAATTATTACGGCTCCTGCGCTGCCGGCGGCGCGAACGGTTCTGGCCTCATTTTCCAACTGTCGGCCGCGGATTTCGCCCCACCGTTCTTTCTGACTTCGGCAAATCCGCCGCCCATGGTGACCAACACGCTGATCGGCGCGCCGCTATCTCTTTCCTATGCCGCCGATGGGATGGCGCCGCTGTCGTATCAATGGACGCTCAACGGCGCCAACCTCTTCGATGGCGCCGGCATCTCCGGCTCCACCAGCAGCAATCTGGTGATCACTGCCCTCACCAGCGCCGATGTTGGCAGCTACGCCCTCGTAATCAGCAATTCTCTCGGCGCCCTCACCAGCGCCGTGACGATGGTGGCCGTCAAACCGCCCGGTGTCGCCATCGCCTCGCCGGCGCCCAACGCACGCACTGCCGCGCCAGGTTTCTCCGGCTTCGCCACCAACGCGCCGCTTTTTCCCGGCGCTGACCCGAACAGCGTGAGCATCATCAACGTTCTTTATTTGATCACCAACCTTTTCAACGGCTCCAACCTCACCGGCGCCGCCACGCTCTCTTCGGGCGACGGAGCCATTTGGAACTGGAGCTTTGCGGTGACGCCCTATCCCGGCACAAATATCCTCTCCGTCCAGGCCGTGGACATTTCCGGCAACGCGTCACCGACAGTTTCCCGGACATTTTTCTACGAAGCGTCCGCGCCTTTAACCATCCAGACCATCGGAAGCGGAATCGGCTCGTTCAACATTCCCAATGGCCGGACGCTCAACATCGGGCAGGCGTATTCCATCACCGCGCAGCCGATTTCTTCCACGTTCCAGTATTGGCTCAACGCCGGCGCCACCAATTTTTTCCCGACGTTTTCATTCGTGATGTCCTCAAATCTGGTTTTGACCGCCGATTTCCTTGCCCGGCCTTCGCCCGCCGTTTCCATCGCTTTTCCAAAGCCCGGCGAACACGTCGAGACAAACGTCTTTACGGGCACGGCGACGCCATCACCCCTGTTATCGGGCGTGGATCCGACGAATATCGCGCTGACCGGGGTCAAGTATTGGCTGACGAACCTTTCCGACGGCACAGTGCAAACCGGGCTGGGGACGCTTTCGTCTGGGGACACTTTCTCCAATTGGTCGCTCACCGTCACGCCGCACGCGGCCACAAACATCCTTGCCGTGCAAAGCCTCGATGCTTCGGGCGGGCGTTCCCGTGTCGCTTCGCGCGCGTTCTTCTATGACGTTCCCACTGCGCTCGGCATCGCCACAAACGGCAACGGGTCCGGCGCCGTGTCGCTGACCAATCTCTCGATGCTGAACATCGGTCAGATCTACGAGATCACTGCGCGACCGGGTCAATATTCCAAATTTGCCGGTTGGAGCAGCAGCGCCGGCACGAAAAGCGCGCAACCCGTTTTCTCGTTCATCATGCAGCCGGGGTTGGTCTTGACAGCCACATTCACGCTGCTGCCGCCATCAGTCACCATCACTTCTCCGCGCGCCAATTCTCGCGCTCCGATCGCGCCCGTTTTCGCCGGAACGGCCGCCGGACGGGTCCCAATCACCAACGTCGTTTGCTCACTCGCAAACGGCTTCGTTGGCGCGAGCACGAATGCTCTCGCGGTCCTCGATTCCTCCAGCGGAGACACAACGGCTTGGTCCGCCGCGCTGACTCCGTGGCCCGGAAGCAACGTCTTGCGCGTTTATAGTGTCGATGCCAATGGCGCTCAATCCGCGGTGGTCTCCCGGGCGTTTTTCCTCCAGGCCAAGGCGGCGCTGACCGTGAGCAACGCCGGTCCCGGAAGCGGCACGTTGAAGGGGCGGGCGTTCATCCCGGGCGATGCCGTCCCAGCCAATGGCGCCATGCTCTACCTGGGGGAGTCTTATTCCATCGCCGCCCTCCCCGACAAGTCTTCGCTCTTCAGCAACTGGGTCAGCGCCAGCAGCAGCAGCGCGGGAACAACCAGCGACAATCCAATCCTCTCGTTTGTCATGGAATCGAACCTGGTATTGACGGCTTCTTTCGTCAGCAACTTCTTCCCCTCGGCGGTTGGCCAATACACCGGACTGTTTCTTCCGGCAGGAGCCGCGACGACGCAAAACGCCGGCATGATTCAGAACCTCGCCGTCACGGCCAACGGCGCGTTCAGCGGCCGACTCCTCCTTGCCGACACAAACTATTCCTTCAGCTCGAAATTCAGCGTCGCCAGGCAGGCCGCGCTCGTGGTGGGCGGCTTGCAGGTTAACCTCGCCCTGGATACGACAATCCCTCAAATCACTGGCTCTATCGTCGGCTCCGGCTTCGATTCCACGCTCGTCGCCGAGTTCGCCACCAACGTCGTGCCAGCCGTCCGATACACGCTTCTATTGCGACCGTTCGGCGGCGCCGGGAACATTCCGCCCGGAGACGGCTACGCGCTCGTCTCGAGCCACGGCGCCGCGATCACGCTGGCTGGAGCGCTGGCAGACGGAACAAGAATCAACCAAACGATTCCTGTCTCCATTTCCGGCGACATCCCAATCTTCCAAAGCCTCTATGCTGCACCACACGGTTTGCTTATCGGCTGGCTGAACGAAACGAACCTCGCGGGCACAGCCGTTCCCGGAGCGCTGGATTGGATCAAGAAATCGTCGCCCTTGCCGCGTCTTTACACGAACGGTTTTACAAATATCCTCACCGTTTTCGGGTCCGTCTGGGCACAATCGCCTTTGGCAACTCCTGAGATTTCCCTGGCCGGCGCCAGCTTGGTCCTCACCAACGCGAGCCTCGACCTCGACTTCACCAATATAGACATTTCGGGAAACAAAGTGGCGGACGAAGGGAGCGGCCTGACAAACACTTTGACGGGCGTAATCAATCCCGAAACGGGCCTGCTGACCTTGACATTCGGCACAGGGAATGGGCGCGACAAAGGCCACGCCTTCGGCGCCATTCTGCTGAACATGACCAATGCCGGCGGCTACTTCCTCACTGCCACCAACGGCGGCGTTTTCAGGTTGCAACCGCAGCCGTAGCAGCGCGCAACGCTCACTTCCCCGCGGCTCCGTTCGTGGCGCGATTCGGATTGGTCAGGAACATTTCCGCCGGCACATATCCTGGCTCGGCTTTGCTCAACGGGAAACCGGTCGGGACCATCCCTTGAGATGATTCGCCCGGCGGCAGGGCGCTCAAGTAAAAGCCGCGCCATCCGCCGGATGCATCGAGCAGTTGCGACAGGAATGGCCGGTCCGCTGTCCGCGCCGTCAAATAGATTCCTGTGACGGGCTTCAGATCATTCAGGCGCTGAAATTCCTTGTTGTCGTCGAGCGTCAGCCACGCGCACGGGTGGTTGCCGTACCAGGCCATCGCCCAAGGAAGGTCGCTCATCAGCAACTCATCGGGCTTCACCAGCCCCGCCGTCTTTTGGATTTGGAAAGGCAGGTAGGCGCTCTCCGCTTTGGCCGCCGGCCAGGGTGCGGCGAGGTTCACGGCGAGCGGAAGGCACATCGCGGCGGCAAAAATCCCCGCCACGAATGGGCGCATCCGCAAGTCCGGCAGCGCCATTTGATCGAGGAGAACAAAAAAGAAGCCTGCACCATAAATAATCGCCAGCGGAGCCAGCAGAACGAGCAAATTCTCGGAATTTATCCCGGGCGATTCAGCGCTCAAATACGTTTGGTCCATCGCCTGAACCACGGCCAGCAGAGTCAGCGACCAGACGAGAAACCAGCGCAAGCGGCGCAGTCCGCCATTCCGAAACGGCAACAGCAGCCCACAAAGAAAAAAAGCGGACGCCCACGTGCCGCCGAACCGTGGCAATTCGTCCCGCAGGATCTCGCCCTCGTTCCCCAGGAACTTGTTGACAAGGTCGTGCAGTCGCAGAAGCCGCAGCCCGGCTGCATCAGGATCAAACGAACGCTCGACGCGGTCCTCTTCGTTGGGGCGGGTATTTTGGAAAAATGCATAGCCCGCCGTGCCAAAGGCAGTGTGACTGAGCGCGACATTGCGCGCCATCCACGGCGCCATCACGATCAGAAAGGCCGCCGCCGCCGCCAGCGTCAATTTCAGCCGCTGCCGCGCGATAAAAATCAGCAGAAACAGACAGACCGGCAGAATCATCCACGCAAACGCATAGCGCGTCAGCCCGCCAAGTCCCGTCAATACGCCCGCCGCAATGGCGAGCCACAACGAAGGTCTGGCCGGCGGCAAAGTGTCCTGACGCTCGCGCCCTTCCAGCGCCGCCAAGCACCACGTCATTGCGAGAAAAATCAACAGCAGGAACATTGTGGGCAGGCCTGACGAACTGAAACGCCAAAACAGTTCGCTGCCGCAAAAAACAATCGCCGACACCCATGCGACTCCGTCGTCAAACAAACGCCGCGCGATGCGAAACACCAGAAAAGCCGCCGCGAAAAAAAGGACTTGGTTAAAAGCCGTGATCCACAAATCCGGCTCGAACGACCAAAGGACCTGGCGGTTCGCCGTGTAATCAAAAGGCAGGACCTTCATCAACACGGCCAGCGCCAACGGATACGCCGGTGGCACGGTCAAATCCGGCAGCGGTCTTTGCAAAACACGGGCCGCTCCGGCCGGGTGCGCCCGTTGCAGCATTCCCACAGTGACCGGTCGGATGGAATCGGTCGTGTAGCCGTGCCCTTCCGCCAACCGTCGCGCGAGATGCGCGGACTCCATGGCCTCGCGCGTGTAGAAGCCATGCGTCGCATGCCAGTCGAAATAGACGGCCAGGAGAAAAAACCCCACCGTCACGCTGGCGACCCTCAGGATGGTCGTGCCGATCGTTCCATCCATGCTGCCGATGAAGCCCTGGATATAATTGAAGGCGCTTTTGGGCGGCAGGCCGGGCGGTGGCGCTTTCGGCGCAGGCTTTGGAGGCTTCTCCTGGCTCACGGCGTTTGCCTCCTCTGTTTCCCGGGTGTGTGATGCGAAATTTCGTTCATGCACCGGCGCGAGCGGACTCTACAAGCCCGCGCTTTCCAGCGCCAGCGCATTGTCAAAACACCAAGGTAAAGCCGGGCTGCGCCGCTGGCTTAATGCGCCTGGTGCGCGGTCTCCTTGCGGGCTTTAGCTTCGTCGATGACTCGTTGCTCTAACTCGCGCGGCATTTCGGAGTAATGATCAAACTTCTCTGTGTGGGCGGCGCGGCCGGAAGTCAGGGACCGAAGAATGCTGGAATACTTGTGCAGCTCCATCGCCGGCACATGCGCCTTGATCACCTGGAAGGCGCCCTCGGCTTCAATGCCGAGAATGCGTCCGCGCCGGCTCGAGATGTCGCCCATGATCTTGCCCAGGCAATCCTCCGGAATGCGGACTTCGATCACATGGATCGGCTCCAGCAGGCAGGGCCTCGCCTTGGCGAAGCATTCTTTGAAAGCGAAATAGCCGGCAATCTGGAAGGCGATATCCTTGGAATCGACGGGGTGCATTTTGCCGTCGTAGAAATCGATTTTGACATCGACCACCTTGTAACCCGCCAGGATGCCCTCGCGGCAGGCGTTCATCACGCCTTCCTCGACCGACGGGACGAAGACGCGGTCCACATTCTGCCCGGAGAGCGACTCGGTAAACTCGACGCCGGAATCGCGCGGCAATGGCTCGACTTTCATCCATACTTCGGCAAATTGGCCGGCGCCGCCGGTTTGCTTTTTGTGGCGGTACTTGGAGTCGCCGTTTCCGCGGATCGTCTCCCGGAAAGGAATGCGCGGCTCGCCCAATTCGACGTGGGCATTGAAGCGGCGCTTGAGCCGGTCGGCAATGACTTCCAAATGGATTTCGCCCTGAGCTGAAAGAATGGTTTGATGCAGTTCCGGATCCACCCGGTAATGGAATGTCGGATCTTCCTCGCGCAACGCCGCCAGTCCGGCGGCCACTTTGTCTTCCTCGCCTTTCGCCAGAGGCTTCAGGGAGGCGTGAATGTTCGGCTCCGGATATTTGACCTTCATCAACTTCACCGGCCGCGAGGCGCTGCAAAGCGTGTTGCCGGTGTGCGTGTCTTTCAGCTTGGCGACGGCGCCGATATCGCCACCGACCAACTCCTCCACGGCGGTGCGTTCTTTGCCGTTGAGCGAGTAGAGCTGCCCGATCCGTTCAGTAATTTTGCGGTCGCTGTTGTAAAGCTCCATGCCCTGGCGCAAAGCGCCCGAATAGACGCGGAAAAACGAAAGCTCGCCGAAGCGGTCCTCCGCCATGGTCTTGAAGACGTGGGCCACCGGCTCCGCGTCGGTCAGGCGAACTTCGGTGGCGGCGTCATCCCGATCCAGCGCGGCGTAGCGTTTGCGATCCACCGGCGAGGAGCCGTATTTGGCGATGAAATCCATCAGGCGCGCGACGCCGACGTTGACTTCGGCGGCGGTGCAGAACAGCGGGATGAAATGCTGGCGCTGCACCGCTTCATGAATGCCGGCGCGAAATTCCTCCTCGGAGAGGCCGCCGTCGTCGAGGTATTTCGTCAGCAGCGTGTCGTCCGACTCGGCGATATGCTCGATCAATTCCTTGTGCAGGTCAGCCACTTTTTTGGCCCAATCGCCGGTGGCGGGATCCTCGCGGAATTTGCCGTGGCCATCGGAGGTGTCGTAAGTGACGACTTCGTTCCGGAGGACGTCGAGGACCTGGTTGAAACCGGGGCCGGCGTTGACCGGCAGGTTCATGGGGAAGACGCCGGCGCCGTATTGGTCGCGAGCGGCGGCGAGCGTTTCGTCGAAATGCGCGTTCATTTTGTCCACGGCATTGATGACGATAATTTTCGGAATCCCAAATTCGGTGGCGTATTTCCAGACCCGCGCTGTGCCGACGCCGATTCCGTGCTGGGCATTGATGACGACAAGCGCGAAATCGGCGACGCGCAAGGCGCCGAGCGCCTCGTCGATGAAATCCATGTAGCCGGGGGTGTCGAGGATGTTGAATTTTTTGCCGGCCCATTCCGCGCGCAACAGGGAGGTCTGGACGGAAATCAGGCGCGCCTTTTCGCTCACATGGTAGTCGGAAACCGTCGAGCCTTCAGCGATGCGGCCCATGCGTCCGATGACGCCGGCCGTGGCGAGCATGGACTCGCTGAGCATGGTTTTTCCGGAGGAAGCGTGGCCGACGATGGCGAAGTTGCGGATATCTGCCGGCGAATACTTTTGCATAGCACAATCCTGTCTTCATCGAGTTCTTGACATCACGGAGGAGGGCAATGGGGCTGCCTTCCATGCTGTTCTTTAACCTTAGCGCCGCCCTGCCCAATGCCAAGCAGGATTCATGCGCGGCCGCAGCGCA
>Ga0070741_10017538_pt1 | contig 11743 bp, 10 predicted proteins | sample Coa_R1_4_FD_66440 | JGI IMG/M metagenome (GOLD analysis project Ga0070741, IMG submission 66440) | Surface soil microbial communities from Centralia Pennsylvania, which are recovering from an underground coalmine fire - Coalmine... | ecosystem: Environmental > Terrestrial > Soil > Unclassified ...
ATGATCTTCACACGCTGGACAAACGACGGTAAAGGCTCAGTGCGGCGACTCACTTCTGGCGACAGCGCACCTGGAAAAACATACTCTCTGGCTGAAACATAACCCGCATACACCACCATGACGTAATACTCACCTGGAGTCACGCTCGAAATAATAAACGAACCGTCCATATTCGTAGTTGCGCCGAAAACCTCTTCGGGCGGCGAGAACGTGCCGGGTCTGTAGGCAGTCGGTGATTGCAGATAAACGTTTGCACGACGGGCTGGTCCATGCGTGTCATCGCACAGTACGGTGCCCGTGAGGGACCCCGTAGATGGGCGAGACTGCCCTGTTAAACCTGTTTGAAAAAGCAACAGCACTACAAGAGGCATGTATGCGAGGTTCACCCTACAGGTAGTCATGACCACATGCTACCTCCGATCTACGACGAAAGGGTCTACCAGGAATTCAACATCTGAGTACCGGATTATTTTTCTAGCAGTTTAGACACGGTTCAAAATCTTGCTGACCGTGGGCTGCAACCACTCGCCGCCATTTCTGGTTTTACGGCCTTCAGAACGAAGTGTGGCGGCGGTGTCGGTGGCAGTCATTCCAGATGCGGATAGTTCCTTCATGCGCTCCAAAGTTTCAGTTTCGCCGGGGTAAAAGCCGTAGGGTTTTCGTCCTTCACACCGGCCCTGCTTCGTCTTCGTGCGTTGCCGTGCGCCACGAAGTTTTACGACGATCATCTGTTTTTCGTATTCGTGAAATGCGCCCATTATTTGACGCATCAGTTTCCGTGAAGGATCGTCGCTGCAGAGATCGGGTTCGCTAACGGAAACCAAATCGAATCCGTGGCGTTTCAGATCGTGGAGAATGGATTCCTGAACCATCAAATCTCTGGCTAATCTTGAAAGCGATTCTACGAGAACCAGCTTCACCCCATCGGCGTGCAGAGCTTCCATCATCGAAATGAAGGCGGGCCGGTTGGCAATGTCCTTCGTGCCTGACACGCCAAGCTCCCGGAAGATTTTGACAATCTTCACGCCTTGAGACTTTGCGTAAGCACGGATCGCCGCTTCCTGCCGGTCAAAGCCGTCGCCTTCGATTTGCCCCTTGCCAGAAACCCGGAGGTAGCCGAACGCCTTCAACATGCCCCAATTGTGCGCCAAAATGGGCCAAGATGCAAGCCTAATCTTCGGATATAGCTTAGCCTTGTGTTTTCAGAGCAATCAAAAAAACAAAAGAAATCTGTGAATCGGACGTTGTTGACCCGGAGCCGCTGCTAAATACGTTCTGGGAAAACATATGCCGAACACATACCCAAGAATCAACCGGCTCCCGGCTGTTCGCATGAACGTGGACGATCTCATGAAACGCCCGATGGCCGAAATCCAAAAATACGAATCCGACGTGGTGCCTTTCTTCCAACCGTGCCCGGAGGACGAGAGCAGCATCGTACTTTTCAAGGATGGAAAGAAGCGCATCCTACTGTGGCAAGCCTACAAGCAGGGCTTTCGACAGGCACTCACCGAAGCGCCTGGAACCTTTTACGCAGTTGCAAATTTTAATCTGAAAAACCTGGAGCCGAACTGGTGCTACCAGCGCTTCAATCTATTTGATATGAAGATCGCCCGCCACCTTCACAAAAAACATTGGTGCAGAGTACCAAGTTCAGAACGGGCGCAGTGGGTGGCCGTGCCCGAACAAGCCACCTATCTTCACTACAACATGATCTGGAACGTGCCAATCCAGCATCAAGAAAAATTCTATCTTGATGCTCCCGACATTTGGCGTTCAGTGATTCCTCCGGGCCAATTCCACCTGCAAGTGATCGGTGAAGAAGACGGCGAGGCCACCGCCGTCCGCAACTACACCGGCAAGACATTCAATCCACGGTGGACGATTGACAACACCATAACGAGCACAGAACTCAGGAGAAAAAACTAAAGGAGGATTTTGACGCCAGCGGCTCCGGTGCAGTACTGAGTAGCAATCGCTTGTAGGGAGGCCCCGGAGCCATTTCGAGAACACCGAACGGCGGCAGGATGACCGCCGTATTACTAGAACTTTGTCTAAATCAAGAGGAACCAAGAATGACTTTTATCGAATGGACTAAACAACAAGAATCACGCAACCAGATGCCAACAAACCCAAAGACCATCAAAATCAGACAAGAACGGAACCGGCTTACCCGGATGGAAGCCATGCTTGACGAACTTCTGCTGCTGAAAGAAATTATCGTGGAAGAAGCCAAAGCATTCCGGCCATCGGAGAAGAACCATGCCAGCAAGGACTGATCTCGACCACGCCCTGCAACTTCGGCTCTCGAAAAACATGGTGGCCGATATTGACGAAATGATCGCCACTGTTCCGCAGCTTTGTGAATTCAACCGCTGCAAATTTATTCGTGCAGCCGTGCGGTACGCCTTGGATTCACTTGTGGAGGAAGGCTACTTGCCGGAACGACGGGCGCAGTAAAACAAGAGACGAACAATGAAGAAGACGAAATTTTCATCGGAAGAAGAAATGAAGAAACGACGTGAGCAGATGGCCGAAGAAATCGGAGATGACGTGATGAACAAGCTGTTGAAGGCCATGACCGTTCTCGCCGCCGCAATGTTGAAGCGTGCTCAGTACCGGGCGCAGGCGCAGCTACAGAAGACCAACGAATGAAACGCTATCTCATGGGCCAATCGGCACAGCAGCTTTTCAGTCCTGGATATCGTATATACGGCAAGCGGTCACCTTCAGGATTTTGTGTAATCCTAGATGGCCGTGCTCGATGAGGGATTGACAGCCACCGATCAGCAGCCGAATCCGAAACCGTTATGCGCCGGGGAGAAACATTTTAAGAGTGTTTTCAGATTAAGGAATCCCTTTTCTCAGGTCTATTAGACCCCACCCTCATGTTGTCAGGGAGGGAAACGATTAGCGCACCAAGACCGGCCTGATGCCCGTCACACGTCGCAATTGTTCGGGCTGACGCCGTGATTTGATTGGGGCGAGTGAACTGAAGGCTTCGTGCCCTTCCGTGATGAAGTCCGTTGCCAGATGCAAATATTTTTGAGTGGTACGAATGTCGGCGTGCCGCAAAATCCGTTGCAGTTTGTAGATGTTTCCTCCCCTGCGTAGATACCCCGTCGCCATTGTGTGCCGATAACAATGCCAGGAGAGAGAGCGAACGCCAGCGGCACGCTCAACCACACGGATGTCTCGCAGTGCATTCCGTTGGGACATCTTCGTGCCCTTGGTGGTTCCGAACACGAACGCCGATTGCTCCGGTTGTGTGCGAGTCATGTAGCGGTACAGGATGGGCCGGAACATTTCAGAGACGGGCACGTGGCCGGATTTCTCGCCCTTGCCCGTTGCTATGAAGATCAGATCAGAATTGAAATCCACGTCCGGCGTTTGGATGCTCAAGGCTTCGTCAATTCGGACTCCCGTGTCCAACATGCAAATCGCAATCGTCCAGGCCCGATGCTGATTGAACGATTTTGGTTTGTACTTGATGAGTCGTTCGACTTCATCATCGGTGAAAACCTGTCGCCGTTCGCCTGTCGGTTCCTTAACCGGGCGCAGCCGAAATTTGTTTTCAAAGATTTTTTCAGCAACGAGCCAATTCAGGAACGTGTTCATCACCCGGACGTAGATGTTGATTGAAGTGGGCGACAACGAGTGAGCGGAGCGAAGCTCCGATTCTACTTTGTCTTTCAGTGCATCAGAGAGCGCTTCTTCCCGAAACTGGAGCGACGGCCCTGTCCAACGGTTTCCTTTCGGATCATTGAAATTGATCTTCAACGTGTCCAACACCGGGGCGAAAAATTTGTAGCTGTTCTCGTAGCACTCCAAGGTCTTCGGTGAGACTCGCTGAAACCGGCGTTCCAGCATGAAACGGTTGAACCACATTCCGATGTCACCGGGCTTGTCGCCGGGTTTGAACAAACGCTGTTCGGCAGTCAGAACACGCACGCCTCGATTGTCGGACGTATGCGGTATTTTGGAAAGATTGCCTTCGGTAAACACTAAGGCAACTATCAGAAAAAAAGGAATTTATGTCAAGATGCTTCGCAAGGATACCAGAGGGCCATACGTGTGAAGCAGGCGCTCTAACCAACTGAGCTACGCGCCCGGCTTGCCAGCGAGCGGGAGTCTTTATTATAACGAATCCATCCCCGCCCGTCAGAATCGCCCACCCGCGCCCGTCCGGCAGGAGCAATCGCTCACGCTCTCAGGCCAGCAGCCGGTTCAGTTCGCGCATCACTGCGAATGCGTCCGACACGTACAACACGTCGGCCTTCCCGCGCGCCCACCCGCAGTTCGCATCCAGGTTGATCGCCCTGCGCTCGCCGATGAATCGCCAGCCCACCACGTGCGGCTCTTCACCGTGACAGCAGGTGGAAAGTCCCTTGGGATGCCGCGGTGTCGACCCGGTCTGCCCCACCTGGTTCAGATGCGTCATGCACTTCAGCACCGCCTCGCCTTCGCCGCTCAAATCCACCAGCGACTTGCTTCCCCCAAGCGACGCCTTCGCCGCGTGCAGGAAGCCCAGGATCAGCTTCTCCGCCTCCTGCGCGTGCACGGCCCCATCAGCCTGCTTCTTCGTCCACCCGGCACCGGCGACAAACAGCAGCTTGGCGTCGGGCCGAATCGTCTGCTCGTCGGCAGGAGGTGCCTGCATGCCGATTACGGTAGTGCGCGTGGTGGAAACATCCACCGCCACGCGCTCGACGTTCGCCACGCCACTCGTGCCGGTCCACGCCGTAACACAGCCCGGTTCCAGCAGGACGATCCACGGGCGTTGAGACCGCGTAAGCACTCCCTCCATCCGCTGGCGATAGAACCAGCGAGTCACCGCCGGAACCTCGTTCATAGTGGCGATGGAAGCCGCATGCGTGTCGACCCGTCCGCCGAGCCGGCATGCGACGCCGGGCAGCGCTCGCGCCCAGCGCGAAGTGGACGGCGCGATGACCAGTTCGGCCCCGGCGGCACGGCAAAGCGCCTCGCCTGCCGCGGCATCGGTCGCATATCGACCCTGCGCAAAAGCTTCGCCCTCGACCGCCAGGAACCGCATAGCACCGCAGCCTGCAATCTGATCGGCCGCGCCCTGCACCGAGCCGCCCACCAGTCCGACCGTGACCTCACCTAATGCCAACGCCGAGGCCAGCGCTTCCAGTGCGGCCTTCACCAGCGAGCCATCAGGCTCCACATGCGCGAGAAACAGAATTCTTTCCACGTCACTCCTCCCCGATCCACGCCACGATCTCGCGCGCAATCTCGCCCGCGGGCATGTCCTTGACAATCCGCGTCTCCCGCCGCTGCTTGGGCAGTGTCACCGAGTGGAAGCACAGGCCGACGCTCTTCAGCGGCGCCGCCTTCGCGCGCTGCAGCGCCGGCATCACCAGCCGCATGTTGACCATTCCCACCTGCGGATTGTTGCGCGGCTCGGGCAGACGTCCCGTCGCCCAACCAAGCACCGCCGGAGGCGCAGCGCAGCGCGACACCTGATGCCGCCCGCCTTCCACCCGCTCCAGAATCTGGAGCGCACCGTCGGCCTCCACGCGCAACTCGTCGACTCCCTGAAACTGCTCTGTGATCCCCAGCCGCTCCCCGATCATCTGTAAAGTCGACCCTGCCCCGCGCGAGGCCGATTCCCATCCGCCGAACAACAGCATCCGGCCGCGGTCCAGCCCGGCGATTCCCCGGATCGCTTCCGCCAGCACGGCGGCCGTGTCGAACGAATCGGCGAAGCCCGATGCGGGACCGTCCATCGCCACCAGTTCGAACGGAACCTTCTGCGCCACCGTCATCATCACCTGTTGGAGCTTGGCCTTCGGCCCGAGGCTCACCAGCCAGACCTTGCTTCCCGCATGCTGCGCGGCCAAGTGCGCCGCTTCGAACAGCGCGTGCCCGGCCCACGGATCGAGCACCGCCGGCAGCATCATCTCGTTCTTCAGCGCCGGCCCGGCCGGCCCGGTGACCGGTTCCAGCGTCTGCAACGGATCCGGAACAATACTTCCGCAAACCACGATTTGAAATGGCATATTTAGTTTTCCGAGGAATGCAGCCCGCCCGTGCCGGCCGCGAATATCACGTTCTTCTGCTCGCAGTTCCACAAACAGGCGCCGCAATGGACACACTTCTCGCGATCGAAGGCCGGCACGCCGCCGTCATGCGAATTCGCAATCGCCTGCCCCGAGCACATCGACACACACAGCTTCGTCGCGCACTCCCGGCACAGCGCCGGATCGCGAAACTTCACGTGATCCTCTCCGGGACCGGCCTGCACCTTGCCACCCATCAGCAGCGCGTCCTGATGACTCACCAGAAGCTGGCCATCACAAGGAACGTCTGCCAGTTGCCGGTCGCGCCGCTGCATCGGCTGCGGTCTTCCAGGGATAAACAGTTTGCCTCGCGTGAAACCCGCGAGCGCCATCCCCACCAGCCCGGCGATCATCCCACGATGGAATCCATCGCGCGCGCGTTCGGCAACCCGCGCATCCCGCTCCACCCAACTATCGCGCCGCCGCGCCACGTAGGCGGCCTCCAGCTTCGCCTTGGTGAACGGCTTCCCTGCCCGATGGAGTTCCAGCACCGCTTCGCCGAGTTGCGCGCCTGTGGTCCAAGCCTCGTCCACGCCCGATCCGGTCAGCACATTCGTCGATCCTGACCCTTCGCCGATACGCGCGAACCCTTCGCCCACAAGTTCGGGGTCGCCGCGCCGCCCCGACTCCTGGAGCGATTTGGCGCCCCACGACCGCAGCTTTCCTCCGCGTAAATAGCGCCACAAATAAGGATGCAGCATGAAGTGCTGCAGGTAGCGATACGAACTGCGCCGCGGATCGCGCAGCCAGGACGGCACGAAAATCCCCACTGTCGCCACCCGCTCGGGATGCGCGTACAGAAAACCGAAAATCTCCGGCTCCGGATAGCCGAATGTATGGATCACGGTCCCCGCAGCCAGTTCCACGTCGTCGCGAAGATCCACGACCATCTTCATTCCCAGAGCCCACTCGTGCAGATCGCGCTTGCCATCCAACTGGCGTCCAACCGCCCCCACGGGACCGTCGCCGACCACGGTGAGTTGCGCGCGCACGTCCCAATCCTGCAGCCGCAGGCCGCACACGCGGCCGTCTTCGACGATCGCCTCCCGCACCGGCGACCCGGGCCAGATCTGCACCAGCCCCGAGCCCATCAACTGCCCGCCCGCGTATTGCAGAAACTGTCCGAGCGACAGCACCCAGCCGTCGGCTTTGTGCAGGAACGGGGGGATGTACGGCAACTCCACCGCGCGCGTCCCGCGCAGCCATACCAGCTTCTCCGTAGTCACTGGTGTAGCCATAGGGATCTGGCTGAAGTCGAGTTCCGGCCAAGACGCGCGAATGCCGCGCGCGCGCGTCACCAGGCCCGAGACGCCGAAGCTGATATCGTCGGCGCGCTCGTAGCAGATCACCTGCAGCGGCAGATCCGCGACGCGCGTAAGCGTCGTCAGGAATCCGGCGGTAGCCGGGCCGAAGCCGGCGCAGGCAATGTCCACTTCCATCATGCGGGGTAGTCCAGCGCCTCCGGAATCATCACCTTGGTCAAGGCCTCAGCCGCGCGATCCTTGGCCAGGCGCGATCCCGTCAGGCAACCGTCAAGCCGCACGCGCAGTCGCGAAAACGCCTCCAGGCCGTCGAAGCGCGCGCACGGCCCCGCTTTGAACGCATGCGAGCCGTCTTCCTCCACCACATCCGTGCATCCGCGCGCTACGCTCGCAATCCCGGGCATGATGCTCTCCAGCGCCTCCAGGTCGTATGCCTGGTAGCACGATGCGCAGCCTTCGTCGTCCCACGCCGGATGACGATTGTAGCCGAACACCAGTTCCGCGCAGATGCGGCCCACTTCGCCGGCAGCGTGTGCCGCCTGCACGTGGCACAGATCGGTGAGGAAACTGAGCAGTCCCGGCAGACCTTCGCCTATCGTTGCGCTCTGGGTGCCCTTCTGTTCCAGTTCGATCACGTCCAGAATCTGGCTGCGCGATGCCAGCAGCCAGCACAGCGCATCCGCCAACGCGAACGTCACGCCCTGGCGCGAGCTGTGATAGAGCGTTGCGCCATCGGCGTCCGTAGCCTTCTTCAGATGCTGTAATGTCCACAGCCACATCTGCATGGCGGTAGCGAGGGCGCAAGCTCCCGTGCCCGGATGATCATTCGCGATCACTCGCATCAGTCGCGTCCAGTCGCGAAACTGCGCGAGGAACAGTTCGTCCACCATCGTGACGCTGAGCTGACGGCGCTGCACCGCCTCGGGCCCTTCGTAAGTGGCCTCCAGCTGCGAGTCCATCCATTTGTATCCCAGGAATCCCGGACAGTCCTCGGTGATTCCGTAGCCACCCATCAGGCTGACGGCTTCGCGCATCATGTTCGCGCCGTGTCCGGTATTCCAGAGCTTGCACGCGGGGCAAAGCACGTTGGCGACGCTGTCGAGCAGCGCCGTCTGCACCAACAGGTCACCGGCAAGTTCCGGGCGCTCGCCTTTCAGATAAGCGAGTGCATCCTTCAAAGCCGCCCGCCGCGCCCGTACCTGCGCCGTAGCCCCGGTGATGCCGTTCTTCTCCATGACTTCTGCGCGCTGCCGTTCCAGCGGATCGAGCCAATCGAAGACGCGCGCCGCCTCGAACCCGAGCGAGGCGCTGGCTTCTCCGGCGGCCCAAACGTCCACCAGCCGGTGCACCACGTCCTCTTTCATTTGCAAGCCGAGTTCATACCGTGGCGATCCGGGCCCTGCCTCCGAGCTGCCGCGGAACCGTCCGCGCTGGTACCGGATCACCGGCTCGATCGCCGAGAGCAACTTGGCCGCCGTCATGATCCCGACCGTCACGCGCGTGCGCCGGAACACCGCCTCGATGATCTCGCCGTGGCTGTAGCGCGGCACAATGACACCATCTTTCACGCCGTATCCACCGATGATCCGGCTGGCCGGAACCCGAAGGTTGAACGCGGGATCGCGCGTCGAAGAGAGCTGGTGCACCAGCTTGCGGGTGGGCACGCCGCGATCGAAGGTCCCGGGGTCCGTCTCTTCGAGAATCACCATCAGGGTGCCTTTAATCCGCGGATCGCCCGATTCCACGGCCGCCGTCACGAAGTTCGCGAAACCCATGTTGGTGATGAAGCGTCCGCGCTTCTCCACCTGCAGCATCGGCTCCTGGCCCTCTTCCCACTGCGCAATTCGCACCTTGCCGCCCAGCAGCCCGGTATCGACGCCGACGTAAGGAATGGGCTCGGTCAGGCAGAAAGCGCCGCGCCAGGGCTTGCGATCCTCGCCGGGTTGGGCTGGCGCGCAGCGGCTCAGATAAAGCTCGCGCTGCTCTTTGGTGCCGCGTTCATGAATCGGCGAAAGCGCCAGGCATCCGGCCAGGCTCCCGGTCGCCGCGCCGGCGTCCACCCATGCCAGTTCGAACGCTACCAGCGCCAGCGCCAAATTTTTCGGACCTTCGATGAAGCCGCCCTGCGAAGGATCCATGAAAACGCCGGTGATGCCCGATTCGTCGTAGGCCCGCAGCAGTTCCTGTTTGTCGACGGTCCACTCGTGCGTGTTGCGAGCGCCCTGCGCCACCAGCCGCGCCACCGGTCCGCGCGCCACCGCACGCACCGATTGCACCAGCATTTGCAAATCGTAGCGGTCCCCAAATCGCCATAGAATTTGCCGGACATCGTCCCCAGGCAGAGCTCGCAAGTATTCTTTTTTCGTTTCGGTCGCGACAGTCATGATGCGCTCCAGTTCCGCCGCCCTGCGCGAAAAGGCGCAAAGCCGGCGTCAAAGTATCCGAAGGGCATATGGACTGCAATCGGCCTGCCACGGCGAAAGGTCAATAGAATCAATATCAGGTGTTGGATTTATAAACAGATTTGGAGCTCTTCATAGCGGAAATTAACCCAGTCCGCACTTGCGGTTGAGGGCAACCTGATATCCACTCCCGCGGAGGCGAGGTGGTCCGCTCGAACTAGCGCCGACCCGTGCTCCAGCCTGCTTCAGTCCCACCTGGCTACTGCGCCGTCTTCAAATACCGCAGCAGATCGGCCATTTCATCGATGCTGACCTGCTTATCCAGGTCTTCGGGCATCGCCGAGAGGTTCGTGATGCGCATTTCCTTGATATCGTCACGCCGGATCACATCCTGTTTGCCCTCTTCGTGCCGGATCGTGATCGTGGTCGGAGTCTGCGGGCCCAGCACTCCTTCGATGATGCCGCTGGAGCGAGTCTCCACCACATAGGATTCGTAACCCTGGGCGATCGATTTGCTCGGCATAATGATGTCGGGCAGGATAAGCTGCGGCGGCCGGTTGCGGATCGTCGCCAGGTCCGGACCGACTTCGTGACCCTCGCCATTCAGCTTGTGGCACTTGGCGCAGACCCGCTCGAAAACCTGCCGGCCCTTTTGCGCATCGCCGTTCTTGTCCAGCGCCGCCTGATAGCGCGCCAGCACCTTTTCGCGATCGCCCGCCTTCTCTTCCAAAACCGCGCGCGACTCCTCTCGAAGGCCCGCATCGCGGCTCATCAAGAGTTGGCGCTTGTGGCGGAAGGCCAGGGTCCAGGGCTGTACCGTACCGCTTTTGATGGCGTCCAGCAGCAGCCTGGGACGGTCAGGGTCGGTGAACATGGCGTCCGCTGCTTCCATCCGGACGGTGGGCGTCATTCCCTTCCATCGCTCCACGATGAAGGTGCCGACGCCGGCTCCTTTCACCTTCCCGAGAGCGCGCGCCGCCGCGGCTTGCACTGGCTCGGGCTGGCGCGCGTCGAGTAGATTTTTGAAGAGATTTTCGTGCGCCGCCGCCCCGCCGAGCGCGAGCAATCCGATGGCGTCGGCGCGTGCGGCGGGGTCGGCGCTGGTGGATGCGGCAGTTGCCGCGGCACGTTCGACCGCCGCCTTGGCGTTGGCCGGAAGGCCGGCGGCACCCAAAACGCGCAGCGATGCCCGCCGGACTTCGCCCCCCGAGCCTTCGAAGATCTTCAGCAGCAGGTCCTGCCCAAGGTCGGCCGCGGCAGGCTTCGCGGTATGCCTCGGGCCTCCCAATCCCTGCGCCAGCCCATCGAGACTCGCGGCGCGCCACCACTCCGCGTCAACCCGATTTGGCCGCTGCACCACCGCCAGCAGGTTTCGGATCTCGGACGGCTTCCGCCGCACACCGATGACTGCCGAAACCTGATGGAAGAATGCCGCTCTGGCCTCGGTCCGGGTATCCGTGAATCCGCGAGCGCTTTCGAAGAGCTGCGGCGCGCGATCCGATGACGCCGTGAGAGCGGCGATCTGCATCCACGGATCGTCGATGTGGCCGGCCAGCAGCCGGTCCTGAGCGGCGCGGGATGCCGCCGACGAGATTCCACCTAACGTGCACAGAAGCTGAAACTGAACTCGCGGATCTGGATCGCCCTCCAGCTTCAGCAGCCTCGTCCCGAGATCGGGCGCACTCGCCAAACGCGATTCCGCCAGCAGGATCGCGTTCTCCCGTACGCCCGCTTCCGGATCCTCCAGCGCCTTGGCGATGACCTGCGAATCCAGCTTGCCGAGCGCGTCGAGCGTCCACAGCGCGTGTACGCGAGCCATTGCCGACGGCCTGTCGTCGAACAACTTCGTCAACGCCGGGGCGGCAGCGCTGCGCCGGTCCACCAGAAGCCGCTGGGCCGTGCGCCGCCACCACAGATTAGGACTGGCAAGCTGCTTCACCAGTTCTTCGTCCGTCGCGCTGCCAAGCCGGACTTTGCCCAGAGCCGCAGGCCCCGA
>Ga0070741_10017539_pt1 | contig 11743 bp, 11 predicted proteins | sample Coa_R1_4_FD_66440 | JGI IMG/M metagenome (GOLD analysis project Ga0070741, IMG submission 66440) | Surface soil microbial communities from Centralia Pennsylvania, which are recovering from an underground coalmine fire - Coalmine... | ecosystem: Environmental > Terrestrial > Soil > Unclassified ...
GGTCCGCGTCGCGCTCGACGAACGAGCCCGGGTCGACCAGCAGCCGGATGCGCTCGCCGGCGCCGAGCTTCCAGTGATGCCCGCAGCCCGGGCACACCTGGAACGCGCGCGCGAGCGCGCGCTCCGCGACGGTCGCGTCGCAGGCGGGACAGCGGCGGATGTCCGCGGCCGGAACGGGCGTCAACCGCCGACGCACGGGCGCGCCACCGCGCGAACTGCGCTCCCGAGCGACGCGACGAAGCGGCCGACGCGCCCGGGCGCGCCGGCGGCGTCGCCCTCCTCGATCAGGCGGCCGATCGCGCTGCCGACGATGACGGCGTCGGCGAAGCGCGCGACCCAGGCGGCCTGGTCGGGGCCGCTCACGCCGAAGCCGACGCCGATCGGGAGCGTCGTCACGCTCCGCAGCCGGCCGACGAGCTCGGGGAGCTCGGGCGGCAGCGCGTTGCGCGCGCCCGTCGTGCCGAGGACGGAGACGAAGTAGAGGAAGCCGCTCGACTCGCGCGCGATCCGGCGGGCGCGCGCGAGCGGCGTCGTCGGCGCAAGCAGCGAGATCAGGTCGAGCCCCGCGCGGCGCACCGGCGCGCGCAGCTCGCCCGCCTCCTCGACGGGAAGGTCGACGCAGAGGATGCCGTCGGCGCCTGCCGCGGCGGCGTCGGCGGCGATCGCGTCGACGCCGTACCGGAAGAACGGGTTGTAGTAGCCGAAGAGGATGATCGGCTGGGTCATCTCCGCGCGGAGGTCGGCGACGAGCTCGAGGACCCGCGGCAGGCTCGTGCCGGCGACGAGCGCGCGCGCCGACGACCGCTGCAGGACGGGGCCGTCCGCCATCGGATCCGAGAACGGGACGCCGAGCTCGATCGCGTCCGCGCCCTCGGCGACCGCGGCGCGCACGATGTCGCGCGTCGTCCCGATGTCCGGATCCCCGGCGGTCACGTACGGGACGACCGCGGCCGTACCGCGCGCCCGGAGCGCGGCGAAGCCGTCCGCGATCCGGCTCATGCGAGACCCACGCCGAGGTACTCCGCGACGGTCCCCATGTCCTTGTCGCCACGCCCCGAGAGGTTGACGAGGAGAACGGCGCTCCGGTCGAGCCGCGGCGCGAGGCGGACGGCGTGCGCGACCGCGTGCGCGCTCTCGAGCGCCGGAATGATGCCCTCGGTCGCCGTCAGGAGCCGGAGCGCCTCGACCGCCTCGTCGTCCGTCACCGTGACGTACGTCGCGCGTCCGCTCTCCTTCAGCCACGCGTGCTCGGGGCCGACGCCGGGATAGTCGAGGCCGGCGGAAATCGAATGGGCGTTCCGGATCTGCCCGGTCTCGTCCTGCAGGAGGTAGGTCTTGTTGCCGTGCAGCACCCCGACCTGGCCCGCCGTCAGCGACGCCGCGTGCGCGCCCGAGTCGAGCCCCCGGCCCGCGGCCTCGACGCCCACGAGGTCGACACGCGAATCGTTCCGGAACGCGTGGAAGAGGCCCATCGCGTTGCTGCCGCCGCCGACGCACGCGATGCACGCCCGCGGCAGCCGTCCCGTCGCGCGGCGGATCTGGCGCCGCGCCTCCTCGCCGATCACCGCCTGGAAATCGCGCACCATGAGCGGATACGGATGCGGCCCGGCGACCGAGCCGATCACGTAGAACGTGTCCTCGACCGTCGCCGTCCAGTCGCGGAGCGCCTCGTTCATCGCGTCCTTCAGCGTCCGCGCGCCGTTTTCGACGACCCGGACCGTCGCGCCGAGGAGCTTCATGCGGAACACGTTGAGGCTCTGGCGGCGCACGTCCTCCGCTCCCATGAAGACGTCGCAGCGCATGCCGAACAGCGCCGCGACGGTCGCGGTCGCGACGCCGTGCTGGCCGGCGCCGGTCTCCGCGATGAGCCGCGTCTTCTTCAGGCGGCGGGCGACGAGCGCCTGGCCGATCGTGTTGTTGATCTTGTGCGCGCCCGTATGGAGCATGTCCTCGCGCTTCAGGTAGATGCGCGCGCCGCCGAGCCGCTGGGACAGGTGGCGGGCGAAGTAGAGCGGCGTCGGGCGGCCCGCGTAGTCGCGGAGCCAGGTCGCGAGCTCGCGCCGGAATCCGGCGTCGCGGCGAAGGCGCGCGTAGGCGCGGTCGAGCACGAGCAGCGCCGGCATCAGCGTCTCGGCGACGTAGCGACCGCCGAAGACGCCGAAGTGCCCGTTCGCGTCAGGCAGCTTTGGCGCGGCGGACGAACGCTTGGAGCTTGGCATGGTCCTTCCTTCCCGGTCGTTCCTCGACGCCGGACGCGACGTCGACGCCGAACGGATGGAGCCGCCGCACGACATCCGCGACGGTGTCGGGGGTGAGTCCCCCCGCGACGAACGCGCGCGGCGCGAGGGCGGCGTCGAGCGCGTCGAGCACGAGCCGCACGCCGGTCCCACCGGCGACGCCGGGCACGTGCGTATCGAGCAGCAGGTAGTCGGTCCGGTACGGCGCCGCGCGCGCGACGCCGTCCTCGCCGTCGCGGAGGCGGAGCGCCTTGATCGTGCGCCACGGCCATCCCGCGCAGTACTCCGGCGATTCGTCGCCGTGGAACTGGAGCGCGGCGAGGCCGACGGTCGCCGCGATCCGCTCGACGCGTGCCCGATCGGCGTCGACGAAGATCCCGACGACCGGCACGCCGGCGACCGCGGCCGCGATGTCCGCCGCGAGCGCGGGGTCGACGTGGCGCGGGCTCGCCGGATGGAAGTTCACGCCGAGGTAGTCGGCGCCGGCGGAGACGGCGGCGCGCGCGTCGTCGACGCTGCAGATACCGCAGACCTTCACCTTCACCGGCACGCGAGCCACTCCGCGAGCGCGGCACCGGGGTCCGGCCGGTCCATGAACGCCTCGCCGACGAGCACGGCCGCGGCACCCGCCGCCCGCATGCGCGCGAGGTCCGCCGCGCTCCGGATCCCGCTTTCGGCGACGAGCAGCGCGCCGGACGGGACGCCGCGCGCGAGGCGCTCGGTCGTCGCGAGGTCGACGGTGAAGGTCCGGAGGTCGCGGTTGTTGACGCCGATCAGATCGGCGCCGGCGGCCACGGCCCACGCCAGCTCGCCGGCGTCGTGGACCTCGACCAGGACGTCGAGCCCGGCGTCGCGCGCTGCGGCGAGCACCGCGTCGCGCTCCCCGGGCTCGCCCGCGGCGGCGATGACGAGCACCGCGTCCGCGCCCGCCGCGCGCGCCTCCGTCACCTGGTACGGATCGACGAGGAAATCCTTCCGGAGACACGGGAGCGCGGTCGCGGCGCGGGCGGCCTCGAGGTGGGCGACGTCGCCGCGGAAGAACCGCTCGTCGGTGAGGACGGACAGCGCCGTCGCGCCGGCGGCGGCGTAGCCGCGCGCGAGCGCCGGCACGTCGTAGTCGTCGCGGATGACGCCGCGGGACGGCGACGCGCGCTTCAGCTCCGCGATGACGGCCGGCGGGCGCGCCGCCGCGAGCGCGCGCCGGAACCCCCGGCGGGGCGCGTGGTAGAGGGCACGGTCGCGGAGCGCCGTCCCGGGCGTCGCCCGGCGACGCGCCGCGACCTCGACGCGCTTGTGCGCGACGATCTCGTCGAGGATCATGCGCTGGCCGCCTCGGCGTGCGCCGTCGTGAACGAGACGAGCCGGTCGAGCACCGCCGCCGCGCGCCCGTCGTCGAGGACCGCGGCGGCGAGCCGGACGCCGGCGTCGAGATCGGACACCCGCCCCGAGACGACGAGTGCCGCGGCGGCGTTCAGCCGGACGATGTCGCGGGCGGGCCCGTCCGTGCCCGTGAGGAGCTCGCGGACCGCGCGCGCGGCTCCGCCGGCCGACGCCACCCGCAGGGCCGTCGCCGGCGCCGGACGAAGGCCGAGCGCCGCGGGATCGACCGTCCGGAGCGTCACGCGACCGTCCGCGACGTCGGCGACGACGCTCGTGCCGTCGAGCGCGAGCTCGTCGAGCCCCCCGGCGCCGTGCACGACCCAGGCCCGGTCGACGCCGAGGCGGAGGAGCGTCGCGGCCATCGGCTCGACCCACCGCCGCGCGAACACGCCGATCACCTGCCGGCGGACGCGGGCGGGATTCGTGAGCGGCCCGAGGAGGTTGAACATCGTGCGCACGCCGAGCTCCCGCCGCGTGGCGGCGACGTGGCGCATCGCGGGCTGGAGCGCGGGCGCATGCAGGAACACGAAGCCGACGGTCCGGAGACACGCGCCGAGCGCGGCCGGCGGCAGCTCGAGACGGACGCCGAGCGCCTCGAGCACGTCGGCGCCGCCGACCGCGCCGGACACCGCGCGATTTCCGTGCTTCGCGACCGGCACGCCGGCCCCGGCGACGACCAGCCCCGCCGCGGTCGAGACGTTCAGCGTCGACGCGCCGTCGCCGCCCGTCCCGCAGGTGTCCACCGCGTCGGGCGGCACGTCGGGAATCGCGACCGCCGCGGCGCGCATCGCGCGCGCGGCGCCCGTCAGCTCGTCGACCGTCTCGCCCTTCGTGCGGAGCGCGGCGAGCAGCGCGCCGGTCTGCGCGGGCGTCGCGCGGCCGTCGAGGATCGTGCCCATGACCGCCGCCATCTCGTCCTCGGACAGCGCGCCGCCGTCGCAGAGCCGCGCGAGCGCCTCGGGCAGCGTCATGCGGCGGCGCGTCCTCCCGGAAGGGAGGCGAGGAAGTTCGCGAGCAGCCGCTTGCCCTCGAGCGTCAGGATCGACTCGGGATGGAACTGGACGCCCTCGACCGGCAGCGTCCGGTGCCGCACGCCCATGATCTCGCCTTCGGCCGTCCATGCGGTCCGCTCGAGCACGGCAGGGAGCGTCGACGGCTCGATCACGAGCGAATGGTAGCGGGTCGCGTCGAACGGATCGGGAAGACCGCGAAACACGCCGGCGCCGGCGTGGTGGATGGGCGACGTCTTCCCGTGCATGATCCGCGGCGCGCGGACGACGTCGCCGCCGAAGGCCGCGCCGATCGCCTGGTGGCCGAGGCAGACGCCGAGGATCGGGATAGTACCGGCGAACCGCTCGATCGCCGGCACCGAGACGCCGGCTTCCCGCGGCGTGCACGGCCCGGGCGAGACGACGAGGCCGTCGGGGGCCAGCGTCGCGATCTCGTCGAGCGTGACGGCGTCGTTCCGCCGCACGTCGACGTCGGCGCCGAGCTCGCCGAGGTACTGGACGAGGTTGTAGGTGAACGAGTCGTAGTTGTCGATCATCAGGAGCCGCATCAGAGCGCCTCCGCGAGCCGCACCGCCTGGATCATGCCGCGCGCCTTGTTGACGCACTCGCGGTGCTCGGCCTCGGGATCGGAATCCGCGACGATGCCCGCCCCCGCCTGCACGTACACGCGGTCGCCGCGCATGAGGACGGTCCGGATCGTGATCGCGGTGTCCATCGCGCCGGTGAAGGCGAAGTAGCCGACGGCCCCGCCGTAGACGCCGCGGCGCACGGGCTCGAGCTCCTCGATGATCTCCATCGCGCGGATCTTCGGGGCGCCGGTCAGCGTACCCGCGGGAAAGGTGGCCCGGAACGCGTCGAAGCAGTCGCGGCCCGGCGCGAGCTCCCCGCGGACGTTCGAGACCAGGTGCATGACGTGCGAGTAGCGCTCGACGACGAAGCGCTCCGTGACCTGGACCGTCCCCGTCCGCGCGACGCGGCCGACGTCGTTCCGCCCGAGGTCGAGCAGCATGACGTGCTCGGCGAGCTCCTTCGGGTCGGCGCGGAGCTCCGCCTCGAGCCGCCGGTCGTCGCGCTCCGCGGTGCCGCGCGGCCGCGTGCCCGCGATCGGACGCACGGTCACCTCCCCGTCCTCGACCCGGACCATCACCTCCGGCGACGCCCCCGCGAGGGCGTGATCGCCGAGCGCCAGGTAGAACATGTACGGTGACGGGTTCACGGTGCGGAGACAGCGGTAGACGTTCAGCGGCGCCGCCGCGAGCCCGAGCTCGAAGCGCTGCGCGAGGACCACCTGGATCACGTCGCCCGCCCGGATGTACTCCTTCGCGCGCTCGACGGCCGCCTTGAAATCCGCCTCCGTGACGTTCGACCCGACCGGACCGCTCGCGCCCTCGACCGGCGCGGGCTCGACCGTCGGCGCACCGAGCCGCGCGACGAGCTCGTCGATGCGCGCCACCGCGGCGTCATAGGCGTGCTCGGCGGACTCCCCCGGCATGATCCGGGCGTTCGCCACCACCTTGATCTTCTGCGCGACGTTGTCGAAGACGAGCACGTCCTCGGCCAGGAGCAGGCAGACGTCCGGAAGCCCGAGATCGTCGGGGAGCGTCGCCGGGAGACGCTCGATCGCGCGCACGACGTCGTAGCCGAGGTACCCGACGGCGCCGCCCGCGAAGCGCGGAACGCCCGGCACGGACACGGGACGGTACTCGTCGAGGAGCGCCTTCAGCGCGGCGATCGGATCGCGGGTCGAGTGCGCGACCGTGCCGCGCCCCGGGGTCTCGACGCTGATCTGATCGCCTCGCGCGCGGAAGACGCGCGCCGGCTCCGTGCCGAGAAAGCTGTAGCGGCCCCATTTCTCGCCGCCCTCGACGCTCTCGAGGAGGAACCCGTACGGGCCGCGATGCACCTTCAGGAACGCCGAGACGGGGGTCTCCAGGTCGGCGAGGATCTCGCGGTAGACCGGGACGACGTTCCCCTGGCGCGCGAGCGCGCGGAAATCCCCGCGCGCGGGTGTCGTCGCCCCCGCGCGGAGACGCGGGACGCCGACACGCCGGCTCGGGGCGACGGTCATTCGTTCGCCACGAAGGCGTGCTCGACGCCCTCGTGCTCGCGGAGGCGATGCATCACGGCCTCGGCCTGCTCCGCGGTCTGGTAGCGGCCGACGCGGAGGCGGTACCAGGCGTCGCCGTCGCGCTGCACGCGAACGACCGCGGCGTCGTACCCGCGCTGGCGGAGCTGGCGGAGGAGCGACTCCGCGGCGTCCCGGTCGCGCGTCGGGCTGGCGAGCACGGTCCATCCGCCGCCGCTGGCGGGCGCGGTGACGACCGCGGGCGCCGGCCGCACGGCTACGGGCGGCGCCGTCGGCACCTGTGCGGCGGGGCGCGCCGTCGCCGGAACGGCCGCGACGCCCTCGCCCCCGGTCGCGCGGACGGGCGCGGACACCGGCGCGACGGGCCCCGGGTGCGCGGCGGCCGGAACCGGACGCGCGTCGGCGATGACCGGATTCGCGCCGGCGGCCGGGCGCGCGTCGGCGGGCTTCCCCGCGACGACCGGGGGTGCGACGGCCGGCTTCGCCGCCGGCGGCGGGGGTGTCGACGCCGTGGGCTTCGGCGCGGCGGGTGCATCCGCAGGCCTCGTCGCGACCGCCGGGTGGACGTCGGGCGCGGGCTTCGCCACCGCGACGTTCGCGGCGACCCGCGTCTCCGGCGCCGTCGGCTTCGCGGGTGCGGCGTCGGCCGGCGCGGGCTTCGCCCCATCCGCGACGGGCGGCTTCACGGTGACGACGCTCGGCGCCTCGGCGGGATGCGCCGGCGGCGTCGCCGGCGCGACGGGCGTCGCGTCGGCACGCCGCTCGCCACGCTCGGGCGCGACCAGCGTGTCGTAGAAGGTGAGCTCGTTCTCGGATTTGGGGCGCTGGCCCTCGGGCGGAGGCGTCGACGTGACCGGCAGGCGGACGAGCCGCGAATCGATCACCGGCCGCCGCTCCTGCGTGCCCTTCCCGACGTAGAAGCCGAGCAGGTAGACGAGCCCGCACGTCACCAGCCACGCGACCAGCAGCACCAGACGGTCCCACAGCCGCAGACCGACCCGCCCGTCCTTCGCCATCCCGCCCCTCCTCACATCCGTTCCGGCGCCGCGACGCCCGCGAGGCCGAGCGCCGTTCGCAGCACCTGCTGCACGCAGCGCACGAGCGCGAGCCGCGCCTGCGTCACGGCCGGATCCTCGCTCAAAATGCGATGCTGGTTGTAATACCGATGGAACGCCGCCGCGAGATCGAGCGCGTAGAAGACGATCCGGTGCGGCTCGTGCGCGCGCGCGGCGAGCTCGACGACGTCGGGAAAGCCGACGAGCACGCGGAGCGGCTCGAGCTCCGCGTCCCCGATCGCGGAGAGGTCGGGTGACGCGTCGGGCACGACACCGGTCTCCGCGGCCTGGCGGAAGACGCTCGCGATCCGCGCGTACGCGTACTGCACGTAGAAGACCGGGTTGTCGGTGCTCTGCTTCTTCGCGAGCTCCAGGTCGAACTCGAGCTGGCTGTCCGCCTTCCGGAGGAGAAAGAAGAAGCGGGCGGCGTCCGGCCCGACCTCGTCGAGCACGTCGCGCAGCGTGACGAACTCGCCCGCGCGCTTCCCCATCCGGACGGGCTCGCCGCCGCGGGTCAGGTTCACGAGCTGGACGAGGAGCACGCGGAGGCCCGCGGGATCGCCGCCGAGCGCCGCGACGAGCGCCCGGAGCCGCGCGACGTAGCCGTGGTGGTCGGCGCCGAGGACGTTCACGAGCTTCCGGAACCCGCGCGCGAGCGTGTGCCGGAAGTGGACGAGGTCGCCGCCGAAGTAGGTCGGCGCGCCGCTGCCGCGGACGAGCGCGCGGTCCTTCTCGTCGCCGTAGGCCGTGGTGCGGAAGAACAGGGCTCCGTCGTCCCGGTAGACGACGTCCGCGGGGAGCGCCGCGACCGCCTTCGCGAACGCGTCGTCCACCTGGAGCTGCCGCTCGCTGACGAACGCGTCGAACCGCACGCCGAAGCGGGCGAGGTCGTCGCGGATGCCGGCGAGGATGCGCGCCGCGGCGAAGTCGCGGCAGCGCGCGATCGCCTCGTCCTCGGGCAGCGAGCCGAGCGCGTCGCCCAGCTCGTCGCGCAGCGCCCGTGCGACGTCGACCAGGTACTCGCCCGGGTAGCCGTCCTCGGGAAGCGGGACGTCGTCGCCGCCGACCTGCCGGTAGCGCGCCCACGTCGAGCAGCCGAGGAGCTCCATCTGCCGGCCGAAGTCGTTGACGTAATACTCGCGCTCGACGCGGTGGCCCGTCGCCTCGAGGAGCCGCGCCGTGACGTCGCCGATGATCGCGCCGCGCCCGTGGCCGACGTGGAGCGGCCCGGTCGGGTTCGCGCTCACGAACTCGACGTGCACGGGCTCCCCGTGGCCGAGGTCGATGCGGCCGTAGTCGTCGCCGGCGGCGAGCGCCTCGGCGAGGAGCATCCGCCAGAACGGATGCGAGAAGCGGAAGTTGATGAACCCCGGGCCGGCGATCTCGGTACCCGCGATCCAGCCCTCGGGGTCCCGGACGTGGCGGAGGATCGTGTCGGCGACCGCGCGCGGCGGCTTCCCCGCCTGCTTCGCGAGCACGAGCGCGACGTTCGTCGCCAGGTCGCCGAACTTCGCGTCGGCGGGAACCTCGACGGCGAAGGAGGCGTCGCGGCTCCCCGGGAGGTCGCCCGCGGCGACCGCGGCGCTCAACGCGTGGCGGAGGATCGCGTCAAGGTGTCGCTTCATCCCCGTCCGAGCGGCGCCAAAGCCGGTCGCCGGGGTACGGCGCGAGCGACAGCGACATCGGTTGGCTTGTACCGACTCGCGCCGGGGGGGTCAACCCGATCGGGTCCTCGATCGTGGAGGGCGCGTCGTGCCTCTTGCGTGGCGGCGGTCGCCGGGGCGGGGCGCCGCTCCGCTTCGAGTGGAGCCCGGCGACCGCATACGTCTCGATCGCGGCGGGCGTTCAGGGCTCCACAGGCGCTCCGCGACGCCCCGCCCCCGCGACTCGACGTCGACGCGAAGGGCGCGCGCGCATCGCTACGCTCGCGCGCACGGACGCGGAGGCGCGCCGGGCGCGGATCGACGGCGCGTCCAAAACCTGGACAAGCGGCGCGTCGGGTGATCGCCGCGCCGTCGACGGTGAGTCGCGCGCGGGGGGGCGCGGTCGGAGCGCCTGTGGAGCCCCGAACGCTCGCCGCGAACGAGCGCGCGGCGGCCGTCGGGCTCCACTCGAAGCGGAGACCGCGCCCCCCGCACGCGGACCGACGCGCGAACGAGCGGCGGTCAGCCCCCCGCCGCGGCCTTCTTGCGGCGGGGCTCGGACTTCGCCTTCGCGGCCTTGCCGGTGTCGCGGCGGCGGGCGGGTTTCTTCTTGCCCTTTTCCTCGGCCTCGGCGCCGGTGCGCTCGACCAGCTCGACGACCGAGAGGTGCGCGGCGTCGCCGGCACGCTGGCCGAGCTTGACGACGCGCGTGTAGCCGCCGTTCCGATCGGCGTTCCGCGGGGCGAGATCGTCGAAGAGCTTCTTCAGCACGCTCGCGCGTTGCACGACGATGGCGGCGCGGCGCCGGGCGTGAAGCGTGCCCTGCTTCCCGAGCGTGATCATCTGATCCGCCCAGCGGCGGACCTCCTTCGCCTTCGCGTCGGTCGTGCGGATCGCCTCGTGCTCGAGGAGCGCGGTGACGAGGTTACGGAACAGCGCCCGCCGGTGGGCCGGCGTGCGCCCGAGCTTCACTCCGGCGACGCGATGGCGCATGGCTCAGGCCGTCTCCTTCTCACGCTGCGCGCGGCGGCGGTCGAGCTCCTCGCGCGACGGGAAGTTGTCGAGCTTCATGCCGAGCGACAGCCCCATCTCGTGCAGGAACTCCTTGATCTCGTTCAACGACTTCCGGCCGAAGTTCTTGGTCTTCAGCATCTCCTGCTCGCTCCGCTGCACGAGCTCGCCGATGTACTTGATGTCGGCGTTCTGCAGGCAGTTCGCCGACCGCACGGTGAGCTCGAGATCGTCGACGGGGCGGTAGAGGTTCTCGTTCGACGGCGCGTCGTGGCGGTCCTCGCCGCCGGGCGCCGCAGCCTCCTCCTCGAAGTTGACGAAGATCGCGAGCTGCTCCTGCAGGATGCGCGCGGCGTACGCGACCGCGTCCTCCGGCCGGACGCTGCCGTCGGTGTGGAGCTCGAGGACGAGCCGGTCGTAGTCGGTGCGCTGCCCGACGCGGGCGTTGGTCACCGTGAAGTTGACCTTCGTGACCGGCGAGAAGACCGCGTCGATCGGTACCGTGCCGACGGGATCGCCCTCGCGCTTGTTCCGCTCGGCCGGGATGTAGCCGCGGCCAAGCCGGATGACGAGCTCCATGTCGAGCTCCGCGTCCTTGGCGAGCGTCGCGATGTGGAGGTTCGGATTGAGGACCTCGATGTTCGGTCCCGCCTGGATGTCGCCGGCGGTCACCTCGCGCTCGCCGCGCGCCTGGATGCGCGCCGTCTCCTCGACGGTGCCGTCGTGCAGCTTGACGCGCACCTCCTTCAGATTCAGCACGATGTCGGTCACGTCCTCGGTGACGCCGGGGATCGTCGAGAACTCGTGCAGCACGCCCTTCACGCGGACGCCGACTATCGCCGCGCCCTGAAGCGACGACAGCAGCACGCGCCGGAGCGCGTTCCCGACCGTGATGCCGTAGCCGCGCTCGAACGGCTCGCCGAAGAACTTCCCGTACGTCGGCGTGAGGCTCTTCTCGTCGACCTCCAGCCGCTTCGGCTTCATCAGCTCACGCCAGTTGCTCTGTACGACGGCGTCGGGGCTCTGCGTCTCGAGGTCCTGTAATTCCATGGACACCTTCCTCTGATCGTGGGGGAAACGAAGCGACGAAGCGCTACTTCGAGTAGAGCTCCACGACCAGCTTTTCGTTGATCGGCATCGTGAGATCGGCTCGCTGCGGCAGCGCCTTCACCGTGCCGGCGAAGGCGACGGGATCGAGCTGGAGCCAGTCCGGCACGCCGCGCCGCTGGGCGAGCTCCATCGCTTCCTGGATGCGCGCGATGTTGCGGCTCCGGTCGCGCACGCTGACGACGTCACCGGGGCGGACGAGAAACGAGGGAAC
>Ga0070741_10017540_pt1 | contig 11742 bp, 13 predicted proteins | sample Coa_R1_4_FD_66440 | JGI IMG/M metagenome (GOLD analysis project Ga0070741, IMG submission 66440) | Surface soil microbial communities from Centralia Pennsylvania, which are recovering from an underground coalmine fire - Coalmine... | ecosystem: Environmental > Terrestrial > Soil > Unclassified ...
CCAATTTGAGATTTTAGCCAAACCGATCCCACCGCGTGAGCTGTTGGCAAAGTTGGAGTTCCTAGCAGCGCAAGTCAAGACCAGCAGTGCATCAACAACAACTTAACCCCGCTCTCCGCAGCGAACATTATAGCCAGCAACATCAAGTAATCCTGCAGCCTCAACGAACGTTTTCACACGTTCGCGACCAGAGACTGGGACTCCCGCTGCGCGCACAAGTCCACCACCGTCTGCGTAAGAGACAACATCCTCCGCGAGGAGCCCTTCCAGAGCGGCCATGTCTCCTTTCTGCGCGGCAGGCAGGCGGTAGTAGCTCGCGTACTCTCTAATAGCGAGGAAGCACTCGGGCCGGAGGTGGACTTCTATTTTGCATATTGGGTGGAGGCTCACGAACTTCCAGAAACAGGGGTTCCGACAACGTTGGTGTTTGAGCGTGGAACTGACGGAAACGTATACCTCGACGGATGTCAGGTTAGCATAACTCTGCTGACGTGATCTTCCGCTTAGGAACATCGACCTTCTCTCCCAGCTCTCTGCCGTAGAGTCGCGGACGTGGCTTGGTGTGTTGTCGGCAAACCTTCCCTTGGATTACTTCAGAGTTGCCCGTCATTCGGGAAGGAACTAATTCGCTTTTGACAATTTCTTCGGCTGGGATCCCCGCTCTGTCTGGACATTCATTTCCAGAACATCGAAGCCGGAACGGCTTCCATGGCCCGATGAAAGCGACCGGGCTCTCGTTGCCATCAAGTTCGTGGGGTCAGGAGCGTCCTGACAGGAGTTTCCGGCCTCAATGTTCCTCATGGTAATCAGAACGCCGACTCGCGCGGCGCTCCTCTTCTTCTTCGATATCGATGAGTTGTTGCTCATCCTCCCACCATAAGAGGACGGTCATCGAATCGGAACCCGTTTTGAAACAGCTCTCGCGAATGTAGTACTTCTCAGCCCCGTCGCGATCAAACCAGCGGTCCGCGCGCACGTCTCCGCTCTTGTCGTCCCCAAGCTTGTTTGCGAGGAGGGTTGCGGCCAGTGAATGAGGATCGGGCCGAAGCCGAGGAAAGAGCGAAGAAGGAATGTCCTTGCCGGACGGGATGAACCGCTTTTTTCGCCCCTGCTCATAAAAGACAAGCATCGCGGGAAACGAACCGTGCTGAACAAGCCTAATCGCGGTCGCGGTGCGGCTCATCCTGAACACGCCCGCGAGGTATATGACCGTTTCAAGTGTGATCGGGCGTCCCTTCGCGAGCGGAACGAACATGCTGAGCGGCAGCAGGAGATCGCTCGCGAAGCGGTTGGCGCGGGTCTCGGCGTTGTTGCCCGTCCACTCGGAATTCATTTGGCTCTTGGAACAGCCGAAAGCGTTCTGCCCGCGGTCCTTCATCCAGTGCCCCAGCTCATGACCGGATGAGAAACGCTGGCGTCCGGCAATGGATTTGCTGTTGACGGTGATGATGGCTTTGTTGCCAGATCCGACAATGTTCGCTTCGCACCCCGTCAGCGGCTGACGCAGAATTGTCGCGCCGCACGCGAAGGCGATGGCATCGATGTCGAGATCCTCCGGCTCCGTGATCCCCAGCAGGCCGAGAATCTTCTCCGGCGGGGTGCCCGCTTCAATCACTTTTCCTCCGGGAGGAGACCAAGCTGGGCAAGTTTTTTGAGGTTCGACTCAATGTCTTCATCGGAGAATTCCGAAAGTTCGCGGTGCTGCAGCGTGAACGCCGGTTGCAGTTGCCCTGCTTGGGCGAGTGCTGCCATAAACAACCTTCTTCTTCCCTCAGCGGTTTTCGGAAGGTCAAAATGCCCTTCTGAAATACTGGCGAGTTCACGCTTGTAACCTTCCTTCGCCTCCGCGAGTGTTTTTTGCTGATGCGACTTGAACACGTTCAGCAGAAAACCTTTGAGTCGGGTATTCCCTTCTCCGGGATCGCGGCCCTCCTCCCGTGCTGTTTCGATCAGTTCATCTCCCGGAGCACTTCGGATATAGTCTCCGAGGTAATCGAGAAGTTTTTCAAGCCGTTCTGTGTGACTGCGCTCCTTACCTGCCATTGCGTTGCTCCATAATCTTCTTCACGCCGCGCTGGATGCGGCGCATCGTTGTTCGGAATTCCTTTTCGGGCATTTCGAACTCTGCCCGTATCGAGGGCCCGTCCATGCCGTCCTGGAATCCCATGATGAGAATTCCTGCTTTTTCGTCGTCGGCGAAAGCCGCTTCGATTTCTTCCACCAGCGCCTTGTTCTGCGCTTCGTGTTCGGCGCTCACTTCCGCTTGAATGAGCGCCTGTTCGGGATTGAGGGCCGGCGCCGCAAGCCCGTCAAAGGGAGAAACGATTTTCCCTTCCTCATCGGTTCTCGTCAGCTCGGATTCCAGCGAGGCGTATTCCGGCAGGTCCTTGTTCCGCTCTCGATAGCCTGCCCATTCGCTGGCAATGCTCCAGATCGTGCCAATGACGCACTTCGTGAAGCTGATACGGTCCTTATACCAATGCCGCTTCCTGTCGAGAATTCTCATTAAAGCTTCCCCGATGAGTTCTTTGGCATCACGGCGGTTGGCGGCGCGCCCTATGCGATAAATGCGGTTCCGTGCGCTCTGCTCAATGCGTTCGGTGTCTTCGAGCGTTAAAGCCTCGATCGCCTGCTGGATTTCGCCGGGGGTGGCTGGCTCAGGTTTCCGCGGAGCTGGTGAAGGCTTCGGCTTGGTTTTCATTCGCTCCACGGCCTTCGTTTTCCGGCCCTCCCTTATCAATGCTCAGATTTTCGGTATCCGTGACAAAGAAAAAATGACGCGCGCATTGTCGCGCATCCAGGAATTCTGAGCATAGACCACTATGGGCAAATAAAACCAGCCAGCAGCGGCGCCCAAAGCTGGGACGGGCCTTCAGCTCCCGCATGGCAAGAGAGGGTACCAAAATGACTCCGGGCAATGAGAACAAAAACGAGAAGCTGGTAATTTTCGTGAACGGGAAGAAGAGGACGAGCGAGGAGGACGGCGTCACGAATCCAATGTCCGTTGACGCCATCGCACGGTCGGCCGGACTGACGGGCGACACGGCCGTCGTGCGCCGGCGGCAGGGAGAAGACGGGCCGGTGGGAGATCCGCTCACGGGCGAAGTCCCGATTAAGAACGGCGAGCACTTTGTGGTCACGCGAAGGAACGTCGAAGGAGGCCGCCGGTGACGGCGGAGATCAAGGCCCGCGTGACGCGGGAACTCGAAAAAATCAGCTGGAAGACGAAGCTCATCGAGACTCCCGACGCGGTCATTTACCTCGGCCTTCCCAGCACGCTCGGCGTCGCAAGCACCGACGTGCTGGTGCTCGTGCCCGGCGGTTATGCGCAGTCCATGCTCGACAGTGCTTGTCTTCCGCAGGGCTCCCCTCTCATCGGCGTGGTGAAGGGGCAACCGTCAAACGTTCGTGGCTGACGGAAGAAGCTGGGTTCCCATCAGCTATCACCCTCATAATGGCGGCGGGGCTCCCGGCTGGGATCCCACGTGGCATGGTTTTCATACTTACCTGGATGAACTGGTGTCATGGCTATCGGTCAGAAGGTAAAGCAAGCGGCCGTCATGCGGATCACGGGCGCTCTGCGCGAGCGCCTGGAATCCCTCATCTTCTCGCGCTATCCCGACAAGGAATGGGCGACGTATTTTCTTTTCGGGACGCATCGGAGGCCGGACGGCATGGTCATCACGGTCGCCGATCTCATCGAGCCGGAAGGCGATGACCTCGATTCAACGACAGCGATTGTCAGATTCACCGAGCCGTACTCCTTAAGGGCGGCACTGGAAAAACAAAAACGCGGACTGTGTGTCGGCGTCATTCATTCCCATCCGCAAGGTTATGGCGTGCGTCCCAGCCCGCTAGACGATGACATGGACTCGTATTACGGGGACTACTTTTCCGCCTTTGGCAAGGAAGGAGCGTATTTCAGCCTGATTTTTTCCAAGACGAAGGAAGGCGATATCCATTTTTCCGGGCGCGGATGGAACGATGGCCATGAATTTCAGTTAACCGAGATCGTGACGGTCAGCGACAAGGAGATTCGCCGGGAGACGGCCCGGTGCAAGCCGTCCTCTGCGTCGCATTCCCACAATGAATACCGGGAGCGCTTTGAGCAAATCTACGGCAGGGAAGCAGCCGCACGCCTCCGCAATGCGCGCGTCGTTATCATCGGCGCCAGCGGCACGGGATCGCCAGCGGCCCATGTGCTTGCGCGTGCTGGCGTGGAAAACTTCGGTCTTATTGATCCACAGCAATTGGCAAAATCGAATCTGGAAAGGCTTCACGGCAGTTATCAAGCTCACTTTGCAAAAGGCGAGGCGGAAGCGCCTCTCAAGGTTGAGGTGGTGCGGGATCTCATAAAAGCCATCAATCCCAGGGCGAACGTGACCTGCATCGCAGGCAACATTGTGCAGCCGCTGGCGCGGGATTATGTCGTCGGCGCGGACCTCGTCATCTGCTGTACGGATACGAACCACAGCCGGACCGCCATCAGTGAACTCGCCTACCGCTACCTGGTTCCCGCTATCGACATGGGCGTCGTGTTTGAATCAAAGAACGGTTCCATAACAGGAGAGATCGGGCGCATTACGTTCTATTCTCCCGGCGGGCCATGTGTCCATTGCCTGGAGCTTGTGGATCCGTGGCGCGCAACTGTGGAGCTCATGTCAGAGGAAGAAAAGGATTGCCGCCGGCGCGAAGCGAAAGAGGCCGAACTCCGCGGCGATGACGCTAGCGTTTACTGGAGAGATGTCCCTGAACTTCCCACCGTGGGACACTTCACTTCAATGGCCGGCGCGCTCGCCGCCAGCTACGCGATCGGATGGCTGACGGGCAAGTTCACGCCGCCGCATCGCTACTTTGAATTCAACATCCTCGCACCCAATTTTGATTACGTGGGCTTCGATGCGCTGTGCCGCTCGGGGTGTTATTGCGAGACATTAATCGGGCATGCGGATCAGGGGGCGCATGCAGCTCTGATTTCTGCGCCGCCGCACTGGCCTGACGCCAGGCTCGTTTGACGCTTCACGGCATGCTGGACCAGCGCGCGCCATCGCAATAGTGCATGGTGTTGTAGTCGTTGTCGTAGAGGATGTCGCCAGCGCGGGGAAGTTAAACACCAGCACGCGCGCCGCCCGGCCTCGCTGTTAGGCAAACGGCTTGCCGTCCCTCTACTCCCGGATGGTCGGCCACTCGGAAGTTATACCGGCGGTCACCCGGATGCAGAGTGGGCACTTCGGATTGGTGATGAGAAATCCCCCTTTTCACTAGTGTTCTGCAATCGGAGCGGCGGACGTTTGGCCGGCTGGGCGAGAACGTTGGGCAGGTCTTACTGGGGTTCCCATTGGAGGGTGCCCATAACAACAAAACTAGCGGCTTCCTGTGAGAATGAGAGAGGCTTGCACGGTTGAAGCACCACTGACAAGTGTTGATAAGAATCAACTTAGTTGACTTTCTTTAGTTCGGGACCAGGGGGTCGGAGGTTCAAATCCTCTCTCCCCGACCATTCTTTTCAAGCACATGAACGGCATTTCTGGTTTTTCGTCTATAGCGATGTAGGCGATTTTGTAGACGGTGAAGTCCTCAAAGTTCAACAACCGGGTTTTCCACGCCGACTTATCGTGAACTTGCTGTGCAATTCCTCTGCACCAGCTACTGAGGGGGCCGATCGGCCGGAGGTGTATGCCATTTTTAGACCGCAATCATTTAAGTGGCGACGGTGTCGGTAGTGTGCCCTTTAGGTAGTGTCAAGGAAGTACGTTTTTCCTCCGAGAGAAATTCCTCGCTGCGGAAATGTTGGGTCGGACCGAATTCCAATCCAGCGTTCAGGGCGCTCGATGATGACCTTTTTCCAAACATTGCCGTAGAACATGCCGGCGCGCTCGTCCATACCGCACGCGATCTCGTAGATCTCGAGCAAGACCATCACCGGACTGAGCACCGCATTTCTGTATGATTTCGAGAACGTCGTTCAGGAGCTATCTGGAACCACGCCGACTGCGAATCTGCTCACCGGTCTCGGGACGGATGAAATATTTTCTCGACTGGACTCTGGAGCTACAATTGGGCCGTCATCCTTCTTGACTGATGCGCTTCACCACACGATTGCCTTGACGAACTCAAACGGCGGCATTCCAACCCAGTACACGTATCAACCGTTTGGAAATACCACTCTCGTCGGAACGGGAAATCCTAACTCGTTTCAGTACACCGGGCGAGAAAATGACAATGACAGTCTATATTTCTATCGCGCCAGATATTACAGCCCGACATATGGGCGATTTCTGGCTCAAGATCCAATTGGCTTTGCCGGGGGCATAAACCTGTACGGCTATGCGGGAAACGATCCCATTGACTTCACGGATCCGTTTGGCTTAAAACCTAAAATTCCGGCGTGTCCTCCATGGGCCGTGCAGTGCCCCTTGCCACCCGGATCGCCGAGACCAGACCCCAAACAGCAGAAGAAAGACTACGATAAATGTATTAATGATCAACGCGTACAGTTGGCCCATGCTATGAAAAACGCCGCGGACAATGCCGCGGAAGCTCTGCGTAATCATCCTAATTTCGGAGAGATGCCCGAGTCTCCAAGCTTGGGAGACGCGCTCATGCCGCTTGTGGGCACGATCGGGGACACTTCAGACTTCTGCCATGAACAATTCCCACTTGTAGATCTAGCTCCGGGGGGGGATGAGTATACCCGATATCCATTAAAGTGAACTTGGCAATAAAGTAAAGAACCGCGCATGCAGGGACAAGGTAGTTTATGTCGAAAGCGGATTGAAACTAGTTGGACTAGAACGAATGCTGCAAAGTGAGAATATACGAAGGGGTACCGAGAGTTGTGATTGGAGATAATAAGCCGCTTAGGAATTGTCAGTTCTCGCTTACTAAACTTATATATGCGATGTCAGCCGCGTCGATTGTCACGTACGTTGCGGCGGCCATTGGTATTCATGCCTTCTGGCCGAATTCAACCCGTTATGATCTGACACTCCTCTACGGTTTTCCGGTAACGTTGTTAGTCTTTGTTTTTATAATGGTCGGCATAATTCTGTTCTACAAGCCAATAGGAGTGATATTTCATTCTTCATCGAGCACTCCGCCGGAAAATTCTCGCAGTTCTAACCTCCTGAAGGACCTTGCAATCGGACTGCTCGTCGGGCTGGCCTGCTTTGTAATCGCCGTCCCAATGCTGTTGCGCGGTGACACACAGAGTCGCGTGATCGCACGACTTGTTGTCGCTGCATACGAACTGTCACCTGTTGCAATCCTTGGAGTCGTACTACTCGTCGTGGCACTGCCAGTCAGCGGTGAAATGGTGTTTAGAGGTATTGTATTCAGGACCCTTGCCGAGTATGCAACCATCCCTGCGGCTGTGATTGGCAATTCTTTGGTGTTTGCATACTTTTGGCCGGTCTACAACTGGCCTTTGAGAGTCCTTATCGGGGCAGCTTTGGGATTACTGTACTACCGAACGCAAAGCCTAGTGTCCTCGATCATAGCGAATGCCGCCTTTACTTCGTGCATCTGTGCTTTCACGGTATATAACTCGCTAGCAAGAACTTGAGGGCGCTCAGACCTTAGTGGTGTGGACCAGGTCCGTTAGGCTGGCTCTTAGGTATTCAGGCGGCTGTAGCTGGTGTGGCAGCAGGTCTCTACATGACAAATGCTGGGATAGACGAAATCGAGGATATATACAGCGACTACAAGTGGCCACAGTGCGAATGAATAGACAGCAAAACCTCTTTCGATGGCTAGCAGTAGGAGTTCCTTGTTTGCTTGGGATAGGTTTGTTCGGCGTGATCATTCTGCATGCAGGCTTTGCAGTGCAGTGGTCCGATGCAATGGGTCCAGTCGGCGCACTAATAGGAATTCAGCTCGTTCTATACGTTTCCATGTATTGGGTTCGTAAACGATTTGAATACACGCACGATCCAAGACCGGGAATCATGATCTTCGGACTTTACAGCTGGGTTCTCTGTTTGACAGCGTTGTACTATGCGGGGCAGCTGGGACTGTTAAATGCAAACGTCGTCGCAAGCAACTATTTGAATTTATCTATTTTCGCGCTGATTGTAACGTTGATAGGGGTCGTTCTTGGTTCTTACTGGAAGCGACAGTACCGTGGCATTAGCGAAACAGATGATGAGAGGCATGAATAGTGCGAACGCAAATCTGGATCTGAATATGTATTAGCCGTGTAATAGATCGCCCATTTTAGACGATCTTGCTAGCCGCGGCGCAGACTGTTGTTTTTCAACAAGTCGGCTTTCGCTGTAGTCGGCCTCCCCTGTAGACGATTTTGTAACTGCGAAAGCACTCGAGAACCAGAACTAACCGCAGTCTACAATCAGCAAGCCCCAACTGATTCAAAGCAAAGCAATAAACTTCAACAGAAATCACAATCGTTCGTCCCGACGAGCGCACGCGCTTCGGGACCAGGGGGTCGGAGGTTCAAATCCTCTCTCCCCGACCAATATTTTCTAGAACATAGAATCATTGTAGGGGCTAGCAAAAAATCCACTGTAGACGATTTTGTAGACGGTAACTTCCTCAGAGCCAACAACCCAGCCTTAACCGCTGGACGGCTGGGGTTGGGATACCCAGAGGTGGGCACGCAGCTGGCCGATTTATTGTTCACATTGCCCGGTCGACCTTTTCGATATTGAATTTCTTGGGTCGTGTTGACAGGCGCAAGGTGTCGGAGGATACTGCCGGTCCTCCCCTCAATGCTGGAGGTTAGCCATGCTGATGAGCGACAAAGATCCAAAACCGAAACCTAGTCCGTCTCCGAGTCCGCGTCCCAGTCCAGTTCCCAGCCCGTCGCCTGTTCCTGCGCCCACGCCAACGCCCAAACGAACTGAAACACGCTGAACTAACATGACCGTCACAAGCATACGTGCCAGACCGAGTGACATTTTTTGATTCTTGAATCCGTGCAGGCCCAGACTCCCACAATCAATTGAACCAGGCGAAGCGATAAGCTTTATTGCATTCCGGAATTTGTGACGTGTAACATCCTGAATCGCCGCCGCAGCCGCTGCGGCCCGGCTTAACTTTTGAGAAATTTCTTCTTAACCAGTTAGGAGTTACACATTCAGGGCCAGCGGGACTACTGAGCTTTGGCGGGTATGCTCAAGTTCGGCATGGGGCGGCCGGCAAACAGCCGACGGCAGGGTCGCGCCAGCAAACGAGCCCAGCGCGCCGACCAGGCCACCCGGGCGCTGTCGGTGGCGATTCCAGTATCTGCGTACATCTGGCGATAGATCTTTGAGATCAGCACAAAGGCCAGTCGGTTCCGTTTTGCCTTAATGAAATCAGAGCGCTTCCAGATGTATTTGAGGCTGTAAAATTTGTCCCACACTTCCTGGGTGCGCTGGCGAATTTCTTCAGCCGACATCACCGGATGTGGCCAAAATAGTTTGGGGCGAAGCGCCTGCGGAATCAGCCAACGCCGGGTGATAGGAACACCGGCGATTGGAGGATGGCCATCCATCATCTTTTCCCAACGGTTAAAGTCCACAGTCCCAGGAAACGGGGTCAACATAATGAATTGTGCGAAGGCGATATCAGCTCGCTGGGCCAGAGCAGCGGTATAGTCAAAAGTTGACGCACGATCACTGGGAAGTCCAAAGATGAAAGAACCCAGCACATACACCCCGTAACGACGAAACGTTTTCAGGTGCTCAACCAGGTTTTCTCCAGCTGCATTGAAATCCTTGTACACATCTTTGAGCCCTTCCGGGGTCACCGATTCCACGCCGACCAATGCGCCTTTAATACGGGCGGCCCTCATGGCTTCCAAAAACTCGGGGTCTTCGGCCGCTTCCATCGTGATCTGAGTAAAAAAGACCATGTCTTCGGGAAGCCGAGACAGCTGCGACATCAGCTCGAATCGTTCTGCTCGGATTGCTTTCAGCTCGTTGAGACGATCTGTATTGTTCTGCCGGGCAGCAAGCTTCAGATCAGTCAACGTGACAGGATAAAAGTTGTCATCGGCCAAGGCGATAAAACGAAAGCCAAGACGACGCAACTGGACGATTTCCTCCAACACCACATCTGCGGCACGCTGGCGTGGCCGCTGGCCGTCGGTTCGCCACACCGAACAGAACGAACAATGCTTGGGACAGCCACGCACGGTTTGCACCGAAGCCCACATGTAACGATCTCGGGGTATCAGGTCCCAACGAGCAGCAACAAACTCATTACCCTCGAGCCATCCGCCCGCATACATGGCCTTGGGGGTATCGTTGCAGCAGTCTGCAATTACGGCAGGCCACACCAGTTCTCCATCCCCTTTTACGACACCGTGGGCGCCGCCCAGTTCGAGCGCCTCCTCGGGATAGAGCGTGGCATGAATTCCTCCGAAGATTACATAGGCGCCGCGGGCGCGGGCGAGTTTTCCGATCTCATATCCTCGCAATGCGTTCGCAGTATGGATTCCGATACCCACCACGTCGCCGCTGTTAATCCGGCTGAGATCAATCGGGGCCAGAGTTTCATCAACCAAGTTTGGGTCGCCGAAGGAACGCGGGGTAGCTGCTGCAAGCACGTACAGCCATCGGGGGGTAATAACGGCGGTGCCGAACGAGACATGGCTGGGGTTGACCAGGTGAACCGCCCGCGCGGTCAAATGCGTTCAACCTCGCGGTGCTGTGGCTTTGACGGAATCACTTGCGAACTCGGCGAGACGACTATGACTGGCAGTGGAACCAAAGACATTAGCGCTCGGACGTTCAGGATTGTCGTCCGTCTCTTGCGCAAAGGGCCGTCGAGGTCAACAACGGCGGGATGCGTTCGTGACTGCAACCAAACTAGCAGACATTGGGGTTTGTCTCAAGCCTCTGATCGCACATGATATCTAGCGCTATTCCGGTTATTTTTTAGAAGCACACGAGTACCCACGTGCTATACTGTTTTTGACGCTAGTAGCCACGGCTCGCTTGCGGTGTGGCCGTCCGATTGATTTAAGAGACGAATCCCACCCCTCCCCAGTTGTCCTGCTCTCCGTTTCGTGCCAGCGCCAAATAACCTGAGCGGCTTCTCTTTTGTACATCGCGAATCGCACGTTGAGTGCGCGTCGCCAGGCGCCACTCTAGAAAGTTTACGATTCGAATGATGAATTTCTCTGAAATGCCACTCTCTGCCGCAATGCAGCAGCGCTTGGCGCAATCCAATTTTTGTAATCCCACGCCAATTCAGGCGGAAACGCTCCCGCACGCCCTTGCCGGAAAAGATGTGATGGCTACAGCCCCCACAGGTACCGGCAAGACCTTGGCTTTTTTGGTTCCCATTATCGAGCGGCTGCAAACCGCACCGAACTCACGTGCTGTTGAAGTGCTGGTACTAGTCCCCACGCGCGAATTAGCTATGCAGGTTCACGAGCAGTTCGAACGATTCCGCGGCAAGTCGCTCGCCCCGGCGGCACTGGTGATGGGCGGCGTCCCCGAGAAGAGGCAGTTAAGTGAGCTTCGATCCGGTGCCCGCGTGCTGGTTGCCACCCCCGGCCGACTGGAAGATTTCCATAGGCGAAAGCTGGTTGACCTGCGGCAGGTATCGGTTCTGGTCCTCGATGAAGCCGACCGCATGCTGGACATGGGATTTCTGCCCGCAATACGGCGCATTGTGGCAACGCTGCCCAAGAAACGCCAGACGATGTGCTTCTCTGCAACCCTTGAAGCGTCGGTTGCGCGCCTGGTGAACGACTACATGTGCGACCCGGTGCGAATCGCGCTGGGATCGACG
>Ga0070741_10017541_pt1 | contig 11742 bp, 7 predicted proteins | sample Coa_R1_4_FD_66440 | JGI IMG/M metagenome (GOLD analysis project Ga0070741, IMG submission 66440) | Surface soil microbial communities from Centralia Pennsylvania, which are recovering from an underground coalmine fire - Coalmine... | ecosystem: Environmental > Terrestrial > Soil > Unclassified ...
GAAAGGCAGTGTAATTGCCATTGCGAATCCAAGCGGTCTTGTGTTTTGTGGGGATCACGTCATCGGTCTAGCCGTTGTTTTCACTGAGGAGGGCAAATGAGACCAGGAGACCTGGGGATTGCGGTGCGGGTGCTTTCCCGAAGCCCGCAGTTTACGTTGATTGCTGTGATCACGATCGCGCTCGGCCTGGGCGCGAGCGCGGCCATTTTCAGCGTGACCCATGCCGTGCTCCTGCAGCCCCTGCCCTATAAAGATCCGGACCGGCTGATCCTTGCCGGGATGGAGTTGCGGCAGCGGCACGTGAAAGACATGCAGTTTTCGAATGCCGACTTCATTGACTTGCGCGACGGAACCAGGCAGGCCTTCGAAGATTTTGCCGGCGTGTTCACGTTTCGGGGAGTTCTGCCGGCCGCGGACGGGCGTCCGGAGCAAGTGCGCCAGGCAGTCGTCACCACCAACTTCTTCCGCCTGATGGGAGCGCGCATCGCGCTGGGGCGCGACTTTCAGAGCGAGGATGGCATTCCGCAGGCCGCGCCGGCGCCGGGAGTTCCAGCCGGCCCGCAACTCCCGCTGGTAGCGGTCCTGAGTCACGAGTATTTCGAGCGGCGCTTCGGAGGGAACGGTTCGATCCTGGGCCATGCGATGTCTGCGGGGGGAGGGCAGCCTACGCCCGTGGTGGTGGGAGTCCTGGCTCCCAATTTTCGCTTGTACTTCCCTCCGGAGGCGAATGAAGAAGCCGCGCCGGACATCTGGATCGCAAATCGCCTGGACTATGACGCGGCGAACCGGATCTCATTTGCGATTCGCCCCATCGGCAAATTGCGGCCGGGAGTTACGCTCGAACAGGCGCAGCAGGCGGCGGACAGAGTGGCAGCGGAGACGCGCAAGAATTATCTGATATCCGGAACGGCGGGCTATTTCATCGATCTGGAACCGTTGGGACAGCACCTGGTTGCAAATGTTCGACCGGCAATCCTGGCCTTGATGGGCTCGGCGATTTTTCTGCTGCTGATTGCGTGCGCGAATGTGGCGAACCTGTTGTTAGTTCGGGCTTCGCTGCGCGAGCGGGAACTGGCGGTCAGAGCGGCACTGGGCGGCAGCCGATGGAGGCTCCTCGGCCCGTTGTTGAGCGAGGCTCTTGTACTGGCAGGCGCGGGAGCGCTCGCCGGATTGTTGCTGGCGTGGCTGGGAATAAGGGTTCTGCGGGTTATGGCGCCGGAGAACCTTCCGCGGCTGGAGAGTATTCGCATTGATTACGTGGTCGTTGGATTCACCGCCCTGGCATGTTTGGCCGCGACCGCGATTTTTGGAATGCTGCCGGCGTGGAGAGCTTCGAGACCGGGCGTCGCCAATCTGTTGCGAGGCAGTGGGAGAAACGCGGGCTTGCTGGGCGGCAATGCTTTGCGCAGCGCGGTGGTGATGGCGGAAGTCGCACTCTCGTTCGTATTGCTGGTGGGATCGGGACTGATGCTGCGCAGTTTTATTGAACTGCAGCACACGAATCCGGGCTTCGATGCGAACTGGTTGCTTACCTTCGAGCTCGACGGCAATGGAGTTCCAGACAAGCCGGAAGAGCGGGCCGTTGCCATCCGGAAACTTCAGGATCGTCTGCGCGCCATTCCCGGAGTTGAGAGCGTGACGGCAGCGGGTCCATTTCCCCTGGCGGGAGGATTCAGTCCGATCCGGTGGGGCCTGGGCGATGCGGTGGCGGATGCGAGCAAATTCCAGGCAGCGGATTTTCAAATTGTTCTTCCCGGATATTTCGAGACGATGCGGGTGCCGCTGCTGGCCGGGCGTACGTTCACGGATCAGGACAATCTTCCCGGGCGCAATTTCGTCATCATCGATGACGTCCTGGCAAGGAAGGCGTTTCATGGGCAAAACGCGGTAGGGCAGCGGATCTTGATTCGTATTCGCTCGCCCCAGCCGGAATGGGTCGAGGTGGTTGGGGTGGTTGGGCACCAGCACGAGACCTCGCTGACGGACCCGGGCCGGGAGCAGGTCTACTTTACCGATGCCTTTGTAGGAGCGGGGCAAGTGAATCGGTGGGCGATTCGGACCAGGAACGATCCGGCGAATTACGGGAGCGCGGTTCGCGCGGCAATCCAGGACGTCGATGCGAGCCTGCTCATCACCGAGATGCAACCCGTGACCGCGCTGATCAGCAAGGCGCAAGCCGGGACGCAGTTCTCATTGCTGCTGATCGGTGTATTCGCGGTGATTGCCGGCGTGCTGGCCGGGGTTGGACTTTACGGCGTGCTCTCAACTGCCGTGCGGCAGCGGACCGCGGAGATTGGCATGCGCATGGCTCTCGGAGCTGAGCGCGAGAGAATCTTTCAGCTGGTAGTGGGACAGGGCTTCCGCCTGAGCGCCATCGGGATTGCCATCGGCCTGATCGGCGCTTTCGGGCTTACGCGCTTGATGCACGCCATGCTGGTGGGGGTAACAGCCACGGATCCCGCGACATTTGGCGCGATCGCAATCCTGTTCTTGCTGATAGGCGTCGCCTCTTCATGGCTGCCGGCGCGGAGAGCAGCGGCCCTGGAGCCTTCGCGGGCGTTGCGGGAGGACTAGCCAGCGCCGGCCGTATCGACCCACGGGGCAAACAGACTGCATGCGGCGAGGCTTTGCAAGCCCTCGCCGATGCAAATTGAGACCTCGAAAAGGCTCTTGACGCCATCTCAGAGGATATTAGTTATTTTCTGTGTGGCGAGGTTGAAAGAAGTTTTGATTCAGCTGCTTGGCCACGCGGTGGCCGAGCTTGAACCCCTCGTCCAGCGAATGCCGGTAGTGAAACCCTGCGTAGATACGAGCCCAATAAGCCTCCGTCTCCAACTGGTCAACGTTGTAGAAAGTATGAGTCGTGTGGGTGGCTGCGCTGGTTACGGTGAACTGCACATTAGGGGTGCCAAAGAAATTCTCCAGTGTCCTGGCGATTGCTCCGGTGGAACAGCCATGAGCGGCGGGGAATTCCGGATGAGGCGGGGTCGGTGCCAGGGGCATCCAACTGGAATCAGCTTCGGTGTCCGGATTCCCGTCGATATCACCGTTTTGAATTGCAGTTACCGGACGCCAGAAGCTGAAGTGATATTTGGCGTTGAAACAACCAATGCCGCTATCCGTAAACGCAATCGAGAGCATAGCTAGCAGTCTGGCAGACTTGGGAAGGCTGAGATGCTGATCGATGGCTAACTGGTTGAAAGCGCCAAAATAGGTGACCACTGGACTGGCCGTCCAGAACAATGCGATGTCTGTTTGTGCAGGTGTCCGTACGGTGCTGTTGACAGCGCCGAGCAGTTTGACCTCATTGTACTCGCGGGCCCAACGCCTGCTGCCCAGATCCGGCGGACCGTTCACCGGCAGGAACTGGGAAGCGCTCTGCATCGTGAAAGGAACCATCTGCCCCACCCATGGCGTCGCCGGTAGTGCGAAAGCCGGTGGCGTCGCTATCCAGATTCCAGGCTCGGGAGAGGTGGGGTAAGTATAGGAAACATCTGCGCCCCTTCCGTCGCCAGTGCGCAAAGCCACGATATGGGCGGCAGCAGTTTGCCCGACCGCAATGCCGCTTGCCTTCGCCGGACCGTCTGCAATCGCGGCCAGCGCAGCATCGTATTGAGTTTGCAGGGTCGTCACCTGGGCAGGAAAGTAACTTAGCAAGATCTGGTAAGCTGCCGAAATCGCAGCTGCCTCCTGGGAAGCATCTCCAGGACCGTGGAATTCCGGCCCGTACTGCACATATTGTCCGTCAATTGCATTCACCGCGTCGTAAATGGCGAGATTGACGTAGGTGATATATATCTGAGTCCCTGGGGTGGTTAGAGCCGTGGCCAGGGCGATTTGATTCCAGTCGACGACCGGGTTCGAAGCGGAGGCTAACTGCGTTAAGCCGATTGCCACAGCCGCGATCAGAGTGGATAAACGGAGCGAAATTGCCTTCATGTGTAACTCCTAAGTAGTTTTGTGCCATCGAATTTTCTTTGCCCAAGTTATTTGTTTCGCATCACTGCCAGCAGGAGTCCGAAGCGGGGGTGCACCTGTTAGGAGCGTTCTCTTAAGATCGCCTTTCGCGAAACAATTGTGCGATTTGCATGTTCAACCGCGGCGCGGCAGCAGAGATAAGCGGTCAATTCACGAACCTTTTTGCGCCCTTGCTGTACGACACACAATCCCGTGGCACCCACGAGTGTCTCCATCGAACCTCACCAGCTAAACAGCTCCAGTCAGGGAACTTAGGGGCCGCTCTCCCGCAGTTTGAACTGCTGCGCTCCCACAAGGAGTACACTCGGTAATCACTTGGAGTTTGGGATGGGGACCTCCGGTTGGCGGATTCTGCGATTCGGATCCTTCGAGGCGAATGTGGAAGCGGGGGAATTGCGAAAGCAAGGCCTTAAGGTCAGGCTGCAGGATCAACCCTTTCAGATTCTCGTCATGCTCCTGGGACGGCCGGGGGAATTAGTCACACGCCAAGAAATTCACCAGAAGCTTTGGCCAGCCGATACATTCGTTGACTTCGACCACGGTCTTAACAATGCAATGAACCGCCTGCGCGAAGCGTTGGGCGACTCCGCCGACAAGCCGCTGTTCATCGAGACCCTGCCAAGAAAGGGATACCGCTTTATTCTTCCGATTACAGGGGACGAGCAACTGGCTGGGACTGAGCGTCCGGATGCACCCGCCGCGCCGGTAATTGGGCCGGGCCAGAATGAGCAGACATTGAGGGCTCGGTCGCGATTTCTTGTCGCAATTCTAGCCTGCTGTGTCGCCGCAGCCCTGGCACTGATCGCCTATCTAGGCTGGCGCATGCGACCTGGACTCCGCCCTCGTTCGGAACACGTGATGTTGGCCGTACTTCCTTTTCAAAACCTCACCGGCGACCCAGGTCAGGAGTATTTCAGTGACGGCCTGACCGAGGAGATGATCGCCCAATTGGGAGCTTTAAGTCCCGACCAACTTGGAGTTATTGCCCGCACCACAACCATGGCCTACAAGAACACCTCGAAGAGTGTGCAGGAAATTGGAAGAGACTTAGGCGTCGGGTATGTTCTTGAGAGCAGCGTTCGGCGGGATGGCGACCAGGTTCGGATCAGCGTGCAGCTTATCCGGGTCTGTGACCAGGTGCACCTGTGGGCGCGCAGCTACGACCGGCACATCAGCCATTCCATTGAATTGCAGGAAGAGGTGGCCACGGCGGTAGCGGAACAGATCGAGGTAAAACTGAGGCCGAGTCACCGGGACCGTGCCAACCCGCATCTCGATATTGAGGCAAACGAAGCCTATCTGCGGGGGCGGTACTTCTGGAACCAATTTACGCCGGAAGGATACCGGAAAGCGATCCGCTATTTCCAGCAAGCCATCGAGCGGGATCCCAAGTTCGCAGAAGCCTATTCCGGACTGGCGGACTCCTACAATTTCCTGGTCGTCACGGATACGATCCCGGCGAGCGAGGGCCATCCTAAGGCTCTGGAGGCGGCGCGCCGGGCCGTGTCCTTGGACGGCAACCTGGCGGAGTCCCATGCTTCGCTCGCTGTGGCGATAGCTCGTTCGGAGTGGAACTGGACAGGCGCCGAGAATGAGTTCAAGCGGGCTATTGCATTGAATCCAAGTTATTCGATGGTGCACCGCTTGTATGCATCGATTCTGGGTGCGACACGGCGGCATGAGGAGGCACGGCAGCAGATACAGGAAGCCATGCGGCTGGACCCGTTGTCCCTTCCCAATAACGCGGAGGTCATCCGAACCTTGTACTATGCCCGCAGCTATGATGAAGGAATTGTGCAGGCTCAAAAAGCGATGCAGTTGGATCCCAACTACGTCAGGACTCATTTTTGGCTGGGGCGAGTCTATTCGCAGAAGGGAATGCATAGGGAAGCCATTGCGGCCGCGGAAAAGATACTGGAAGCAATGCCCGATAGTACGCTCGGGCTGACCGAAATGGCGTATAGCCTGGCAGTCGCTGGCCGGCGAGAAGAGGCGCGCCCGATTCTGCGGCGTTTGGAGGTGATGTCTACGAATGCCTTTGTGCCGGCATACAATTTTGCCGTGATTCACATCGCGCTCAACGAGGAAGAGATAGCGATGAGGTACCTGCAACAGGCGTATGAGAATCGCGATTGGGCATTGGTGGTTCTAGCTGTGGAACCGCGCCTGGACCCACTGCGGAGCGATTCTCGCTTTCAGGACATTTCAGCCGGGCTCAAATTAACAACATCGCGGTGAAGCAGGACGATGCCAGCGTGGTTGATCCACCGCGTGCTTTCCCCGCACCGCCGCTGTTTTGACTTGGAAGTCCATAAGCGGCGCCCGGTGTACAATTCCTCCCGCTCGCAAAAGGGTCGAACATCTGGGGCCAAATCCTTTCCGAGAGAACCGATGAAAAACTTCCTCCACCTGCTGTGTGTTTGCCTGCTCGTCCTGCCCACTGCTTTCGCGCAACAAACGGAAACTCCCAAAGCTGGCGCGCAGAGAAAGCTGCCTGCGGCGCCGCCGCAGCAGAAGCCTGCGGAAACGACGCCTGCGCCGGAGACGCCGCCGGAGCAAAAACCGGCGATTCGTGAGCTGCCGGGAGAAAAGGATAAGGAAAAAGACAAGGAAGAGCACTTTGACATGACGGAGGCCGCGGCTACGGTGACGCATCACCAGATCACCGTGGACGGCAAGGCGCTGAAGTATACGGCGACTGCGGGACGGCTGCCCATCAAGCGCGGCGATGGGAAGATCGAAGCGGAGATGTTCTATGTCGCGTACGCCATCGACGGGCAGGATGCGGCGAAGCGCCCGCTGACGTTTGCCTTCAACGGCGGGCCGGGTTCGGCTTCGATCTGGCTGCACATGGGAGCGCTGGGGCCGCGGCGGGTGGTGCTGCAGCCGGATGGGTTCATGCCTCCCGCGCCCTACCGGGTGGAAGACAATCCTTACACTTTGCTCGACAAAAGTGACCTCGTCCTGGTCGACGCCATCGGCACCGGCTACAGCCGCGCCGCCGATCCGGAGATGCTCAAGAAATTCTGGGGAGTGAAGGGCGACATCGAAGCGTTCAGCGAATTCATACGACTCTACATCAGCCGCAACGAGCGCTGGGCCTCCCCGCTGTTCATTCTGGGCGAGAGCTACGGGACGACGCGCGCCGCGGGTATTGCCGGATATCTGGCGGATCGCGGCATTTCCTTCAACGGCATCACGCTGCTGTCGACCGTGCTGAACTTTGAAACGCTGGAAGAAAACTTCACCAACGATCAGCCTTACGTCTTCCTGATTCCGTCGTTCACTTCGATTGCCGGATACCATCACAAGCTCGCTCCGGACCTGGCGCAGGACATGAACAAAGCGCGGCAGGAGGCCGAAAAATGGGCTTCGACCGAGTACGCGCAGGCCTTGGACAGGGGCGATGCACTCACGCCGCAAGAGCGGCAGAAAGTTATCGATCAACTCGCGCGCTTCACCGGGCTGAGCAAGGATGTGATCGACGAAGCGAACCTGCGGATCAACGTGCGCAAGTTCACGCACTATCTGCTGATCGATCAGAAACTGCGCGTGGGGAGGCTGGACGGGCGCTATACCGGCCCGGATCCCAACGGGCTGCTGGATACACCGTTTTACGATCCTACCGGGTCCGCCACGCAGCCCCCGTTTACCTCGGCGTTCAACCATTACATTCGCACCGAACTCAACTACAAGGTCGACATGCCGTACTACGTGCGGGCGCAGGACATCGGGTTCGACAAATGGGATTGGGGATCGGCGATTGAGGGTTTTCCGGATACCGCGTCCGCCATGCGGCAGGCCATCGTGAAGAATCCGTATCTTAAGATTCTCGTCATGGAAGGATATTACGATCTGGCAACGCCTTATTACGCGGCCAACTATACGGTGGATCACCTTAACTTGCCTGCGAAGTACCGCGATAACGTAGCGTACGCTACCTACGATTCCGGGCATATGGTTTACTTGCCCACGGATGGCTTGAAGAAAATGAAAGCGGACCTGGCCGGGTTCATGGCCAAATCCATTCCTTGACCAAAGAGGGCGCAGAGCGCCCGCGAGGTTCGAACATGAGAAGAACCATGATGGGCTGTGTCGTGCTGATGTTGAGCGCAATGGCGTTTGCGGATGACTCTTGCGCCAAACTGGCTGCTTTGAAAATTCCAAATGCCACGATCATCTCGGCGCACACTATCGAGGGCGGAAGTTATGCGGGACCTCCGGAGCCCTTCACCGGGCGCGATATTTCTGCGTTCTACAAAACCCTGCCCGCGTTTTGCCGGGTTGTGGCGGAGGCCAGGCCCAGTGCGGATTCGGACATCAAACTGGAAGTCTGGCTGCCCGCTTCGGGATGGAATGGAAAGCTGCAGGGCATCGGCAACGGCGGATTTGCCGGGCTGATCGATGCGAAACAACTGGGGCAGGCAGTGAAGGCCGGATACGCGGCGACAGCAACCGACACTGGGCATACCGGATCGCCCATTGATGCCGGATGGGCGCTGGGCCATCCGGAGAAGGTGATTGACTTCGGGCATCGCGGGATCCACGAGATGACCCGCGTAGCCAGGGCGGTGATTCAGGCGTTTTATGCCAAGACTCCGCAACATTCTTATTTCGCCGGGTGCTCCGATGGCGGGCGCGAGGCGCTCATGGAAGCGCAACGTTATCCCGAGGACTACGACGGGATCCTGGCGGGGGCTCCGGCCAACTACTGGACTCGGCTGCTGTCGGTGGCCGTCGTTGATACCCAGGCACTGACGATGGATCCCGCGAGCTTCCTACCGCAGTCGAAGATCCCAGCCATTGCGGCTGCGGTAAATGCGGCTTGCGACAAGCTGGACGGGGTGCAGGATGGGATCCTGAACGATCCGCGGCAGTGCCGCTTCGATCCCGCGGCCCTGCAGTGCAAAGCGGAAGACTCGGACAAGTGCCTGACCGCGGCTCAGGTAACGGCGCTGAAGAAGCTTTATGCGGGGCTGCGCGATGCGAGCGGGAATGAGCTTTTTCCAGGATACGTTCCGGGCGCCGAAGATGGGCCGGGTGGTTGGGGCCTGTGGATCACGGGTCCAGCCCCGGCGAAGTCGCTGATGGCATTCTTCGGAATCAATTACTTCTCGAACATGGTGTATGAGAAAGCTGGCTGGGATTACAAAACCTTTCAACTGGATTCAGGATTGAAGGCTGCGGAAGAAAAAACCGGTGACGCGCTGAACGCCATCGATCCGAATCTGAAGACCTTCAAGGACCGGGGCGGCAAGCTCATTTTGTACCACGGTTGGGACGATCCGGCGATTGCTGCGCCCAACACGATCAACTATTACAGCAGCGTGCTCGCCCGTATGGGTGCGCAGGAGGCGGACTCTTTTGTTCGGCTGTATATGGCTCCCGGTGTGCAACATTGCGCCGGGGGGCCGGGTCCGGATTCCTACGGGCAGGTGGGGGATCTGACCTTTACCGATCCCAAAGGCAGTTTGGCCGCAGCGCTGGAGGCGTGGGTGGAGAAGGGAAGCGTGCCGTCGGCCATTACCGCGTCAAAATTTGGGGACGAGGATCGCGGCCACGCGACCATGACGCGGCCTCTGTGCCCCTATCCCCAAGTTGCGAAATTCAAAGGCAGCGGGGACACGAATGATGCCGCCAATTTCAGTTGCGAGGGCGAGAAGAAATAACCTCTTCTGTCCTGGCCCCGAAACATGTGCGGCTGGCGATCAGGGGATGAGTTCGCGAATCAGCGGCTGTACTGGTTCTTCTTCTTGTCCTCGTGGCGCTCGATGCCGAGTTGGATCAGGCGGTCGATCAGGTCGGCATATTCCAGACCGGAGGCTGCCCATAGCTTGGGATACATGCTGATCGAGGTGAAGCCGGGCATGGTATTGATCTCGTTCAGATAGATCCTTCCGGTCTTCGGATCCATCAGGAAATCTACCCGGGCCAGACCGGAGCAATCTACTGCTTTGAAGGCCTGCACCGCCATCTCTTGCACTTTCCTGGTCTGGGCTTTGGTGAGCTTGGCGGGGATGATGAGCTTTGAGCCTTCATCCAGATATTTCGCGTTGTAATCGTAGAACTCCTTGATGGGGACGATTTCTCCCGGCAGGGAAGCGGCAGGGTCGTCGTTACCCAGCACGGAGCACTCGATCTCGCGGGCTTTAGCTTTGTTGCCGCCAACGCCCTGCTCGATAACGATCTTGCGATCAAACCTGGCCGCTTCTTCGATTGCCGGGCCGAGCTCCTTGCGATCATGGGCTTTGCTGATGCCAACGGAAGAGCCCAGATTCGCGGGCTTCACGAACACGGGATACTTCAGCTTGCTGGTCACCAGTTTCTCCACTCTTTTCGCATCTTTTTCCCAGGCGGCGCGCAGGATCGTGACGTGCTTGACGATGGGGATTCCGGCGGCAATGAAGAGCGACTTCATGATGTCTTTGTCCATCCCGGCGGCCGAACCCAGCACGCCCGCCCCAACGTACGGGATGTCGGCCAGTTCGAGCAGGCCCTGGATCGTGCCATCTTCCCCGAAGGTGCCGTGAAGTACGGGGAAGATCACGTCAACATTGATGGCGCGGTCGGAGGCTCGGCGCAGCAGAGCCGCGTCGGTCTGGAAGGGAACCAGGCCGCTTTCCCGGTGAACGGGCTCCGGTGGAACCACCACGGCCTCTCCGCGATGAAGCACGGCGGCCGGTTCCGTGATCTCGGGATCGCCGGCGCGAAGATTGCGCGGCTCAATGTGAAGTTTCCCAGCCAGCAGGTTCTCGGCATGCTCGGCAGTGAGCCAGCGCCCTTCCTTGGTGATGCCGATGGGAACGACCTCGTATTTTTCCTTGTCGATTGCGTTGAGAACGGAGGCGGCCGAGAGCAGGGAGACCTCGTGCTCTCCACTGCGGCCGCCAAACAGGATCCCCACCCGGAGCTTTTTCATGACCAATTAGTGTGGACGGTGGTCGAGTGTCCCGTCAATCACCGGGAAGATTCCTGGGGCCGTGACCATCGTTCCTGCTTTGACGGTGCGGCCTTGGTGTTGACCGCTTCAATCGCACTAGCGGCGCGGAATGAGAGCGCGGCTCGTCTTAAGACTGGCTACGGGGTGCAATCGTTCTGCGGCGGCTGAGCGCTTCCAATTCGCGTGTTGAGAGATGGGGAATTCTTGAAATCGAACAGGTCTTCCAGATCGTTGGCATAAGCGTCGCGTCCCGTCAGGTGAAGGGTTATCCTCCGACTCAGAAAGCGCCGCTCAATTAACGCCAGCAATGACGCATGGTCCCCGGTGGTATGCGAAACATACGATGGCTTCGAAAACGGAGATACCGCAATCAGCGGCACCCGGACTCCTAATTGATCAAACGCCGCACAGTTTGCGGGAAACGCTCCGGCCGGATTGCCGGCAAGGTCCGGACAGAGTGCCTCGGCTTGGGCGAGCGACATCGTGCTGCCGAAAGTTGCGGCGCAAGCCGCGTCCCGTTGGTTCGCCGGCAGAGCAGAGGGATCCGCACATTGTCCCGGAAATATCCCGTCCGGTGTCCGTGCTCCATTTTGCGAAGCCGGTGGAGGCGGAACATGATCGTAGAAGCCTCCGTGTTCATCGTAGGTAATGAAGATGATCGAATCCTTCCAATACGGCCCCCTGCGAACCGCATTGACGATATCCGAGACGTGGACCTGTCCACGCTGAATATCCGAGGGCGGATGCTCATCATCCTCCAACGCGGCGGCAGTGCTGCGAAAAGCCGGGTCCACCCACGCGACTTGCGGAAGACTCCCGATACC
>Ga0070741_10017542_pt1 | contig 11741 bp, 3 predicted proteins | sample Coa_R1_4_FD_66440 | JGI IMG/M metagenome (GOLD analysis project Ga0070741, IMG submission 66440) | Surface soil microbial communities from Centralia Pennsylvania, which are recovering from an underground coalmine fire - Coalmine... | ecosystem: Environmental > Terrestrial > Soil > Unclassified ...
TCGGCACCTTACAGCACAGGGACTTACGGCTCGGCGCCGTGAGTCCCTTTTGCTTGGTTCTCCCGTGCTGGGTGCATTTTGGGTGCAGCGTAGCCGTGATATTGCGGCCGCATCGCTGGACCCGCACCGAACAATGGTTCTGGGAGGACCAATGGCCTGGCTCGAACAGCGGGGAACACGGTTCCGGATCAATTTCCGCGTGGGCGAACGGCACATCAGCAAATCGCTGAAAACCGGGGATCCGCAGGAGGCGCACGGGTGCCTCGTCCGTCTCGAAGAGAATCTTCGGCTTTTGGAGCGTGGCCGGCTGGAGTGCCCGCCCGATGCCGACCTCGCCGCGTTCCTTCTCTCCGATGGAAAAGTCACTCAGGCCATGGCTGCGCCACCGCTTTCGCTTACAGACCTCTTCGCCGCCTATCGCACGAACCTTCCGGCCGGAGCCATCGAAGAAAATTCGCGAGAGACGCTTGAACTCCACATGAAGCATCTGGAACGCCACCTCGGCGCCCGCTTCCCCGCCAACACGCTGAATCTTCTCGCGCTTCAATCCTACATCGACCGCCGCTCGAAAGAACGAGGGCATCGGGGTCGGCGGGTGAGTCCCGCAACGCTCAAGAAAGAAATGACGAGCTTCAGCGGGATTTGGACCTGGGCGGTGCACGCGGGCATGCTCCAGGGATCATTTCCGAATCGCGGGTTGAAGTATCCGAAAGAGTGCGAGAAGCCGCCCTTTCAAACCTGGAAAGAAATCGAGGCCCAAATTGCCAGGGGTGGCGTGTCGGAAGTGGAACAGCAAGATCTGTGGGACTGCCTGTTTCTCACCCTCCCGGAAATTGGCGAACTCCTTACGTATATCAAGACTCACGCTCGCCACGGTTTCCTGTATCCCATGGCGGTATGCGCGGCCCATACCGGCGCCCGCCGCAGCGAGTTGATTCGGTCTCGCATCAACGACATCGACCTAGCTGGTGGAACGATCCTGCTTCAGGAGAAGAAACGTGTCAAAGGGAAGCGCACGTACCGGCGCGTTCCGCTTTCGCCGGTGTTGGCCCCGGTGATAAAAGAGTGGCTCGCCCGGCATCCCGGCGGCGTGTACACCTTCTGCCAGGAACTCCATGTCTCGCACAGCGGGAAGGTCCGTTCCGAGTACGGATTACTCACCCGAAACGAAACGCATCACCATCTACAGAACGTACTGGCGGGAAGCACATGGAAACGGATTCGCGGCTGGCACGTGTTTCGGCACAGCTTCGCCTCCAATTGTGCGGCTCGCGGTGTGGATCAGCGCCTGATTGACGCATGGATGGGCCATCAGACGGAAGAAATGCGAAAACGGTATCGCCATTTGCTGCCTGACAGTCAACAAGCCGCCATGCGACTCGTATTCGCAACGCCCTAAAACCTCAACTACACTCCTACGGCAGAACGAAGATGACGGTGCCGCTGCTCCAGAACGTGGTTCCATTGGTGCTCACTGCACCAACGTACCACTTGTAGGTACGGCCCGAGGCGAGACCGGTGGTCCACGACGTGCCCCCAACGTTCGCGTCGCGAACCACCGGTTGGCCCACGCTCTCCTGGCCGTTAGTCACGACATTAATCCACACGTCGTAGTGGGCGGCAGTGGGAACGCTGTTCCAGGTGAACGTCGGGGTATCGGTGGCGATAGTGCCGGCCGGGCCCGTGGGAGTTGGCGCTGGCAACGCCGCAATCGTGAATGTCCGGCCGCCACTCCAAACGGTAGTGCCATTGTTGCTCACCGCGCCGATATACCAACGGTAGGTCTGGCCCGGGGTGAGGGCGTGGTCAACGCTCGGCGTCCATGATGTTCCTGTTGCGTTGGTGTTTCGAAGCACGGGATTGCCGACGGTCTCTTGGCCGTTGAAGACACCATTTACCCACACATCGTAGCGGGTCGCGCCGGATACCGTGGTCCAGGCGAACGTCGGTCTATCCGTGATGACGCTACCGCTGGGTCCGGAAGGGATGGGGGCTTCCAGAGGCGCGATCGCGAACATCACGCCGCTGTTCCAGATTGTAGTCCCAGTGTTGCTCACCGCGCCGATGTACCATCGGTACGTGTGACCGGGGCTGAGCGCCTGGGTGAGACTCGGTGTCCACGACGTTTCCGTCACGTTGGAATTCCGGAGCACGGGGGTGTTCAACACCTCCTGGCCGTTGATGACCGGGTTCACCCACACGTCGTAGTGAACCGCATTGGCCACCGCGTTCCAGGAGAAGGTGGGGGTATCGGTGGTGATAGGACCACTCGGACCCGTGGGGGTTGCCACGGGGAGCGAAGCGATGGTGAAGGTCTGGCCGCCGCTCCAGAACCTCGTGCCATTATTGCTCACCGCGCCGATGTACCACCGGTACGTCCGACCCGGGTTGAGCGCCTGGGTGGCAGTGAGGGTCAAAGAGGTTTCGGAAGCATTGGCGTTGCGGAACACAGGACTGCCGACGGTCTCTTGCCCATTGACAACGGCATTTACCCACAGGTCGTATTGGGTCGCGCCGGATACCATGGTCCAGGCAAACGTCGGCCTATCCGTATCCACGGTTCCGCTCGGACCAATGGGTATCGGTGGCGCAATTGACACTACCGTAAACGATTGGCCCGTGCTCCAAAATGTGATCCCGTTATGGCTGACTGCACCGACATACCAACGGTAGGTCTGGCCCGGCAAAAGCGCCTGGATGGTGTTTGGGGTCCAGGAGACTTCGGTGACGTTCGTGTTGCGCAGTACAGGATGTCCGACGGTTTCCTGGCCGTTGATAATGGCGTTTACCCAGACGTCGTAGTGAACCGCGTCGGCCACTGAGTTCCAGCTGAACGTGGGAATATCCGTGGCTTGGATTCCGCTCGGTCCTGTGGGAATCGGTGCCATTAACGGCCCGCTTGTCACGGTGAAGGTCATACCGGTGTTTGGCCCTTCGTTTCCTGCCAGATCGACCGCGTGCACCTCAAACCGATACATACCTTCCTCGGCGAGATCGAGCGTAACCGTGGGGTCTCTTTGAAGAACACTCCAAGCGCCCTGATTGATGCGCCACTGATAGCCCGCGATTCCATGATCGTCGTCGGCAGCATCCCAGCGGAGGGTGGGCGTGAAATCATGGATCAATCCATCGCCGTTCGGATCGCTCTCGGCAGTGAGTCGGGTTTGCCCGGGAACGGAAGGAACGGTCGTATCAACGATAAACCCGCGTACCGATTCCTCGCCGACAACGCCCTGCGAGTCAATGGGCCTGACGGAAAACACGTGCAGACTCGCGTGCGCCAAGGCGATGGTTGCCGACGTCTGCGTTTGCGGAACGCTCCAGTTGCCATACGTCACGGTTCCATCTTCCAGAAGTTCACCCTCACGATACTGGTACTGGGTGCCGGCCGGCCCAGGCACCCAGGAGAAGGAGAGCGTCAGGTTCTTCGTAATGTGGTCAGCATCGGAAGGACCGGTGTCTTTGTCGGCTTCAAGTGCGGGCACGCCAGCAAACGCGGCGAGGACGGGATCCTGGAAGAAATGCAGATCATCTAGAGACAGGCTGTAGGTCCGGCTTAGAGAACTCTGTCCGCGCGCGTGCGCCTCGAAATACGAGCCAGGTTGAACGGAACGATTGTAGATGGTGTACTTCACGGTGTTGTTATGGAGAACCTCGATGTTATTGCCGTTTTCGCGGATGGCCATGGGACCGTCCGGCGTTTCGGCGTTACCCGGCTGATCGGGATCCCAGCGCGCCGCCGGATGGGCCTCACCGTAGACGCCGCCGGTCTCGACGATAAGCTGATTCACGTCATTGAGCCAGCGGATGTGGATGTAATCCGTGCCGTTCGTGATACCGATCCAAGCCTCCGCTTCCCCGGACCCCACAGTCCCGGCTGTCCGATCGGTGTTTACCTGGAAGCCGCTGAGGCGCGTACCCGTGGGGTTAGGGGCTGTCCACACCGTCGTGTTTTGGATGGCTCCGTTGCGGAACATCCAGAGCTTCAGTTGGCCATCTTTCTCTTCCGCGTCTCCGGCGGTTTGCCAGCGGCCCGCCCGATCCAGTAAATTGTCATCGAAATCGTCAAAACGCGTGGGAACCGGTCCAGGCAAAGTCGCCTCTCTCACCAGGAGGTTGTTGATCTCCACCTTGGCGTATCGGCCATTCGTCATCGCTGCGTGGGTGAGCGCCTCGAAATGCGATCCGGGCTTGATCGTGCCGGCGAACCGTGCCAGGCGTGTGCTACCGACGTAGACGTGGATCTCGTTATCCTCTTCCACAATTTGGAACGTGTACGGTGTTTTTTCCGAGAAGGTAACCGTCGAGGTCTCTCGTCGTGCGATGTTTTCGAGTTCCGTATACCCTTCGCCGATGACCCAGAGCACATTGGTGCTTTCATTCGCGTACCGGTTCATGCCGATGCGGATAGAATTGGCCGCGTGTTGCGTGGCTGGGTCGGTGACGCCATCTGATAGCTCGGCGTAGCCGTAGTTGAAGCTGCTGCCGAAGTCCCCAGACATGTCCCACGCAACGCCGCCGGTGATCGTGGCCCTGCTACGGATGATGGAGATGTTGAAATCTTGCGTGGGACTGGAGGGCTCGCGCGGCGTACCGTCGCTGAGCAACCGGTGCAATCGGTCCTGTTCTTCAAGACCGCCAAGCTCGTGGGCAACATGGTCCCAACGCACAGTATCAAAGGCGCCCGCATCCGGGACGTCGTAGAGACCAACGATCATCTGCGCGGGCGCATCCACGCTCTTGACGGTCACAACGTAGGAACCGATGGAGCGGTCGCCGTATCCCGAGACTTCGACAAAGAGGGCATCGTTGAGTCCGGCGGGCACCAACAGCTTACTGTTCCGGCCATCCCCGGAATCATCATCCTGGCCAAGCAGATTGCCGTACCGATCATACACGCGGACGATGGTATCGAGCGTCGGGATGAATTCCACGGGGGTAGTCACGGCGTTTCCGTCCACCACGATGTTGGCGACGCTCAGACGCGCGAACCGATCCTGGGCCGCGGCCGCCTGCACCCACACGGTCAAGGTGCCGGCACTGATGCTGCCTTGATACCGGGCCACGACCGCGCCATTGCGGCGGACCTGCACTTCGCCGCCCTGCTCCGCAATCTCGAAATGGTCTCCTTGGCCAGGAGAGAACGACTGCACCACTGGCATTTGGAGGACGGGAAGATCGCTGAAGATCGACAGCGTGTTCGGCTCGTCCGGGTTCGCCTTTTCCCAGCGCAGGAGGGCGACACGGGTGCCGCCGTCGCACAGTTCGATGTCGCCCCGATTAGAACTCCCTCCGATGAATCCGGCCACCTCAAACCCTACGCTCTGGGTGATGGGAACCTGAAGGTCCGCCGCCGCAGCGTTGTTGTCGGGATCGGCACCCCCTGCCAAGCTGCCATCGGCCTGGACAGACAGAATTCCGCCCACATGGGACACCGCTGCGGCGCCGATCGCGCCGGTGTTGTGCCATGGTCTTCCGACCACATTGAAGATCTTGAGTTCGGCAAACCGATCGGGGGCCATGGGGGACCAGGCCAATGCCTCCAAGCGGAAACTCGGGGCGAGCGATCCCTGGAAGCGGGCGACGAGTTGATCGGCAAGATAGACGTGTATCTCGCCGTTTTCGTTTAGGATGGCCAGGTGCAGGGCGGCGTTCTCCTGGACGGCGAAGGTGGTATTGTCGCCTGGAGCGAGGTTGGCCAGTTCTTGGAAACTCCCTCCCAACCACAGAACAACCGGACCATTGGTGACACGCCGAAATTGCAGGCGAATGAACTCTGTTCCGTCCGTAAGCGTGAGTTGAGTGAAGTTGTAACTGCTACCCTGGGTTGTGGCGAAATCAAGCTCCACTCCATTCGTGATATCGCCCGCGAGCTTGGCCGTGGCGATGTTGAGATCCTGATAGCGGCTGGCCAAGCCCTTGGCCCCACCATCGGCCGTGAGCGTGACGGCGCCATTTCCCTCCGGCACCATGCCCCTGGCGAAGATCTCTCTGCCATCCACCGTCACGGTGTTCTGGTTCACCAACCCTTGGACGACAGAGCCCACGCCCATGGTTTCGCCTTCCCACGTCGTGAGCGCCGAGGGAGTGGTCTGTACTTCCACTTCCATCTGGCCGCGCTGGGGAGAGAGCACCTGGAAAACATCGCGGTCGCCGACAGTGCTGATGGTTCCCCCGGCCTGGGCAACACCGTCGGGAAGAGGGCGTAGCAGGCGAACGGTATTGGCCGGCACCTGTGCGTGGTCGTCGATGGTCTGCAGCGCTTCCAGGAAATAGGGACCGGTGTCGGCGGGGTCCGCCGCCTTCACCTCGACGTAGAATCGCTGGCCGCGTTCGGCGTCGAGAATGATCTGCCCGGCACCGGGGATTTCGCGGCCATCCGGAAGAAACGCCTTGTCGCCGCCGCTCATGATGGCCTGGCGATTGGCGTCGTAGATGACAAGGTACGGCGTGATGCCATCGTTGCCACCCGCGGGGGGGAGGGCCCGAATCGTCAAAGGGCCGGGCGCTGTCGCCTCGACCTGAAACACGTCCCGGTCGCCGGCCACGTCGATGCTGGCTGACACGACCTGATTCACTCCGAGCGGGGAGGCGGCTTCTCCGACGGCATCGGGATCAATGTCGTTGGCGCTTTGCGGTTGCCAGACGGTCACGACGTAGCTGCCAGTGGGAAACATTCCAGAGCCAGTAATGTCGAGGTTGATCCAGTTGTCAGGTTCGCTGAGGATATCGGGGATCATCATGAACGACCGGCCGCCGCGTCCGCTCCCGCCATCGGTGTCCTGGCCGGTAACGGAATCGCTTATCTTCCAGGCCGCATGGAGGAAGGGCACAAAACCTGGCGTGAGCGAGGCAACCTGAATGGCCACCGGGCCGGGATGGGTCGCCAGAATGCGGAACGAATCCTTGTCGCCTGGTTTGTCGTTGCCGGGGTCCGGTGCGTAGTCGATCCGTCCGGAGATCGTGAGGATACCGTCCTGGCCGAGAGACTGTCCGGGGACCGCAATGCCGCTCACGTCGGGATGGTCGTCGTTCGGATTGACCAATCCTTGTTGAACGATGAGCGTGAACGACCCAACACTACCGTTGCTGCCTGACACGACGATATGGACAGTGTCGCCGGCGGTCGCATAGAACGACATCCGTGTGCGCCCATCCGCACCGGGGTCATCGGTGTCGCCGCCGTGGTACGTGTGCCGCAGGAAGGGAATGAGCGTGCTGTCGGCGGTGTCCACCTCCAGCGTAATCCAGCCCGTGGTCCTCACGGGAATGTCGTCGGACCATTCCTGCCCAGACTGCGAAATGCGCGATTCCTTGAAGCCGTTTCCTTCAGGCGTCAAGGGAATACTGGAGGATGCAGGAACCGTCGCGCTATCGCTTCTCCGCACCTGAGCGCGGAAGCTGCCGGTGGAACTCGACTGGTTGCTTGCGACCGCCAGAATGATGCGCTGTCCGTTCGTGACAGGAATGGCAATTTGGGCCTTTCGTTCGCTGCTATTGTCGCCGCTGTCGCTGTCGATGGGGCCGCCCTGGTCGTTGAAGGCCACCAAATAGGGGACGAGGTCGTTGTCTCCGGTGACCGTGATCTGCATGTACGGCGTCTGGGCTCCGTCAATCTGGAACCAACGCACGTCACCGGGACTGTCGATGGTCCAGGATGAATTGCCGCTGCCGTTGCCATCCAGGTTGATCGTCACGCCGCGCACCCCGCCCCAGCCCGGAAGAGGACCGGGCGGACTGTCGGTGCCGTTGTTTCCTGGGAGATCAGCCACAGCCGGCTGGGAGATGTTGACAACGTACCGGCCCATGGCATCCAGCCCGGTCTGCACTGGATCATTGGCCCGCACGTGAAGCCAGTACTGTTCGCCCGCATTCACGGTGCGCACGATACGGTTCCGACCCTGGGCAACGAGCACACCGGCATTGTGCAGACGGAGAAATGTGTCGAGGCTACTGTTTGGGGTCTCGACCTCAACAAGGAGTTGCCCACTCTGTCGGACGATGAAGGTGAACCAGTCGTCGTCTCCACTTGCCTCTAATCGACCGGAAACCGTTGCCCCGCCGGCGCTACTGAGAAGTATCGAACCGGCAGTCGATTCGCTATCGGGGTGGTCATCCGCAAGTTGCAGTGTATTCGGTTGCAGGCCCGCAGGATCCTGAGCCATCGGATTGGACTGATCAATGTCAATCCGATAACTGCCCGTGGAAATACCGCTTCCGCTAACTTCTACAAGATAAGTCCTTCCCGCGACTGCGTTCGAAATCGCGATCCGCGCCGTTTTTCCACCACCACCATTGCCATCAGGAGGTGCGACGGGATTTCCGAAGACGTCGTACAGGCGCAGGAACGGATCTAGGCTTCCATTGAGAGGAGAAGCTGAAACGACAAGATTGTCATTTTTGCGAGCGATAAACTGGAAGTAGTCGCGGTCCTCTCTCCATTCAATGTTCCCGGTGAGTTTCCCTGAACCTGATGAGTCCAATGGAATGTGGTTGCTTGTGGGACCCAAAGTCTGGGAATAATCATCACGAACCCCACTCGGCGGTACTTGAGGCTGGACTTGCTGGTTCGTAGGAAGCTCTGGTAATCCAGCTTTTCTCGGACCGGCTACCGGAAGTCCTGGATCGGTGTCTTCTACAAACGAAATCACTGTGGGATCTACAAATCTTGGTGGCGGAATAACAGGCCTATCGCGAAGATGGCCGAAGCTTTCTTTATTTACTGCCCAATGATACCAGTCATGGACTTCTTCATGATTACCTGTGTTCGTGATCCTTGCCGGCCACGCGGCGACCACACTTGTCAGATCGTATTCAACAACTCTCGGCAAATAGGTCTTTAGAGCGATACCCTGTAAGAACGTAAAACCTTCTTGGGAGGCATAAGAGGCGTGCTGATAATAGCTCTCCCAATAATCGATAATTCCCGACCACATGGGAGCAGGATCATGATAATTCAAGTAATCTGGATGAGGATCGAGCGTGGTGATCTCGAACCTATCGACTTTTCGTCGAACTTCCTCAGATGAATCAAGAATCTTGGTTGCTTCACTTATCAGAACGGCACCACGGCTGTGCGCTATTAAGTGAACATCGATGGGTCTATTTCCATTGCTAACGTACATGTTGTCAACTTGTAAACGTATCGTATTAGCTAGGCGTACTCTTTCTGTCCACACAGTATTCAGCGGTCCGAGAGTTGCCCAGCCGTAGGCCAGAACCTGATCGGAGCTCGTGGCATCAAATCTTGCCTTGATTGAATCAGCAAGGTCATTGGTCCAAGCCGGTGGGTCTTGATCATTCCCCCAATCTTGTCCGTGGACCACTACTGTCAGGAAGGGATCGGCCGCCGATGGAAGTAGCCTGTCCTCGAGACGCTCAACGCCAAGAAAAACACCAACGGCCTTCCTTTTCGTTCGGCGGCCGGAAAGGTTCCTTATCCATTCTTTAATTCCCACTAGCCGACCTCCTGTTTTCCATCACGGTCGCAATGCCCCTAGGTATTAGTGAGTAGCCGCACGCGGTAGCCCTTGACACCTCTAGGTACCCCGTTATTCAATATCCCTATGACCATTCGAAATCTGTTTGAATGGACGTGTGCGGTAGCAAGCTACGTTCTGACACTTTGCCTGACGCGTTTCACTTTGGGGATAGCCCCTCTCGGGATTCTGTCGACGATTCTTCATCCGAGTATTGGTGGCCTATCACCGTTATCGTTTCTTCTAACTAATCCTTTCGTCGTGGCAACAGACGCATTGATGCTCACATGGCCTCTGTTATTTCGGAAATCCAATACTCTCACTGCAATTGCGGTTCTACTGCTTTCTCTATCACTTCAATTGTCGTGCTGGGTTCAGACTCCTAACATTTGCACTCAATCCGGAACTGACGCTAATTTCAAATACCTCTCGTTGGTCGCTCTTGTGCTCTTCGTGATGATCAGTAATGGTCTGCGGGCGAGACTGACATCCGTTCAGTTTTGGATCGTTCCTCTTGGGCTAATTCCCTTATTTCCCATCATTCTTCTAGCCGTCCTGCTCGCTTCGTTTCTTTCAGTGATACCACCATTTGCGATTTTTATGGTCTACGCAAAGGATGCGGTGATTGTCGGTACGCTCATATTTCTCGTTGCGAATCAAAAAAGCCGTTTCTGGAGGGATCGCTAGCCGATCTGAGCGGAGCCTCACTAGCTATTACCCCTCCGTCCCCAAGAACCTGACAGGCTTTGGTCGTTTTGCTTCCGCACCCGGATAGTCCCGAGAGCTTCTTGACGTAGCGGACGGGGCAGGTAGGTTACGGAGAGCAACTATTCTTGTTTGCCGCGAAATGGACACGGCAGGGTTGTCAGGTTCCGCTCCTGAAGAGGGTAAGAGTCAATGGACACCGATTCCGGTCCGAGCACGCATTCGAGCCTATTGAGCCGACTCCGGCGCGTGCCCGTCGATCAAGCGGCGTGGGAAGCGTTCGTCGACCGGTACGTGCAGACGATCTACGAATGGGCGCGCACCCTCGCCCGCAGCCACCGCCTGCCGGAAAGCGACGTGGAGGAGGTCACGGCAAACGTCCTTGGGCGGCTCGTCCGGAAGCTCCGGCGGTTCCGGTACGATCCCACGAAAAGCTTTCGCGGCTGGCTCCGGACCGTCACGAAGCATGCGCTGCGCGATCTTGCGAAGACACACCGCCGATGGCGAGGAAGCAGAAGCAGCGGCGATACCGACATCTGGGCGATCCTTCTCACCGTTGAGGCCCGGAAAGATCTGCAGGCGGCGCTCCGCGAGAGCTTCGATCTGGAGCTGTACGACGAAGCGCTCGCCCGTATTCAGGGACGCGTCCCCCCGGAGATGTGGCACGCCTTCACCCTGACGGCGAAAGAGGGTCTCTCCGGGGCAGAGGCCGCCCGACGCCTGGGCACGAGTGTTGTCACGGTGTACAAGCGCAAGAGCCGAGTCCTCGATTTGCTCAAGAAAGAAGTCCAAAAGCTGGAAGGACGCGAACGATGAATCCGTGTCCAGACGCCGCACAGATGGAGCGCTTCCTTGCGGAGTGCCTGAGCCCGGACGAAGATGCAACGCTCGCCGAGCACGTGGAGCAGTGCGGAACATGTCAAGGCACCCTTGAGCAGCTGACCTTGCCGCCACACGTTCTGGCAACGCTGTGGAATGCGCCGGCCGTACCACGAGTGACAGCCTCCGATCGTGCGGGCCCCACGTCTGCATTCGTTGACCGGATGAAAGCTCAGGGGCCGGGGCGTGTCCAGCGGAACGGCACTCTCGTGTCGTCCGCCCCGCAGTTCGCCGACTATGAGATCCTTGCGGAACTCGGGCATGGCGGGATGGGCATCGTGTACAAGGCGCGTGACACGCGCCTCAACCGGATTGTGACACTCAAAATGATCCGGGCCGGCGCGTATGCCAGTGCGGAGGAACTGCGTCGCTTCCGCACTGAAACGGAAGCGATTGCTCAACTGCAACATCCCCACATTGTCCAAATCTTCAACGTCGGAACACACGACGAATTGCCGTACTGCGTGCTGGAATTCGTCGAACGCGGCAGCCTTGCCAGCACGTTCGACGGGACGCCGTGGTCAGGGCCGGATGCCGCGCGCTTCGTGGTAACGCTGGCCGGTGCGGTGCAGGCGGCGCACGAGAGGGGCATCGTCCATCGCGATCTCAAGCCGGCGAATGTTCTCTTAGGTCCCGACGGGCAGCCGAAGATCACCGATTTTGGCCTCGCTAAGACAG
>Ga0070741_10017543_pt1 | contig 11740 bp, 11 predicted proteins | sample Coa_R1_4_FD_66440 | JGI IMG/M metagenome (GOLD analysis project Ga0070741, IMG submission 66440) | Surface soil microbial communities from Centralia Pennsylvania, which are recovering from an underground coalmine fire - Coalmine... | ecosystem: Environmental > Terrestrial > Soil > Unclassified ...
TGGCCGATGAGGAAGCGAACGGCACGGGAACGGATTGGTTCCTCAATCATGAGAAGGACCTGCTGGAGAATGCGGAGTTCCTGATCAACGAAGGCGGAGAGAATGTGCTGGAAAACGGCAAGGTGAAGTACGTGGGCGTGGACGTTGGGGAGAAGACGTCGTACTGGCTGCATGTAGTGGCGCACGGGCGACCGGGGCACGGGTCGAGGCCGAATCCGGATTCGGCGCCGAATCGTCTGGTGCGGGCGCTGGACAAGATTCTGGCGTATCAGACTCCACTGCGAGTGTTGCCGGTTGTAGACGAGTTCCTGCGCGATATGGCTCCGTATGAATCTCCAGATCGCGCCGCGGATTACCGTGACATCAAGAAAGCCATTGAGGACAAGAAATTCCAGGAGCAGGTGGCGCGCGACGAGTCGCTGAATTTCTTACTGCGCGACACGATCTCGCTGACCATGCTGGGCGGGTCGGGCCAGACGAATGTGATTCCGCCGGAGGCGTGGGCGAATCTGGATGTCCGGATCTTGCCGGGTGGAGATCCGAAGGGAGTTGCCGAGAGCTTGAGAGAAGTGGTGAATGATCCGAACGTGACGATTGAGCCGCTGGAATCGGAATTTCGAATTGCAAACTATTCTGGGACGGATAACGCTCTGTTTGCGGCGATCCGCGAGGTGTCGGGAAAGTATTTTCCCGGTACACCGGTGGTGCCGCACATCACGAGCGGGTATACGGAAAATCAGCGGTACCGGCCGGTGGGGATCGTGGCGTATGGATTCAATCCGTATACGGCGACGGAGGAAGAGGGGGCGACGGAACACGGGAATGATGAGCGGATTCGCGTGGAAGAGGTGCGGCGCGGGCCGCGGATCTTATTTGATGTCGTGGCCGGCGTTGCGGCCCAGACGAGTTCAGCGCCACATTAGCGTTTCGGAAGCGAAATTAGGAGCCCTTTCACTAGATTTCCGTCGGAGCTGCAGTCGGCAGATTTTTTGCCGCGACACCGCTCTAGTGATCTGTCCCGGCGGCCGATTCGGGGCGATGCGACTAACCGCAGTATTTTTCATACTGCTCGTAGATGAAGTGGTCGGTCATGCCGGCGATGTAGTCGCAGATGACGCGGGGTAGGCCTTCTTCTTTGGCTTTGTCCTGGTATTGGTGGGGCAGGGACTGGGGATGAGTTGTCCAGTAGGCGAACAGCTCGGAGATGATCTGTTCGGCGTCATCTTTTTCGTCGGCCAGCGACGGGCTGAAGTAGAGATTTTCGTAGAGGAAATCCTTGTTTTGCTTGCGTTCCGCATCGACCGTCGGGGTGAACGCAACCAGGCGCTCGGGATAGCGGCGAACATCTTCCACGCTCTGAATACCTGCTTCAGTTATGCGCTTCTGCGTATTGCGGATCAGATCGTCAACTAAGCGATTGAGGACTCGTTTCAGCGTTTCGTTGAATTGCAACTTCTCTGGAGCCTCCGGGTACAGTTGCTTTACGGGTCCGTAGAAACGGTCGAAGATGGGCACGCCTTCGCAGATCTCTCCCAATGACAACAGGTGAGCTTCGTAGCCGTCGTCCAGGTCGGCGGTGTTGTAGGCGATCTCGTCAGCAAGATCGATCAACTGGGCTTCGAGTGGAGGACGCTGCTCGAGGAGATACTCCGCGAGTTCTGGGTGCTTATCCGGCTCGTAGTCGTGCGAATGCTTGATGACGCCTTCCCGGACTTCGAAAGTGAGGTTCAGGCCGCGGAAAGCGGCGTAGCGCTGCTCGAAGTCCTCGACGATGCGCAGGGCGTGAAGGTTGTGATCGAAGAAGAGTCCGTGCCGGTGCATGGCGGAGTTGAGGGCTTTTTCTCCGGCGTGGCCGAACGGGGGGTGACCGATATCGTGAACCAGGGCGAGTGCCTCGGTGAGGTCAGGGTTCAGGCCGAGAGCTCCAGCGAGAGTTCGAGCAATCTGCGTGACCTCGAGAGTATGGGTAAGCCGGTTGCGAAAGTGATCGGAGTAGCGGCGGGTGAAGACCTGTGTCTTGTCTTCGAGGCGGCGGAACGCGCGGGCATGGATGACTCGGTCGCGATCGCGCTGGAAATCATTGCGGTAAGGATGGGGAGGTTCAGCGAAGCGGCGCCCGCGGGAGTGAGTGACTTCGACCGCGTAGCTGGCCAGCATGTGGGAAGGATAGCAAAGACCCGAGTCCTGAGTCGCGAGTCCCGGGCGGCATGCTCTACGAGTCTCGGCGCCCCGCATCGGTCAAGACAGCCTGACCGCTGAGAACGCGGAGGAGTTGCCGAGGGCGTAGAGACAGTGAATCGTTAAAGAGCCAATGATCAGGATCAGCGAAGATTCAGGCGCATTTCGTTGCTGGCCTCGAAGCCGAGAGATTCGTACAGCGGGCGGCCTTGATCGCTGGCGTGGAGGGTTATGCGGGCGAAACCCTGCTGCCGGCACCAAGCGATCATCGTTTGCATCAAGAGGCGGGCTATTCCCTGGCGGCGGTATTCGGGTTCAGTGTAGACGTTGAGGATGGTGGCGCGACGGCAATCAAGATCCTGGGGATGCGCCGGCCATGGACTCACGATGACTGCGCCGCCGGCGACCACGCGGCTCGCATCCCAAGCCAGCCAGGCGCGGAATGAGCCATCCGAAACAGCGGTCGCGAGATAGCCGGAGGTGAGGGATGCCATGGAGTCGAGAGTGGGATCATCTTTGTAGTTCATGGCGACATACATTCCGCGGCGGAGGCGGATAATTTCCGGAATGTCGGAGACGGTAGCTTCTCGAATGAGAATCGCCGGGCACATGGCAGGAGTTTAGCGCGAGTTCCCTGGCGAGTTCAGACAGAGTTTCGACGACAACTCGAATTCAACATCCCCGGACGTCGCGGCAGCGGCGGGCAGCCAGTTAGAACGCCAGCGTTCTTACTGCTTCGAGTCTTCTTTGGCCAACTTGACCTTGGCGGCGTCGAGCTTTTGCTGGACTTTGGCGAAGGCTTCCTGATCCTGTTCGGCAGGAACAGTCTTATTCCATTCCTGGACGGCGCGATCCCAATGCGTGGCGGCAAGTTTGAGGCGGCCCGTCTTTTGATACAGATCGCCGAGGTGCTCTTGGACGGTGGGATCCGCGCTCATGTGGAGAGCGGCCTTGTTCAGGTTCTCTTCCGCAAGGTCGTATTTACCAAGCTTGAAATAAGCCCATCCGAGTGAGTCCAAATAAGCGCCATTGCTAGGCTCGAGCGAAACAGCCTGCTTGATGTAGCTGAGGGACTCTTCCAGCTTCACGCCGCGATCGGCATTCATGTAGCCGAGGTAGTTGAGCGTTGCGGCGGCCTGTGGATCGGTTGGAGGCGTGATCGCGAGAACCTTCCGGAACTCCGTCTCGGCCTGATCAAAAAGCTTTTGACGCTGATACAGATCACCGCGGAGAAAATTGACGTAAGCCTTGTCGTCGTTCTTGGTCGAGAGCTGCTCGGCTTTGTTGAGGGCGTCTTCGGCGTCTTTCCAGCGTTTGGCCCGGGTGTAGATGATGCCGAGACGCACATAGACGTCACGGTCTTCGGCCCCGCCTTTGAGCATGCCATGAACATCCGCCACTGCCTTGTCGAAGTCGCCCATGTCGGCCAGTTGCGCGTCGAGCACCATGCGCAGGTCGCGGTCGTCGGGCATTTTCTGCACGGCTTCTTTGGCTACGGCAGTAGCTTGCGGCCAATCTTTGGCTTCCCGGTAGGTATCGATGATTTCCTGATATCCGCTGCGGGAATTTTCATCACCCAAGGTCAACATCTTGCGGAAAGTGTCGACAGCCGCGGGATAGTTCTCTTGCTCTCGATAGACCATGCCGAGACGCTCAATAAAGATGGCACGGTTGTTGCGGTCGGCCTGGCTCATTCCGCTGTCGGGCTTGTCGGTTTTCTTGATCAGATCCTGGAGGATCTTCGCCGCATCGTCGTAGCGTCCCTGGGCCTGGTAGACCGCAGCCATGCTATAGGGAACATCCATGGTGTCGGGGACAAGGGTGTCGGCACGTTTCAGGTTCTCGAGAGCGAGATCGTACTTTCCCTGGCGGCGGTAAATTTCCGCCATGCGGACGTAGGTTTGGGCGTCCTCGGGATTCGAATCAGCAATGACCTTGTATTGTTCAAGGGCGGCATCAAGCTGCCCGTCGTTCAGTTCATTTTCAGCGAGGCCGCGAATGGCGTCGAGATTGTCACGATCGAGAACGATAGCGTGCTTGTAGGCGTCGATCGCATTCTTGTAATCCTTACGCTGCTCGTATGCGGCTCCGAGAGCAGCATAAAGCTTTGCCGAGCGGGCGGAATCAGGAATCGAGCTCAGAACCTTCAAGGCATGAGACGTGTCACCCTCATCGGTGTACAGCATCGCGAGGGTGGTGACGGCTTCTTCGGAACTAGGATCGATCTTGATGGCGGTCTTGAGTTCGGCTTCCGCTTTGCCTAATTCATTCCCTAGACGATAAAGGCGGCCGAGGAGCAGGTGATCGTCGACGCTCTGGGGATCTAGTTTTGTGATCTGCTCGTACTGATCGATCGCGAGGTGGAGAATGTTGTCAGATCCGTTGCCACCGGGCATGTCGCCTAAGGAGCGAAGATAGATTCGGCCGAGAAGCCTGTGCGCCTCGAGATTCTTGGGATCTTTCTTAATGATGTCCTGGGCTTCTTTGACGGCGTCGGCGATGCGGCCGGTCTTGACGTAGAGTTCCGCAAGAGCAGAGGTGAGGAATTCGGAGGAGGGATCGGCTTCAATCGCGAGACGGTATTCTTCAGTTGCCTTGACGGCGAGATCGCTGCGGCCGTAGGCGGTGACCATCTCTTCGTACATGTGCGCGAGCGTGCAGTGATAGTAGGCGGCGGCCTTGTCGACCTTACGCGGAGAAGACGAAGTAGTGTCTGGCTGTTTGTTGTCGGCAGGAGCGGGAGCCTGGTTGGTTTGAGCGGCGGCAGCGACGCCGATGGCTCCTATGATCAAGAAAACGCAAAGAATTCTATTCATTCTTGGACCTGATTGCGCTCGCAGCGCCGTTCCGATACCTCAGCTCAATTGGATGCAAAGCCCGCGGAGGAAAGGTGCTTCCATTCTACCGCTTTGGCCGGGTGGGGCGGGAAAAATCGCCGGGAACCATAAGGACAGGGACTGCTGGGGAATTGCGCGAGCGAACAGATGATTCGAAATCGCGCGGTGACCATCGATCATAAAGCGAGACCCTATTTCAAAACTTTACACTTGCCGCGTTTGCGTCGGGACAATTTTCTTCAGAGCCAAAGACCCAGAGCGTAGGGACATTTCAGTGACGGAAATGCCGGACGCCGGTGAAAAGCATGGCGAGACCGAGGCGATCGGCCGCTTCGATGACCTCCGGATCGCGCTGAGATCCCCCGGGTTGGATGATGGCGGTGGCTCCAGCCTTGGCAATCTCTTCAACACCATCGGGAAATGGGAAGTAGGCATCTGACGCTGCCACGGTTCCCTTGAGCGGAAGCTGGGCTTTCATGGCACCGATTTTGGCGGAATCGACGCGAGACATCTGCCCGGCGCCGACGCCGACAGTCTGGCCATCGCGCGCGTAGACGATGGCATTCGACTTCACGTGCTTGCAGACTTTCCAGGCAAACAACAGGGCGCGAGTTTCTTCGGAAGTCGGAGCGCGCTTGGTGACGACTTTCAGGTCCGCGTCTTGCAGTGGGCGAATATCGGCGTCCTGGACCAGCATGCCTCCCGAGACATTTTTGAGAACCCATTTTTGATGGGCGGGAATTACTTCGACGAGGCGCAGGTTCCTCTTCGACGAAAACTTCTCTTTGGCGGCATCGTCGAAGCCCGGGGCGGCAATGACTTCGAGGAAGAGCTTGTGCATCTCTTCGGCGGCGGCGATGTCGATGGGACGGTTCACGCCAATGACTCCTCCGAATGCCGAGACCGGGTCGCATTCGAGGGCGCGCCGGTAAGCTTCGGCCAGAGTCTTGCCGGTAGCGGTTCCGCAGGGGTTGGTGTGCTTGATGATGGCGACGACCGGTTCGTCGAATTCCTGAGCAAGATCCCAAGCCGCCTGCAGGTCAACGATGTTGTTGTAGGAAAGTTCCTTGCCCTGGAGTTGATGGGCATTGGCTACACCTTTTCCGGAGCCGTCGGAATACATGGCGGCTTTCTGGTGAGGGTTTTCTCCATAACGAAGATCGAGAGTTTTATGAAAAGAGAAGCGGAGGGTTGAGGGGAACGCGTTCTGGCTCGGGTCAGGATTTTCCGGACTAATGCGATCGAGAGTTGAAGCGATCGCAGAATCGTAAGCCGCGGTAGTGGCGAAGGCTTTTTGAGCGAGACGCCACTTTGTTTCTTTGGATAACGATCCGTTACTTCGTTCCAGTTCAGAGGCGATGGAATCGTAATCCGCAGGAGAGGTGACGATGGCGACATCCTGGAAGTTTTTGGCGGCGGAACGAATCATGGAAGGGCCACCGATATCGATGTTTTCGATGAGCTCTTCGAATCGGACTCCAGGCTTGGCTGCCGTTTGTTCGAAGGCATAAAGATTCACCACCACCATATCGACGGGCAGGATGCCGTGTTCCTTCACTGCCGCAACATGCTTTGGGTCTTCCCGACGATGGAGGATGCCCCCGTGGACCTTGGGATGAAGCGTCTTGACGCGTCCGTCGAGCATTTCGGGAAACCCGGTGAGATCAGAGATGTCTTTGACGACGATGCCAGAGTCGCGGAGAAGCTTGGCCGTGCCTCCGGTGGAGATGAGTTCCACGTCAAGAGCCGCGAGACGACGTGCGAAATCGACGAGGCCGGTTTTATCGGTGACGGAAAGGATAGCGCGCTGAATGCGGGCGGACATGAAGTTCCCCTCAGGAGTTGGTTCGGGATGGCGACCGAAGATTTTAACAGCTCGAATGAGTTGATGTTGATGCCGGGAACGGGACAGGTGGAGAAAATAAAAAAGGCCGCGGAAGATCCGCGGCCCGAAAGAGTTTCTGCGAAGAGTCTACTGGAAGACTCCAACGGCGGGAACGTTGCCGCTGAACGGGAACCAGCCTTCTTGGGCCGGATCGAAGGCGATGTTGGACTGGTTGGTGGACTCGAAGACGCCTGTGAAGTCCGCACCATTCGTGTCATCGGTGCTGGCAGCGATCCAATACGGAGTTCCGGCTTGCAGAGCGGTCGAGGGGATTAGAACCTCAACTACACCGCAGCAGGTGCCGAACACGGGAATGTGGGTAGAAGCTCCGCCGGCGAGGAGAGTGCCGACAGTGCCGCCCGCATCGGTGTAAAGGCCGAGGTCGACAAGGCTGGTGCCCGATTCAATTCCGATCGCGGCAACGAGCAAGGTCGCGCTAACGTTGCTTTTCGGGGTGAACTGGAGACCGATCCACTGTTCGCCCAGGCCAACCGAATTGTTGGGGCCGAGTACGTAGTATCCAGTCGTGTCGTTGTAGAGATTGCTCGAGGTTGGTCCGAGGTTAGTAAAGATAGCTGCATGCCCAGCGGGCGGGGCCCATTTCTGAACCGGGGCATTGGAACGATTGGTGTGGGCGACCTTGGGGGCGTTTTGGGCCCAAAGGATCCCGGAGGCAAGCGTCAATACAAAGAAACAGCCAAGTGCACGCTTCAACATCATTTTTTTGTTTCCTCCCAACGTTTGTTTTGCGGCTTCGTCGAGATTCATTGACCCCAGGGGAGCATTTCCTCTTCGAGAGCATCCAGCGAAAGGACGGGTCAAAAGCGCCGTCAGATGCCTGAAGCCGCGGGTGCCAATAGTAGCCTTCCTGCCAGAGATGTCAACGCGGAAGAAAGGATTGGGACGAAAGTCACTAGTCAGAGACTGTGGAAAATTCAGGAGGATCGTTGGGGGAAGAGAAATCGCTAAGCCTTAGCCTTAGCTTTGAGTTTTACGCCGCCATCAGTGAGTTCAACGGAATATTCGACATTGTCACATTTGTACTGCTTGCGGATCTGCTCGGTTTTTTTCTGCACGAAGGTGGTGAAGGATTCGATGTTGCCGGTGACATTCTCTCCGGCCTTCTTTTTGGCGGCGACCAGAGTGTTGTAAAGGCGCTCGACCTGCTCGCGCTCGCTTTGATCGACGGTATGGAGGGTAAATGGCTGTGATGAGGCGGGTGCCGCGGCGGCAGCGGCATGGCCGACACCGTAGACGTGCGGATGCTGAGGCTTGAGTTCCTCTTCGGTAACCCGAACTCCCTGTACGGAGAGCAAAGCATCTTGCGGGCGGCGATAACCCTCTTCGCGAATGCGGGTTTTCTTGCGCCACAGATCACTGTAGATCGCATAACGCTGCGCCATTTCGTTGTAGCGATAGCGTTGGGAAAAGTTCATGCGTCCGCCATCGGAAAATTTGCGAAGAAGAGCGACCACCTTCCACTCGACGTCCGTGGGAGGGCGCTTGGACGGATTACTGAAAAAGATCTCGTACTCGATCTTCAGGCGTCGCAGTTGCGTATCGAGAAGAGTCAGTTCTTCGTCGGTGGTCACAGGCGTCTCCATGATGAGTGTAGCCACGGAACCAGGGACGGGGCAGGTACCTGTGGGTCACGGAGGGGATAGCACGAAAGTAAGTGTAGACGAGAAGGTGCGGTTGCCAGAGAAGGACTTAAGTGAGCTGGAAGCTTATTTTGCGGAATTGGCCGCCATTTTTTTGACCATGGCGAGGACTAACTTGCGGTCGCTGTCATTGAGGTTGGTGGCATAACGGCGAATCTGGCTCAAGAAGCGGACTTCATCATCAGAGAGTTGCGGCAATCCCTTGGAGCCGTTGCTGTGATTGGGATCGGAGAAGAATTGAGAGAGCGGCAACTCCATGGCACCCGCAATCTTGGAAAGGGTGTCGAGGGAAGGAATGGTGTGGCCATTTTCGACGCGAGACAGGTAGCAGCGAAGAAGACCGGTACGCTTTTCAATATCGCCCTGGGACATTCCTTTTTGAAGCCGGTAGTTGCGGATGGTCTCGCCGATGTTCATGGTAGGGAGCATTTAGGATGGGTCATAGTAACCAGAGCGCCAACTTCTGGCAAGGGGAAATTTGTGCCATTGGTTAGGACGTTCGTGCCATGGGGACTGGGATTTATTAGAAATGAAATCTCAAGGGAAGAGTTCGATTACTTATACGCTGTATAAGCAAAACCGGGCGCTTTTGATTTCGTCTTTACAATGGGAAAGGCGTTCACCAGCCGATTCGGGAGAGGACCATCCGCAGATTTCATTTCTTGAGCGTGGCAGAAAGGAAATCGACGGTGCGCTGCCAGGCGTCTTGCGCATCGGCTGCGCGATAGCCGTCTTTATTGTTGGGATTCTCGAAGGCATGTCCGGCATCGTCATACTCTTTCACTTCTATTTTCTTACCATACCGCCTCATCATCGTCTCAAACTTCTTCACGTCTTCCGGTGTAATGCCTTTGTCCTGGGCGCCGAACAAGCCAAGGATTGGCGCATTGATTTTCTTCAGTGCATCGGGATCGGTGGCGAGGTGCCCATAATTGATGACGTCGGCGGCGAGGGTTGGTTCTTGGAGAGCGACATCCAGCGAATAGCCGCCACCCATACACCAGCCGATGGCGCCGATACGGTCTTTCTTCACGTTCGATTGCGAGGCGAGATAATCAAAGGCCGCGTTCAGGTCGCGCTTGGCCCGGTCCTCAGGAACTCCGCGCATGATCTGGTGCGCTTCGTCGGGAGTGGTGGCGACCTTGCCGCGATAGAGATCGATTGCGAGGGAGGCGTACCCCTGCTCGGCAAGCTTTGACGCCTGTTCTTTCACCCAATCATTCAGGCCCCACCATTCATGGATCACGATCAAGCCGGGGAAGGGTCCTTTGCCGCTCGGTGTATAGAGAACGGCGTGAACGGTCTCGTCTCCGCTTTTGTAGGACACGGTTTTGCTGTCGACGGGGAACAGAGGCATCGCGAAGGCAACTACGGCGCACAGAAGCAGGAATTTTTTCATGCGGATTTCCTCTGAAATCAAGTCTCGCTCTGCCTAAATTCCACTTCTGGCGAAAACGGCAGAAGCAGGGCACCATTGTGGATGAGTCGCGTAAGAATCACAACAGGAGTTCCATGTAGAGTGCGCCTGCAATAGGATTCGAGCAGTAGGGCTCGATCTCTTTGAAACCGAGTCGACGATACATCGCTACGGCATCTTTCATGACAGGTTCAACGGTGTCGAGACGCATGCGCTCGTAGCCGATCTGCCGGGCTTCGCGGATGATGCGATCGACCAGAACCCGGCCGAATCCTTTACCGCGGAATTTCGGGCGGAGATAAAGGCGTTTCATCTCGCAGATGCCCGGTCCCAGTTTATGCAGCGCGACGCAACCTGCCAGTTCATTCTCGTATTTCGCGAGCAAGAGACGGCCTTCCGGAAGAGCGTAATCTCCGGGAAGGTTGGCGAGTTCCTTATCGAAATTCTGGAAGCAGAGACTGAATCCGAGCGATTGCGCGTATTCGAGAAAGAGTTCGTGGGCTAATGATATTTGGGCCCGGGATTCTGCTTGAGAGAAAGAGAGATCTTTCACCGCCGAGCGCACAGAGGACGCTGAATCTTGTGAGCCGGGCTTTTCTCGCAGATCGGACTTCATTTGACTCCTCGGCATGATCGGCGATCTCTGCGTCGAGCCGGAAAATCCATCACATCAGCATGCCGCCGTTCACGCTCAGAACGTGGCCGGTAACATAGGACGCGTCATCGGAAGCGAGAAATGCGACTGCGCCTGCCACGTCTTCCGGCTTTCCGACGCGGCCCAGAGGAATCTGCTGCACCGCGGTCTGCTTGAATTCTTCGCTGAGAACATCCGTCATAGCGGTTTCGATGAAGCCGGGGGCGATGGCGTTACAAGTAATGTTGCGCGAGGCGACTTCACGAGCGATGGCTTTAGTAAGGCCGATCAGTCCCGCTTTCGAAGCGGCGTAGTTGGCCTGGCCGGCCTGGCCCATTTGCCCGAAGACGCTGCTGATGTTGATGATGCGTCCCCAGCGCAGACGCAGCATGTTGGGGATGACTTGCTGGATGCAGAGATAAGCTGAGGTCAGATTCGTCTGGAGGACGCTGTCCCAGTCGGGTCGCTTCATGCGCATCACGAGTTGATCGCGGGTAATGCCGGCGTTATTGACGAGGATGTCAATCTTACCGAGTTGGTCGGTGGCAGCCTTGATCGCGTTCTTGATCTGTTCTTCGTCGGCGACGTCGAGCGGAAAGGCGGCCGCTTTGCCCCCAGCGGTGGTGATTTCGTTCACCAGTTCGTTCAACTTCTCTTGATTGCGGGCTGCGACCGCAACCGCCGCGCCTTCTTTGGCAAGGCGCAGGGCACAGGTGCGTCCGATGCCTTGCGAGGCGCCGGTGACGAAAGCAATGTGTCCGGATAAGGGCATGAGTTCTCCGAGAATAGGGGGCTAAATACAGTCGCGCGGAAGAGGCATTATACCGAAGGGCCTTTCGAGATTGGGGAAGGCAAGTCGGTTCAAAAGTTTGAACCGCCGAGGGCGCGAAGAACTCCCGAATAGATCGCCGAGAAAGACGACCCCCGCTCTACTTTGTGAGATCATGTTCCGCGCGGAGGCTTGATGTCCGAGCGGCCGATCGATCAGATCAAGAAGGCCGAGGAGGCGATGCGGGAATTGGTGGCTGCTGCCACTGAGTTGCGCCGGCAGATTGCTTTCGCTTGCGCCGAACATCCCGCTGAGACAGCTGAACTGGCCCGGGCGGCGGAGTTGTTCGAACGGGAAGT
>Ga0070741_10017544_pt1 | contig 11740 bp, 9 predicted proteins | sample Coa_R1_4_FD_66440 | JGI IMG/M metagenome (GOLD analysis project Ga0070741, IMG submission 66440) | Surface soil microbial communities from Centralia Pennsylvania, which are recovering from an underground coalmine fire - Coalmine... | ecosystem: Environmental > Terrestrial > Soil > Unclassified ...
AGCACTTGCTTCGCGATCAAGTCGCCCGCGGCTGCCGTGTAGTGGGTCCCGTCCGACAAGCGCATCAGCGTCAGCTGCCCGTTCACGCGCAGGTAGGACGCGTACCGGCCGTGCTTGTCGCTCAAAAGCTTCCACGTGTCGACGAAGGTCGACATGCGCGCGTTCTCCCTCACCACGCGCTCGATGATCCCGTTCACCACCGGGAAGCTCTCCCGGAAGCCGTGATGGTCGGTGTTCGGCAAGCCGAGCCACACGACGTAGATCCCCTTCGCGTTCAGCTCCCGCGTGACGCCCTCGACGCGCCGTTCGTACTCGGAGTCCCAGGAAGGACTCCCGAGCGGGCCAACGGAACGCCCCCCGGGGACGCCGGCCAGGTAGTCGTGCGCGTCGTCCGCGCCGAACGAGAGCACGGCAACCTTTGGGTGCAACTGCCCCGGCACCTGCTCGATGCGCGTGAACCAGTTGTAGAGATCCGGCCGCCCGAGCCCCGTGGAGAGCCTGCTCTCGACGCCGACGACGTCGATCGCCCCGCCGACGCGCTGGAGCGCCTCGCCGGGAATCTCGGCGAGCGAGTCGCCGCCGACCCAGACGCGGAGCGGGTGCGCCGCCGTGAAGAGCGGCTTCGAAGGACGTGGCCTCTTCGGCCCAGTCCCGGTGCCTGGCACCTTCCCGGGGCGCCGAGGGAGCGGGCCGGCCGGAGGCGGCAGCGTGAAGTGCACCCGCGTGTCGATCCGATCCTCGTCGCCCCGGCCGATCGCCACCTGGAGCTCGTGCCGCGGCGTCGTCAGGTGCAGCGCACGGCTGAAGGAGACGAGCGGCCGCGTCACGTCGATCGCGACCTCGCGCTGAAAGCCTGCTGGTTGGATCTCCGCCTGCTTCCGCAGACCCTCCGCCTGCAGGACGGCCGCGAGCAAGAGCCCGAGCGCGAGGACGAAGATGCCTTTGTACGCCGGAAGCACGAGCTCAGAACCGGAAGTAGATGAACGGCGCGACCCCGACGGGGCCGAGCGTGTTGATGACGGTGAGCGCGACCGCGACGCACGCCGACTGCGCGACGATCGGCATCCGCCCGAAGCCGCGCAAAAGACCGGTGACCGCGGTCGGCCGAATGTACTGGCAGGCGATCCCGACGCCGATCGCGAGCACCACCGATGTCGTGACGAGCGGCGAGCTCTGCCCCCACGCCGTGAACAGCCGCACGATCACGTCGGCGGCGTGCGAGAACGAGTCGGCGCGGAAGAAGATCCACGCGAAGCAGACGACATGGAACGTCAGCACGCGGCCGACCCACTGCTGCACGCGTGTGTGCGGGCGCCAGCCGACGAGTCGCTCGATCGAGAGCCCGAGCCCGTGGATGCCGCCCCAGATCACGAACGTCCACGCCGCGCCGTGCCAGAGGCCGCCGAGCAGCATCGTCAGCATCAGGTTGCGGTAGGTCAGGAGCCGTCCCTTGCGGTTGCCGCCGAGCGGGATGTAGAGGTAGTCGCGCAGCCAGCGCGACAGCGTCATGTGCCAGCGTCGCCAGAAGTCCTGCAGCGACACCGCGGTGTACGGGGACGCGAAGTTCTGCGGGAACTCGAAGCCGAGGAGCAGCGCGACGCCGATCGCGATGTTCGTGTAGCCACAGAAGTCCGCGAAGATCTGCACGGCATAGCCGTACACCGCCATCAGCACTTCGAGCGACGAGTGTTGATCGGGCGCTGCGAACACGTCGTCGACGATGTGGGAAGCAAGGTGATTCGCGATCACCACCTTCAGGAACAGGCCGGTGAGGATGAGGAAGAACGCGCGCGACGTGTCGACCTTGCGTGGGTCACGCGGTGACTCGAGCTGTGGCAGCAGCTCGCTCGCGCGCACGATCGGCCCTGCGACGAGATGCGGGAAGAACGCCTGGAAGACGGCGAAACGCGAGAACGACGCCGGCACGAGCTCGCCGCGATACGTGTCGACGACGTACGAGATCGCCATGAACGTGTAGAAGGAGACGCCCACCGGCAACGTCACGTTCGTGAGCCACGACGTGCCGACGACGTTGTCGACAGAGCTGAGGAAGAAGTCGGTGTACTTGAAGTACGCGAGGATCCCGAGGTCGAACGCAACCGCAAGCCCGAGCGCCAGCTTCCGCGTGACGACGCCCGGCGCGCGGTAGATCGCAACCGCGAGCACGTGGTTGACGACGGTCGAGGCGGCCAGCAGGAAGACGAAGTGCCAGTCCCACCAGCCGTAGAACACGTAGCTCGCGACCAGAATGAACGCGCGCCAGACCGGCTGCCGCCGCTGCAGCGCCCACGAGAGCGGCAGCACGATCATGAAGAAGACCGCGAAGGTGACGGTCGGGAAGAGCATCGTTTCTAGGAGATACGAAGGGTCAGCTGCCGCGTGCCGAGCGAGCCGGCGGCGTCGCGCACCTGCACGGCGAAGGCATACCGGCCGGCGCGTGCACGCGGGACGCCGTCGATCGTGCCGTTCGGCTCCAGGTGGATGCCCGCCGGCGCACGCTCGATGAGCGACCAGCGGTACGGCGCGACGCCCGCCCTTGCCTTGAGACGTGCGTGGTACCTCCGTCCGTCGCGCGCAACTGGCAGAGACGCGGTCGCGACGTCAACGCTCGGCGTCGTCACGCCGCCTGCGAGGAGCGCCGAGTGGATCAAGGTCGCCATCGCCACCGCGCCGGCGTTCTCGAGATGGATCCCGTCCGATCGAAACCACGACGGATGGCTGCGCGAGTAGACATTCCAGTCGACGACAGTCAGCTGCGGGCTCTCCTGAGCTGCTGCTCCGATGTCGGCGTTCATCGTGAGATACGGATGACGTGCGGCGCGCATCGTCAGCCACCACACGTGCTTCACGCCCGCGGCTTTCAGCGCAGCGAGCGCGTCCTGGATCTCTCCCGCGTACTGGTCCTCGAAGTCGTTGTAGCCGACTGCAATCACCACGTTCGGCCCGAGCTTCGGGCCCAGCGACGTGATCAGGTCGATCGCGCTCGGCGGACGCACGCCGTCGTACGGGCAACCGGCTCCCTCGACGCGGCGGCACGGCGCAACCTCCAGGTCGAGCGAGATGCCCTGCGCGAGGATCGCCGTCGCGCTGCTCGAGAGCGAGATCGCGTCGGCGACGGAATCGCCGATCACCGTGACATGTTGCAGATGCACGGGCGCAGCGCCCGCAGGCAGCGCGAGGCACACCGCGAGTGCGGCAGCCAAAGCCGCGGCGGCGACCCCCTTCACTCGTTCGATGTTAGTCAGCGCCGGTAAACGAACGCCCCGGCTTGCGGTAGGTGCGAACACGTCGTACAGTGCGGCTCCCGCCAGGCGCGGGCGAGCGCCAGTAGGACGAAGCCCGTCGAGCGACCGGAGCCGCGCGCAGGCGCGATCGGGCCGGTCGGCGAGCGGACGAACGCGCCGCCGCGCCGGCGGGACTCTCTCCGAGTATCAGCGCAGGCGGTACGGCTGAGCGCGCCAGGCCGCCCAGCGCCAGTACCACGCCGGCGGACGGTGCGGCGCTTTCGCGGGCCGCACACCCTGGTGGCGCTGGAAGGCAAAGAGGCCGAACGCCCACTGCGGGATCGCACGTGGAAGCCCGGCCGGGCGCTTCTTCGCCAGGATCACGACGGCGCGGCTCGCGGTGCCGATGTTTCCCGCGGTGTCGGTCGCCTGCACGCGGTACACGGTCTGCGCCGCACCGCCGGGGTGGCGCACGATCGTGCTGCGCGCGGTCGCGGTCAGGTTGGCAAGCGGCTTTCCGTTCTTCAGCACCGTGTACGAGGCGACCTGCCCGTTGTCGGTCGCCGCCGCCCAACGCAGATAGAGCCCGGCGGGCAAAAGGCGTGCGGAGACCGCCGGCGTCGACGGCGGCGTCGTGTCGGTGACGAGGCCGAAGTAGCCGGGAACGAGCGTCTGGATCTCGTACGTGCCGTCCGGATCGATCGTGTACGCGGTGAGCACCTGGCTGGAGAGGCCCGCGCTCGTGAGCTCGGGCAGCTGCACCCAGGTCGTGCCGTCACTCGAGAAGGCGGGGATCAAGCCGGCGGGCGGCTTCAGGATGTGGACGGTGACCGGCGCGCCGAAGCCCGCCACAGGCGCCTGGTTGTCCGTCTCCACGACTGCGAGCTGCACGCCGTAGCCGTTCGGCACCGGCGGGGTCGCGGTCGGCGTCAGCGTGACCGCGACCTGCGTCGTGAACGCGTTCGCGGGCCATGTCGCCGTGGCGAGGCCGTCGCCGGAGTTGACCTGGCCGGCGGGCGCCGGCGACGGAGGCGGCGGCGCCGGCGCGGCGCTTCCGACGACCGTCGAGTCGACGACGTTGCTGTCGATGTTGATCGTCACACCGCCGTACGTCTCGCGGTGGCCGCCCTTGTACTGGTGGATGCGCTGGTGGTTCGTCCACAGGCTGTCGCTGACGTACGGGTCGCCGAACACGCTCTGCACACCGTTCCAGTTCGCGATCCAGACGAGGTCGGGCTGCGCCGTCCCGATCGACACGTCACTGATCGTCGACGCTGCGCTGCCGTAGATGCCGGGCACGAAGCCGCTCGCGCGCAGCCCGCTGTTCCAACCGCTCGCGAACGCCTGCACCGAGCGCGTGCACGCAGCGTCGCCGCGCCGGTAGCCCTCCATGTCGAACCAGATCGGGCTCCCGGAGGGCAGACCGAGCGCGGTCGCATCGGACGCCGCATCGGCGGCGGCCTCGTTTCCCTGCGTCCCCGCGGTGAGCACGTTCGTCGAGACCTTCTGCAAGCCCGATTGCGAGATGCACGGCGCCTGCAGCCCGACGTAGAGCGGCAGCAGGCTCCAGCCGAGCCCGACGGTCGTCTGCACCCAGGTCGGCGTCAGGTTCGTCTGCTTGCACGCGCGATTGACACCGCCGATGTAGATGCCGACCGCCCGGTACGGCGACGCCGACCATGCCTGGATCGACGTGAGCGGGGGTGCGCTGCATGCGTCGAAGGCGTACCCCGTGAAGACGCCGGTTCGCGCAGCGTTCGACGCGGCGACCCCGCTGGCCGGCGTGAGCAGGAGAAACGCGACCGTGAGGACCCCCAGCGCTCTCACGCGAGCACCTTGCCGGACGTTTGTGAAGACGACCTAAAGTTCGCCGAGCAGCGTGAGCAGCCGGTCGACCTCGTCGCGCGTGTTGTAGTGCGCGATCCCGGCGCGCAGCGACTGCTCCGGGAGCCGGGACGCAAGTGACACGCAGTACCAGTTGTCCGCGTGCCACACGCCGACACCCTGCTCCGCAAGGCGATGCGCGACATCGACCGCCGGCACGCCGTCGACGTTGAACAAGAACGTCGGGACGCGACCATCCATCGACTGCGGGCCGTACAGCGTCACGTTCGCCGGCAGGTTTGCGAGCAGATGCTCGCCGAGGTCACGTTCGTATGAGCGCACGGCTTCCATGCCGCCTATCGTCTCGAGGTACGCGATCGTCGCGCTGAACCCGGCGAGCAGCTCGTAGGGGAGCGTTCCTGTCTCGAACTTCCGCCCGACCGGCGTCGCGGCGGAGGGGCGCGCCTTGTACGGCCGCCACGTCTCGGCGACCTCGCGCCGCACATACGAGATGCCGAGATGCGGCCCGCAGAACTTGTACGGCGAGCACAGCAGGACGTCGCAGCCGAGCTCGTGCACGTCGATCGGCTCGTGCGCCGCGTAGTGGACCGCGTCGATCCAGCTGATCGCACCGGCGTCGCGCGCGAGCGCGCAGATGCGCTTCGCGTCGGCCAGTGAGCCCGTCGCGTTCGACGCGATCGCAAACGCGACCACGCGCGTCCGCTCGCCGACCCGGCGCTCGAGATCGTCGTAGTCGACCGTGAGCTCGTCGGTTGCCCCGACAACGTGCACGACCAGGCCTTTGTCCTCGGCGAGCTCGACCCACGGCGCGACACCGCCGTCGTGATCGAGCTGCGTCGTGACGATCTCGTCGCCTTCGCGAAAGTCGCGTGCAGCCGCCCGTGAGAGCGCAAAGTCGAGCGTCGTCATGTTCATGCCGAACGAGATCTCATCCGCGCTGCAGCCGAGGAAGCCGGCGGCGTCGCTCTTCGCGCGCGCGAGGATCGCCTCGACGGCGCGGCTCGTGGCGTACGGCGCGCCGAGGTTGCCCGATGCCTCCCGCAGTGCGTTCGCAATCGCCTGCCCCACCTCGTCCGGCACCTGCGTCCCGCCCGGCGCGTCGAAGAACGCGAAGCCGCTCTGCAGAGAGGAAAAGCGCTCGCGTACCGCGTCGACGTTCACGGCGTCTCACCGGAGAGGATGCGGACGAGCACGCCGGTGTCGATGTTCCCGCCCGAGACGATGCAGACGATCTTGTTGCCGGGCACGCGGCCGGAGACGGCAGCGGCCACCGCCAGCGCACCGGCGCCTTCCGGCACGACGCGCGTCCGCTCTGCGAGCAGCCGCACGGCGGCTGCCACCTCGGCCAGGGGAAGCGCGAAGGCGCCGGCGAGCAGCTCGGAGGCGTGTGCCCAGACGCCCGGGATCAGCTCGCGGCTGCCCGAGCCGTCCACGAACGACGGCCGGTAGTCGACCGCCGTCGGCTCGCCGGCGGCAAGTGACGCCGCGACCGGCGCCCCGGTCTCCGGCTCGGCCGCGTAGAACTGCACGTCCGGCCGCTCGGAGCGAACGGCGCTCGCGACACCCGTGAGCAGGCCGCCGCCGCCGTACGGGACGACGACCGTGTCGAAGTCCGCGAGCTGTTCCAGCAGCTCGAGCCCGATGGTGCCGTTTCCCGCCATCACGCGCTCGTTGTCGACGGGATGGACAAAGAGCCCGTCGACGCCCTCGTAGCGGCCCGTCACGAGGACCTGCCACCACTCTTCGTACGGCACCTTGATCGCGCTGCCGCCGAGGCGCGCGATCGCGTCGAGCTTTGTCTGCGGCGCGTGCTCGGGGACGACGATCGTCGCCGGCACGCCGCGCAATCTCGCCGCGTACGCAACGCCCTGTGCCATGTTGCCGGCGCTCGCGGTCAGCACACCGCCGGCGACCTCAGCGTCGGTCGCCTGCAGCACCGCGTTCCCGGCTCCGCGGATCTTGAACGAGCGCACCGGCTGCAGGAGCTCGAGCTTCAGCCAGATCTCGGCGTCCGTCTCCGCGTCGAGCCGGACGAGCGGCGTGCGCAGCGCAATACCGTCGAGCACCTCGCGCGCGCGGTCGATCTCGCGGCGCTCGATCACAGGCTCACCACCGAGCCGGCGTTCTCGGCCTCCGCACGCTCGAGCACGTACTCGGCGGCCGCGAGATCCTCGACGGCGAGGCCGAGCGACTTGAACACGGTGATCTCCTCCGCGGAGCGGCGCCCTTCGGCGTCGCCGAGCAGCAGCTCGCCCAGCTCTGCGCGGATGTGCTCCGGTCCGATCGCGCCCTCGCGCTGCGGGAAGAGGAAGTCACCCGCTTCATTGAGCGTCGACTCGCGCCGGTCGACGAAGAGGGCGGCGTCGACCATCGTCCGCGTGTCGAGCTCGCGCGTCGTGGGGATGCTCGAGCCGACCGCGTTGATGTGCACGCCGGGCTTCAGCCACGCGCGCTCGACGACCGGCTCGGCGAGCGCCGTGACGGTGCAGAGGACGTCCGCTTCGCGAACGGCTTCCTCGGCGCTGGAGACGCTCTCGGCGCCGGCGAGCGTGCGCCCACTGGCGCTCCAGCTGACCACGCGATCGAAGCTCCGCACCGCCTGCATCGCGTCGAGGTGCGACCGGCCCTGCGTCCCGGTGCCGAGGATCGCAAGCGTCTTCACGTCGTCACGGGCGAGAAGTCGCGTCGCGACGCCGGACACAGCTGCCGTTCGAACCGCGGTGATCCCCCCGGCATTCATGATCGCGCGCGGCGCACCGGTCTCGCCGTCGAAGAGCGCGACGAATCCCTGATGGGAGTCGAGCCCGCGTGCACTGTTGCCGGGGAAGATCGTGAGCGCCTTCAGCGACCAGAGCGGCGACTCGCCGCCGCGATGCGCCGGCATGAGGCCCATCAGGCTCGGCTCGTCCGGCGGCCGGATCACGAACCGAAGCGGATTGTGCACCTCGCCGCGGCCGAGCGACGCGAGCGCGTCCGCCATCGCGTCGATGCACTCCGCCATCGGCAAGAGGTGCCGCACGTCGTGCTCGTCGATGATTCTCACGTCCATGTGAACAAGCCTCCGATCGTGTCGACGTCCCGCGGTGTGAGCTGCAACTCGAGCGCGGCGAGAATCGGGTCGAGGTGCGCTTCGCGATTCGGGCCGCACACCGCACCGTCCACGCGCGCGAGCACCCAGGCGAATGAGAGCGCCGCCGTGTCGACGCCGCGCGCGGCCGCCTCGACCGCCAGCGCTTCGAGCGCATCGAATACCGCCTCGGTGTCGTAGCGCGTGTACGGGCCCGGCCGCTGGGTCATGCGCGAGCCTTCCGGGTACACCTCGCCCCGGCGGTACTTGCCCGTCAGCCAGCCGCCCGCAAGCGGGCCGAACGGCACGTACGGGATGCCGCTCTCCGCGCAGAGCGGCAGCACGTCGCGCTCATCGTCGCGGTCGAGCAGCGAGAACGAGTTCTGCACGAGCGCCGGCGAGCCGTGACGGAGCGCCTCGCGGATGCCGTCCGCGTCGTAGTTGCTGAGTCCCCACGCACCGATGAGCCCTTCGTCGCGCAGCGACTCGAAGCAGGCGATCGTGTCGGCGAGCGGGATGTTCTCGTCCGGCTCGTGCGCGAGGTAGAGATCGACCTCCTCGACGCCAAGCCGCACGAGGCTCGACTCGAGCTGCCGCCGGATGCGGTCCGGAGCGAGCCCGGTGTCGTCCGGATCGCCGACCGTCGAGTGGAACACCTTCGTCGTGAGCACGAGGCGCTCGGGCTTTCGCGCTGCGCGCCACTCTCCGATCCAGCTCTCGCTCGAGCCGCCGCCGTAGGCATCGCCGGTGTCGAACCAGTGGATGCCTGCGCCGTACGCGCGGTCCATGATCGCGAACGCCTCGTCGTGCGGAATGCCCTGGCCGAAGAACGCCGGCGCCGAGCCGATGCCGCCGAAGTTCCCGCAGCCGAGGCTGACGCCGGTGAAAACGCTCACTGAGCGCTCCGGCGCCGGCAAAGCCGGCACCTCCGCTTCTTCCGACTCTCCGGCAAGCCTACGACTCCGGCAGGTTCATGTTCGTCAGCTCGTTCCGCACGTCCCAGAGCTCGGGGTAGAACGAGTGGTGAATCAGGCGGCCCATGATCTCGACCGGCGTGCCCTGCGTGCCGACGACGTCGCCGCCGATCGTGCGCTGCACGACCTTGAAGTGGCGCACGCGCCACACGGTGATGCGCTCGTCGAGCTCGATCAGCTGCTCGGCGAGGTTGTAGAGCTCCTCGTGCTCGCGGCCGAGCGTGTACACCTCGACGAGCGACAGGCCGGCGCGCTCGCGCGCGGCGTGGAACGACTCGCCGAGCAGCTTGCCGACACGGCGAAGCTCCTTGAAGCCGGGCGAGTCGAAGCCGCTGCCGTGCCCTAGCACCTTGCGCACCTCGGTGTACTCCCATGGCGACATGTGCTCGAGCATGTCGAGCGCCCCGGTGACGATCTTCAAGCAGTCGTTCGCGCGGCGCAGCAGCCGCAGCGCGGCCGCGACGTGGTCGGCAGCCACGAGCCTCGACGCCTCCTCCACCTCGTTCCATGCGAGCTTCAGCCAGATCTCCGAGGTCTGGTGCACCGACTGGAAGAGCAGCTCGTCGCGGTGGATCCACTCATCCGGCCGTTTCTGCAGCGCAAGGAGTTCGTCGGTGCGCAGGTACCGCTCGTAGTCCGACCCGCCCGGGCCCGGCAGCACCGGCTTCGCCAATTCGCTCATCGGGTCTCCGTTCCGTCGTAGATGCGCATCGGCAGGTCGGCAAGCGGCTCGCCGCCGCCCTCGGTGACGAGCCACGTGTCCTGCATGTAGAGGCACGACTGGCCGTCCTGCGCGATCGCGTGCGGGTGCATCGAGAACACCATGCCTGCGCGCAGCTCGGTGTCGTCGCCCTCGCCGATCTTCGGGAACTCGATCATCGTCATCCCGATCGAGTGGCCGGTGACGTGGCCGAGCACGAAGCCACGGTCGACGAACCCCTTCGACACGGCGCGGTGCACGTCGTGCGCCGTCGCGCCGTCGCGCAGGGCGCCGCGCGCCGCCTCGTAGTACTCGTCGTAAGCGTCCATCATCCGCTGCGTGTCGCCGCTCGGCGTACCGGGCGAGATCGCGCGCGAGACCTCGACCCAGTGGCCGCCGGGCCCCGCAACCTCGAGCGACGGCAGTACCAGGTCGGTCGGCGCGATCCGGTAGTCGCCGGCGATCTTGAACTCCGGCAGCGCGCCGCCGTTCGGGCCCGTCAGCACCATGTCCATCGTCAGGCGACCGCAGCCCTCGCCGACGAAGTACTGCTCGCACGGCGCGAGGATCTCGCGCTCGGTCCTTCCGGGCGCGAAGTGCTCGAGGAAGATCCAGAAGCCCTCGGTGTTGATGCGAACGCTGTCGCGCACCGATTCGAGCTCGAGCTCGCTCTTCACGGCGCGCGCATGGTCGAAGCCGACGTCCCAGGCGACGAGGTCGGCGGCACCGGCGAGCGCGCGGTAGTCGCGCACCGCCATCACATAGTCCAGGCCGTAGACCCCGACGCGCTGGCCGCGGACGCGGTCGGCGAGCCAGTCGCCGGGCCGGTCGACGAACACCTGGTCTTCGATCCACGTCGTGCCGTGCTCGCCGACATAGGTCGCCTCGCGCGGGAACACGATCGACGGCTCGCCCTCGAGCGGCAGCAGCACATACGCGTAGCGGTGCACGATCACGAAGCCGGACATGTAGGTCACCGCGCCTTCGAACCCGGTGTACTCGTTGCCGCTCACGATCACCGCGTCGAGCCCGTCGCGGGCCATCGCCTCGCGCACCCTGCCGTAACGGCGGGCGACCTCTTCCTTCGGCATCACTGCCATGACGCTTCAACCCCTTTCACGAGTGCCCAGATCGCGTCGTGGGCCGGTGTCGGCACGCCGTGGCGCCTGCCGAACTCGGCGACGCCGCCGTTCAGGTAGTCGATCTCCGTCTGCCTGCGCGCCTCGACGTCTTGCAGCATCGACGCTTTGTGGTCGTAGGCGACCTCGGGGCGCGCGGCGAAGTCGATCAGCTCCTCCGGGTCGGCGTCGAGCACGATCCCTTGCGCCTCCGCGACCGCGCGCCCTTCGGCGACGAGCGTCGATGCGAGCGCGCGCAGCGCCGGCCGCTCGCACACGCGCCCGTGCGTGAGCCCCGTCAGCGCGCCGAGCGGGTTCGTCGCGGCGTTGAAGATCACCTTCCGCCACTGCGGCCCGCGCGCGTCGGGCACCGCCGCCGTCGGCATCCCGGCTCGCGTGCACGCGTCCGCGAGCACCTCGATCCGGTCGAGCGGCGCCGGCCGCGCTTCGAACGGGCCGAGCGTCGTTTCGCCTTTCACGTCCCACTGCACGACGCCGGGCGCCGTGATCTTCCCGGCCGGGAAGGTCGTGCCGCGGATCACGCGCTCGACCCGCTCGGCGAGCACCTCCTCGTTCCCGATCCCGTTCTGCACGGTTGCAACGCACCCGTCGGCGAACGCGTGCGCGGTCGCCGAGATCGCCTCGCCCGTGTGCATCGCCTTCGTCGCGACGATGCCGAAGTCGCAGGGAGGCAGCTCGGACGCGTTCGTGGTCGCGCGCGGGCGGCCCACGACGTCGCCCGCGCCCGTAAGCCGAAGCCCGTCGCGGTTGATCGCGTCGACGTGTTCTTGCGAGAGGTCGTACGCCCACAC
>Ga0070741_10017545_pt1 | contig 11739 bp, 8 predicted proteins | sample Coa_R1_4_FD_66440 | JGI IMG/M metagenome (GOLD analysis project Ga0070741, IMG submission 66440) | Surface soil microbial communities from Centralia Pennsylvania, which are recovering from an underground coalmine fire - Coalmine... | ecosystem: Environmental > Terrestrial > Soil > Unclassified ...
AGATGGACAAGTACGGGATCGAGAAGGGGCTCGTCGGCGTGCACGACGAGACCGGCAAGCGCGCCGTCAAGCTCTACCCCGACCGGTTCGTCCCGTCCGCCTCGGCCGACGGCAACAAGGGGATGAAGGGCGTCCACGAGATCAAGCACCTCTACGAGGAGTACGGCATCAAGGCCGTCGGGATGTTCCCCGCCGGGTGCGTCCCGCAGATCCCGATCAACGACGCCAAGTGGTACCCGACCTACGCGAAGTGTGCCGAGCTCGGCATCCCGGTGTTCGTCTGCGCCGGCGTACCCGGGCCGCGCCTCCCGATGGCGCCCCAGAAGGTCGAGCTGCTCGACGAGGTCTGCTGGTACTTCCCCGAGCTCACCATCGTCACCCGGCACGGGTGCGAGCCGTGGCAGGCGCTGGCCGTGAAGCTGATGCTGAAGTGGCCGAACCTCTACTACTCGACCAGCGCGTTCGCGCCCAAGCACTACCCGAAGGAGATCGTCGACTACGCGAACACGCGCGGCGCCGACAAGATCATCTACGCCGGCTACTTCCCGATGGGCTTGTCTCTCGAGCGCATCTTCACCGACATGCCGAACGTCCCGTTCAAGGACGAGGTCTGGCCCAAGTTCCTCCGCGAGAACGCGAAGAAGGTGCTCAAGCTCGACGACTGAGGGTTCGGCCCGTGAGGGTCCGGCCGGTGACCCACTCGCCCGCCGTGTCGGCGGTCAGCGGCTCCGAGACGAAGTTGCCCTGCACCACGTCGCAACCGAGCGCGGTCAGGATCTCGAGCTGCTCGGCCGTCTGGACGCCCTCCGCGATCACCTCGAAGTCGAGCGCGTGCGCGAGCGCCACGATCGACCCGACGATGGTCGTGTCGCGAGCTGCCGCACCGGGCTTCAGGTCGGCGACGAAGACCTGGTCGATCTTGATCGCGTCCAGCGGGAACTTCTGCAGGTACGCGAGCGACGAGTAGCCGGTCCCGAAGTCGTCCACCGCGACGCGCACGCCGAGCTCCTTCAGCGCCTCGAGCCGCATGTTGGCCGCGGCCGGGTCCTGGACGAGCACCGACTCGGTGATCTCGAGCGTCAGCCACTCCGGGACGACGCCGGTCGCGTCGAGCATGCGGGCGACGACGTCCACCAGACCCGGCTGGGTGAGCTGGCGTCCGCAGACGTTCACCGCCAGCCGGAGGACGCGCTCACCCCGCTCCGTCCGCCGCCCGTTCCATTCGACGAGCCGGCGGCAGGCCTGTTCGAGGACCCACGCGTCGATGCCGGCGACGAGACCCGTCTCCTCGGCGAGGGGGATGAACACGTCGGGCGCGACGGTGCCGGAAGGGCGCGTCCACCGGGCCAGCCCCTCGAACCCGATCAGCTCACCGGTCCCGGCGCGCACCTGGGGCTGGTACTCGACGCTGAACTCGTCACGCTCGATGGCGTGCCGTAGCGCGGACTCCATCTCGAAGCGCTCGGTCGCCCACGCCCGCATCGCGGCGTCGAAGATCTCGTAGCGGTTGCCACCGGCCTGCTTGGCCCGGTACATCGCGACGTCCGCGTCGCGGAGCAGCGACTCGGCGGTGTCCTCGGGGCCGGAGCGGAAGGCGAGCCCGACGCTCGCCGAGACGAAGGCCTCGACGCCGTCGAGGTCGATCGGCCGTTCGACGTCCTCGACGATGCGGCGGGCGAGCTCGACACCGGCGCGCACGTCCTCGAGGTCCTCGGCGAGGACGACGAACTCGTCACCGCCGAGCCGGCCCACGGTGTCGGAGGTGCGCAACCCCTCCCGCAGCCGCTGTGCGACCTGAACGAAGAGCTGGTCGCCGGCGAAGTGACCCAGGCTGTCGTTGACGATCTTCACGCGGTCCAGGTCGATGTAGAGCACTGCGAGCTCGGCTCCCGTCCGGGCGGCTCGTGACACCGCGTGCTCCAACCGGTCGAGCAGGAGCGCGCGGTTCGGCAGGCCGGTGAGCGCGTCGTGCGTCGCCTCCTGGATGAGCGCGCGCTGCACCTCCTTCAGCTCGGATGCGTCGCGCACGATCGCCGAACAGTGGTCGATCGACCCGTCGGGGCCGCGGTGCGCGACGAGCACGACGCTCGTCGGCGTTCCCGCCCGCGGGCCGGCGAGCGCGGCCTCCCCACGCCAGACACCTTCCCGCCGCAGCGTCGGCAGCGCGTCGTGGTACAGCACCGCACCGCTGGGCGCGTCGAACAGCTCGAAGAGCGTCCGGCCGGCCAGGGCGGACGCGAGCTCGGGACCGTCGGCGTCCTCGATCCCGAGGCAGCGGGCGCCGACGCGGTTGACGTTGATCAGCAGGCCGGACGGCTCGAACAGGGCGACGACGTCGGCGGCCGCCTCGAGCAGCGCGCTCAGCCGTTCGGTCGTCTGGCGGGCCCGGATCTCCTCGGCGTTCGACGTGGCCAGCGAGCGTTCGAGCAGCTCGCGGTCGCGGTCGGCCCGTTCGTAGGCCGCGTCGACCGAGCGCAGCAGCGCCGACCAGCGCCGCTCGTCCGGCGGCTCGTTGCCGTCGAGCGCGAGGCGTCGCAGCTGGCGCTCCAGCAGGAGGTGGCGTCGCATCTGGTCCGCGCGGCCGTCGGTCACCACCCTGCCCGCGTCGTCTCGTCCCGGCATCCTCGCCTTCCCAGCCCGGTTGCGGTTTCGCCCCTGCTGGCCCAAGGGATCGACCGCTGACCGCCCGTCCTTTACCCGCGTCTGTGGCGAAACCCGCCGGAGAGAGGGGAAAAGGCGCAGACGCGGAGGGGGTTACTCAGTGGCGAGGACGGCCGCCGGGCGGTCGCGGAGGGCGGCCGTGGCGGCGAGGGCGCCGATCCCGTTCGCGACGACCACCGCGACGACGCCGACCAGCACCACGGCCGCCACCGGGACCTCGACGTGGGCCCGGAGCCCGAGCCCCTCGGCCACGAGCCGCCAGACCACACGCCCGACCGCGAACCCGGCGGGGATGCCGACGACCAGGCCGAGCCCGGTGAGGATGGTCGACTGGTAGGCGATCGCGGCCCGCACGTCGCGCCGTTCGAACCCGATGGTGCGCAGCACGGCCAGCTCATGCCGCCGCCGGCGGGCACCGACCACGATCGCGTGGCCCACGGCGACGCCGGCGAGGAGGGCCAGGAGCCCGCCGAGGATCAGCGGCAGGTCGTCGACCTGCTCGATGCGGTCGATCTCGACCGGGAGCGTCGCCGGGCGCCCGACGGCGCCCGAGAACCGCCAGAGCCCGGCCGCCGTGCGCGGGAGCCGGTCGGGGTCGACCCCGGGTGCGAACCGGGCGAGGATCGACACGTTCGGTGCGTCCTGCGGACCGGCGAGGCGCGCGAACGCGGCGCTCGTCATCGCCGCGCCGCCGGCGAGGGGCTCGGGATCGTCGCTCGCGAGGCTCGCGAACACCATCTGGCCCACGATCCGGAGCCGCCCCATCGCGACGGGTCCGCGGACGCGCACGGTGTCGCCGACCGACTTCCCGGTCGCGTCGAGCGCGTCCGCACCGAGGGCGATCTCGCGTGCGTTGTGCGGTGCGCGCCCTTCCACGATCGTCGGCTCGATCGAACCGCGGAGCGGGTGGAGCCCCCACCCGGTCAGCGGGTGCCCGTCGACCTCGAAGCTCTCCAGGCACACGGCCTCGATCTCGGCGAGGACCTTCCGGGGCGCGAGCCGGTTCGAGACGTCGCCGCACACCGCCCGGTTCCGCGTCTGCAGCGGACCGTTCGGCTCGACCACCGTGTCCCACGACCAGCCGTAGAGGCGCGGCGTGGTGACCAGGCGGTCGAGGCTCGCGCTGAACACGACCACGGCGACGATGCCCAGCGTCGCCAACGCGGCACCGGCGAACGCCGAGCGCACCGGTACCGCGCTCCGGCCCCGTCCCGGTTCGAGCGCCATCCGGAGACCCGTCGTGAACGCCGGTGTCGCCCGGGCTCCCTCGGCGAGCCGCGCCGCCGCGGACGGCGACGGGACCCCGGCGCGGGAACGGTCGCGAGCCGGTGCGTGGGCGATGCGCCACGCCGCAGCCGCGGCGAGGAGCACGACGAAGCCGATCACGGCGAGCGCGCCGACGCCGAGCACGAGCCCGTCGGCGTCGAGACCGGGATCGATCTCGGCCCGGCGGGCCACGCCGAAGGGCAGCAGCGGCGAGAGGAGCACCGCGATCACGACGGCCAGCGCCGCGCCGCCGACCGCCGCGGGCACCGCGAGCAGGGCGACGGACGCGGCCCGCTGGCGCGCGGTCAGACCGAGCGACGCGAGCGTCTGCTGGTCGCGTTCCTCGGCGCCGAGCTGGCGGAGCGTGACGATGCCGACCGCGGTGACCCCGGCGAGCGCGGCGACGCCCGCGAAGATCCAGAGCGCGAGCGCGAGGACGTCGATCGCGTCGCTCGCGCCGGACGTCTCGGACGCGACTCCGAGTGCCTGGATCAACGAGTCGCCGAAGATGCGGCGCGCGGCCGCGATCGTCGCCGGGACGTCCGCCGCGCCGCGCCTCGTGCGGACGCGGAGCAGGTCGCCCACGAACGTGCCGATGCGGTCGCGGTACTGCTCGTAGAACGCACGGGTGGGGACGACGACGCCGCCGAACCCGCCGGTCACGCCGAGGTCGAGGGGCCGCCGCACGAGCCCGACGATCCGGAACGTGACGCGCGGGCCGGCGGGCGGCCCGGGATCGGCTCCTGTGGCTCCGAGCTGCGTCTGGGCCGGCGTCCACGACTCGACGGTCAGCGTGCCGCCCACACCGATGTGGTGTTGCGAAGCGAACGACTCGCTCACCGCCAGCTCGTCGGCTCGCGACTGGCGTGGCAGCCGTCCCGCGACGACGAGCGGGCGGTCGACGGCGTGGGCGAACGACTCGTCGACCGCGGCGGCGCTCGGCACCGTCTCGCCGTAGCTCGTGCCGTTCGGGATCGTCAGGATCATCTGGTAGAGGACGCCCACCCCGGCGACGGTCGGGACGCGCCGGACGGCAGCGAGCTGTGCGGGCGACGCCACGCCGACGTCGAGCTCGATGTCGCCCGAGCGGCTGTACGCGCGGAAGCGGTCGAGGGCGCTCGCGGTCCGGCGCGCGCCCGCGACGGCCGTGAGCACCGCCGCGGCGGCCACCGCGACGAGCAGCGTGACGACGAGCAGCCCGCGCCAGTGCCGGCGCATGGCTGCGCGGGTCACGAGGAGGACCGCCATCACGCGGATCATCGCGGAGTCCCCCTGCACCGGCCACCAGGGCACCCCGCGCGCCGTGGGGGTACCTGCACCACCCGGTTACGGCGGGTTCACGAACCGCTCCCGGAGCCGGGCCTTCTCGACCTTCCCCATCGTGTTGCGGGGCAGCGCGTCGACGACGTGGACGCGCTTGGGGACCTTGTAGCCCGCCAGCCGTTCCCGCGCTGCCGCCCGGAGGCCGGCCTCGTCGACGGTGGCGCCCGGTTCGGCGACGACGACGGCCACGACGGCCTCGCCCAGATCGGCGTCGGGCACGCCGACGACCGCGCTCTCGACGACGCCGTCGAGCGCGTCGAGCACGTCCTCGACCTCCTTCGGGTACACGTTCAACCCGCCCGAGATGACGAGGTCCTTCGAGCGCCCGACGATCGTGAGGTAGCCGTCGCCGTCGAACGTGCCGAGGTCGCCGGTCCGGAAGAACCCGTCGGCCGTGAACTCCGTCGCCGCCAGCTCGGGCCGGCGCCAGTAGCCGGAGAACACGTTGGGCCCGCGGACCTCGACGCCGCCGATCTCGCCGGGCCGGCACACGATCCCGCCGTCGGACACGACCCGCACGTCCACCCCGGGGAGCCCGAACCCGACGGTGCCCGGGCGGCGGTCGCCGTCGAGCGGGTTCGAGGTGAGCATCCCGGTCTCGGTCATGCCGTACCGCTCGAGGATCGCGTGTCCGGTGCGCTCAAAGAACTCGTCGTGCGTCGACGCGAGCAACGGCGCCGAGCCCGACACGAACAACCGCACGTGCGCGCACAGGTCGGCGTCGAAGCGCGGATCGGCGAGCAGCCGTGTGTAGTACGTGGGCACGCCCATGAACACGGTGCAGCGCGCGATCTGCGCGACGACCGCGTCGACGTCGAACCGAGGGAGGAACACCATGCCCGTGCCGTTCGCGAGCACGCAGTTGGTCGCGACGAACAGACCGTGCGTGTGGAAGATCGGCAGCGCGTGCAGCAGCACGTCGTCGGGCCGGAAGCCCCAGACGCGGTGGAGCGCGACCGCGTTCGACGTGAGGTTGCGTTGCGAGAGCATGGCGCCCTTCGGCCGGCCGGTCGTCCCGCTCGTGTAGAGGATCGCCGCGAGGTCGTCGGGCGTCCGGTCGACGTCGTCGAACGTGTCGGGCTGGGCGGCCGCGAGCTCGGCGAGCGAACCGTCGCCCCGGGCGTCGGCGGTGACGACGTGCGGCGCGCGGACCGACCCGGCCCGGACCGGGTCGCACACGACCACGGCCGGCTCGGCGTCGCCGAGCAGGTACTCGACCTCGGCGTCCGAGTAGGCGGTGTTCATCGGGACCAGCACCGCGCCGGAGCGGACGCACGCGAGGTACAGCAGGACCGCCAGCGGCGACTTCTCGACCTGCACGGCGACGCGGTCGCCGGGCCCGGCTCCGAGTGACGTGAGGGCGTGCGCGAGCTGTGCCGAGCCCCGCAGCGCGTCGCCGTAGGTGTAGACCGCGGGCCGCGCCGCGGTGCCGTCGGGGACGTCGATGAAGACCGCGTCCGGGTCGCGCCCCGCGAGATCGAACAGCTCGGTGAGCGTTGCGGCCTCGGTCACGCGCCCGAGACCGCCGCTCGGGTACGAGGGTCGATGGTTACGCTGGCGCCGATGCTCGGGTGCGCCTGCTGGGCCTGGACCGCAATCATCGCGTTCGCCGTCCTCGGTGCGATCAGCACGCTCGGGATCTGGCGGCACCGCCGCGCGCTCGACCGGACACGCACGAAGCTCTGACGGGCTGGAAGGCGCGCGACCCTACGCAGTGGCGAGCGCGCCGATCTCCTCGGGTCGCAGCTTCCGCTCCGCGATCCCCGCGAAGCCGTCGCCACCTGTGTAGGTGTCCTCGCCGCGCGCCTTGCCGTCGGCGTCCATGGGCCAGAGGGTCGCCATGCGGGCCTCGTAGAGGTAGTACGCGTCCGGGTCGTCGACCTCGATGCCGCGCGCCAGGAGCGTGCGACCGGGGTACGCCATCCGCATGAGCCCCTCCGTGAGGATGCAGTCGCGGTCGACGACGAGCCGGTCGACGTCGAGCTGCAAGCGGGTCGCGCCCGACGCGATGAAGTCCTCGTAGAAGCGACGGACGCCGTCCTTGCCGACCGGGTTCATCGCCGGCTCGGTCGTGCCGTAGGCGTGGTACGCGACGTCGTCGGAGAGCGTCGCGAGCAGGCCGTCGATGTCGCCGACGGCCTCCGCCTTCATGTGCTCGAGGACGGTCTCGAGGTTGCGGCGCAGCACGGGATCGGTCTCGGTGGCGAGCCGCTCCTCCACCTTCGCCCACGTCCGGTTCGGGTCGATCAGCAGCGCCATCGCCAGCCCTCCTGCATGCCTCGCCGACGGGCGAGGATCACGGCTCTCTGCGCCGCAGGGTACCTGTGGCGCGGCTTCCTACGCGGCGGGGCGGTAGCGGCGGCGGAAGGCGATGGCCGCGGCTGCGCCCGCGGGGAGCGGCAGCCAGAACGAGAAGAGGCGGAACACGAGCGTCGCGAGCAGCGCCGCGGGCGCCGGGATCCCGGCCAGGACGAGCGTGGCCGAGAGGCCGGCTTCGACGAAGCCGACACCGCCGGGGGTGAGCGGCACCCACGAGAGCACCGAGGCGGCGACGAACGCGAACAGCACGAGCATCGGGTTGGGGGAGGCCCCGATGGCCACGAGGACGATCAGCAGGGCCAGGTACTCGAGGACCCAGCGGCCCATGGCGGCGGCGACGGCGACCACCCAGCGGTTGCGGAGCACCGAGACGAGCTCGTCGCGCTCGGAGGCGAGGCGGTCGTCGAGGCCGGCGACGGGGTGGTGGCGGCGGACGGCGTTGTGCGCCGCCTGGGTCGTGCGGCCGAGGAAGCGCACCGCCCGTTCGCTGGAGAGGAAGCAGCCCGCGAGCGCGGCGACGACGGCGAAGAGGGCGGCGCCGGTCCAGGCGCCGATCGCCAGGCCCGACGGGACGTGCGCGCCGAGGACGAGCGCGGGGAGCGTGGCCAGCGGCATGGCGCACAGCGACATCACGAGCAGGACCGTCTGGATGCTCAGGCCCGAGAGCGCCTTGGGCATGTCGACGCCGGCGTCGCCGAGCATCCGCACCTGGAGGGCCAGGCCGGTCGCGCCGCCGCCGGGCGTGATGCGATTGAACGCGTTCGCCGCGAGCTGGGTGGTCGCGTTGGTGAACCAGTCGTCACTCTGCAGAGCGATCATCTGGACCACCCAGATGCACACGAAGACACCGCCCTCGAGGAGGAGCAGCGCCGCCATCCACGCCGGGTGGACCCGGTCGAGCCCGTCCCAGGCGGCGAAGACCTGCGACATCTTGGGCGCGAGGAGCCAGAGGCAGGCGAGCGTGACCGCGAGCACGCCGAGCCGTCCCCACGGCAGTCGCCGGGGAACCGGTCCGGTCTCGTATCTGGCGGTCTCGGGAACTCCGGGTCCCGGGCCGCTCTGCAGCAGCGGCATCGACGTCCTTCGCGCGCACGGTGGCCCCGAGCGTGTTCATCGGCGCGATCCCTCCGGATCTGAACGTGCGGATCCGGATCCGCTCGTCTCCGCGGGGGCGCCGTCAGGGGCGGCGAGTCCGGGGAAGCGGTCGACCTTTCGTAGGGAGGGGAAGAGCCACCACCAGCCCGTCGCCACCAGCAGCGTCGCCGCGCCGCCGAGGACGACCGCCCCGGTCACCCCGATGAGCTGACCGACCGCTCCCGATTCGAAGCCGCCGAGCTCGTTCGAGGCCCCGATGAACACCATCTCGACCGCGAACACCCGGCCGCGCTTGTCCTCGGGGGTGATGAGGGGAACCAGGGTACCCCGGATGAACACCGAGATCGCATCGGCCCCCGAGAGGACCATCAGCGAGACGAAGGCGACGGCGAAGCTCCCGGTGACGCCGAGGACGATCGTGAACAGGCCGAAGACCGCCACGGCGGCCAGCAGGGTGACCCCCACGTGCCGCCGCACCGGCCGCCAGGCGAGCGTCAACGTCATCAGCGCCGCGCCGATCCCGGTGGCGGCCCGCAGCCAGCCCAGGCCGACGGCCCCCACGCCGAGGTCGTCGGCGATCGCGGGGAGCAGCGCGACGGCGCCGCCGAAGAGCACGGCGAACAGGTCGAGCGAGATGGCGCCGAGCAGCGCCGGCTGGCGCCGGATGAACCGCAACCCCTCCATGGCCTCGTGCAGCCGGCCCCGGGGCATGGCCGCCGCCGCCTCGCCCTCGGTCGCCTCCACACCCGCCTCGAGCAGGGCGTCGGCCCGAACCTCGGCGTCGGTCCGCGGCTCGACGAGGGGGTCGCGGCGCCCGACGCGGACGTCGGGGCGGACCTCCACCGACAGGAGCAACGCCGCCGCGACCACCAGCAGCACCGCCACGACCAGGTACGGGAGCCAGACGGCGACGGCGTACAGGAAGCCGCCGAGGATCGGGCCGATGATCGCCGCGGTCTGCCAGGTGCCCGAATAGCGGACGGTGAGCCAGGGCAGGCGCTCGGGCACGACGATGTCGGGTGGGAGGGCGCGTGTCGCGGGGGTCGCGAACGCGCGCGCGGTCCCGAACGCGAGCGTCAGGAGGAAGATCGGCGCCGACGCGGTGGGGCCGGTGCTCGCGTACCAGGCCAGCGCGCCGACCGCGATCGCCTCGGCCGTCAGGCCCATCGCGGCGATCCGGCGTCGGTCGAACCGGTCCGCGAGCGAGCCCGTGACCAGCACGAGGACGAAGTTGGGCGCGAAGACCGTCAACCCGATGAGACCGAGGTCGAGCTCGCGGCCGGTCAGGTCGAAGACCTGCTTCCCGATGACCGTGTCGAGCGCGAGCGCCGCCGCCGACGACGACAGCGTCGCCCCGAGGAAGGCGCCGACCGACCGCCGCGTGCCGCCCACCGTGGGCTCGGCACTCATCCGCCCGTTCCTCCCTTCCGTCGGTCTCCGGTCGCGGCGCGCCCGGCCAGCCTACGATCCGGTCGTGGCCTCCCTCGACGAGCTGCCGCTGCCCGCGGACACGGTCGGCCTCCTCGAGGGCATGGCGACCACGCGCACGATCCGCCGCTACACCCGTGAGCCGGTCCCGCCCGAGGCGCTGCGCGCCATCCTGTTCGCGGCGACCCGCGCACCCAGCGGTTCCAACCGGCAGGCGTTCCGCTTCCTCGTCCTGACCGACGGGCCGGTGGCCCGGCAGGCGAAGGAGCTCATCGCGCGGGGCGCGCAACGGGCGTGGGGTTCCAAGCGGGAATCCGACGGCTACACGCGGGGCTCGGGCGTCGTGGACGACTCGCCCAAGGCGCGCGTCGCACGGACGATGCAGCGGTACGTCGACGAGTTCGCGACCGTGCCCGTGCTCGTCCTGCCGTGCCTCGTGCGCTACCGGCCACCCGACTCGTTCGAGGGCGCGTCGGTCTACCCGGCCGTCCAGAACCTGCTGCTCGCCGCGCGCGCCATCGGGTACGGCGCGGCGCTGACCGGCTGGCACAAGATCGTCGAGGACGAGTTGCGGCCGCTCCTCGGCATCCCCGACGACGTGTTCGTCGCCGCCACGATCACCATCGGGCGGCCCGAGGGCGGCCACGGACCCGTGCGCCGCCGGCCGATGCGCGAGGTCGTCTTCGAGGACCGGTGGGGCGCGCCCGCCGAGTGGGCCGTCGACCCGCCGGGCACACGCCACGCCGCCGCCGGGCCGCCCGGCCCGCCCCTGCAGACAGCGGAAAGGCAGCCGACATGACGTGGGACTTCTCCACCGAACCGGAGTTCCAGGACAAGCTCGACTGGATCGCCGAGTTCGTCCGCAAGGAGGTCGAGCCGATCGACCTCGCGTTCAGCTCCCACCTCGTCTACGACAAGTCGCACCCGGTGCACCGCGAGGTGATCCGGCCGCTGCAGGAGCAGGTCAAGCAGCAGGACCTGTGGGCCTGCCACCTCGGTCCCGACCTCGGAGGCCTCGGCTACGGCCAGGTGAAGCTGGCGCTCATGAACGAGATCCTCGGCCGCTCGTCGTGGGCGCCGTCGATCTTCGGTTGCCAGGCTCCCGACTCGGGCAACGCCGAGATCCTCGCCCATTACGGCACGGACGAGCAGAAGGAGAAGTACCTGCAGCCGCTGCTCGACGGCGAGATCGTCTCGTGCTTCTCGATGACCGAACCGCAGGGCGGCGCCGACCCGCAGGTCTTCACCTGCCGCGCCGAGCCCGACGGCGACGAGTGGGTGATCAACGGCGAGAAGTGGTTCTCGTCGAACCTCCGCTACGCGGCGTTCGCGATCGTGATGGCGGTCACCGATCCGACGGTCCCCATCTACCAGGGCGCGTCGATGTTCCTCGTCCCGACCGACACGCCGGGCATCGACATCGTCCGCCACACGGGGCTCGGCGCCGAGGCGTTCGGCGAGGGATCGCACGCCTACGTCCGCTACGAGAACGTGCGCGTCCCGAAGGAGAACGTGCTCGGTGGGCCGGGCCAGGCGTTCGTGATCGCGCAGACGCGCCTCGGCGGCGGCCGCATCCACCACGCGATGCGCACCATCGGCGTCTGCCAGAAGGCGATCGACATGATGTGCGAGCGCGCGCTGAGCCGC
>Ga0070741_10017546_pt1 | contig 11739 bp, 14 predicted proteins | sample Coa_R1_4_FD_66440 | JGI IMG/M metagenome (GOLD analysis project Ga0070741, IMG submission 66440) | Surface soil microbial communities from Centralia Pennsylvania, which are recovering from an underground coalmine fire - Coalmine... | ecosystem: Environmental > Terrestrial > Soil > Unclassified ...
GCTCGTCCGCGGAACGCTCGCGCATGTCTGCGGCCCGGTCACGCACGTCGGCTGCGCGGTCGCGGCGATCCGCGTCATGCTCCCGCTCGTCCGCGAGCCTCTCCCGCTCGTCCGCGAGGCGGTCCCGCTCGTCGGCGAGGCGGTCGCGCTCGTCGGCGAGCGGCGCCCGGTCGACGTCACCGGGCTGCGATCGCAGAGCGCTGGCAGCGCCTCGAGCCCGCGCGGAGGAGGTGCGCCGCCGCGATGCGCCCGAGCGCTCCCGCGCGGCGTCGTCCCGCGCGTCGGCGGCGCCGATGCGCTCCGCCCAGTCCTCGGCACGCCGTAGCGCGGAGTTCGCGCGCTGCACGCCCACCTTCGCCCGGCGAGCCGAGGCCGCCGAGCTCTCCCGCTTCGGAACGGCGTCCATCCCCGTCACCCTATCCGGACGGCGAATCGGCCGAGCCCCGGCTCAGCCGAGCCGCAGCGTGAGGAGGAAGGCCCGCTGCGGCGGACCCGGCGGGCCCGGTTTCAGCGCCGCGCCCTCCTTGTCGACGTACGAGCCGTCGATCCGGCAGAGACGCGGCGTCTGGCAGACGACGGAGTCGAGGAGCGTGTGCGACCCCGCCGACCCGGCGGCGTTCCGCGGCACCGCGGCGGCGAAGCCGTGCTCCCAGAGGCCGTGCCCCTCGAGCAGGACGAGCCCGAACGTCGCGTCGCCGTACTGGCCAGGGGTGTCGTGCCCGGTCGAGTACCAGCCGACCACGACGCACTCGCCGCGCGAGGGGCACTCGACGCCGGTGAGCGCCACGCCGCCGGGAGCGCTCGACGGGAGCGACGGGACGATCGCCGTCCATCTCCCGTCGTGCTCGCTCAGAAGCATCGCGCGTGTGTAGCCGGACGCGTCCTTGACGTAGGACCCGAGCACCGAGCAGTCGTCCGGCGCGCCGCAGGCGACCGCACCGAGCGGGTCGACGAGCTCGTTGCCGTCCGTCCAGGGGACGGCGTCGGCCGGGGACGGCGCCTTCACTCCCGGCAGCCACCGCCCGTTCCGCTCGGTGAAGAGGACGCCCTCGAAGTCGTGCCGCCGGTCGACGTAGCCGCCGGCCGCCGTGCAGTTTCCGGGCGAGGGACACGCGAGCCCCGAGAAGCCCATGAACGGTGACTTGCCGCGCGAGTCGCGCGCGCTCGACGCGTCGGCCGGCAGCGCGAGGAACTGCGCATGTCCCCATTGCCCGCCGTGCTCGCTCATGACCCAGGGGAAGAGCGCGCCGTGGCCGGCCGACTTCGACCCGAGCGCCGTGCACTCCCCCGGCGCCGCACAGGCGACGGACGAGAACTCGACCCGGAGGAGGACGGGACGCTCCCACGTCCCCGCGTGGTCGCTGACGAGGAAGGCGTGGCTCGGCCCACCTTGCGGCCGGTACGAGCCGAAGGCGACGCACTCGACCGGGCCGCCGCACGCGAGGGCGGAGATGTCGATCGACGAGTCGGCGGGACTGCCCGGCAGCGCGAGCGGCGTCTTCCGCCACGTGGTGCCGCTCTCGGAGACCAGCGAGACACCCGGGCCGTGGTTCGTCACGCCGACGCAGCTCGTGATCGAGGGACAGGCGAAGTCGTAGAGGCCGAGGAGCGGCGGATAGCGGTCGTCCGGCGTCCACGTGCCGTCGCGAAGGATCAGCCGGAACTGGCGGACGGACGGCCCGTGCAACACGTGGTAGCCGCCGAGCCCGGTGCACGCCGTCGCCGACGGGCAGAGAACGGACGCGAGCCCCGCGCCGCGCGTCGGGTCGACGTCCTTCCCGGCGCTCGACGGCGCGGCGATCTCGACCGCCGACTCCGTCACGCCCGGCGGCGGGCCTCCCGAGGAGCCGCAGGCGCTCGCCGCGGCGAGGAGGAGGACGGCGGCCGCGCTCGCGATCGCTCGCATGGAGCGAGCGTACGCCCTTAGTTCACCAGCGAAGCGGCTGGGCCGCGACCGCCGCGACTTTGCAGTGCTCGTCGACGGAGACGACGTATCGCTGCTCGGCCTTCTGGCGGGAGACCCAGCGGAGCGCGAAATAGAGCGGGTGCCGGCGCACGAGAACGGCCTGCAGGCCGCTCCTCGTCTCGACGTGGAAGCCCTGCTCGCCGCGGCGCACGATGTACGCCTCGAGCGCCGCGGAGCGCGCGTCGGCCGTCACCGCTCGAGCACGAGCGTCACCGGATCCACTCCGGCTCCGGCTCGGGCTGGTCCTCCGGATCCGTTGCGTCGTCGTCGGCGTCGGTCGGGAGCACGTCGCCGGCGAGGCGCCGGGCGGCAGCCTCCGCCTTCTTCGCCTGCTTGCGCTCGCGGCGTTCCTTCAGCTCGAGCTCGCGGGCCCGCTTCGCGTGCGTTTGACCTCTCGTCGCCATAGGTCCGCTCCTCTCTGTCGGTCGAGCAGCGGACGCGGCGCCCGCGGGACGCCGCGTCCGGTTGCTCGGAACTAGGCGGACGCCAGCTCGACGTTCGTCGCCTGCGGCCCCTTCTCGCCCTGTCCGGGCTCGTACTGCACCTTCGCGTTCTCGGCGAGCGTCTTGTAGCCGTCGCCGAGGATCGCGCTGTGGTGGACGAACAGGTCCTTGCCGCCGTCGTCGGGAGTGATGAACCCATACCCCTTGTCGGCGTTGAACCACTTCACGGTTCCGGTTGCCATAGATGAAACACCTCCTCTGCTACTCAGGAACGGGCAGAGGAAGCGCACGTCGCGCACCCGGTACTCGCTCGATAGTCGGGCGAGCCTAGCACCCGAGCGCGTTTCGGCCGTTCCCGGCCGTCAGGGACGCTGCGGCGCCGGCGCGGGCAGGAACGCCTCGCGGACGACCTGGAGCACCTTCTCCCGCGCGCCCTCCTCCACCGGCTGCAGCCCGCCGAGCTCGAGCCGCGCCAGCTCGACGCGCCCCTGCGCGCGCACCGGCAGGAAGCCGAAGTCGGCGAGGAAGTCGGCGGGGAAGATCGTCCGGTGGACGTGGAAGCGCTCGAAGTTCGGCGCTCCCTCCGGATAGCGGTACGCGAACGCCTCGAGCGCGCGGACGCCTCGCTCGCGCACGTCGCCGATCGCCGTGAGGAACAGCGACTGCATGACCCACGGCCGGGCCGGGTCGGTGAGGTACGCGCAGGTGACGAGCGCCGCGTCGGGGCTCGCCGGCCCGGCCGGCAACTCGCGGGCGCGCGGGAACAGGTCGGCCGGCCCGTACTGCATCGAGCCGAGCAGACGGCCCTCCTCGTCGTGATAGACGGTTCCCCAGGCGCCCCAGTCGTCCTCGGCCTCGCGGATCCACTTCCGCTTGTCGATGCTCCGCCCGCTGCGGGTCTGCCACCAGATGCACTCGTGGCAGACGGCCGGCGCGGTATCGAGCGTCGCGCCCGTGAGGCCGGCGATCCGGGTCATGTCTCCTCCACCGAGTCGACGACGACGTCGACGCTCGCCGGCTCGACGTCGGCCATGCTGCCGAGGTAGTCGCGCACGCGCTTCTGGACGCGGGCGCCGACCGCCGGCAGCGACGCGCCCCACTCCGCGACGACGTGGAGCTCGACCCGGACGGAACCGTCCTTCCCGGCGACGCGGACGCCGCGGCGGCCGGGGATCGGGCGGTCGACGACGCGGCGGACGCCCTCGACCTCCCGCGCCGCGTCGGCGGCGTAGCGGGCGAGGATGTCGGTCGAGATCGAGGCCTGGTTGGCCACGCGGTCAGCGTACCGCCGGCCTGAGCACGAGCTCCGTCGCCTCCGGACGGGCCGCGAAGCGGAACGGGACGAACGTCGTGCCGAGGCCGGCCGAGACGTGCATCGTGGCCGCCGGCGAGCGATAGACACCGGAGGTGTAGGGCGCCGTCGGGTGCGCGAGCGCCACCTTGCCGCCCGGATACGGCAGGCAGATCTGCCCGTCGTGGAGGTGGCCGGAGAGGACGAGGTCGAACTTGCCCGGCTCGAGAACGTCGAGGACGCGTGGGTAGTGGCAGAGGAGGATCGAGAAGTCCGCGCCGGCCTCCGGCGGCGCGGCGAGGTCGTTCGGGTCGCGGCGCGGCCGGCCTCGCAGGATCAGCCTCGGATCTGCGCCCGCGATCCAGACGTTCAGGCCGCGCATCTCCCCCATGCGCGCCTCGTCGCGGAGCAGCATCGCCGAGCCGAGCTCCTGCAGATCCGACTTCCGCGCCTGCGGGTCGCGGCTGATCGCGATGTCGTGGTTGCCGAGCACGGCGAAGACCGGCTCCGGCAGGACGCGGATGACGCGGCGCAGCATCGCCTCGCCGCGCGGATGCGTGAGGAGGTCACCCGTGATGGCGACGAGATCCGGCCGCCGCTCCTTGACCCACTCGACGGCTCGCCAAGTCGCGCCGAGCCCCGGCGAGGGAACGCCGAGGTGGAAGTCCGAGAGGTGCGCGATCCGGAGCCCGTCGAGCTCCTCCGGCAACCCCGGCACCTCGACCTCGAGCTCGCGAAGCCGGACCCAGCTCGCCTCGAACGCGCCCCAGCCGAGGGCCGCGCCCGCGAGCGCGCCGACGGTCTTCAGACTTCCAGGCGTGCGAGTGCCGGCCGCGGATCGACGATGTGGCGCTTGAACTTCAGCTCCGATTCCTCGAGGCCGGCCGCGACGCCGACGAGCTGCGCGAGGTGGAGGATCGGCATCGCGAACTTCCGTCCGGTCGACGCCTCGAGCTTCTGCTGCCACGCGTCGAGCGAGAGGTGGCAGAGCGGGCACGGCGTGACCATCACGTCCGCGCCGGCCTCGATCGCCTGCTCGATCGGCTGGATGACCTCGCCGAGCGCCGTCTCCTCGCGCGCCGCGATGATCGGGAAGCCGCAGCACTTGATCTTCGCCGGGTAGTCGATGGCCTGCCCGCCGCACGCCTCGATGATCCGCTCGAGCGACCACGGCCGGTCGGGATCCTCGAAGCCCATGATCTTCGACGGGCGGAGGATCTGACAGCCGTAGAAGGGCGCGACCTTGAGCCCCTTCAGGCCCTTGTGCGCGGCGCCCTTCAGGCGCTCGTAGCCCTCCCCTTCCGCGATCTCCCAGAGGAAGTGCCGCACCTCGACGTTGCCGGAGTACGGCGGCACGCCGACCGTGACGAGGTTCTCGTTGATGCGGGCGAGCAGCTCGGAGTCTCCCTGCAGCATGTGGTTCGCCTGCCGGAGGTTGAGCGTGCAGACGTTGCAGACCGTCATCAGCGTGTCGCAGCCGGTCGCCTCCGCGTAGGCGAGGATCCGCGCGTTGAGGTGGAGGTAGTAGTCCGGCTCCGCCTCGTGGATGTCGCCGGCGCCGCAGCACGTCACCGACTCGAGCTCGACGAGCTCGAGCCCGACCTGCGGCGCGAGCGCCTTCGTCGACGTGTCGAGCTCCTTCGCCGAGAGCGAGGCGAGGCAGCCCTTGTAGTAGGCGACGCGCTTCGTCGCAGTCTCGGTCGTGCTCACGCTGACGCTTCCTCCTCCACTTCGGGTAGCCATGGTCTCGGCGCGGCGTTCGGCCGCGCGTAGATCTCCTCCAGGTCGCCGCCGATCGCGTGCCCGTGGGAGAGACGCTCGAGCGCCTTCTCCCCCTGGACGTGCCCGAGCGCGCCCGCGCGATCCTGGTCGCGGATCAGCTTGCGGAGGTTGCGCGCCTCGCCGACGTCCTTCGCGGTGTGCGGGAACGGGATCGGGCGGACCTTGCCGTGCCGCGCCAGCGACATGCCGAACTTGAGCTGCTTGATCGCGGAGACGTAGCCCTGCGTCTTCGGGATCAGCTCCTCCTCGCGGAGCCAGCCGGTCGTCTCCGCCGAGCGGACGAACCACTTCGCGTGCTTCGCGCCCATGTCGCGGTCGATGCCGAGCCGGATCGACTCGGCGCCGAGCTTCGCGATCGCGTCGCGCGGGTCGACGCCCTTCGGGCAGCGCTCGTTGCAGAAGTAGCAGCGCGTGCAGTCCCAGATCCCGTGCTCCTGGTTGTACTGCTCGAGCCGCTCGACGATCGCCGCGTCACGCGGGTCGCCCACGAAGCGCATCCCCTTCGCGAGCGCCTGCGGCCCGAGGAACTCGGGATCGGACTCCATCGCGTTGCACTCGGAGACGCAGCAGCCGCAGTTGATGCAGAGCGACTCCTTGTGGATGACGTTCATCCGCTCCTGCGAGATCCGGTACTCGCGCCCGTCCTCCGGCTGCTCGTAGCCCGGCTGCAGCCACGGCTTCATCGCCTTGAACTTCTCCCAGAAGGGATCCATGTCGACGACGAGGTCCTTGACGATCGGGAGGTTCCCCATCGCGGAGATCGTCGGGACGCGGCCCTCCTGCGCGATGTCGTACATCCGCGTCTTGCAGGCGAGGACGGCGGCGCCGTCCATCCGCATCCCGCACGAGCCGCAGATCATCATCCGGCAGCTCTTGCGGTAGGCGAGCGAGCCGTCGTGCTTGTCCTTGACGATGTCGAGGACGTCGAGGAGCGTCGCCTCCTCGGGCGCGTCGACCTCGTACTCCTTCAGCGCGCGCTCACCCGACTTGGAGTCGTAGCGCCAGATCTTCAGGGCGACCTGCATCAGTACTTCCTCTCCTGGGGCTCCCACTTCGTGAACCGGACGTCGGCCGTCGTGAGCTCGACGCCGTCGTCCTTCCAGCGTGTGATCGAGTGGTGGAGGAAGTTCTCGTCGTCGCGCGTCGGGTAGTCGTGCGGCCGCGCGTGCGCGCCGCGGCTCTCCTTGCGGGCGAGCCCGGCGGTGACCATGCAGAGCGCCGTGTCGAGCATGTTCCCGAGCTCGATGGCCTGGGTGAGGTCGCTGTTGAAGACGTCGCCCTTGTCCTCGATCACGACGTTGCGATAGCGCTCGCGGAGGCCCTCGATGATCTCGATCTGGTTCGCCATCTGCTCCTCACGGCGGAAGACGGCGAAGTTCTCGAGCATCGACGTCCCGAGCTCCTCCCGGAGCTTCCAGGGACGCTCGCCGTCCTCGCGCTCGAGGAGCTCCTTGAGCTTCGCCTCGACGTCCCGCTCGGCCGACTCCGGCACGTCGACGGTCGTGTTCGCGAGCGCCCACTCCGCGGCGGCGAGCCCGGCGCGGCGGCCGAACGTGATCGTCTCCATGAGCGAGTTGCCGCCGAGGCGGTTCGCGCCGTGGATGGAGACGCACGCGCACTCGCCGGCGGCGTAGAGACCCGTCAGCTCGGTCGCGCCGTCGTTGTCGGTCGAGACGCCGCCCATGTGGTAGTGCGCTCCGGGCCGGACGGGGACGGGGTCGTAGATCGGGTCGATCCCCGCGTAGACCATCGACAGCTCGCGCGAGCCCGGCAGCCGGTCGAGGATGCGCTCGGCGCCGAGATGGCGCATGTCGAGCATCACGCTGCCGTCGATGCCGCGACCCTCGTCGATCTCCGTCTGCTCGGAACGGGAGACGACGTCGCGCGAGGCAAGCTCGAGCGCGTTGGGCGCGTAGCGCTTCATGAAGCGCTCGCCGTCCTTGTTGATGAGGTACGCGCCCTCGCCCCGGCAGCCCTCCGTGAGGAGGATCCCGGTCGGGTAGAGCGTCGTCGGGTGGAACTGCATGAACTCCATGTCCTTGAGCGGCAGGCCGAGATGGAGCGCCATCGCCATCCCGTCGCCGGTGCAGGCGTACGCGTTCGTCGTGACGCGGTACTGCCGGCCGGCGCCGCCGGTTGCCAGCACGACGGTCTTGCCGCCGACGGTCTTCAGGCCGCCGTTGAGGAGGTCCCAGCAGACGACGCCCTGGCAGCGGCCGTCGTTCTCGACGAGCTGCCAGGCGAAGAACTCCTCGTAGACCGGGATGTCGCGCTTGCAGACCTGCTCCCAGAGCACCTGGATCAGGACGTGGCCGGTGATGTCCGCGGCGAAGACCGTGCGCGGCGAGCCGGCTGCGCCGAAGGGGCGCTGCGCGAGCTTGCCGTCGTCGCGGCGGGAGAAGACGGCGCCCCAGTGCTCGAGCTGGAGGATGTCGCCCGGTGCCTCCTCCGCGAACAGCTCGATCGCGTCCTGGTCGCCGATGTAGTCGGAGCCCTTGACGGTGTCGTAGGCGTGGATCTCGGGGCTGTCGTCGGCGGCGTTGCCGAGCGCCGCGTTGATCCCTCCCTCGGCCGCTCCGGAGTGGGAGCGGGTCGGGTGGATCTTCGAGATCATCGCGACGTCCGCGCCGGCGTCGAAGGCCTCGATCGCGGCGCGCATCCCTGCGCAGCCGGCTCCGACGACGAGCACGTCGTGCTTCGCGATCACGAGGAATGACGCTAGCGGAAGGGAAGCGAGCGAGGCCGGGGAACCGTCCCTCGTGGACGCACGCGCGGCAGCCGACCGCTTCCTCGCCTCGCCCGCGCTCAGCGAGGGGACGCGGCGCGCCTACCGCGGCGACGTGAACGAATTCTGCGACTGGCTCGAGGAGCAGCGCGTCGATCTCGCGCAGGTGGACGTCCGCGTGCTCGCCGACTACGTCGCGTCGCTCGGCGGACGGCGGTCGCGGAAGCTCGCGCCGGCGACGATCTCGCGCAAGCTCGCGGCCGTCCGTGCGTTTCTCCGGCACGCGCTCGGGCCGGAGCGCGTCCCCGACGGCCGCCTCGCGCCCCGCCGGCCGCGCCGTCTCCCCGATGCGCCCACCAAGGCCGAGGTCGATCAGACGCTCGCGTCGCTCGAGGGCGAAGGCCCGGTCCCTCTCCGTAACCGCGCCCTCGTCGAGCTCGTCTACTCGGCCGGCCTGCGCAGCTCCGAGGCGGTCGGGCTCGACCTCGGCGACGTCGACTTCGAGCAGGAGCTCGTCCACGTCCGGAAGGGCAAGGGCGGCAAGGATCGCGTCGTGCCGCTCGGCGAGGAGGCGGCGCTCTGGATCGCCCGCTACCTGCGGGAGGCGCGTCCCGAGCTCGCGAGAGGAGCGAACGACGCGCTGTTCGTCTCCGCGCGCGGCCGCCGGCTCGACACGAGCACGCTGCGCCGGGTCGTCCCCCACCCGCACCGGCTGCGCCACGCCTTCGCGACGCATCTCCTCGAAGGCGGCGCCGACCTCCGGACGATCCAGGAGCTGCTCGGCCACAGCTCCCTCTCGACGACGCAGGTGTACAGCCACGTCGACCCGCGCCACCTCCGCCGCGCGTACGACCGCGCGCATCCGCGCAGCTGAGGACGGCAAGAATGCGGTATGCGTGTCTCGGCAAAGGTCGACTACGCGCTCCGCGCGCTCGTGGAGCTCGCGGCGCACTCTGACGGCCTGATGACGGCCGAGCAGCTCGCGACGGCGCAGAAGATCCCGCCGAAGTTCCTCGAGAGCATCCTCGCCCAGCTCCGCAGCGCGGGGCTCGTCGCGAGCCAGCGCGGCGCCGAGGGCGGCTACCGGCTGGCGCGTCCCGCGGCGGAGATCTCGATCGCGGAGGTCATCCGCGAGCTCGAAGGCCCGATCGCAACGGTGCGCGGCGTGCGTCCCGACGAGCTCGAGTACGCCGGCCCGGCCGCGCCGCTGCGCGAGATCTGGCTCGAGCTGAGAGCGCAGATGCGCGGAGTCCTCGAGCAGACGACGCTCGCGGATCTCGCCACAAAGAGTTAACGAGTTCCCGCTTGCGCTCGCGATCTGCTTATGGCAATAATCAGCACTGCCAATACCTAGTAAATCGGTAGGATATCCAAGGAAAGGCAGCGCCCCGCCATGCGTCGACTCCTTCTCATCGTGCTCGTCCTCCCTGCCGTCCTCGTCTGCGCGAGCGCAGCCCAGGCCAGGCAGACCGGGACGACGCTCAGCCTCGTCGCCTTCTCGACGCCGAAGCCGGTCATCCAGCAGCTGATCACGAAGTGGACGGCGACCCCCGCCGGCAAGGGCGTCTCGTTCACGCAGTCGTACGGCCCGTCGGGCTCGCAGGCGCGCGCGATTGCCGCGGGACAGCCGGCCGACATCGCCCTGCTCTCGAACGCGCTCGACGTCGACACGCTCGTCGACGCCGGCCTCGTCCAGCACGACTGGACGAAGACGCTGCCGGCGGGAGGCATCGTCGCGGACTCCGTCGTCGCCTTCGTCGTCCGGCCCGGCAACCCGAAGCACATCCGCAACTGGAGCGACCTGCTCAAGCCCGGCGTCCAGGTCGTGACGCCGAACCCGTTCAGCTCGGGCAGCGCCAAGTGGAACATCATGGCCGCCTACGGCGCGATGCGGAAGACGGGGCTGAACGACAAGCGGGCGACCGCCTACGTCACGAGCCTCTTCCGCCACGTCGTCTCGCAGGACTCCTCGGCAGCGAACGCGATGAACACGTTCCTCGCCGGCAAGGGCGACGTGCTGATCACGTACGAGAGCGAGGCGTACGCGGCGGTCGCCGCCGGCAGGCACCTCGGCCTCGTGATCCCGAAGCAGACGATGCTCATCCAGCTGCCGATGGTTCCGCTCGAGCACGCGCCGGCCGCGGCGGCGCAGTTCATCAAGTACGCGCACACGCCGACCGCGCAGGCGATCTTCGCGGAGAACGGCTACCGCCCCGTCGTCAAGGCCGTCCTGAACAAGCCGAAGCTCGCGACGTGGAAGGCGCGCTTCAGCGGCCGCCGCCTCGTCTTCCGGATCTCCGATCCGCTCTTCGGCGGCTGGCGGAAGGTGAACAGCGTCTGGTTCGACCCGAACAACGGCCGGATGGTGAGGATCGAGCAGGAAATCGGAGGACCGACGCATTAGCGCCGTCGCAGCGTCTGCGGCCAGGGTGCCGCGCAGCGTAGGCGGCGGGCGCGCGAGCACGTCGGTGGCCGTCGGCGCCGTCACGACGTTCCTCCTCGTCGTCGTCGTCCTGCCGCTCGCCGCGCTCGTCTGGGAGTCGAAGCAGAACGGCGCGCACGCGTTCTGGCAGGTCGTCTCGAGCCCCGAGGCGGTCGCCGCGCTGAAGCTGACCTTCGCGACCGCCTTCATCGTCGTCCTCGTCAACGCCGTGCTCGGGACGATCACGGCCTGGGTGCTCGTCCGCGACGACTTCCGCGGCAAGGCGCTCGTGAACGCCTTCATCGACCTGCCGTTCGCGCTGCCGACGATCGTCGCCGGGATCACCCTCCTCGCGCTCTACGGCCCGCAGTCGCCGGTCGGGATCGACGTCGCGTTCACGCGCGCCGCGATCGTGCTCGCCCTCTGCTTCGTCACGCTCCCGTTCGTCATCCGCACCGTCCAGCCGGTCCTCCACGAGCTCGACGTCGAGATGGAGGAGGCGGCTCGCTCGCTCGGCGCCGGCCGGCTCGCCGTCCTCCGCCGCATCGTCCTGCCGAATCTCCTGCCCGGCATCCTCTCCGGCGTCGTCCTCGCTCTCGCCCGCGCGCTCGGAGAGATCGGTTCCGTCGTGCTGATCACCGGAGACAGGCCCTTCCACACGGAGGTCGCCTCGGTGCTCGTGATGCTGCGCGTCGAGGACGGAGACCCGGCCGGAGCCGCCGCGGTGGCGATCGTCCTCCTCGCCGCGGCGTTCGTCCTGCTCCTCGCGATCGGCGGCCTGCGCTTCTGGGTCACGAGGCACGAGCGTGCCTAGCCGGCTCGGACTCCGCGCCGCGGCGCTCGGCTACCTCCTCGTGATCCTGCTCGGGCCGCTCGCGATGATCTTCTACCGGACGTTCGAGAGCGGGCTGCACCCGGTCTGGCAGGCGCTCTCGGATCCCCTCACCGTGCACGCCTTCGAGGTGACGCTCGAGGCGACCGCGATCGCCGTGCCGCTCAACGCCGTCTTCGGCGTCCTCTGCGCTCTCGCGATCGTGCGGCGGCGCTTCCGCGGCAAGGGGATCCTCAACGCGTTCATCGACCTGCCGCTCGCCGTCTCGCCGGTCGTGG
>Ga0070741_10017547_pt1 | contig 11739 bp, 10 predicted proteins | sample Coa_R1_4_FD_66440 | JGI IMG/M metagenome (GOLD analysis project Ga0070741, IMG submission 66440) | Surface soil microbial communities from Centralia Pennsylvania, which are recovering from an underground coalmine fire - Coalmine... | ecosystem: Environmental > Terrestrial > Soil > Unclassified ...
GTCTGGGACCTCGCGCACATCGCCAACCAGGAAGAGCTGTGGCTGCTGCGCGAGGTCGGCGGGCGCGAGCCGATGCGCCCGGAGATCGATCCGCTGTATGACGCGTTCGAGCACCCGCGGTCCGAACGGCCGACGCTGCCGCTGCTGCCGCCGGCCGAAGCCCGCGCCTACGGCCACGAGGTGCGCGGTCGGGTGCTCGACCTGCTGGCCCGGGCCCGCTTCGACGGCGGCGCGGGCACGCGGCTGCTCGAGGACGGTTTCGCGTTCGGCATGATCGCGCAGCACGAGACGCAGCACGACGAGACCATGCTGATCACCCATCAGCTCAGGAAAGGCCCCGCGGTGCTGACCGCGGGGATGCCGGCTCCGGCACCGGCGGACGCGCTGCGGCTGCCGTCGGAGGTGCTGGTGCCGGGCGGCCCGTTCACGATGGGGACCTCGGCGGATCCGTGGGCGCTGGACAACGAGCGGCCGGCGCACACCGTGACCGTGCCGGGTTTCTACATCGACACCACGCCGGTGACCTGCGGCGCATACGCCGAATTCATCGCGGACGGCGGCTACGACGACCCGCGCTGGTGGACCGGCTCGGGCTGGGCGCACCGGCAGCGGGCCGGGCTTTCCGCGCCGTTGTACTGGCAGCCGGATGGCAGGCAATGGGTACGGTCGGTGTTCGGCACGATCGAGCCGATCGCGCCGGCCGAGCCGGTCCTGCACGTGAGCTGGTACGAGGCCGACGCGTATGCCCGGTGGGCCGGCCGGCGGCTGCCGACCGAGGCCGAGTGGGAGAAGGCGGCACGGTTCGACCCGGCGACCGGCTTGTCGCTGCGCTATCCGTGGGGCGACGCGGAGCCGACGCCGGAGCTGGCGAACCTCGGCCAGGAGTTCCTGCGCCCGGCGCCGGCCGGCTCGTACCCGGCGGGTGCGGCGCCGTGCGGTGCCCGGCAGCTCATCGGCGACGTCTGGGAGTGGACGAGCTCGGACTTCCTGCCCTATCCCGGGTTCGCCGTCTGGCCGTACCCGGAGTACTCCAAGGTGTTTTTCGGCCCCGAGTACAAGGTGCTCCGCGGCGGCTCGTTCGCGGTCAGCCCGGTGGCCTGCCGCGGCACGTTCCGGAACTGGGATTACCCGATCCGGCGGCAGATCTTCTCCGGGTTCCGCACCGCGCGGTCAGCTGACGTGGAGGCTGCCTGAAAATGTGCCGGCATCTGGCTTATCTCGGACCGCGGGTCTCGCTGCGGTCGGTGCTGATCGATCCGCCGCACGGCCTGTACCGGCAATCGTGGGCGGCGCGGCGGCAGCGGTTCGGCACGGTGAACGCGGACGGGTTCGGCGTCGGCTGGTATGCCGACGGTGACCCGCGGCCGGCCCGTTACCGGCGGGCGGCCCCGATCTGGGCGGACGAGTCGTTCGCGGACGTGGCACGCGTGACGCGCAGCGGCGCGGTGCTCGCCGCCGTCCGGTCCGCGACCGATGGCACCGGCTACGGCCAGGAGTCGGTGGCACCGTTCACCGCGGACGGCTGGCTGTTCAGCCACAACGGGCGCGTCAACGGCTGGCCGGCGTCGGTCGCCGCGGTGGCCGCCACGCTGCCGGCCACGGCCCTGCTCGACCTGGACGCGCGGGTGGACTCGGCGCTGCTGTGGGCGCTGGTGCTGCACCGGATCCGGCTGGGCATGACGGCCGCCGACGCGCTGTGCGACACGGTCGCCGTGCTGTCGTCGGCGGGCGTGTCGGGCCGGTTCAACATGCTGCTGACCGACGGCCGGGAAATCGCGGCGAGCTGTTCCGGCGACACCCTGTGCTACCGAGCGACGGACGGCGCGGTTGTGGTCGCCTCGGAGCCGGGAGACGACGAGCTTGGCTGGACCGACGTGCCGGACGGCAGCGTGCTCACCGCGAGCGCGGTTGGCGTGACCGTGTCGTCCCTCACCATGGACGGAAGGATCTCAAGCCGGTGACCACCATCGACCGGCGGCTGCCCGCCGGATTCCTGGAATCCGCCCTGCGCGCCGACGCCCTGGCGGGCCTGTCCGCTACGCCCAAGTCGCTGCCGCCCAAGTGGTTCTACGACGCGGCCGGCAGCGCCCTGTTCGAGAAGATCACCGAGTTGCCCGAGTACTACCCGACCCGCGCGGAGCGCGCGATCCTCACCTCGGCCGCCGCGGAGATCGCGTCGCTGACCGGGGCACGGACGCTTGTCGAGCTGGGCTCCGGTTCGTCGGAGAAGACCCGGCTGCTGCTGTCCGCGCTGCGGGACGCGGGCCCGCTGCGCTGCTACGTCCCGGTGGATGTGAGCGAACCGGCCCTGGTCATGGCCGCGGAGTCGCTGGTCGCGGAGTATCCGGGGCTGGACGTGCGGGCGGTCGTGTCCGACTTCGAGGAGCACCTCGGGCTGCCCGCCCCCGGCGAGGCGCCGGTCCCCCGGCTGGTGGCCTTCCTCGGCAGCACGATCGGCAACCTGGTCCCGTCGGAACGAGCGCGCTTCCTCGGTCGCGTGCGCGCCGCGCTGCGGCCCGGCGACAGTTTCCTGCTCGGCACCGACCTGGTGAAGTCGCCGGCCGCGCTGGTTGCCGCCTATGACGACGACTCCGGGGTGACCGCGGCGTTCAACAAGAACGTGCTCGCGGTGCTGAACGCCGAACTCGGCGCGGACTTCGACCTGGATCAGTTCGAGCACGTCGCGTTGTGGGACCCGGCGGCAGAGTGGATCGAGATGCGGCTGCGATCGCTTGAGGCGCAGACGGTCCGGGTGCCGGGCATCGGGCTCGAGGTCGAGTTCGCGGACGGCGAGGAGATGCGCACCGAGGTATCCGCCAAGTTCCGCCGCTCCGGTGTCGCCGCCGAACTGGCCGCCGCCGGGTTCGAGATGCGGTCCTGGTGGACCGATCCGGCCGGACAGTTCGGCCTGTCCTTGTCCGTCCCCGCGTCCGCGTCCGCGACCGCGTCCGCGTCCGCGTCCGCCTAGCCGGCCGCGGTCTGCCGCCGTGGGGCTTGGCGTGCGGCGGAACACCGTGACGGCGGCCGGCGCCGAGCCACTGCCCGGCGCCGAGCCACTGCCCGGCGCCGAGCCACTGCCCGGCGCCGAGCCGCTGCATGGCGCCGCGATCGGCGGCTCGTTCGGCGCGATGCTGCTGATCGGCGCCATGACGTCGATCTACGGCCCGCTCATCCCCTATCTGGAGACGCGTTACGGGATATCGCGGGCTACGGCCGGCGCCGTGCTCGGCGCGGACTTCGGCGGTTCGCTGGCCGGCGTGCTGTGGGCGATCTGGGCCGTGCGGCGGCTGCCGAACCGGGCCTGCCTGCTGCTCGCCCTTGGCCTTGTGCTGGCCGGATCCGTGTTGCTAGCGGCGGCCTCGGGCTGGTGGCAGGTGCTGGCCGGTGCCGCCGTGGCCGGCGGTGGCTTCGGCGTGCTCGACTTCTCGCTCAACCGGCTGTTCACGCTGGCATTCGAGGGACGCCGCGGCGCCATGCTCAACGTGCTGAACGCGGCGTACGGTGCCGGCGCCGTGCTGGGACCGCTCGTCGTCGCGTTGCTGGCCAGGCACCATCTGCCCTGGCTCTTCGCCGGCACCGCGGCGCTCGCCGCGGTGGTCGCGCCGCCGGTCGCGTTCGTCCGGGGACGCGACCCGGGCGTGTTGCCGGTCGCTGTGCCGGTCGCTGTGCCGGTCGCTGTGCCGGGCGCTAGGGCGAGGCGACCGTCCCGGGCCGTGTGCCTGTTCACCGTCGCCTACCTGCTGTACGTCGGTGTTGAGGTCGGGGTCAGCGGCTGGTCGCCCACCCATCTCAAGGCGCTGGGCTACTCCACGACGTTCGCCGACGCGGTTACCTCGGCGTTCTGGCTATGCCTGACGATCGGCCGGTTCCTTGTCGTGCCGGTCACGCTTCGGGTGAGCCCGCGCCGGATCGTGCTCGGCGGCATCGGCACGGCGTGCGCCGTGCTCGTGCTGAGCCTGATGACGCCGTTCGCGCCGTACGGCTACGCGCTGGCCGGCCTGGCCTTGGCACCCGTCTGGCCCACCGGTCTCGCCTGGCTCGCCGAGACGCACCCGCATGGTCCCGCGATCAACTACCTGCTGGTGGCGTCCATGCTCGGCGGCGCCGTGTTCCCGTACGCGACCGGCTGGATCATCACCGCCACCGGCACCCGCGCCACCCCCGCGGTGCTCGCCGCCATCGCCGCCGCCTGCCTGGCGGTGTTCGCCGCCATCGCCCGCACCGAACACTCGGGAAGCGACCAAAGCGACGAGGCGCAGAATCCGGTGGGACTTAAGTTGCCTTGAGCGGACCTTCCGGCGGTCTGCCATGGCCCGTCACAGCGCTCGGAAATCATTGCGGACAGTTACCCCCCCGGATCGGGGGGGTAACTGTCCGCAATAATCCGGTCCACCCGCGTTCGCGCCCCGAATATGCCATATGTCAGGTTCGAGCGGGCGGGCTGCCCGTCACGGCCGCACCGCGCAAGACGCCGGAAACGCACGTTGTGCCGGAACGCCTACATCTGGCGCTTTTCTACCGCGAGGCGCTTTTCCCACACTGAAGGAGCCGGGCAGCCGTGCACATAACGGGACGAAAGTGGCCAATCACGGGACCCAACCGCAAGGACGAGTTGCGCAACGGGGCGGCAACCACCTCGCAGCGACTTATGCGGTGCGCGATAATCGAAGGCCACGGGGATGTAGCGGAACGGAGGGCGGCTCCGACTCACGGGTGACGGACAAACCCGCACGGAGGGATACCGATATGAAGTACCTGCTGCTGATCTACGGCAACCAGGAGAAGTGGGCGTCGTTCCCGCCCGAGTCGTGGCCGGAGGCCATCGCGAGGCAGGACGCGTTCAATAAGAAGTACCACGAAACCGGCGAGCTGATCGGCGCGTACGGGCTCGGCCCGGAGGCACAGGCCAAGCTGGTGCGACGCGACCCGGCTTCCGGGCTGCCCGCGGTCACCGACGGGCCGTACCAGGAGACCAAGGAGTACATCGCCAGCTTCTACCTGCTCGACGTGGAGAGCGAGGAGCGCGCGCTGGAGATCGCCGCGGACATGCCCTGGGCGGAGAACGAGCCGGTCGAGATCTGGCCGGTGCCGCACGACTCGAAACTCGATCTTTGACGCCACCCGACATCGAGGACCTGCTGCGCGAGCTCGCGCCGCGGGTCCTCGGCGCGTTGCTGCGCAGGTACGGATACGGCCAGTTCCACCTGTGCGAGGACGCGACCCAGGAGGCCCTGCTCGCCGCCGCCGTGCAATGGCCGGCCGACGGCAAGCCGGATAACCCGCTCGGCTGGCTGGTCACGGTCGCGACGCGGAAGCTGCTGGACCAGGTGCGCAGCGAGCAGTCCCGTCGCCAGCGCGAAGAGAAGATCGCGGTCGCCACCCCGCAGTCCGAACTGCTCGCCAGGCCCCCGGACGCGGACGAGCACGCTCGCGACGACTCGCTGATCCTGCTGCTCGGCTGCTGCCACCCGGCCATCAGCACGCCGAGCCAGATCGCGCTCACGCTGCGGGCGATCGGCGGACTGTCCACGGCGCAGATCGCCGCTGCCTTCGGCGTGCCGGAGGCGACGATGGCGCAGCGGATCAGCCGGGCCCGCCAGGTGCTCAAGGACGAGGATTTCACCCTCCCCGCGAACGCGAACGACCGGCTCCCGCAGGTACTGCACGTGCTCTACCTGATCTTCAACGAGGGCTACACGGCGAGCGAAGGCGACGCCATCACGGTCCCCGCGCTCTCCGGCGAAGCCATCCGCCTCGCCCGCTGGCTGCACCGGCTGCTCCCGGACGACCCGGAAGTCACGGGCCTGCTGGCACTGATGCTGCTCACCGACGCCCGCCGCGCCGCCCGCACGGCCGCGGACGGAGTCAGCCTGGTACCGCTCGCCGAGCAGGACCGCTCCCGCTGGGACGGAGCCATGATCGATGAGGGCACCGGACTGCTCACCCGAGCGCTCAAAGCACGGCAAACCGGCCCGTACCAGCTCCAAGCCGCCATCGCCGCCGTGCACGACGAGGCGAAGACGATGGACGACACCGACTGGCCGCAGATCCTCGGCCTGTACGACCTGCTCGAGCTCGCGGCGCCGAACCCGTTCACCACCCTCAACCGCGCTGTCGCGGTCGGCATGGTGCACGGCCCGCGCGAAGGCCTGGAACTCCTCGCGACACTGCAGGCCGACAAACGCATGGCCAAGCACCACCGCCTGCTGGCCGCCCGCGCCCATCTGCTCGAGCTCGCCGGCGACCTGAAGGCAGCCGCCGACACCTACGCCCAGGCGGCGCGCCTGTCCACGAACACGCCAGAACGCCGTTACCTCACCACCCAAGCGCAGCGGCTAACCGCACAGATCCGGTTAATATCGGGCACCATGAGCGTCGAGTCCTCGTGGGACGAGGAGTACCGGCGCGGGCGCTACGGCGACGGCGAGCCACCGGTGCTGTTCACCGAAGACATCCTGGCGGCGGCCGGCGCCCGCGACCTGCGTCGCGGGCTGTACGTGGGCTGCGGCAACGGGCGGAACTTCCTGCCGCTGTCCCGGGCCGGCCTGATCCTGACCGGGCTGGACGTCTCCGGTGTTGCGCTGGCCCAGCTCGCGGCGCGGGCGCCGGAGTACGCCGGGCGGCTCGTGCACGGCGACCTGGGCGCGATCGCCGGCCGGTTCGAGCTGGTCATCGGCATTCAGGTGTTCCAGCACGGGGACCGCGCCACCGCGCACGCCGCCATCGAAACGGCGCAGCGACTGCTCGAGCCCGGCGGGCTGTTCTGCATCCGGGTGAACGCGGTCGGCAGCGACCTGTGGCCGGCCCACGAATACATTGAGGAAGCGCCGGACGGCGGCTTCACGATCCGCTACCTCGGCGGCTCCAAACAAGGCCTGCTCGTCCACTACTTCAGCGAGCTGGAGCTGGGCGATCTGTTCCGGGAGTTCGAGACCATCCTGGCTCCCCGCATCCACCGGAACTGGCGCGAGCCGCCGGGTCCCGGACAGTGGTCCCAGTGGGAGGCGATCTGGCGGCTAGGGTGAGCGAATGCGGTTTGAGCAGCGGCTTCGCGACGGCATCCAGGACGGGTCGATAACGCTGGCGTTCCGCCGCTGGAAGACCCACCAGGTGGTGGCCGGCGGACACTACCGGACCGGGACCGGCATGGTGCGGGTGGACGCGGTCGACATCGTCGATCTGGACGCGATCAGCAAGGCAGACCTCCGCAGAGCAGGCTACGCGTCAGCCGACGACCTGCGCAAAGACCTGCGCGGCGACCCGGACGCACGGGTATACCGGATCGCCCTGCACCGCCTGGACGAGCCGGATCCGCGGTCGGTGCTCGCGCACGACGAGAACCTCTCCGCCGAGGACGTCGCCGGGATCAGGCAACGGCTGGCGCGGCTGGACAAGGCGAGCCCGCGCGGTCCGTGGACCGCCGCGACGCTGGCCGCGATCGCGGAACGGCCCGACGTGGTCGCCACCGAACTCGCCGCGTCGGTGGGCCTGCCGCGCGACGTCTTCAAGCGCAACGTGCGCTCGCTGAAGGCGATGGGTCTCACCCTCAGCCAGCGCGTGGGGTACCGGCTGTCGCCCCGCGGACAGGCCTACCTGGCTAGCTCGGCCGACGCTCGGCAAGCTTGTCCATTACCGCGTCCAGCCGCGCGTCGGTGACCTGCCGCGCCGGGTCCGCCAGGTACCACTCGGCGATCTCCCGCGCCCCGCGCTCGAACGGGATCACCGCGCGCCAGCCGGGCACGACGCTCTTCACCTTGGCGTTGTCGAAGATCATCGAGTGCGCCTTGTCGCCGATCAGGCCCGCGCCCCACTCCGGATCCGCGGCAGCGATCTCGTCCGACGGCACGTGCACGATGCGCGGCTCTACGCCGAGGCCCGCGGCCAGCGCCTCGGCGATCTGATTCCAGGTGAGCAGTTCGTCGGAGGTGATGTGGAACGCCTCGCCGAGCGTGCGCGGATGCCCGAGCAACGGCACGAACGCGCGGGCGAAGTCCACGTGGTGGGTCAGCGTCCACAGCGAGGTGCCGTCGCCGTGCACGATCACCGGCTGGCCGGCCAGCATCCGCCCCAGCACGGTCCAGCCGCCGTCGAACGGCACAGACGTGCGGTCGTAGGTGTGCGACGGCCGGACGATCGTGGCCGGGAACCCGTCCTCGCGGTAGGCGGCGGTGAGCAGGTCCTCGCACGCGATCTTGTCCCGCGAGTACTGCCAGTACGGGTTGCGCAGCGGGGTTGACTCGGTCACCGGCACCCGCGACGGCGGCGTCTGGTACGCCGACGCGGAGCTGATGAACACGTACTGGCCGGTGCGCCCGGCGAACATCTCGATGTCCGCGCGCACGTGCTCCGTGGTGAACGCCACCCAGTTCACCACGGCGTCAAAATCAAGACCTTCCAAAGCCTTCAGAACGGCCTTCGGTTCCCGGATATCGGCCCTGACTTCGCGCACTTCGGGAGGCAGCGGGCGAGTGGCGCTCCGTCCCCGGTTCAGCACGAACAGCTCGATGCCGCGGTCGACCGCTTCCCGGCAGCACGCCGAGCTGATGATCCCCGTACCGCCGATGAACAGAACCCTCATGGTGCTTACGTTAGGGGAAGTTGCCGATGCTGCGGGACGGCGGCCCGGTCAGATCCGCGAACAGGTTCTTGTTCCAGACCATGATCGTGTAAGCGCCGAAATGATAGGTGCTGGCCGGCGGCCCGAACGTGTTCACGATGTCCGAGTACGGGATCACCGAGGGCGGGCCGTCGACGGTCGTGTTCACGACGAAGTTCGCGTAGTTCCGCGCGGGGTCGTACCAGGATGCCGCCGACTGGTAGGCGCGCGGCACCGCGGTGTGGCCCTGCCAGCTCACGACCCGCAGGCGCACCTTCCCGCCGCTGGCCAGCGTCGTGATGTTGCCGTCGTCGTATTCGGCGATGCCGGTGGTGAGGTGGTGCGCGTACAGCCAGTCCGCGAGTGCCTGGTCGTGCGCCGGGGTGGCCGGCTGGGCGACGTCGTAGCCGAGCAGCCCGAGATACAGGGCGAACAGCCCGGCCATGGCCGGGAGCAGCCGCCGGCTGATCATGTCGGCGGCGAGCAGCCGGCCCGCCAGCACGGCGCCGAACGGCAGCACCGCGGAGACCTGCCGCGCATCCCAGGTGGTGTACGGCAGCGTGCTGAACATGAACGCCGCCAGTTCGACGACGATGGCCAGGGTCAGCATCTGGACGACCCGGTCCTGGCGGGTGAAGAACCCTCGCGTCGCCCGGTACAGCCCCCAGACCGCCAGCGCGAGGCCCGCCAGGTGGACCAGCGCGATGATCGCCTGCGTGCCGAGCGGCAGGCCGAAGAAATCCGCCCCGTACAGGCCGAGCACGCCCTCCACGGTCAGCCAGAAGTTGCCGGTCATCGCGCCGGTGCCGGCGAACTGCATCTGCAGCGGGGTGAGCACGAAGCCGCCGTGGTGCTCGATGGCGGAGATCACGGTCTGGGCGATGCCCAGCGCGACGAGGCTGGCCGCCGCGAGCGACAGCTCGAACCACGCGACCCTGCGGTCCTGGTACGCGCGGATGGCGCAGACCGCGACCAGCGGGATGACGCCCAGCGTGATCGCGATCCGGTCCCCGATCAGCACCCAGGTGAACAGCACGCCGACCAGCGGCGGCACCCACCAGCGACGCGGTGCTCGGTCCAGCACCAGGAAGATGATCAGCAGCGGCACGCCGGTCCCGACGTGATCCGGCGGGAGCAGCAGCACGTTCACGTAGGCGAGCTGCGGGGCGATCATGATGCCGGAGGCCACCAGGATCCGGACGATGGCTTCCTGGCCGGTGGCCCGGCCCTTGGCGAGCAGGCCCGCGAGCAGCACCAGCAGCGTGTAGGTGAACGCGGCGGCGACGTGGATCACGTCCGCGTTGAGCCCGCGGATCAGCTCGATGAGCATGTATTCGGGCAGCTCGGTCGTGTAGAACGACACGTCGGTGAGCGTCCAGCCGCGCAGCAGCGGGTTGCCGTGCAGGATGTCCCATGCCTCGAGCGCGTTCGACGCGCCGTCGGACGGCGCCTGGTAGGTGCGGGACACCGCGAGGAAGCAGAAGAACAGCGCGACCCCGGCCACCAGGTACCCGCCGATCCACGCCGCCCGGGTCCTGGTCAGCCACCGAGGCCGCCACCCCGGCCGCCACCGCCCCCCGCCGACCTCAGGCGGACGCTCGGTTTCGGCCGCGGCCTCGGGCGCGTCGTTCATGACGGCCGGCGCCCCCAGCGCCGCCGGCTCGCCCGGCGGCTCCTGTTCAAACGGCACCCGGTAAGGCTATGCGCTAACGCCGATACGGGGGGCTAGCACTCCAGGCACAGGCATCCATCGGGGCGCTACCGCGCGAGGGCGTCGATCGCCCGCTGCGCGGCGTGGCGCACGTCGGGGGCTCCGTGGCCCGGTGCCCGGTAGAGCGGGCCAGTGCCGTCGCACAGCAGCTCGCACACCATGGCAACGCCGCGAGCGGGCAGCGGGTCCGGCGCGAGCAGACGCTCCCGCAGCGCACGCAGCTCGGCACCGGCCCCGGTGACCCGCGCCCGCTCGACCGGCGCCATCGGCCGGTGGTCGGTACCGGCAAGCAGCCGGTCAAGCCCGTCCGCCAGGCCGCGGCGGGACCGCTCGGAAGTGAGCTGGAGCGCTCGCGCCGCGAGGTAGGCGCACTCCTCCGGACTGCACCCATCGATCAGCTCCCGGTCCAGGCTGCCTGCCCGGCAACGGGCCACCAGCTTGTGCCAGTGCCGTACCTTGCGGATCGTCAGCCGATCCATATCGTCAGCGACCAGCATCATTGCCATCGGATGCCTCCTTGTCGTGACCCATAACATGAGTATACTAGTCATGCATGACCAGTCAATAGGCTTTATCGGTCATGTCGGAGGGGATGATCTACGCTGAGCACCGTGACGCTGCCGACCTGGGTTCCTGATCTCGAGGAGAAGCCCGCGCCGATGCCGCTGTTGCTGCCGCAGTCGTTCGTCAACACGCTGGACCGGGAGACCGGCGGCGACCTGCTGGCCCGCGAAGCCGACGCGCGCGGCTGGCTCATCGAGACCGGCCTGCTCACCGCCACCGCCGCCGCCGAGGTCACCAGCGCGGAGCTACGGCAGGCCCGCGAGGTCCGGGAGGCCATCCGGGCGTTGATCAGCCACGATCCGCTGACCGACGCGGAACTCACGTCGCTCGAGTCCGTGCTGACCCAGGCCGAGACGCCGCTGGACATCACCCGGGACGGCCAAGTGAAGCTCTGCGCCGGGCCCGCGGACAGACTCGTGGACGGGCTGGCCATCCTGCTGGTGATGATCCGCGACGCGCAGGCCGACGGCACGTGGGACCGGCTCAAGCTGTGCGCCAACCCGGACTGCCGCTGGGCGTTCTACGACCGCTCGCACAGCCGGCGCGGCGCCTGGTGCAACATGACCACCTGCGGCAACAAGATCAAGAACCGCAACCTCCGCGCCCGCCAGCGCGAGTCCCAGCGCGGCTAGCCCGGTACGTCTATCGCGCCGCCCACCCCACCCCCCGCCAAGAACCGGACACAAGCCACATTTCTGGCGCGCCGACAAGCCCGCCAGATTACTGCGGACACTTACCCCCCCGATATGGGGGGGTAAGCCGTCTTCAACCGGAGGTTGGTCGCATTCGCGAGAAAATGGCGGTGGCTGGGGTCGGTGCGGGATGATGCGTGCGGGCTGCCCGTGACGCCGGCGCACTTTGGGATAAG
>Ga0070741_10017549_pt1 | contig 11738 bp, 12 predicted proteins | sample Coa_R1_4_FD_66440 | JGI IMG/M metagenome (GOLD analysis project Ga0070741, IMG submission 66440) | Surface soil microbial communities from Centralia Pennsylvania, which are recovering from an underground coalmine fire - Coalmine... | ecosystem: Environmental > Terrestrial > Soil > Unclassified ...
CCGCTGCCGGCCGAGACCACCGAGCAGGTGCTCAGGCGGCTGCTCGCGCTCGGCGTGTTGTCGCTGCGCGGCGGCGCGCGCCCGTCGCCGCCGCTCGCCATCGCGCCGGCGTCAGCGCCCGCGCTCGCGCCATCGCCGTCGCCATCGCCGCCTGCGCCGAGCGACTTCAGCGACGACGAGGAGCGCTTCTTCGCCAGCTCGATCGAGCACCTGATCGAAAACGACTGAGACGTCCACGGAGGATCCGAGTGCGCTCCACGATATTCCTGCTCGCGCTGATGGCCGGCCTCCCCGGCTGCGGCCGCAACTCGCTCGACGGCATCGACACCACCGACGACATGAACGCCACCGATGACATGTCGACCTGCGCCACCGGCACCTCGTGCAGCGGCGCCTGCGTCGACACCGCGAGCGATCCGAAGAACTGCGGCTCGTGCGGCCACGACTGCGGCGCGCAGGTGTGCTCGAACGGCCAGTGCGCCGCGACGTGCGCTCGCGGCCTCACCGACTGCGGCGGCGCGTGCATCGACGTCGCGACCGATCCGCAGAACTGCGGCAAGTGCGGCGCCGTCTGCGCCGGCACCTGCGCCGACGGCATGTGCGGCATGGGCGGCTGTCCCAACGGGCTCACCGACTGCAACGGCTCGTGCGTCGACCTGTCGAGCGACCGCCGCAACTGCGGCCAGTGCGGCATGCGCTGCGGCTTCGGCTCGATGTGCGCCTTCGGCATGTGCGGCATGATGGGCTGCCCGCCCGGCCTCACCGACTGCAACGGCGCGTGCGTCGACACCGACAACGATCCGCGCAACTGCGGCCAGTGCCGCAACCGCTGCGGCATGGGCAACACCTGCGCGTTCGGCATGTGCGGCTCGAGCACGTGCCCCGGCTCGCTCTCGAACTGCAACGGCGCGTGCGTCGACGAGACGTCCGATCCGCAGCACTGCGGCGACTGCGCCACGGTGTGCGGGCCGGGCCAGGTGTGCTCGAGCTCGGCGTGCACGTCGCAGTGCGCGAGCAACCAAACGGTGTGCGGCAACTCGTGCGTCGACACCAGCAGCGACGGGCTCAACTGCGGCGGCTGCGGCATCGTGTGCCGCGGCGGAACCTTCTGCGTCGGCGGCACGTGCGGCTGCGCGCCCGGCGAGCAGCGCTGCAACAACGTCTGCACCGACACCACCAGCGATCCCGCCCACTGCGGCAGCTGCACCACCACGTGCGGCGCGATGCAGGTGTGCTCGCTCTCGATGTGCACCGTCTCGTGCGACGCCGGCCTCACCAACTGCTCGAACGCGTGCGTCGATCTGCAGACGAACCCGTTCAACTGCGGCCAGTGCGGCAACCAGTGCGCCATCGGCGCGACCTGCGTCGCCGGCGCGTGCGTGTGCGAGGCGGGCCTGGTGAGCTGCACGCCGGGCGCCTGCAACGATCTGCAGACCGACGCGCGCAACTGCGGCCAGTGCGGCAACGCGTGCCAGCGCGGACACCAGTGCGTCAACGGCGTCTGCGACAACATGTGCCCGACGGGCCAGACCATGTGCTCGTTCGGCGGGCCCGGCGGCGGCGGCTCGGTCTGCGCCGATCTGCAGACCAGCGCGCGCAACTGCGGCATGTGCGGCAACTCGTGCGCGCAGGGCGCCACCTGCACCGCCGGCGTCTGCGCGTGCCCGACGGGACAGACCGAGTGCATGGGCGGCTTCGGCGGCTCGGCCTGCGTCGACTTGCAGACGAGCGCGGGCAACTGCGGCATGTGCGGGCAGCGCTGCACCATGGGCCAGGTCTGCGACAAGGGCTCGTGCGAGCCGGGCTGCGATCCGGGGCTCGCGCTGTGCGGCAACTCGTGCGTCGATCTGTCGAGCGACAAACAGCACTGCGGATTCTGCAGCGGCGTGTGCGGCGGCAACCTGGTGTGCGTGAACAGCTCGTGCGCCTGCCCGTCGGGCACCACCAACTGCGCCGGCGTGTGCGCCGATCTCCAGACGTCGAACGCCAACTGCGGCGGTTGCGGCACCGCGTGCGTCAACGGCCAGGGCTGCGTCGCCGGTCACTGCCAGTAGATGAGACTCCTACTCGTTGTGTCGTTGATGACGCCGGCGCTGGCGCTCGCACAGCCTGCCGACGATCCGGGAATGGGCGAGCCCGCGCCGAGACCGCCCGCGGTTGCGCCGCCTGTCGCCGCGCCTCCGCCTCCGCCACCGCGCGCGCTGCCGCCTCCTCCGCCGCCGCCGCCGATCGTCCCCGAGGTGCAAGAGCACACCGACGAAAAGATCACGTTCGTCGACGAGCCGGCCGCAAGCGGCGCGCCGGCGCAATCGGGTGACCTCTACGATCGCGTCGCCGCGCCGTCGCTGTACGGACCGGTCGGCCTGTTTCGCACGCTCACCGGCGACTCGGGCGCGCAGGGCCATTTCCGCATCGGCCTGCACGTCGGCGGCTTTCAGCAGGACGACTTCCTCGTCGCGTCGAACGGCTCCGCCAAGGGCGACACCAACGGCCACTTCAACGGCGATCTCACCATCGGCTACACGCCGTGGAAATACCTCGAGGCGTACCTCGGCATCTTCAACTCGTCGAACCACAACACGCGCAACGACGCCGGGCGCACCGATCCGGCGGTGATCCTCGCGCTCGGCGACTTCGCGTTCGGCTTGAAGGGCCGCTACCCGGTGACCAGGTTCCTCGACGTCGCGCTGCACCTCGGCGTGCGCTTCACCACCGCGGTCAACGGCCTCAGCCTCGACGGCGACTCCACCAACTTCGCCGCCGACGCGATCGCCAGCCTCGACCTGCGGCATTTTGCCGCAACCAAGAAAGTGCCGCTGCGCTTCCACTTCAACCTCGGCTACTACCTCGACAACTCGATCAAGCTCCTGCCCGCCGGCCAATGCTCCACCTCGACGGGAAACGATCCGTGCATCCGCTCGCGCGTGGTCGAGACGTTCGCCTACGGCATCGGCTCGAGCCGCTTTCGCATCTCGCTCGCGGCCGACGCGCCGGTGGCGTTCACCGCATGGGGCATCCAGCCGTTCGTCGAGTACCACGTCGACGCGTCGCTCGGCGACGGCGACCAGGTGCTGCTCAAGGCGCTCAAAGGCTCGGTCGCCGGCGATCGGCTGACCGGCAACATCCAGCAGTTCGTCACGCTCGGGCTGCGCGCGCGGCCGGTCGCGGGGCTGATCCTCGACGCGGGCATCGACGTCGGCGCCGAGAGCCCCGGCTTTCAATACGGCCCGCCGGTGCCGCAGTGGAACCTGACGTTCGGCGCGGCGTACGCCTACGATCCCGTCGGGCAGGCGAAGCCGAAGACCAAGGTCGTGACCAAGACGATCACGCGCGAGATCAGCCGCGGGCCGGTGACCGGCAAGGTGCGCGGCATCGTGCGCGACGCGGCGACCAAGAAGCCGCTCGGCGGCGCGACGGTGCGTTACCTGAACCGCCGCGAAAATCCGCAGCTCAGCGCCGACGACGGCACGTTCACCTCGTACGGCTTCTCGCCCGGGCTGGTGGTCGTCGAGGTCTCGCGCGACGACTACAATTCGATGCGCGTCGAAACGACCGCGTCGGCCGATCGCGAGACGCCGATCGAGGCGCTGCTCACCGCCAAGCCGCCGCAGAACGGCACGCTGCGCGGCAAGATCACCGACGACGCCGGCCTGCCGGTCGCCGCCGCCGTGCGCCTCACGCCCGCCGCCGGCGGCAACGCCGTCGACGCCGATCTCGAGGCGCCGGGCGTGTTCAGCGCGCGGCTGCCGGGCGGCGACTACTCGATGGAGGTGACCGCGCCCAATCATCTCGCCAAGCAGCGGACGATCACGATCAGCGCGGGGCAGCTCCAGACCGTCGAGATCGTGCTGCACAAGAAGCCGGCGACCTCGCACGTGGCGCTCACCAAGAACGAGATCGCCATCAAGGGGACGATCCACTTCGGCACCAACAACGCCGAGATCAAACCCGACGGCGAGCAGCTCCTCGACGAGGTGGTGGACGTGATGGTGAAGAACCCGCAGCTTCGCAAGATCCGCGTCGAGGGCCACACCGACAATCGCGGCGACGCGGAGCTGAACCTGGCGCTGTCGAAGGCGCGCGCGGCGGCGGTGGTGCAGTACCTGGTGAAGCAGGGCGTCGATCCGGCGCGGCTGCAGTCGGAGGGCTACGGCGCGACGCAGCCGCTGGTGCCGAATTTGACGCCGGCCAACCGCGCCAAGAATCGGCGCGTGACGTTCCGGATCCTCGACGGGGGCGCGCCGTGAGCGCGACGCTGCCGCCGCTCGAGAGCGTGCTCGAGGTCGACTACGGGCGGCCGTTCGCGGCGATTCCCGACGAGGTGGGCGCGATCCTGCCGCTGTTCGATGGGCAGCGCACGCTGCGCGACGTGATCGACGACTGCCGGTTTCCCGAGCCGGAGGCGCGCGCCATCGTCGCGCGGCTGTACGCCGACGGAGTGCTGCACGCGCCCGACGGCGAGGAAGACGACGCGGCGGCGCCCGAGCTCGGCGCATGGCTGGCCGATGCGGCGGGCGAGCGTCCGCATGCGCGCGCGCGGCAATTCGCGATCGGCGCGATCGGCGTGACGCTCGCCGTCGCCGCGATCGCGATGGTTCGCGGCGCGCACAAAGACGCGTGGCGCCCGCTCGCGCCCGCCGCCGTCATCGCGCCCCCAACCGACAAACTCCCGCCGGCCGAAAAAACCGCCGCGCCCGTCGACAAAACCGCCGCCGTCGAGAAAACCGCCGCCGTCGAGAAAACCGCCGCCGTCGAGAAAACCGCCGCGCCCGTCGAGAAAGTTGCAGCCGTCGAGAAAGTTGCAGCCGTCGAGAAAGCCGCCGTGCCTGCCGAGAAAGTTGGGGCGGCGATTGAAATGGATGCGCACGAGAACGTCGCGGCCGTGGACAAGTCGGCGCCGGCGATCGCGCCGCCGGCGCAGGACGATCGCGCGCTGGTCGCGCTGGCGCAGCGTCAGCTCGACCGCGGCGCCGCGCAAAAAGCGCTGGCCCTCGCCCGCCAGGCCGCCGACGCCAATCCGAAGAACGCCGACGCATGGCTGATCACCGGCGCCGCGCAGCAGCAGCTCGGCCGCGAGCACGACGCCAAGACGGCCTACGCCCGCTACCTCGAGCTCGCGCCCAACGGATCGTTCGCGCGCGAGATCCGCTCGATCGTGCGCACGCTCCAGTAGACCGCTTCACGTAGCCACGAGCGTCTAGCGGCGGGGCCGGCGGCGGCGCATTCGTGCGAAGGGGGGATGACGCACGAATGCGCGCGCCGGCCGCGCCTGATCAATCACAGAGCCCGAGCGTGCGCGCGTGGCTCTCGACCGCCGCCTGCGCGTCGGCGAGCGCCACGAAAAATCCCATCGAGCGATCACGCACCACCGCCTCCAGCAGCCCGCGCGGTCCCTGCCGCACCATGCCGATCGCGAACAGGATGGTGGTGCCGTCGCCGAGCGAGATCCACCTCGGCGCGCGCCGCGGCCGCGTTTGCAAGAGTGCCATGTCCGTGTTGTGCCGCGAGCCGCGTTTCTGTTGAACGATCGCACGAAAATTGCGCAGCGCCGCCGGCCGGCGGTCGAGCCGGCTGGTCCGCGCCGCGCCGATTGCGGCAAATTGCCGCAGCCGTGCTACTTCGGGGTGGGGGTGCTGCCGCTGCCGCCCTTCTTGGACTTCCTGGCCTCGGGCGATTTCTTGTCCGGCTTCTCGGCCGGCGCCGCTTCGTTCTTCTTGTCGTCGCCGGCATACGCGGGAACGCCGAGCGCGGTGAGCGCGAACGCCGCCAGCACGCCGAGCAAAACCTTCTTCATGTCGGGCCTCCTCGACCGCCGATGATACTCCACGCCGGCCGCGAGCGTCAGTCGCCGCCGCCGCCGCCGTCCTCGATCGTCGACGAGAGATCGAGGTTGGCGTCGAAGCAGTGCCACGTCGGCCCGTCGCACACGCACAGCGTGTTGGGATCGTAGAGGCAGCGCAGCGTCATGTCCGAGCACGTGCCGCTCGGCTGATCGGGCGGGCAGCAGCCGGCGAGCGTGCCGCTGCACGACACCTGCCCCCCGGTGCACTCGTACGCCGCCCAGACGTCGAACGATCGATACAGGCACAGCTGCTGCCCGTCGGTGCACGCCGAGCCGCGCTTGGGCGTCGGCTTGCACACCGGGTCGCAGCAGTCGTCTTCGAAGCACTGCAGCGGGCACAGGTTCATGCCGTCGTAGGTGCAGGTGCCGAGGGCGACGGCGAGCGCCGCCAGGAGGAGCGCGCGCGGGACGGCTGCGGTCGGGCGTTGCATGGAGCGCCATGATACCGGAGACTGGGGCGATGGCTATGCGAGCGTTCGTCCTCTTCGCCGGGCTGCTGGCCGCCGCCGCGCTCGGCGCCTGCAATCCCAACTCGACCAACTGCCTGCCCGCGCTGCCCGCCCCGGCGCGCTGCCCGCCGGGCGTGTTCATCGATCCGTCGCGCGGCGATCCGACGTGCACCGACAGCACGACCGGCGAGCCGATCTGCCGCGGCGCCGCCAGCACCTGCTACATCTGCGACGGCCCGCGCTTCACCGACGGCTGCTACGCCTCGAGCGTCGGCACGTACGAGTGCGTGCACCACTGCTCCAAATGCTAGCTGCGGCAAAATGCCGCATGGCGAGGATCGCGCGGCCGGCGCTGCGGCTGGCGGCTGCCGCGGACCGGGCGGCGCGGTCGAGCCGAAGGACGCGCGCCGGCGACGGCTCGCAGTGCGGCTTCGCGCCGAACGGCGGCTGCCAGTGCCCCTCGCCGCCGGTGCCGCGATGAGCGGCGAGGCCGGCTGGCGCGTCACCTCGCCGCGCTTCTCGCTGGTGATCCTGAGCGGCCAGCCGGTGTGGGACGCGCGCGCGGCGTCCTCCGTCGAGCAGCGGCTCGAGCAGACCTACCGCGCGCGCATCGCCGCCGTCGAGGAGCTGGTCGAAGCGGCGCGCGCCGAGCTGGCGATCGCCGACTTCGATCCGAACGCGGCTGCGCAGCCGCCGCGCGAGCGCGTGGTGGTGCACGCGCGCGCCGTCGAGACGGGCGAGGGATTCAACCTGCTCATGCACGTCACCGCGCCGCCGCGCCGCGAACGGCTCGACGAGCTGGCGCGCGCGATCGGCGAGCTGCTGTTTCCCGGCGCGCGGCTCACCGTCCGCTGAGCGGCGTCAGGCGGCGGTGCGCAGCGGCGGAGCGAGCGGCGACGGCGTCATGTAGATGCCGTGCTTGGGGCGCAGCGTCAGCAGCGGCAACAGCTCGATGCTCTGCCCGGGCACGAGCGCCAGGCGAAAGCGCTGCGCCAGCGTCGCCAGCATGAGCTGCGCCTCCAGGAGCGCGAAGGTGTTGCCGATGCACTGGCGCGGCCCGCCGATGAACGGAAAGTACGCGTAGCGCGGCAGCTCCGCGGCGCCGCGCGCGAACCGCTCGGGGCGAAACGCCTCGGGCTCGCTCCACAGCGACGGCGCGCGCTGCACCACCCACGGGCTCACGAGAACGTACGTGCCCTTCGGCATGCGGTAGCCGTCGATCACGTCGTCGGCGGCGACGCTGCGATCCATCGCCCACACCGGCGGGTACAGGCGCAGCGTCTCGTCGATCACCTGGCGCGTGTACGCCAGCTTCTCGACGTCGGCGAGCCCGGGCGCGCGGCCGCCGAGCACGCGCTCCAGCTCCTCGTGCAGCCGGCGCTCGGCCTCCGGATGCTGCGACAACAAATAGAACGCCCACGTGAGCGCCACCGCGGTGGTCTCGTGGCCGGCGAGCAGGATCGTCGTCACCTCGTCGCGCAGCTGGCGGTCGGTCATCCCAGCGCCGCTCTCCTCGTCGCGCGCGTGCATCAGCATCGACAGCAGATCGCCGCCGTCGTCGCCGCTGGCGCGCCGTCGCGCGATGATGCGAAAGACCGTCTCGTCGAGCTCGGCCAGCGCGGCGCGGTAGCGGCGGTTGGCGCGCGTCGGCACCCACGACGGCATCGGCATGAGCTTGTTCAGGCGATCGGAGATGATCTCGTTGAGCACCGGAAACGCGCGCGCCACCCGCTCGCCGTCTTCGCCCACGTCGCCGCCGAGCAGCGTCTCGCACACGACGGTGAGCGTGGCGCGCGTCAGGTCGGCGGAGATCTCGACGTGCTCGCCGCGCTCGGCCGGCGCCTGCCAGCGATCGCCGAGCGCCGTGGCCGCGCGCACCATCGCGTCGGCGAACCCGACGATGCGCTCGCGGTGAAACGCCGGCTGCGCGATGCGCCGCTGCCGCAGCCAGAAGTCGCCGTCGCTCACCACCAGCCCGAGGCCGAGCAGCCCGCGCAGCCGCGAGTACGACATCGTCTGCTTGCCGTAGACGCGCGGGTTCTGGAACACGTGCTTGATGTGCTCCGGATTATTGAGCTGCTGAATGCGGTACGGACCGAAGCGCATGCGCACCACGTCGCCGAGGCGGCCGCACGCGGTGAGCGCCTCGAGCGGGCGCTCGGCGAACTCGTGCCCCATGCCCCACAGCCAGTGGCCTTTGAGCTCGACGGGAAGGCGCGTGGCGTCGCTCATGGCTCCTGATATCCGGTAGTCGCGGCCCGCGCGCAAGGGGCGCGCTCGCCGTGATACGCTGGAGCCGAGGGGAATGTCGTGCTGACTTCACTGCGCGCGCTGCTGGTGCTCTACGTCGTGGTGCTGGCGCACGTCGTCATCGGCAAGCTGGTGATGACGGCCGGCCCGTCGTCGATGGCGTGGATCAATTTGAGCGAGGGCATCGGCGTCGCCGAGTCGATAGCGGCGGTGGTGGCGCTCGGGTGGCTGTTCCGCGCGCGCCGCGGCGCCGCGGGCGCGGAGATGCTGCAAGCGGCGCTGGTGTTGGCGGTGCTGCAGCTCGTGCTCGACCTCGTGCTCGCGTGGCGCCTGCACGTGGCGCAGGCCTCGGACTCGTCGCTGTGGCTGGAGGCGGTGCTGCCGACCTGCGTGGCGCACGCGGCCGATCTGTTCCTGTGGCTCGCGCTCTTGCCGATCGCCGACGAGGTGCGCGCGCCGCGCGGCGGGTTGAGCGGGCCGTTCTTCGCGCTGCTCGGGATCCGCTTCGCGCTGTGGATGACGCGCTCGCTGTTCTCGCTGCAGCTGTTCGTGGCGCTCGGCGACGCGCAGGCGCGCACGTACCTGCAGGCGATGTCGTACCTGTCGCTGGCGCTCAGCGTCGCGCTCAACGGGTTGATGGTGCTGCTGCTCGCGCGCATCGTGGCGCGCGCGTCGACGGGCGATTGGGTGGCGGCGGGCGCGCCGGCGGAGGCGCAGGCGCTCGACGGCGGCGGGCGCGGCATGGGGCGCGATCTCACGGTCGGCGCGATCTGGCTCGGCGTCGGCGTGGCGGTCACCGCGGCGTCGTTCGCCGCCAGCGCGGGCGGCGGCGGGCGCTTCATCGTCGCCTACGGCGCGATCATCGTCGGCCTCGCGCGCATCGTGCGCGGGCTGACGCGCCGCTCGTAGATCACCGCGGCGGCTTGACGGCGCAGCGGTGGCGCACGCACGCCGGCGCGACGGAGGCGGCGTGGCAATCGCCCTCGAAGCAGGCCGGCCGCGTGCGCGCCGCCGCGCAGCGCTTCTCCTCGTCGAGGAGCTGCAAGCGCGTCACCACGCGCGCGCCGCACAGGTGGCAGCACGCGGCGTCGTTCATCGTCTGCACGCACTCGTCGTCGCGGTCGCAGCGATCGCGTCGGCGCGACGCCCGGTCGACGCAGCCGCCGCCGACGCACGCGGGCACCACGCGGCGCGGCGGCTCGCGGCACACCAGGTTGCGCGGGCAGGAGGTATCGCGGCACGCGCGCCGGTATTCGGCGGCGCGCGCGCGCGTGTCGACGTAGAGCACGCACTCCGTCGGGCAGCACGCGCGCGTGGTGGCGACGCAGTCTGCGTCGACGCGGCACTGATCGATCGAGGTCGCCGCCGTCGCCGCCGCCGTCGTCGTTGTTGTCGCCGTCGCCGGCTCGATCGCGCGCGCGCCGCCGTCCGATCCGCGCGCGCTCCCGCCGTCGAGGCCGCCGCGCGCGCTCACGTCCCCGCGCGCGCTCCCGCACCCCGCGAGCGCCGCGATCACCGCCCCCAACGCGAACGCACGTCCCATCGCCGCGGCCCCTCTATTAATGATAGCCGGGCGAGCCGCGCGCGTCAGGCGTCTAGATCGTGGCGCGTGGCGAACAGCACCAGGTCGACGATCGAGTGGCAGTCGAGCTTCTTCAGGATCCGCTGGCGGTGGGTCTCGACGGTCTTGACGGCGATGCTCAGCCGATCGGCGATCCCCTGGTTGTGCTGCCCGCGCACGAGCAACTGGAACACCTCGCGCTCGCGCCGCGTGAGCCGATCGACCAGGCCCGCGCGCGCCGACGCCGCGTTCAGCTCCGCCGGCGAGATCGACGCCGGGACCACGCGCTCGCCGCGCGCCACCGCGCGCAAGCCGGCGATGCACTCGTCGGGCGAGCCGTCCTTGACGAGATAGCCGAGCGCGCCGGCGGCCAGCGCCTCGGCGACGTAGTCGGGATCGGTGCGCGCCGAGAGGATCGCCACGCGCACGTCGCCGCGCCGCACCAGCTCGCGCGTCGCCGTGATCCCGTCGACGCCGCTCAGCCGCACGTCGACCACCGCCACGTCCGGCCGCGTGCGCTCGACCGTCGCGTAGGCGCTGGCCGCGTCGGCCGCTTCGCCGACGACCGAGAACTCGGGGTAGTGCTCGAACATCGCGCGCATCCCGGCGCGAAACAGCTCGTGGTCGTCGACCAGCACCAAGGTGATCGGCCGCTCGCTCATCGCCGTGCGTCCTTGGGTTTGGCGGCGGGCGCGAGCGGCAGCGTGAACCAGAACGTCGAGCCGCGGCCCGGCGCGCTGTCGAGCCGAAGCGCGCCACCGTGCGCCTCGACGATGTGGCGCGCGATGTACAGCCCGAGCCCGGTGCCCTGTTGCCCGTCGATGGTCCAGTAACGCTCGAAGACGCGCGCCGCCTGCTCGGGCGGAACGCCGACGCCTTGATCGACGACCTCGAAGCGCGCCTCGCCGCCGTGACGGCGCGCGCGCAGCGTGACCGTGCCGCGCGGCGTGAACTTGATCGCGTTGCGCAGGAGGTTGGTCAGCACCTGCAAGACGCGCGGCTCGTCGCAGCGCAGCTCCACCTCTTCGTCCGCCGGATCGCAGACGAGGCGCAGCCCGCGCTCGTCGGCGAGCGGCTGCGCGATCTCCGCCGCCGCGCGCAACAGGCTGCCCATCGTCGAGCGCGTCGGCCGGAGCGTGAAGCGTCCCGACTCCATGCGCGCGCCGTCGAGCAGATCGCCGACGAGGTGCCGCATGCGCTCGTTGGTGCTGCGGATGAGCTCGATCTGTTTGCCTCCGCGGCGGCGATCGCCGTCGCGCTCGACGCGCGCCAGCAGCGTGGCGCTCAAGCCGATGGTGGCGATCAGGTTTTGCAGATCGTGCGCGACGATCGCCAGCAGCTCGTCGCGCGCGGCCAGGGCGCGCCTGGCCTCCTCGTGGCTGCGCGCGTGCGCGATCGCCAGCGCCGCGCGGCGCGCGTAGGCCTCGGCGGTGCGCAGATCGGCGTCGCTGAAGTCTCGCCGCGCGGCCAAGGTGAGCACGCCGATCGGCCGCGAGCCGGCGGCGAGCGGCACCACCACGAGCGAGCGCAGGCCGAGCTTGCGGCGCGCGCCGGGCGCGAGGATGCGATCGGCGTCGGCGCCGGTCACCCGCTCGGCGCGGCGCTCGAGCGCGCACGCGGCTTCGGGCGCCGAGGC
>Ga0070741_10017550_pt1 | contig 11738 bp, 9 predicted proteins | sample Coa_R1_4_FD_66440 | JGI IMG/M metagenome (GOLD analysis project Ga0070741, IMG submission 66440) | Surface soil microbial communities from Centralia Pennsylvania, which are recovering from an underground coalmine fire - Coalmine... | ecosystem: Environmental > Terrestrial > Soil > Unclassified ...
CCCGACGAGCGGTAGACGTCGATGCGCAGGTCCTTCTCGTCGACGTCGACCTCGACCTCCTCGGGTTCGGGGTAGACGAGCACGCCCGCCGCGGAGGTGTGCACCCGGCCCTGCGACTCGGTCACCGGCACCCGCTGCACCCGGTGGACCCCGCCCTCGTACTTCAGCCGCGACCATGCGCCGTCGGCGCCGTCGCTGGGGCGGCCCTTGACCGAGAGGGTGGCGTCCTTGAACCCGCCCAGGTCGGAGTCCGTGCCGTCGAGCAGCTCGGTCTTCCAGCCACGCCGCTCGGCGTAGCGCTGGTACATCCGCAGCAGGTCACCGGCGAACAGCGCCGACTCCTCGCCCCCGGCGCCGGCCTTGACCTCGAGCACGACGTCGTCGCCGTCGCGCGGGTCACGCGGGACGAGCAGCTCGGAGAGCCGCTGCTCGAGCTCGGCCACCTTGCCCGCCAGCTGCTCGGCCTCCTCGGCGAACCCGGGATCCTCGCCGGCCAGCTCACGGGCGGTCTCGAGGTCGCCGCGGGTGGCCTCCAGCTCCTGGGCGGTGCGCACGATCGGTCCGATCTCGGCGTAGCGGCGCCCGAGCGATCGGGCCACGCCGGCGTCGGCGTGCACCGCCGGGTCGGCCAGCCGCAGTTCGAGGTCGGCGAACTCGGCCTGCAGCGCAGACAGGCTGACCCCGCCGGAGGCGGTCGAGGTACTCATCGTCGAACTCCCTCGCTGTGCCGGCCGACCACCGGCCATCGACCGATCATCGACAGCTCACACACGAACGCCCGTCCGGCTCCCAGGGCGGGAGCGCAGACGGGCGTCGTGAGAGTCGCTACTTGGCGCGCTTGCCGTACCGCTTCTCGAAGCGCGCGACGCGGCCACCGGCGTCCATGATCTTCTGCTTGCCCGTGTAGAACGGGTGGCAGTTGGAGCAGACCTCGACGTGGATCGAGCCGCTCTTCTTGGTGCTGTGGGTCGTGAACGAGTACCCGCAACCGCAGGTCACTTCGGTCTCGACGTAGTCGGGGTGGATTCCAGTCTTCACGCGCAGTCCTCTCTCAGTGGCCGCCGGGTCCCACGAACCCCGAGGTTCGGGGGGTTGCTGGGGGCGGAGCCCCCCGGCTGTGGGTGAACCGGAGCCGAAATGTCGCCCACCAGTGTGCCAGCGTGCCTACGGCACAAGGTGGGCAACCCCATCAACACCGGACGGGGCACCGGTGTTCCCGGTGCCGCCGGCCGGCCTAGTCGTCGGTGTTCGGGGTGTTCTTGGCCACCTGCATCAGGAACTCGATGTTGGTGCGGGTCTTGCGCAGCTGGGTGAGCACCAGGTCCAGGGCCTGCTGGTCGTCCAGCGCCGAGAGCACCCTGCGCAGCTTGACCATGACGGCCATCTCGTCCGGCGCCAGCAGCAGCTCTTCCTTGCGGGTACCGGAGTCGGCCACGTCGACCGCCGGGAACACGCGCTTGTCGGCGAGCTTGCGGTCGAGCTTGAGCTCGGCGTTACCGGTGCCCTTGAACTCCTCGAAGATGACCGTGTCCATCGTGGATCCGGTCTCGACCAGCGCGGTCGCCAGGATCGTCAGCGATCCGCCGTCCTCGATGTTGCGGGCCGCGCCGAGGAACCGCTTCGGCGGGTAGAGGGCGGTGGAGTCGACACCACCGGACAAGATCCGGCCCGACGCGGGTGCGGCGAGGTTGTAGGCCCGGCCCAGGCGGGTGATGGAGTCGAGGAGCACGACCACGTCGTGGCCCATCTCGACCAGCCGCTTGGCCCGCTCGATGGCGAGTTCGGAAACCGAGGTGTGATCCGAGGGCGGCCGGTCGAAGGTCGAGGCGATGACCTCGCCCTTCACCGATCGCTGCATGTCGGTGACCTCTTCTGGCCGCTCGTCGACGAGCACGACCATCAGGTGGCATTCGGGGTTGTTCGTGGTGATCGCGTTGGCGATGGCCTGCAGCACCATCGTCTTACCGGCCTTCGGCGGGCTGACGATCAGCGCTCGTTGGCCCTTGCCGATCGGCATGACCAGGTCGATGACCCGGGTGGTCAGCTTGTGCGGCTCGGTCTCCAGGCGCATCCGCTCGTTCGGGTAGAGCGGCGTCAGCTTGGTGAACTCGGGGCGGTCCTTCGACTGCTCGGGGTCCAGGCCGTTGATCGAGTCGACGCGGACCAGGGGGTTGAACTTCTGGCGGGCCTGCTCGCCCTCGCGGGGCTGGCGCACGACACCGGTGACGTTGTCACCCCGGCGCAGTCCGTGCCGGCGCACCATCGACAGCGAGACGTAGACGTCGTTCGGCCCGGACAGGTAACCGGAGGTGCGGACGAAGGCGTAGTTGTCGAGCACGTCGAGGATGCCCGCCACCGGCAGCAGCACGTCGTCGTCGCGGACCTGCTCGTCGGCGTTGCCCGGGCCACCCTCGCGCGGGCCGCGGTCGTTGCGGTCGCGGCCTCGGCGGTTGCGGTCCCGGAACCGGCGTCCCCGCCGACCGCGACCGGTGCCGTCGTCGTCCTCGTCCTCGTCGTCGCGCACGTTGTTGCGCTCGTTGTTGCGGGCGTTGCGGTTGTCGCCGGCGTCGCGGTTGTCCCCGCCGCCGCGGTTGTCCCCGCCCCCGCTCCGGTTGTCACCGCCCCGGTTGTCGCCGCCCCCGCTCCGGTTGTCACCGCCCCGGTTGTCGCCTCCCCGGTTGTTGCCGGCTCCGCGGTTGTTCCCACCCTCACGATTCCCCCCGGCCTCGCCGCCGCGGTTCCCACCGGCCTCACGGTCACGGTTCCCGCCGGCCTCGCCGCGGTTCTGCTGGCGGTCGCGGTTGCCCGCGTCCCGGTCACGGCCGCCGCGGCCGCCGCGGGCCTCGCCCTGATCAGCGGACTCCTGGGCCGACTCGTCGGTGCGCTGGTCACCGGCATCGGCGGCGACCGGCGCGGCGTCGGCCCCGCCGGCGGTGGAGCCCGCGTCAGCGGGCTGGCCCGCGTCGTCGCCCTGCTCCGGCGCACCGGCGGGACGCGACGCCGACCTGCGGCGACGCCGCACGACCGGTGCGTCACCGCTTTCAGCCGGGCTGCTCGCGGGTGAATCGGCGCTCGCGCCGGACGGGGCCCCGGCGCCCGAAGCGCCGGTGGACGCGGGAGCGGCGGGCGCGGAGGCGGTGGCGCTCGGCGCCGCATCGACGGCCGAGGGTGCGGACGACGACCTGGCGGCGGACGACCTGGCGGCGGGCGCGGCGGAGCCCTGGCGCTCCTTGATCGCGTTGATCAGCTCGCCCTTGCGCATGCCGGCGGTGTCGGAGATGTTCAGTTCGGCGGCGAGCTGGCGCAGCTCAGCCAGCACCATGCCGGTCAGACCGCGGCGGCGGGCGGGGGCACCATTCGGGGCTTCAGCGCCGGTCTCAGCTGCGGGCACGTCGGCGTCGCGCGGCTGCTGTTCGGTGCCGAGGGTTTCGGTGTCGCTCACAAAGATCCTTCCTGACCAACCAGAGCACTTGCTCCGATCAGCGGGATGTGTCGTCCAGCCCGGACGGGAGGACAACAGGTGATTCAGGCACGGGGGCGGCGGGCAAGCACCGCTCGCGCCGAACACACAACTGAACAACGACCAGATCGATGATCGGGTGTCGGAGCATTCCGCGCCGGGACGCGGACTGGTCACGGGAGGGGATCACGCCCTGTTCGAGTCGGGAGGGTACCGACGCGGATCAGCGCGGGTCGTTGTACGTCGCTGAGAGTAGATAATACCCCGCTTGTCGGCAACAAGACACACGTGGTCCACCGGATACGTCCCAGGTTGGTCCGGATGCGCCGTCTCCGGCGGCTGTCCGGGGGCGTTCAGGAGCCCTCGACGACGGCGCCGGACCGGTCCACCTCGAGCGGGAGCCGGGTGAAGCCGTCGCTGAGCAGGTCGGACGGCAGCTCCCCGTCGGCGGGCAGTGCCAGCACCGTCGGGCCCGCGCCGGAGACGACCGCCGGAATGCCGCGTGCGCGCAGCCGGTCCATGAGGTCGGCCGAGGCGGGATAGGCCTCGCGGCGGTAGGGCTGGTGCAGGCGGTCCTCGGTGGCGGTGAACAGCAGGTCGGGCTGGGCGGTGAACGCGCACACCGCCAGCGCGGTGCGGCTCGCGGTGAACGCCGCGTCGGCCAGCGGGACCTGCCCGGGCAGCAGCCGCCGGGTGACCGCGGTCGCGGAGTGCTCCGCCGGCACCAGTGCCACCGGTCGCAACCCGGCCCCGGGCTCGAGCCGGGCCACCCCGAAGCGGTCGGCACCGCCCTCGCTGTACTTCCACGCCACGACGAACCCGCCGAGCAGGCTGGCCGCCGCGTTGTCGGCGTGGCCGTCCATCCCGGCCGCCACCTGCAGCAACGTCTCGCGTTCAGCGTGGATGTCGCGTCCGAGCAGCGCGGCCGCCAGCACCGCTCCACCCACGGCGGCGGCCGCGGACGAGCCCAGGCCCCGGCCGTGGGGTATCGCGTTGCGGCAGCGCACCCGGAGCCCGGGCAGCGTCGTCCCGAACGCCTCGCAGGTCGCGTGCAGGGACCGGATGACCAGGTGGTCGGCGGTCAGCGGGACGGTGCCCTCACCCTCGCCACTGACTTCCACGACCAGGCCCTCATCGGCCGTGGACGCCTCGATCTCGTCGTAGAGCCCGAGCGCCAGGCCGAGCGTGTCGAAGCCCGGTCCGAGGTTCGCCGCCGACGCCGGTACCCGGACGAGCACCTCCCTGCTCACTCGCCGCTTCCCGGGCTCATGCCAGGCCGAGGGAGCTCGCGACCGCGTCGGAGTCGGCCGGGATCACCGTGGGGGTGGGCGCCTCGAGCAACGCGGTGTCGGGGTCCTTCAACCCGTGGCCGGTCACCGTGCAGACCACCCGGCTACCCTGCGGCAGCACTCCCGACCCGCTGACCTGCAGCAAGCCTGCCACACTGGCGGCAGACGCCGGCTCGACGAAGACCGCCTCCCGCGTGGAGAGCAGCCGGTAGGCGGACAGGATCTCCTCGTCGGTCACCGCCGCGAACATCCCGTTCGACTCGTCCCGCGCGGCCACGGCGCCGGCCCAGGACGCCGGGGCCCCGATCCGGATGGCGGTGGCGATCGTCTCCGGGTTACGCACGGGCGAGCCGTGTACCAGCGGCGCGGCGCCGGCGGCCTGGAACCCGAACATGCGGGGCAGCGTGTCGATCAGCCCGTCGTCGCGGTAGGCGCGGTAACCGGCCCAGTACGCTGTGATGTTGCCCGCATTACCGACCGGCAGGCAGTGTATGTCCGGAGCCGTGCCCAGCTCGTCACAGATCTCGTACGCGGCGCTGGCCTGGCCGGCGATCCGGGCCGGGTTCACCGAGTTGACCAGCGTGGTCACCGGGTAGTCGGCCGAGGTCTTGCGGGCCAGCTCGAGGCAGTCGTCGAAGTTGCCGTCGACCTGCAGGATCTTCGCCCCGTGCGCCACCGCCTGCGCCAGCTTGCCCAGGGCGATCTTGCCCTGCGGGATGAGGACGGCGCAGGTCATCCCGGCGCGGGCGGCGTACGCGGCAGCCGAGGCCGAGGTGTTCCCGGTGGAGGCGCAGAGCACGCCCAGGGTGCCGGCGGCCAGGGCGACCGTGACCGCCACGGTCATCCCCCGGTCCTTGAACGAGCCGGTCGGGTTGGCCCCGTCGACCTTGAGGTACACCTCGCAGCCCACCCGGTCGGACAGGTAGGGCGCCGGCAGCAGCGGCGTGCCACCCTCGCCGAGGGTGACCACCGTCCATCCCGGCTCGATCGGCATCCGGCTGCGGTAGGCCTGGATCACCCCTGGCCAGCGCGTCAGACCGCCGGAACCGAGGCCCACCGCCATCACGCCACTCCCAACGCGGTCACCGGACGGCCGAGGTTCTCCACCCGCAGCACCCGGTCGATCCCGAGCACCTCGTCCAGCTCGGCCAGTGAGGCCACCGTGGCGGCCAGCGCGGCGTCCGGCGCCGTGTGCGTCACGATCACCAGCCGCGCGCCGTGTCCGGTCTCCGCCGGATCCATGTCCTGGCGGACCGTGGCGATACCCACGTCGTGCTGGGCGAAGACGCCGGCGATCGTGGCGAGCACGCCCGTGCGGTCGTCGGCGTCGAGGCTGATGTGGTAGCGCGTCGGGGTGTGGCCCATGGGCTGTACCGCCAGGTTGGCATGCACGTAGTCGCGGGGCCCGTGACCGCCGGCGACCTTGTTGCGGCAGACCGAGACCAGGTCGCCCAGGATCGCGCTGGCCGTCGGTGCGCCGCCCGCACCCTGGCCGTAGAACATCAGCTGGCCGGCGGACTCGGCCTCCACGAACACCGCGTTGTAGGCACCGTCGACCGATGCCAGCGGGTGGCCGGCGGGGATCATCGCCGGGTACACCCGGGCCGAGACCGCCTCGCCCGGACTTCCGTCCACCGTCGGCACCCGCTCGCAGATCGCCAGCAGCTTGACCACGCAGCCCAGCGACTCGGCGGCGGCGATGTCGGCCGAGGTCACCGCGCTGATGCCCTCGCAGTACACGTCGGTGGCGACCACCCGGGTGTGGAACGCCAGCGAGGCCAGGATGGCCGCCTTGGCCTGGGCGTCGAAGCCGTCGACGTCGGCGCTCGGGTCCGCCTCGGCGTACCCGAGCTGCGTCGCCTGGTCCAGGGCCTCCGCGTAGCCGGCGCCGGCCTCGGCCATCGCGGACAGGATGTAGTTGGTGGTGCCGTTGACGATCCCGGCGATCCGCAGGATGCGGTCGCCGGCCAGCGACTCGCGCAGCGGGCGCAGCAGCGGGATCGCGCCGGCCACCGCCGCCTCGTAGTACAGGTCGGCACCGGACGCGTCGGCGGCCTCCGCCAGCGCCGCGCCGTCCTCGGCGAGCAACGCCTTGTTGGCGGTGACCACACCCTTGCCGGACTTCAGCGCGTCGAGCAACAGCCCCCGCACCGGGTCGATGCCACCGATCACCTCGAGCACGACGTCCACGTCGGTGCGGTTGACCAGCAGCGTCGCGTCGGTCGTCAGGAGCTCGCTGGGCACCTGCGGATGCTTGTGCGGGCGGCGGACGGCGATGCCGACCACCTCGATCGGCGCGCCGATACGCGATGCCAGCTCGCCGGCGTGCTCGGTCAGCAGCCGCAGCACCTCGCTGCCGACGGTGCCGCAGCCCAACATCGCCACCCTGATAGGGGCGGGCGGGTCGAGGCAGTCATTCGGCCTCACGGTCCACACTCCAGCCGCAGAAGGTCGTCGTCGGTCTCCCGGCGCAGCAACGCACGGTGCGCGCCGTCCAGCACGGCCACCACCGCGGGGCGGGGCAGTCGGTTGTAGCTACTGGCCATGGCATAGCAGTAGGCCCCGGTCGCGGCGATCGCCAGTAGATCGCCCGGCCCGAGATCGGCCGGCAGCCAGCAGTCCCGGACCAGGATGTCACCGGACTCGCAGTGCTTTCCTACCACCCGTGACAGCGACGCCGGCAACGCGGCCTCCCCCGCCTGCGCGGAGGAACGCGACACCAGCCGGCAGTCGTAGCGCGCGTCGTAGAGCGCGGTACGGATGTTGTCGCTCATGCCGCCGTCGACGCTCACGTAGCGCCGCGACGTGCCGTGTCCCAGCGGGACGTCCTTGATGGTGCCCACCTCGTAGAGGGTGACGGTTCCGGGACCGGCGATGGCGCGACCCGGCTCGACCACGATCCGCGGGGTCTCCAGGCCGGCGGCGGCGCACTCCTTCGCCACGATCGCGCGCAGCTCCTCGGCCAACCGCGCCGGCGGGGGCGGGTCGTCCTCGGGCAGGTAGGCGATACCCAGGCCGCCCCCGAGGTCGAGCGTGGTCACGCTGCTCAGGGCCTCGGCTCCGTGCTGCTGGTGCAGGTCGGCGAGCAGGTGAACGACCCGCCGGGCGGCGACCTCGAAGCCGTCGGCGTCGAAGATCTGGGACCCGATGTGGCTGTGCAGCCCGACCAGCCGGAGACCGCCGCACTTCAGGACCCGCCGGACCGCTTCGGCCGCGTCGGAGTCGACCCCGCCGGCCAGCGAGAACCCGAACTTCTGGTCCTCGTGCGCGGTGGCGATGAACTCGTGGGTGTGAGCCTCCACACCCACGGTGACCCGGACCATCACCGGCTGCACGAGGTCCCGCTCGCGGGCGAGCTGGTCGAGGCGGGCGATCTCGTAGAACGAGTCGAGGACCACGCATCCGACCCCGGCGGCGAGGCCCGCGACCAGTTCCTCGGCCGACTTGTTGTTGCCGTGCATCGCGATCCGCTCGGGCGGGAAGCCGGCGTGCAGCGCGATCGCCAGCTCACCGCCGCTGCAGACGTCCAGCGACAGGCCCTCGGCGGCCACCCACCGCGCCACCTCGGTGCACAGGAAGGCCTTGGCCGCGTAGTGCACCGCGCTGGCGTCCTCGTAGGCGGCGGCGAACTCCGCGCAGCGGGACCGGAAGTCGGCCTCGTCGAGCACGAACAGCGGGGTGCCGTAGGTCTCGGCGAGCTCGCGGACGTCGACGCCGGCCACGGTGAGCACGCCGTCCTCGCGGCGACGCGCTCCCCTGGGCCATACCTCGGCGGCCAGCTCGTCGAGATCGGCGGGCTGGACGGGCTGCTGTCCGGCGGTGTCGAACGGGACCGTGACGTCGGCGTGGAGCGGTCCTGCGGGGTGCGCCCTCACATCTGCACCGGGGCGGACACGTCGAGGCGGCGCAGGCCGTCCGCCAGCACGCGGCGGGCGTCGGCGCACAGCGCGACGCGTGCCCGGTGCACGGCGGTGACCGGGTCGTCGCCCAGCGGGAGGGCAGGGCATGACGCTTCGAACCTCGCGCAGGCCTCGGCGAGCGACTCCAGGTACCGGGCCAGCCGGTACTGCTCATGGCGGCCGCCGAGCACCTCGTAGTCGGCCAGCAGCGCGAGGAGCTCGAGCTCCCGAGGGTGCGTCAACTCGCGGGTGTCCGGCCGCGCGGGTACACGCCGCGCGGGTACACGCCGCACGGGTACACCGAGTGCCTCGGCGTGCCGGGCCACGGCGCAGAGCCGGGCATGCGTGTGCCGCACGCGGAAAGCCGGGTTGGCATCGGTCGAGGTACTGAGCACGTCCACATCCAGTACGGGCGTCGAGCCGGGGCGGGCCCGCAGCAGGACGAATCGGGCGGTGTCGCGGCCCACCGCCGAGGCGAGCTCGGCCGCCGTCGTCGTCCCTCCGTCACGGAGGCGCGCCACGACGGCGGCGCGCGGGGGCACGAGGAGATCGGCGGTGGTCACGGGCGGGAGTCTAATGGGCGTACCTGCGACGAGGATCGGGTGAGCGGGCCAGGTGGCTCACACTCCGGCTCGGGACGTGGCTCCCGGCTCCGCCTCATCACACCGCCTCACCACACCGTCCCGCCGCACCGTCTCACGGGCGTCCGACGGGTGCGCTCACCGCACGCTCAGGCGACGCTCCTAGACTGGCCGCCGCCAGCGACCCTACTGACGACCGGGATTGGTTCATGGCCAGCGGAAAGTCAAGCAAGCGCGCGCGCAGTTCACGTTCCGTGGCGGTGTCCACCAGGACGATCCCCTGGGGCACCATCATCGCCACGCTGGTGGTCGTGCTGTTCGCGGCCGCGGTGCTCGGGTACGCGATGGTGCAGCAGAACGCCAAGAAGGCCGAGCAGTCCGCGCTGGCGCAGTGGACGCCCTCCGACTCCAACCACGACCCGTCCAAGGCGATCCCGGGCGTGGTGACGGCCGACTTCCCCGGTGGCCAGCACGTCACGCCGGCCGAGCGGGTGGCCTACACGCACAGCCCGCCTTTCGGTGGGGCGCACGACTACAACTGGGCCGCGTGCACCGGGGTCGTCTACCCCAAGCCGGTGCGCAACGAGAACATGGTGCACTCCCTCGAACACGGCACCGTGTGGATCGCCTACGACCCCGCCCGGGTCACCGGGCCCGGGCTGGACGCGCTGCGCAAGCGGGTCGAGGGCCAGCCGTACACGATGATGTCGCCCTACCCCGGCCTCGACCAGCCGATCTCGCTGCAGGCCTGGGGACACCAGCTCAAGCTGGCCGACCCCAACGACCCGCGCATCGGTGAGTTCATCCAGTCGCTGCGCGGCAACCAGTACACCCCGCCCGAGCCCGGCGCCAGCTGTGACGCCCTGGGCAAGGGCCAGTTCGACCAGGACAACCCTCCGCCGTTCGACCCCAGCAAGCCCGGGCCCGGGGCGACCCCTGAGAACGGCAAGGGCACGCCCGCCACGAACGAGATGCTGCAGCAGCCGGCCGGATGAGCGAGGACGCCACTCCCCCCGCCCCGGGGCGCCCGGCCTGGGTGCGCTACCTCCTGGTCGCCGGTGCCGCGGTGGCGTTGCTGTTGCTCGGGGCGGCCGCCGGCGTCCTGATCGGCCTGCCCGGGTCCTCCAACGGCCAGGCCACGCCGAAGGCCGATTCGGTGGACGTCGGCTTCGCCCAGGACATGACGGTGCACCACGAGCAGGCCGTCCAGATGGCCACCTGGGAGCGCGACCACACCACCGACCCCCGGTTGCGCCAGCTCGCCTTCGACATCGAGTCCGGGCAGAGCCGCCAGATCGGGCACATGCAGGGCTGGTTGGCCCTGTGGGACGCCGCCGCGCTCCCCAGCGGTCCGCACATGCGGTGGATGGCCGCCAACGGCTCCGGCCAGATGAACCACTCCGGTATGGCCGCAGGCTCGATGCCGGGTATGGACCGGATGCCCGGCATGGCGACCGATGACGATCTGCGGCGGTTGCGCTCGAGCACCGGGGCGGCGCTCGACACGCTGTTTCTGCAGCTGATGCTCCGCCACCATGAGGGCGGCACCGGGATGCTGGCCTACGCGGCCCAGTACGCATCGGTCGCCGACGTGCGGAATCTGGCCTCGCAGATGCTCAAGGCCCAGAACACCGAGAGCGAGTACATGCGCCAGCTGCTGGCGCAGGCCGGCGCCGCGCCGCTGCCCGGCTGAGCGATCCGCCCCGTCGTCACCCCTTGACCGCTCGACGGTCCTACCTCGTGACCGCTCGACGGTCCCACGTCGTGACCGCTCGACGGTCCTCGAGGACCGTTCGGCGGCGAACGCTGTCCGCTCAACGGCCGCACCCTGCCGTTCGACCCGCGCACTGACCGCCGGTTACACCCACACGGAGCAGCCAGGAAGACGCCGTTCGGGCCTCACCGCCGGGATGTGACGCCAGTAACCTCGCGGAACTGTGCCTCCCCAGCCCGGCCTCGCGGCCCATCGAAGACCAAGCGCGCGCAGGCTCTCCCCGGCCCTGCCCGTACGCCTCGTCCCAACCCTCCGACTGTGCGGTGCGTTCTTCCACATCTGGGGCCGGGTGGGCCTCATGTCCACGCTCGCGGTGATCTTCATGTCGGTGCTCACCAAGCCCGCGCCACCCGCGCGTGAAGTCCCCGCCCTGGTCGGTATGCCCCACAGCCTGAGCACCCAGTTCGGCGAGGTGGAGGTAGCTCCGGTCAAGGTGTTCTCCACCGGGGCGATGGTCGAGGTCCGTGCCGAGCTGACCTCAACTCCCACCGACCTGCTGGCCCGCCCCGAGGAGGTGCTCGCGCCGTCACCCGAGCACCGCGACTACGCGTTGACCCTGCACACCAGGACCACGGCCGCGGACGCCGCCCCGTTCCACCCCACCGACACCGCGGGCGAGCACCACCCGCACCAGTGGAACGTGAGCTTCTGGGTGCCGCGCGCGGCCTGGTCCGACTCCCCGCCGCGTCTGGTATGGCCCGTCGCCCATCTCGACATGCCGCTCGAGCTCAACCA
>Ga0070741_10017551_pt1 | contig 11738 bp, 8 predicted proteins | sample Coa_R1_4_FD_66440 | JGI IMG/M metagenome (GOLD analysis project Ga0070741, IMG submission 66440) | Surface soil microbial communities from Centralia Pennsylvania, which are recovering from an underground coalmine fire - Coalmine... | ecosystem: Environmental > Terrestrial > Soil > Unclassified ...
ACAGGAAGAGAGACCCGTTAGCGTCTGGCTGACCACGCCGGATCAGCGTCATCTGCTGACCCTGCAGCCGCCTGCGCGCTTTGGCCCGGACGCCGGGCAGAACCCGCTCACCATAGACCTGGACGAGAGCCAGACCTATCAGCGCATGGAAGGCTTCGGCGCGGCGCTGACGGAGTCCTCAGCCTGGCTGCTCCAGACAAAGCTGAACCCGGCACAGCGCGACCGCGTCATGGGGAAACTGTTCGACCCGAAAGCCGGGATCGGTCTGAGCTATCTGCGCCTGCCGATGGGCGCGAGCGACTTCGCGCTCCGCAGCTATACTTACGACGATATGCCGCCCGGTCAGTCCGATCCCGCGCTGGCCCACTTTTCCATCGCCCACGACAGCGACACCCTCCTGCCGACGCTACAGCAGGCCCGCGCGCTCAACCCGGCCTTGCAGATCATGGCGACGCCCTGGAGCGCGCCTGCCTGGATGAAAACGAGTGGCTCCCTGAACAGCGGCAAACTGCGCCCCGATGCCTATGCCGCCTACGCGCGCTATTTCGTCAGATTTCTCCGGGCGTATCACGACGCCGGGATTCCCATCCACGCCGTCACGCTGCAAAACGAGCCGCATCACGAGCCTGCCGGGTATCCCTGTATGCGGATGGAACCGGGCGAGCAGGCGGAGTTCGTCAAGAACCATCTAGGGCCGCAGCTTGCCGAGGCGGGCCTCAAGACCCACATTCTGGTATGGGATCACAACTGGAATGAGCCGGAATACCCGATAGCCGTCCTGCGCGATGCGAAAGCGCGCCCCTACATCGCCGGTTCCGCGTTCCATGCCTACGAGGGGTCGGTGGAGGCGCAGAGCCGGGTTCATGCGGCCTTCCCGGACAAAGACCTCTATTTCACCGAATGCTCCGGCGGGGAGTGGGCGACGGATTTCGGCGGCAATCTGAAGTGGTACGCGCACAATCTGCTGATCGGCGCGACACGCCACTGGGCCAAAACGGTGCTGCTCTGGAATCTGGCGCTGGACGAGCAGCACGGCCCACAAAACGGCGGCTGCACGAACTGTCGTGGCGTGGTCACGATCCGCCAGAGGACGGGCGAAGTCGTCTACAATGTGGAGACCTATCTGCTCGGCCATGCCAGCAAATTCGTCCTGCCGGGCGCGGTGCGGATCGGCAGCAATACCTTCGGCGAGCAGAGCATTGAGAACGTCGCGTTCGAGAACCCGAACGGCTCACTCGCGCTGATTGTGTTGAATGGGAGCGAGGAGGCGCAGACCTTCAAGGTGCGATGGAGGGGGCAGGCGTTCGTCACGACGCTGCCTGCCGGGGCGCTGGCGACCTTTTGCTGGTGACAGCGAGAGAAGAGGCGGGGATATGCCAAACAAAGAGTCCTCCGGGGAAGCGGCGAGTCCGGCGCACTCTTTCCCGGAGGACTTTCCATCGTGTTCGCCTGCCCGATACCGGCGATTGACAGTTTACAGGCTGTTGCGGAACTGGCGATAAGCCTGCTCCGCTTCCTGATACGAGGCGCATTCGCAGAGGCGTTCCAGTTTGCCGCTGGACATGCGGCGGCAGACATAGAAGGCCCCGCCGTACTGCACCACGCAGTAGTCTTCCGAGACGATCACCCACATGGACGTTCTCTCCTATTTCAAGCCCATCCCCGGCCTTCCGGAGGCCGGTCGGAAAGGCATCAAAGCGCGGAAGTTTTTTCCTGCTTTCGACGTTGCATACTCCATACCATTTGACACACCAAACCGCCTGGTTGTTCTGCCAGTTCTTGGGCGTTAAGCACGATCCTGTATACAGAATCACACTCCTTCTGTTAAAGACGCAATAGGCAAGGCAGAAATTCCGGGCGGAGAAGGGATGATGTGCCGATGCGGTCGGAGCGGGCGCGGGGGACAGAAAGAGGAGAGGGAGCCAGGCGGCTGCGGGCCATATAGAGACGTTTGGACTCTACATGGCCCGTACTGGCAGGATCGGAATCGTCAGCGTTCCCCGGAGGGGCTGATGGTGGCGATCAGCCGCTCCAGCGGGAACGGCGGCTGGGACAGCGCGCGGACGGCCAGCGACATCAGCGCCAGTTCATTGTCGTCCCCGGCGATCCGGTTGGAGTGGAGTTCGCCGCACTTCCGGCAGCGATGGATGATGGCCCACTCGCCGCCCTGCCGCACCCAGACGGCGATCGGCTCCATTGCGCCGCCGCAGGAAGCGGCGCGGTCGCCGGGCGTCTCGTCCAGATGACGGCTCCAGAGGCACCAGGGGCAGTGATTCCGATGCGCCGTGCCGTAGGTTTCCGGCACGACCGGCTGGGCGCAGTGGACGCAGTGAAACCACTGCGGGCTATGTGACCTGCGTGACTTGGCAGGCGCGTTCGTTCTCAAGGGAGTCTCCTGTATGTGTAGATCGTGAATCGTGTGGAAACCTGCCGCTCTGTTTCCGGCAGGTCGGGCGGATTTCGCCCCGAAACGGCACTTGACTCACGGATACGCGCGACATACAGAACCTCCCTCATATCTAAATTCAGATCGGTGGGCCGCAGGCGTGGCCCGCGCCCCCTGACAGAGACTCTATCGCCTGCGGCTCCCGATTTGCTCAAGACAAACAGAGCGGGAGAGAGACTTGATGATCTCTCTCCCGCTTTTGCGTTCATCAGCGCCTCTGCGCGCAGGCGCGGGGCGTTTAGCGGCGGCGCGCACGGCGGCAGCAAAGCAGGCTCAGGCCCGACGTGGCGACGCCCAGGAGCAGGCTCAGTGTCCCCGGTTCCGGGACGGTCGGAGCCGGGCCTTGTGTCGTCACGCCATCCGGCAAGCCGATGGGAGAGGGAGATGTGCCGCCCCCGCCCAGGCCGAGAGAACTGTTGCCGCTGTCGCCGCTGAGGAGGGAACCGGGCGGGGTCAGCGCCAGGCCCGCGCCGGAACCGGCGGCGGGCTTGACGTTGGAGGCGCCTCCCTGTCCCTGCTGCGACAGAAGCCCGCTGGACAGCGTGGAACTCCCCGTCAGGCTCGGAGACGCCGCCTGGCTGCTCGACAAGACGGCGTTCTGAGAGGCGGAGTTGCTTCCACCCCGATCAGGAAGGAGGGAGCGGGCCGCAGCGCCGCGCTCTTTGCAGCCGGGGAGCAGGCACAGGCCCAGTGCGGTAAAGCCCAGGCAGACAGAGGTCGCCCTCCTGGAACGCCTGGCGCGAAGGCATAATGAATCCGTCTGTCCTCGATTACAGTTCATGGCCTCTTCTCTCTTCACCAGATTTCGCGCATGTCTCTCCTTCCGAACATAGCGAAGAATGTCTGCTGACAGAATAGGAAGGCGTTCGCCACGCAATCGCCGGGATAAAGCCTAAAGCCGTCAGGGGCCGTCTTGTGGCTAAGACTCCGGAAATGATGCGTGTGATGACAGAGAGTAGTCCTGCAAAATCCGTGCCAGACCTAGGAAAGCGGCACGCAGCGGCGCGGCGTCTATCCTCCCCGGCAGCGTTCTCTTGCAGGGCCATGCTGCCGACCGTCTATCGGAGACCAGGGGGAGGGGCAATCCGGGGAGGAGTTGCCTCGCGAACAGGCAGGCGTGAAGCCGGAGGAAGAAAAAAAGCCCGGCGGAACACCGGGCGACCAACAAGGGTCCAAGAACACAACCAAGGTTATCGCTGGTCTCATTGGTAGCAAGATACGTGCCAATTGTAGAGACAGAAATCAGAAAAAATCTTCTGAGGCGCAAATTTGCCTGTTAGCTGCGAATTTCTGGCACTTCGGGGCCGACTTCTGCCAAAATCCCGCAGTTTACAGAGCCTGTCCCCGCCACTGTCCACAGCCTCTGCCTTCGCATGAGGCTCAGGTCGCAGTCGGCACCGATCCGCCGTCCATGCGAATCTTCGCCCGTTGAAAAACGCGGCGCGCGGGCGGCTCAGAAAGGCCGCCGCGTCGGCGATCTCGGCGACAGCGCCGACCCGTCCGACGGAGTTCGGAAGAGCTTTGAGAAACCCCTGCTCGAACGCCTCGAAGGAGTAGAGTTGTCCTTGCTCGGCTATCCGGGCGCGCGCCATCTTCGCCGTGCCGGTTTAGGAGCAAGGACAGGCCGCGACCTCTTCCGACGTTCCCTGCGCAATGACCTCCCACTCTTGCCGCGTTGACGGCAAGCCTTTCTGCTCGTATAATTGCGGGCAGGGCAAGACATCTGGGAAAGCAGAGAAATCCTCATGCCCCTGACAATAGAATGCACTCCCGAACAGGAGAACCGGCTCCAGGCAACGGCAGGGCGGTACGGCCTTGAGCCTGCTGAGTATGCCCACGCCTGCTTTCCAGTGCGCTTGCGCATGGTGGGCCGGGCATCACCGTGCCAGACCCGGCCACGGTATGAAGTCTCGACGGAAGAAACTACTGCCCGTACCGGTAGTCCTGATGCTCAATGAGGGTCTTGGCTTTCTCGATGCGCGCGCCGGTCAGGGGATGTGAGCGCAGCCACTCCGGGTCGCCGCTGCCCCCGCGCTTCTCCAGCCGCTGCAGCTTGGCAAAAAACCGGATCATGCCGTCCGGATTGTAGCCCGCAAAGTGGGCGTAGCTCAGGCCGCGCCGATCCGCCTCATACTCGTCATCGCGGCTGTACTTCAGGCTGATGAGTTCCGCGCCCAGGCCCGCCAGGTTCTGGCCGGTGGCGGTGGGGATCGCCAGGCCGATGAGGATGTTGGTGGCGAACTGCGAGGAGATCTGCCGGGCGGCGTGGCGGGCATTGATATGGGCGCACTCGTGACCGAGGACGCAGGCCAGCGCATCGTCATCGTCTCCCATCATATCCAGCAGACCGCGAAAGACATAGACCGGCCCGCCGGGCAACGAAAAGGCGTTGATCTCTTTGGCGTCCAGCACCTTGAAGCTATATGGCACGTCGCGCCGATCCATGTGGGCCAGCAGACTCGCGCCGACCCGCCGCACGCGCTCGGCATCGGGGGAAGAGGTATCCACCCGCAGTTCCTGCTCCACCTGCCGCGCCGCCTCTTTGCCCAGCCCGACCTCCTGGCGCGTCGAAAGGAAACTCTTCGTGCGGCAGCCGGTCAGCCCCGGCATGACGAGGACGATCAGAAGGCAGAGCAGCAGAGAATGCCGACCTCCCCCCTTCCCCCTCCTTCGTAAGGAGGGGGAGCCAGGCGGTAGCTCGCTCCTTCGTAAGGAGGGGGAGCCGTCTGGTGGCTCGCTCCTTCGTAAGGAGAGGGAGAGCCGTATTGGACTCCCTGCCCTCTCCCACGCTGCGGGAGAGGAGAGCGGCCCCACCCCGGCCCTCCCCTCTCCCGCAGCGTGGGAGCGGGGCCGGGGGCGAGGGCCGCCCCAACGCCCAACGCCTGCTCTATCGGCGCGCTGCTGTTGAAGGATGCGGTGCATAAAGATGTGGCTCATAGGATGGTAAACCTCACTGACTTGTATAGCAGACTTCAGAAGTGGGGCGTCGGGGAAGATCGGGGGCATTTCCCTGTCGGCCAGGGGTCGGATTGCTGATTTTAGCGCCGGTGTATCTGGTTTTCCAGACTCTGCGCCTGCTGGCGTATCCAGGCCAGGCCCGGCGCGGCTTTCGCGTTGGCCGTCCGGCTGGCCTGATCGAGTTGGGCGGAGGCTTCGGCCAGCAGGCGGCGCGCTTTCTCGAAATCGGTGCGTTGCATGGCGGCCCGCGCCTGCTCCAGCAGCGGCAGGGCTTTGTTGAGGAGCGCCGTCGTGACTGTCTGCGTCGTTTCTGCCTGTTTCGTATGGGCCTCCAGTGCCGCTACCTGCTGCTGCAACTGCTGTAGCTGCCGGTAGATGAGCAGATTGACCGCCAGCAGCGCCGTCAGCAGGAACGCCAGCAGCCCTCTCATCGCGGCCGCGCCTCCGTCTCTTTACGCTTCCGGGCCAGCGCGAGCGCCTGAATCAGAGGCACGTTCTCCGCCGTGCCGGAAGCCGACCTGCTCTCCTTCTCCTGCCCTTTGCGCGCCTGCTGCTCGGCGAACGCTTTGGCATGGTGGACGACATACCGTTCGACGCGGTGCAGCGCGAACCCGGCTCGACCGGGCAACTCGCCCAGTCCGCCCAGCTTGTCCCGCGAGCGCAGCAGCAGCAGGCGCGAATTCATCCGCTCTTCCGGCAGCCATCGGTACTTGTACGACTCCCGCCCGCGCAGGAAATCGAACTCCGTGTGGCCTTCCGCGATGGCCTGCTGGATCGCCCGCATCGTCAGCAGCGTCCCCAGACTGTACTTCGCCAGTTCCGGCGCGAAGCCGCCCAGATAGTAGTAGGTGCGCCCGCCGTAGGCGTAGCAGTAGAGCGCGGAACGGAACGCGCCCTCCACCTGCATCAGATGCAGCCGCAGCCAGCCCTGTTCCAGGAAACGCGCCGCCACCTCCCGATGAAACGCCTGCACCTTCTTGGAACCGAGAACGCCGGGGAGCCAGCGCGCGTTCCAGCGTTTCTGGTGCAGCTCGAACAGGGCCGTCATGCCCGCGTCCAGCGTCGCGGCGTCGGCGAGAAGGGTACGGGAGTCGGGAAACGTCTTGGCGGCCAGGCGTTCGTAGTAGCCGAGATTGGAGCGCATCTTTTTGCTGAGGCGCTGGCTGAACGCCTCCCAGGTGTCCGGGAGAGGTAGATAGGGGCAGGGTTCCATCGGAAGGGCGGCCTGCGCCTCGGAAGGGCGATCCGGCCAGGGATGTTCAGCATGAGCCATCAGGGGACTGTCGGGACGCAACTGCTGCAAGTCCGCGATGTCCCAGCCGCGCAGACCGCGATCCAGATAGGCCAGCAGCGCCGAGGCGACCTCTTCCGCATATTCGGGCAGCGCCAGGGGGCCGAGATAGTCGCTGGAGCCGGTTCCCATCCAGGCCAGGCGGCGCAGCGGCGTTCCGAGATGCCAGCTTGTGTAGAGCGGCGCGATGCCGACCAGTTCCCCGGCGCTGTGGGAGCCGTATTCGCTATGCCCTCCACGCCCGGTGCGGAAGAGCAGCAGGCGCAGGCGCTTTCGTCCTCCAAAATGCCGCCACCAGGCTTCGTTCCACTCCCACGTCTGAAACGGCGTCGCCGCCGGACAGCGCGCCTGAAGCGCGCGCCACTCGGCCTGCAACAGGGCGACGCCACCTCGCTCCCTGACTTCTACGATCCTCACCAGGCGTGATCCCTCCCCTTCGTCCGCCGCCGGGTAGCTCCGTCTTGCCATGCTTTTACGCGACGCGACTCTCCTTGCATTTCTACCGGACTGTGAAGCTGTTGCCGCGATTATAGCAGAAACGCCTGCGGTTGTCCACTTTTGACCTAACCCCCCGTCCCCCACGGCACGGTCTGTCTGATTCCGAAACGATTCGGGACAGACCGTGCCGTGGGGGACGGGGGGTTAGGTCTTAACAAGAATTTAATCTTCTCTTAACATTCCTTTAACAATCCGGGGACATAATCAGGGCCGGGACAGAGCAAAATAGAGTCTGCCAACGCTTCCAACGAAGGGATACCTGCGAATGCGTCTTCCTGCCGGGAAACGCGCCCCTGCCGGACACTGCGCGCCACAAAGAGGGCGCGCTATCCACAACGCTCTCCTCTTCGCCATCGGTTTCACGGCTCTCCTCATCTGCTCCGGCAGCGTCGGCGCGCAGGAGGTCGGCAAGGACGTGCCGCCGACTCACTGGGCCTATACCGCCGTGCAGGACCTCGCCGGGAAGGGCCTTCTCAAAGGCTATCCCCCGGACAGCCAATTCCTCGGCGGGCGCACGCTTACCCGCTACGAGATGGCGACCCTCATTCAGCGCGTCGTGGCCCGTATGGACGACCTGCTCAACGGCAAGGGCAGCCAGGAAGACCTCGATAAACTCAACCGCAGCGCCGGGGAGATACGCGAACTCGTCAACGGCTTCAAGACCGAACTGACCGTCATCGGCACGGACATGGAGAAGGTCAAGAGCGATCTGGCCGCGCTCAAGGCGCAGGAGGATACGCTCTCCGGGCAGGTCGGCGACCTGACCAAACGGGTGGACGAGACCAATATCGCTGTAGACCAGACGCTGGAGAACATTGTCGAACTCAAGAACAGTACGAATGCCGCCCTTGCCAAAAAGGTGGATGTCGGCGCGGGCAAGCTACGGATCGGGGGGCTGCTGCAGGTCTGGTACGGCACAGCGTTCGGAGACACCTTCGGAGGCAACTTCCCGCTGGACGCCAGCGCCGTTCCTCCGGGCCGGAACTTCGGAGGCGGCGTGGGCGATACCTTCCGCATACGGCGCGGCGAGATTTCTCTGTACGGCAATATCACGCCAAAGGTGGACTACAAGGCGATGCTCGACATCGCCAAGACGGGAACCGGATCGGCCAGCGTCCTGCAAGACCTCTGGATCGCCTACCAGTTTGCCCCGCGCCTGCGGCTGGAGTTCGGGCAGCAGAAGCCCAATCTGACCGAAGAAGGCCCGCGCTCCTCCGCGCAGCAGCTCACCGTCGAACGCTCGGTCATGAACAGCCTGCCGCCGACGGTGGGTCGCGTGGGAGATATGCGCGATACCGGAGCGATTTTGCGCTATCAGTCCGGCGTCGGCAGCCTGGGACTGGGCCTCTGGAACGACGACGGAGCCACGCAGAACGTCGTGGACACCGACCGGCAGAAGTTCCTCAGCTTCAGCGCCTTCTTTACCGGCATCCGGCATCTGACCATAGGCATCTGGGGCGGCACGAATATCGGCGACTCGCAGCCTGCCGCCGCGCGCGACCGGCTGGGCGGCACGCTGCTGTGGCAGTCGGGGCCGCACTATTTCGAGGTCGAAGGCGCGTACACGCGCGACTACGTGGCGGGCGGATTTATCCCGGCAGCCGGGGCGACGCCCGCGCTGGGCGGCACGATAGGACTGCACGGCTATGCGCTCTACGCCCACACGTTCTCCCCGCAGTGGCAGCTTGTCGGGCGCTACGACTATTCGGACCCGGCCTATCAGGGCGGCAACTTCGCGGGTTCGGTCATCACGGCGACCGGCGTGGTGATCCCGCGTTCTAATCACCGTCTGCGGGAGTATACGCTGGGCTTCACCTACTATATTCTGAAGCAGAACGCCAAGATTCAGGTCAACTACATTCGCGAAGACGTGGAGCAGAACGGGGTGGTCTTCTTCGGCAAGCAGCGCACCCTGCTCCTGACCAACTATCAGGTCAGTTTTTGACCCCTCCCCTTGCGAAGGGAAGGGAGCCAGAATGCGTTCTCCCTATCCGGCGCAAGAGGGAGAGGACGAGAGCCGAGGGGCTATATTTTGAAGGAGAGAGCGAGATGAGAGCGAATATCTTCCGGGCGGCGATGACGGCTGCCGCCCTGTTCGCGCTGGCCTATGCGCCCCGAACAGTGTCGGCGCAGACCATCGAGGGCGCGGGCGCGACCTTCCCAGCCCCCATCTATAAGCAGTGGTTCGCGAAGTTCCAGCAGGCTACCGGAACGAATGTCAACTATCAGGCCGTCGGCTCCGGCGCGGGCATCAACGCGCTGAAGACGCGAACGGTGGACTTCGGCGCGAGTGACGCGCCGCTTTCGGAAGCGGAAGAGGCCGGAATGCCCGGCCCGGTCGTCCATATCCCGACGGTCGGCGGCGCGGTCGTTCTCAGCTATAACCTGCCTGGCGTCGGCTCCGGCCTGCGCTTCACGCCGGAGATCATCGCGGGCATCTATCTGGGCAAGATCAAAAGCTGGCGCGACCCGGCCATCTCCGCCGCCAACCCTGGAACCAACCTGCCGGAACTTGCTATCCAGCCCGTCCATCGCACCGACGGCTCCGGCACGACCTACGTCTTCACCAGCTACCTGCGCAAAGCCAACCGCGAATGGGCGGCTTCGGTCGGCGCGGGCAGGTCCGTGAACTGGCCTATCGGACTGGGCGGCAAAGGCAATCCGGGCGTGGCGGCGGTCGTGCGCCGGACGGCGGGCGGCATCGGCTATGTCGAACTGGCCTATGCCGTCGAAAACAGGCTGGCTTACGGCTCCGTCAAGAACCGCGCCGGGAACTTCGTAACGCCGAGTGTCGAAAGCACAACAGCGGCCATCAGCAAGTACATCGGGCCGTTGCGCAAGGATGTGAAGACTCCGATAGTAGACGCCCCCGGCATCAACAGCTATCCGATTTGCAGCCTGACCTACATTCTGCTCTATAAGAACGGCGGGCGCAACACGGGCGGCGCGACCAGACTCTGGGCCTGGGCGATGGAACCGGCGCAGCAACAGCAGGCGAAAGCCCTCTACTATGCGCCGCTGCCGGAAGGCCTGGTCAAGATCAACCTGGCAGCGCTGAAGTCCATTCGCGGCTCACAGGTCGCCAGCAAGTAGTCCGCAGAGCAAGATGGCACAGTCGCTTTCCGGCAATCAGCCTTCGGAAATCGCGCTCGGCGGGGCCGGCGGCCCCGCCGAGCGTTTCGGCGTGCGCAGAGCGCAGCTTACGGACTGGCTCTTCAGGAACCTGACCCTCGGCTTTGCGCTGAGTACGGCGCTGCTCATTCTGGCTATCGCCTTCTCGCTCTACCTGACCTCGCGGGCCAATATCCACTATACCGGCGCGCGCTTCCTGACGGGAACGACCTGGGACCCTGCCGCACCGGACGCCCTAAAACCGGTCGGCAATCTCTTCGGCGCGCTGCCGTTCATCTATGGGACGCTGCTCACCTCGCTCCTTGCCCTGCTCCTCGCCGTGCCGCTCGGACTGGGCGCGGCCATCTTCCTCTCGGAGATCGCGCCGCGCTGGCTGAGCGCACCGCTTTCGTTCCTCGTGGAACTCCTGGCCGCCATCCCCAGCATCGTCTACGGCTTCTGGGCGCTGGCCTATCTCGTCCCGCTCTTCAAAGACCGCGTGGAACCCTGGCTCAACGCCAGTTTCGGCTCCATCCCCTTTTTTGCGCTGCCGGACAGCGGCTTCTCCGGGCAGGATTTCCTCGTCGCCGGGCTGATCCTGGCGCTGATGGTGCTGCCTTTCATCACCGCCGTCTCCCGCGACGTGCTGCGCACCGTGCCGACCGCGCAAAGAGAGGCGGCCTACGGCCTGGGCGCGACGCGCTGGGAGGCGATCCGGGACGTGGCGCTGCGTTACGGCAGCAGCGGCATCCTCGGCGCCTGTATCCTGGGACTGGGCCGCGCGCTCGGCGAGACGATGGCCGTCACCATCGTCATCGGGAGCGCGCCGAGCGTGCCGCAGGCGGGCGATCCGAGCAGTTGGTCCCTGCTGCGCCCCGGCTACACGATGGCCGCCAAACTCGCGGACGAGTATCCCAATCCCAACAGCCCGCTCCATGCCTCCGCGCTGACCGAGATCGCGCTACTGCTCTTCTGCGTCACTATCGTCGTCAACGCGCTGGCGCGCGGGCTGGTCTGGCTGACGGCAGCACGACAAGGCGGCAGTTCCGGCAGCGAGACGCTGCTCAGGCTGAAGGCCGGTATCGGGCAGGGCGCGCGCTGCGCCTTCGTCGGCCTGGCCGCGCTGCTGTTCCTCTATCAGGTGTTGCAGGATGTGCAGGCGCGCGGGCTTGCCGGGCTGTTCGGCGTGGCGGAAGGGGTCGGCTTCGGGCTGTTGGCGCTGGCCCTGTTCAACCGGCGCGTGCCGGGAACCAGGCTCCATCTGCGCTGGCGCAAATTCGGCAGCGGCTTCGCGCTGGCGGTCTGTTCGGTCTGCGTGCTGGCGGCGTGCGCGGCCCTGCTGACGCTGCTCTTCTTCGTGGCGCGCGACGGCATGAGCGCGCTCAGCCCCCAGTTCTTCCGGCCCCCGAATCCGACGAACCCGGACGCGGGCGG
>Ga0070741_10017552_pt1 | contig 11737 bp, 8 predicted proteins | sample Coa_R1_4_FD_66440 | JGI IMG/M metagenome (GOLD analysis project Ga0070741, IMG submission 66440) | Surface soil microbial communities from Centralia Pennsylvania, which are recovering from an underground coalmine fire - Coalmine... | ecosystem: Environmental > Terrestrial > Soil > Unclassified ...
CGCGGATATCCTCGAAGAATTCGCCGTTGATCGTGCAGTTCACCGCGGGCTTCAGTTCGGCCGCCTGTTCCAGCAGCGTGCGCGCTTCGTCCGACTGTTTCTGGCGCAGATGCTGGATGGCTTTCAGGTGCATCTCGGCATACGCGGGCACCTTGGCCGGCAGCCCGGGACTCAGGTCCTGCGTAAAGCAAAGTCGCCGCAGCTTCTCGGCCTGCAGCGCGCTGCGATACTGTTGCACGGCGATTTCGGAATCGGTGCCCCCGCGGGCAATGACGTCGAGTTGCTTACCCGCCCGTTCCATGTCACCGGAAAAACACAACAACTCGAACAGGAACGTGCGCCGCTTCGTGTCGCCGGGATCGTTCTTGAGTTCGTCGCCGATTTTGGCGATCGCGCCCGCAAGATCGCCCTGATCGAAGAGTTCTTTGCCAGTCATGCAGTGTGGAGGGCAGGCGCGGATCGCCTGCCCCGCCGAAACATTACGCGTTCACCTTGTTCCCGATCAGATCCCAGCCGCCCGCCACGTTCCCGCCGCCGGTGCCGTCTGCGCGCTTCTGCTGCGTGTAAGTCCATTTGATTTTGCCATAGTTGAACTTCACGTCTTCGGTCGGGAACTGATCGTCGTGCTTCGAACCGCCCGGGGACGCATAGGAAATGATCACCTGCTCCATCTTGATTTCGAGATATTTCAGCTTGTCGCCGCCCGCACGGCAGAACTCGATGGTGACCGTCGGGATGTGCGTACCCTTGCTGAGCGCTTCGTATATCTTGGGCGAAGCCTTGTCGATATGTTTGGTGATCTCGATGTCGCCGTGATCGACGCGCTCGGTGGTGCCGCCGCCTGCCGAACTGGCGGTCGCCGAGGAAGGCTGCGTCATCTCGTGCTGATAGTTCAAAATCTCGATCCAGTCCTTGTGTTTGTCATCCTGGCTCTCGCCGGGAATGCCATCAATCTTCAAAAATGCATCGTATGCCACTTCTTGTCCTCCTTGGTTGCGCTTGTCGCGCACACTTGTAGGCCGCGACGCTCGTGAAGCGCCGTCGACCCCGTTCAAAATCCTGTCAGCGTTATCCCTTGGGCTCCGGCAGCTTGGCTACCAGCCGTAGAGAGACGTTCAGTTCGTCGAGCTGGAAGTGCGGCCGCAGATACGCCACCGCCGTGTACGCGCCGGGCTTCCCGGGGATCTCGCTCACGTCCACGCGAGCTTCGCGTAACGGGAACTTCGCCTTGTGCTCCTGCGGCGCGCTGTCGTCCAGCAGCACATAGTGAGCGATCCAGTTGTTCAGAAATGCCTGGCATTCCTCGCGCGACATGAACGACCCGATCTTGTCGCGCATCATGATCTTGATGAAATGCGCGAAACGCGAGACGGCCATGACGTACTGCAATTGTGCCGAAAGCCGGGCGTTCGCCGTGGCATCGTCGCTGAGATACTGCACCGGCTTGTGCACCGACTGGGCGCCGAAGAAAACGGCCTTGTCCGTGCCCTTGTGATGGCACAACGGAATGAAGCCGAGCTTCGAAAGCTCCGCCTCACGCCGGTCGGTAATGGCAATTTCAGTCGGACACTTGAGAGCTACGTCGCCATCGTCGGTCATGAACGTGTGGCTGGGCAGCCCTTCCACCAGGCCGCCGCCCTCCACGCCGCGGATAGCCGCGCACCATTCGTACAGCGCGAACGCGTTGGTGAGCCGCGCGGCGAAAGCATAGGCCGCGTTGCCCCACAGGTACTTGCTGTGGTCCTTCCCGTCCACTCTCTCTTCATACTTGAAGGACTCGATCGTAACCGATCCTTCACCGTACGGAGGCCGCATCAGGACGTGCGGCATGGCCAGCCCGACATACATCGAGTCGTCGCTTTCGCGGAAGGATTTCCAGCGCGCGTAGAGGTCGTTATCGAAGATCTTGGCTAAATCGCGCGGACCCGCCAGTTCGGTGAAATCGCTCCAGCCGAACATATCCGGACCGGAGCCGGTGATAAACGGAGCATGAGCGGAGGCGGCGATGTTGGACATCTTCTCCAGGACTTCCAGATCCTCGGGACCGCGTCCGAAGTAGTAATCGCCGACCAGCGCGCCGAAAGGGGCCCCGCCGAGCGTGCCGAACTCCTCTTCGTAGACCTTTTTAAACATGTTGCTCTGGTCGAACTCGGAGCAGTTCTTCAGGTCGTTCAGCAACTCGCGCTTGGTGACGTTCATTACCTTGATCTTGAGCGAAGTGGATGTTTCGCTTTGATTGACCAGGTAGTTCAAGCCGCGCCAGGAGCCTTCCATCGTCTGGAACTCCTTGGCGTGCATAATTTCGTTAAGTTGCGTGGAGAGGAGTTCGTCAATCTGCGCGATGCGCGCCGCAATCATGGCGTCGGTATCTTTCGATACCAGGATCTGGTCGCGCATTACTTCTTCGAGAAATGCGCCCACCCACTCCTTTCCCACTTTCCGCTCGTCTTCGTTCTGGCCGAGTTTGCCTTCAGAAACAATCCGGTCCAGTAGACTGGCGTCCACAGTCACTTCCGCGGCCGCGCCGGCCGCCTGCTGCTGTTGGGGTTCCGCGGGCATCGTTAGCCTTCCTGTTTGGGTTCGTTGCCGGCATCAGAGCCGGACTTTTCGCCGCGACGCACAGCTTCGGTTTTCGTGATCGCGTCCTGAAGCAGTTCCTCCAGCTTGTCGTTGCCGTAAAGGCTGCTGCGCAGATTCGAGAGTTTTGTGCGCAGTTCCAGCAACTGATTCAAGGGCGCAACCTGGCGAGCCACCTCATCGGGCTGAAAATCGCCCATCTTCGAAAACTTCAGCTCGACACCCATCTTGCCGCCCTCGGGCGTAAGTTTGTTGTCGACTTTGAATGCCAGACGCGGCTCCTGCTTTGCCAGCACCTGGTCGAAATTGTCGCGATCGATTTCGGTGAACTTGCGATCCTTGAGTCTGGGTAGCGGCTTCGAGGGCTGTCCCGACAGATCGGCCAGAACACCTATAACGAACGGAATCTCCCGCTTCTCGATGGCCCCTCCGGTTTCGACATCATATGTGATGTGTACCCTTGGCGGTCTTATCCTGCCTATCTTCTTTTGTACGCTTTCCTTGGTTGCCATAAACGTCGACCTCAAGTGACAGATAATACCTATCAGTCGTTTTGTTACCCTATCACACCCGATACATGCGCGTCCAGGGGTACTAGATCGCCATCCGCTTTCCAGAGGGTAGTGCGCGCCATCACCGGGCCGTTACGAATAATAGCGGGAAATTACCGGATTTTTGGCGACTTTTTGCTCCGGCTGGATCGCATATTCGCCGGCAAGGCCTGAATCAGTCTTCCGTAGCCTTTGCCGGGCAGGCGCCCAACTGGAAGAAATCATGGTCGAACGCCTTTTGCACCCCGTTTGGAAACTCAACAACTTCGAATACGATCGCGGTGCTGTCCGGCAGGACGGCCTGTTGCGAACTGTGCCTGCCGGCCTGCACATAAATCAATTCGAACAGGTTGCTGCCGGCGTTATGCCTGTCGGCGCCCGACAGCAACTGGAAGATCGCCCAATTCCCCGGGTACGCTCGAAAGGCCGAATCACCACCACCCGATTGCTCGATACGCAGGTCGATCTTAGGCTTGGGCGACGGCCAATTGTACTGCTTCTCACTCATCGAGAAAATATCGCCATCCAGAATGCCTTTCACCTGCTTGACGCCCGGATTGGGCCGTACTGCCAGCTTATAGTGCATTCCCGGCTTCGCGCCTTGCGGCGGGTAGAGAGCGTCCGATATGGACGACGCTTTGTTAAAGAAAACCAGGAAGCTGCGCGACAGCTTCAAAGGGGTGTCCGGCTTCGGCGTCCACTGCGACCCGGTCTTGATCAGGTTATCTCCAAGGAGCTGATGTAGAGCTCCCAGCGCCCCTCCCTGCGGCGCAAATACGTCACTCAACTGCTCGAGTCCGACGTCGTCCTCGGAGTTTCGGCTGAATGGGTATTTCCGCGCAAGGCCGCTCACCTTGCTGCACAGCGTCGCCTGGCCGGCGTTTATTTTTCGTTTGGTAACCTCGAACGGGTCGGTGACGATCAGCGGCTTCACCCCACGGAACGGCGATTCCAGAAACGCCTTGACCGGTTCGTACATCGCGGTGTTATCGAAGCTGCGCGCCAGGCCGTTCACGCTGTCGAGTCCTTTCAGCATCTGCGCATTGGCCTGATTGTTGCCGTTCTGATCGCTGTCGTCGCACTTGCCGCCGCGGTTCAATTGCTGAATGGAGCGCTGCATTTCCACCAGCGCGTTCAGGTAACCTTCGTTACGCTTGTCCAGCCAATGCTCGCGGTTCGGTTTCTCGAAGACCGCGCGCGCCGGCTGGAAGGTCTGGGTGATAGAGTCCTGCGTGAGCGCCGGAGTCTGGTCGGGCAGCGCCTCATTTACTTTCTGCTGCACCACCTTATTACCGCCGGCGCCCCGCAGCCGCTGCAGGAAACCCTGCTTCACCGCTCCCACGGCAGCCTTTCCCGCCTCATCCGTCAGCGATCCTGTGCTCTTGGGAAAGGTGGTGTTCTCGGCTGTGAGCAGCATAACCGCAAGCATCGGCGAATATGCGTCCTTAAGCTGCTCCAGCTTCTCCGACGCATCGCCGCAGGAACTGTACGGCAGCGCACTGGCCTTGCCGACGAAATCGCTCCAATGCTGTATGTAGTCTTTGATATACATTTCGCGCAGTTGCCGCTTTACGTCGGAGCCGGGCAACAGCGACTGTAGCCGCGATCCTATGCCGCCACCGCCCAGCACGCAGGAATCGCTTCCCCGACCTTCCGCGGCGCTGTCGATCAACTGCTGCACCTTCGCCCATCCAGCGAGCGTGAACGCCGATTCCACCTGATCGGCGACCCGCAACACGGAGCGGTAACGCGTATTGTGGGTCAGCTCCGACATGCGAGCCGTGCTTTGCAGTTCCTGGTTCACCTGTTCGATGATGGCATGGTACTGCGGCTGGATTCCCTTGAAGCCGTTCAGATAATCGCGCGAGTGCTTCACCACCGGCTGATCCTTCGACTCGATCAGCAGTTCGTCGGGAATTTCCTTGCGCTTGAGCGACGCCGCAAAGAACTCGAAATTGCCGCGAGCGAGTTTTTCGGATTCGCCATCGAGCGTACGGTCGCCGCGCCATCGCGTCATGAGATTCTCGACCAGAGTATTGTCGGGGGCGCATGCCGCTTCTGCCGGCGATTTCGTTACCGTGCGGTAGGTCCTCAGATCCCCATAAACCTCCTGATAAGGATGCTGATCCGTCTGGGTTGGCGGCAGCCCGCCCAGTCCCGTCTCCATCCGGCGCACGATATCGTTCAGGAAATACTCCCGGAAACGGGTGAAGTAAAGGTGGCGCGCCGCATCCAGCACGCGCCCGCCCGAATACAGTCCCCAGCGCATCAATAAAGGAGGATGGCTTTCGTCGTAATCCGAGAGCAGCCCCAATTCCTCGCGCAGGTGGTCGATTTCCCGCAGGTATTTGAGGGAGGGCAGCGTGTGCGGCGGCAGCGGCTCGCAGGCGGCAGCGGCGGCGTCCACATCGTTCAGCAGAGAACGATTCCGTACCCATGAAAGTCCGAAAAGCAGAAACAGCAGTGCGAAAACCGCTGCGACCCCGCCGAAAAGCATCTTGCGAAGACTGTCCTGCTGCCGATTTCCGGCGATCGGCGCCACGGCTAGCTGGCCCGAGCGCAGAATCGAGCGCCACAGATCGGCGGCGAAGCTCCAGCGTGTGACGAGTTGTTCCTGTCCGGCGCCGGCACGCACTTCCGGTATCATGTTGAACTCGTCCGGCCGGAAAATCCGCGTCACCTCGCCGACCCTGTGGATCCCCGTTAAATTGGCAGACATCGGCTCCGGGGCACCGGCGGCGGCAACCTTGCGTGTCCCGGTGAAATAAAATCCCCGCAGCGACGGATTGGGCTGCAGCGGATTCGGGCGGAATATGTCAACCAGGAATTGCACCAGCGGAGCGCGGATGCGACGGACCTCCCTTGGAAATTCGTATACCGCGGGCTTCCGCGTGCGATCGGTTTCCCGCTCGAGAAAAAGCAGCCGCTTGTCGGCAAGCGAGACGTAAAGATTGTTCAGCGCATTGGTCAGCCGCGTTCCTTCGGCCGCCGCGTACTGATCCGAACTGCCGAACTGCATCGCCGGCGCGGGCGCGAGCGTACAGCCAAAGATCTGCTGGTCCTCGCCTTCGCTCATGCGCGCGAAGTATTCACCGAAGTACGTGATGTTGTCCGCTTTCGTGAACACCACGTAAACCGGCAGATCGCCGCCCAGCGTCTCGGCGGCCTTCCGCAGTTGCTGCTGAGCCCGCTGCGCCAGCGCCGCCTGCCGCGACGCGTCGGGGATGCCGAGGAACGAAGTGATATCGACGCAGTACACGATGGCGCGCACATTGGAGCGGCCCTCGGCGGTAAATACCTTCGACATCGCCGACCGGTTACGCACCGGTCCGAACAACTCGAGGAAGCGCCCCCAGCGTCCGGGATCGGCCGCGAAGAACTGGCCGCCCGCTTCCACCACGATCGAGTTGCCGGCGAACCAGATATTGGCGAGCCGCGTCGGTACGACCGCGGAATCGCGCTGCACCTGTCCGGCGACGGCTTCCACCTCCAGGCCGGATGACAGAAAGAGGCTGGTCTTGCCGCTGCCTTCCGAGCCGAAGATCACGTAGACCGGAAAATCGGCGATGGTGCTTCTCGTGCGCTGGCTGGCGAGCCTCGGCGATTGGGCCAGGCGAGCGTTGGCCTCCGCCACGAGCCCCGCCAACGCCTGCGATTCCTCCGGTGACACCGGAGCCTGGCCGACGGGCGGAGGAGCCTGTTGCTGCACCGGCGCCGGCGCCCCGGGCCCTGGAGGAGTTGCCGCCGGAGCAGGCGCCCGCGCCGAAAGTCGAGCTACAAGAATGTACACACCCAGCAGCGTAATGCCGCAAATCGTGAGCACCGACCCGATCAGGATGGAGTTCGAATCGGATAGGACGACGAGGGAGAAGCCCCACACCAGAACTTCATAAACGATGAAGATGATGGCGAGCCAAAGGATCTTACGTTTCGTCATGAGGGTTGCCCGGCAACGGCTCCGTCACGGAGCCATGATATTGCTTACGACCCCTCCCGCATTGGAATTCAGCAGCAACTTAAATATGATCCATCCGAAGACCGCGAGTGCCACGCTAGCAATTGCGGCGATCATCCACGACGTAACCGGCGACGCGGGCGGAGGCGGCGCCACGGCAGGCTGCATCGGAAATGCGCCCTCCGGCGACAGCGGCGGCTGGGGACCGCGCAGGTGCTCGATCTGCTCGCGCAGGTCGTCCATCAGCGCTTCCAGTTTCTCGTGCTCGGCCACGGCATACCGCCCTTCGTAACCAAGCAGGAAGCAGAGATAGTAGATTTCCAGCACGTCGGCCAGATCCGGCGAATCGCGCCGCGTGCGGATTGCCTTGAGGCGGTCGAACAGGCCTTCGCCGGCGACGGCCTGCGCGTACATCTTCGATTGCAACGGCTGCCACGCGCCGCGATTCGGATCCTCCGAGCGGTTGATGGCTTCGTCCAAAAACGCGACCAGCGCGTAAGTGGAGTCTTGAATCTCTCGATCCCGATACCCGGCTTTGATGGCCTCGCGCAGAATCTGCTCGAACAGGCCCTCCATGCGCTTCTGAAAATCGGCCGCATCCTTCAGCGGCTGGCGGCCGGACTGGATCCGAACGATGGTTGTGAGAATGCCCTGATAAAGCAGCGCCAGCTTTTCACGGCGCACGGCCGGAGGAGGCGGAGCCGGCATCGGTCCCATGTCGTAACTGGTACCCATCGTGTCTCGCACATTGTACCGTGCTGTCGAGGCTGATGGTAGGAGGGAGAGTTTTGCGATCGCTCACACTGCATCGGGTAGCGCGAGACGAGTGAGGCGGCAGGCGCTTGGGGCTGCTCAAGCACCAGTCCCGCGAATCCGCCGCCTACGACTTTATTTCAACACGGCGCCACGCGTGACAGGGGTCGCTACAATGAGGGTATTGAACCGTTCCCAGGAGGGCGTGCGGCACATCGTCTTTACCGACCTGGACGGAACGCTGCTCGACCACAACACGTATTCCTGGGAGGCCGCGCGTCCGGCGCTCGATCAACTGCGGCGCCAGAAGATTCCGTGGATGTTTGTCACCAGCAAGACGCGGGCTGAAGTGGAGCGGCTGCGCACTCAACTCGCCAACACACATCCGTTCGTTGTGGAAAATGGAGGCGCCGCTTTCGTTCCCCAAGGCTACTTCCCTTTTCCGATCCATGGCGCCACGGGACGGGACGGCTACAACGTATGTGAATGGGGTACGCCTTACGCGACCCTGACTGCCGCGCTCGACCAAGCCGCGCAAGCATCGGGATGCCGCATCGACGCGTTCCATCGGATGAGCGTTGAACAAACTGCTGCGGCCTGCGATCTGCCGGTAGACGAAGCAGCCCTCGCGAAAGAACGCGAGTACGACGAACCTTTCGTTGTACTGGATCCGCAGCGGCAGGAAGCTTTGCTCGCCGCCATCGCGGCGCGGGGATTTCACACCGTACGGGGCGGCCGTTTCCATCACGTCTGCGGCAACAACGACAAGGCCGTCGCAGTCCGTGCGCTCCGCGATCTGTTTCAGCATGCTTACGGCCCCGTCACCACTATCGGACTCGGTGATGGCTGGAACGATCTGCCCTTCCTGGAAGTGGTCGACACTCCTGTCATTATTCAGTCACCATCGGCTGCGGAAATGAAGGCTCGCTTGCCGCGTGCGAGAGTAACCGCGCAGTCCGGACCTGCCGGTTGGGGTCAAGCCATACTCGATTTGCGTTCCTAGTCCGGCAAATTGTGCACGATCGCGCACCACGCGTGCGGCGATTCGCTCAATCTAAACGATTGGCCCTCTTGTTGCTATAAATCGATGCCGAAGGAAAAGGGATCGCGGTAGCACAAACTCTCAGGAGATTTGTAAATGGCCGACTTTCATCAGACCGGAGTAGTCACTACCCTTCATCGCCTGAAACCTGACGCCATTGATCGGCTCGAGGCCGATCTGGAAAGATTCGCACGGAACCGCCCGATCGGGCTCGTCTTGCCGGCCCTTTATTCCGAATTCGAGACGCCCGCCATGCAGCGGATCGTGGCCGAACTGAAAAGTGTCCGTTATCTCCAACGGATTTGCGTTGTCTTGGGGCGCGCCACGCGCGAGCAATATCTACGCGCGCGCAGTTTCTTCGACGACTTTTACACCCCCGTCACCATGATGTGGATCAATAGCGAACGAATGCAGGAGTTGCTCGGACTCCTCGAAGATCGCGGATTGTCCGCCGGCGTCGACGGTAAGGGCCGCTCCTGCTGGCTGGCCTTCGGTTATATGCTCGCCACACGTGATTGCGACGTGCTGGCGCTCCACGATTGCGACATCGTTAACTACGGCCGCGAACTGCTGGCCCGACTCTGCTATCCGGTGGCGCATCCGCACCTGGGTTTCGAATTCTGCAAAGGATACTACGCCCGCGTCACCGATCGCCTGCACGGGCGCGTGACGCGCCTGTTCGTCGCCCCCCTGATCCGTTCTCTCGAAGGCATGGCGCCGGGAGCAGCGTTCCTCAAGTACCTCGACAGTTTCCGTTATCCTCTGGCCGGAGAATTCGCCATGGACATCAACCTGGCGCGCGTGAATCGCATTCCGGCCGATTGGGGGCTCGAGATCGGAGTGCTGGCCGAGGTATTCCGGAATTGTGCGATAGCCCGCACCTGCCAGGTCGACCTGATGGACACTTACGAACACAAGCACCAGGTCGTTTCCGAAGACAACCCCTCCACGGGTTTGACACGAATGGCGAACGATATCGCCAAATCCCTGTTCCGAACGCTCGCGGCCGAGGGCCTGGTGTTCAGCACCGACGAATTCCGCGGCCTCGAAGTGCGCTACGTGCGTATCGCGCAGGATACGATCGCCCGCTACTACGCCGACGCGATGCTGAACGGGCTCAAGTTCGACCGGCACGCCGAAGAAGGCGCCGTGGCGGCGTTCGCCAAGAGCCTGCACCGGGCCGCGGCGGAGTTTATCGAGGATCCGCTCGGTCTGCCGCTGATTCCGAACTGGAATCGCGTGCTGGCCGCCATCCCCGAGTTTTTCGAACTTCTGCAGGACGCCGTTGAGAGAGATTCCAAACAACTGGCGGGCAAGGCTGCGTAAGCCCCGGACGAGGGTGCCATGTCGGATCGCCCAATCATCGGTGAACCTTTTCAGGCAGCCGAGAAGATCGGCAAGGCGGATCTGGTCGTCGGGATTCCCAGCTACAACAACGCGCGCACGATCGGACAGGTGGTGCGAGCCGCAAGCGTTGGGCTTGCAAAGTACTTCCCGCACCTCACCGCCGTAATCATTAATTCCGATGGCGGCTCGAAAGACGGCACGCGCGAGGCTGTGCTATCCACCAACCTCGAGGATGCGCCGCTGATGCTGATCACCACGCCCCAGGTGGCGGCGCAGCTCCTGTCGTTTCCGTATCACGGCATTCCCGGCAAGGGCAGCGCCTTCCGGCTGATCTTCCAACTGGCCGCCCAAATGGAAGCCAAGGCCTGCGCGGTGGTGGATTCCGATCTCCGCTCGATCACACCGGAATGGATCGACCTGCTGCTGCGGCCGATTCTGGATAGGGACTTCGATTTCGTCGCTCCCTACTACCATCGCCACAAGTATGACGGCACGATCACCAACAGCATCGTCTACCCGCTCACCCGCTGCCTGTACGGACTGCGCGTCCGCCAGCCCATCGGCGGCGAATTCGGCGTAGCCGCCAAGGTGATCGACCGTTATCTGCGGCGCGATGACTGGGAGACCGACGTGGCTCGCTTCGGCATCGACATCTGGATGACCACGATCGCGATCGCCGAGGGTTTCCGCGTCTGTCAGAGTTTTCTCGGGGCGAAGCTGCACGACGCCAAGGATCCCGGCTCCGACCTGAGCGCAATGCTGCAGCAGGTTACGAACAGCGTCTTCCTGCTGATGCGCCAATACGAAGACGTCTGGAAACAGCGTTCCGGCAGTTCCCCGGCGACGCTCTTCGGCTTTCGCTTCGACGTCGGGCTGGAGCCGGTCGCCGTCAACGTGGAACGCATGCTCTCGGCATTTTGCCGGGCATGCAACGAACTCGGAGAGGTCTGGAAGCTCGCTTTGCAGCCCGATACGTATGCCGCCGTCACAGCTTTGGGGCGGGATTGCGATAAGGGCGAGTTTCACCTGAATGACAACTTGTGGGCGCGGGTCGTCATGGACTTTGCTTGCGCCTGGCGGCGCAATCCGCTGGAGAGCGGACATCTGCTGCGTTCGCTCACCCCACTGTATCTGGCGCGGGTGGCGTCCTTCGTCGAGGAGACCAGGACCCTGGGCTCCATGGAAGTCGAGGAGCGGATCGAGCAGTTGTGCCTGACTTTCGAATCGCTGAAACCGTACCTGATCGCGCAGTGGGACCAGGAACCTGCCGCAACCACAGCGCCGGACACCCTGATGGTTCCGGAGAAATCCAAGGAAGCAACCCTGGAGGTGTGAGGTCATGCTTGCAACATTAAGAAAAATACTCGAGGGAGTTCTGCAGCGGCTGGATGTGTACGCGACAACTATCCTGCCTTCCCTGCTGGCGGGCCTGGTGCTGGTCCTGGCCGCCTGGGCAATCGCGGCCTGCGCACGATGGCTGCTGTATCGTCTGTTCAAAGGCCCGACCATCGA
>Ga0070741_10017553_pt1 | contig 11737 bp, 9 predicted proteins | sample Coa_R1_4_FD_66440 | JGI IMG/M metagenome (GOLD analysis project Ga0070741, IMG submission 66440) | Surface soil microbial communities from Centralia Pennsylvania, which are recovering from an underground coalmine fire - Coalmine... | ecosystem: Environmental > Terrestrial > Soil > Unclassified ...
AATCGGCGAGTGAGATCGGTCGAAGAGTGGCCTTGAGCGCTCCGGCTGCTTGCCAAAAGTCGATTGAAAGGTCGTCCCGGAGTTGAACGCCCAGAGATAAGAAATCAGCCCGCGCGGGCGACCTCCTCGCAGCTAGCCCGATAAAAGTCGTAGTAGACTTCGCAAAGGTTTACTGCGTGCACTAAGCACTCGTTGGCAGGATCGATAAGACTGGCGGAAACGATCTCCGCTCCAGGTTCGCCTCGCAGATACGCAATAATTGCGCTCGCGCCGAGGATGTAAATCACGAGGCTTTTGAGCGCCGGTCCTCGAGTTCGATTTCGTAGCGCTTCCGCGCTGCGAAGCTTTCACTCGATGTTGTTCCGAACGAATAAGGGCCTTTGATATCGTTGACGCGTCCGAAGCTGGGGCGTGCCGGCGCGGAAGACACCCACAAATTACGGAGCTCTTGTGGCTCGGCCAGCGTGAGACGATTTATTTCGGCCAGTATTTTCTCCACAGAAGAGCTCACGAGACTACACCGATTACTTGCCTTTTACACTGCAGGCCAGATTCGACAATAAAATGAAGGCCGGTCCCGCGAACGAGACCGGCCTCTGTTGTTAGCTTCGAATGGGCTTAGTAGCGATAATGGTCGGGCTTGTAGGGGCCTTCCACCGGAACGCCCAGGTAATCGGCCTGCTTTTTGGTCAAGGTGGTCAGCTTCACACCGATCTTCTCCAGGTGCAACCGGGCGACTTCCTCGTCCAGCTTCTTGGAAAGCGTGTAGACGCCCACTTTGTAGGTGTCCTTGTTCTTCCAGAGATCCAGCTGCGCGAGCGTCTGGTTCGAGAAGCTGTTGGACATCACGAAGCTGGGGTGGCCGGTGGCGCAGCCCAGGTTCACCAGGCGGCCTTCCGCCAGCAGGAAAATCGAGTGGCCGTCGGGGAAGGTGTACATGTCCACCTGCGGCTTGATGTTGGTGCGCTTCACGCCCTTGGCGTTGTTCAGAGGATCCACCTGGATTTCGTTGTCGAAGTGGCCGATGTTGCACACGATGGCCTGATCCTTCATGTGCTGCATGTGCTCCAGCGTGATGATGTCCACGTTGCCGGTGGTGGTGACGTAGATATCGCCGCGGCCCAGCGTGTCTTCGACGGTGGTGACCTCGAAGCCTTCCATGGCGGCCTGGAGCGCATTGATGGGATCGATTTCAGTAACCACGACGCGAGCGCCCATGCCGCGCAGCGAATGCGCCGAACCCTTGCCTACGTCGCCGTAACCGCAGATGACGCAGACTTTGCCGGCCACCATCACGTCCGTCGCGCGCTTGATGCCGTCGGCCAGCGATTCACGGCAGCCGTACAGATTGTCGAATTTCGACTTAGTCACCGAATCGTTCACGTTGATGGCGGGAACCAGGAGCTTGCCTTGTTCCTGCATCTTGTAAAGCCGATGCACGCCGGTGGTGGTCTCTTCAGAAACCCCGCGCCAGTTCTTCACAATGTTGCGCCAGTGATTGGGATTTTCCTTGTGGACGCGCTTCAGAAGATTCTTGATGACGGTCTCTTCGTGGCTGCCGGAAGGGGTGTTCACCCATCCGTCGCCATTTTCGAGCTCGTAGCCTTTGTGGATGAGCAGGGTGACGTCGCCGCCGTCATCGACCACCAACTCGGGACCTTTGCCGTCGGGATGGCTGATGGCCTTCAGTGTGCAATCCCAGTATTCTTCGAGCGACTCGCCCTTCCAGGCGAAGACCGGGATTCCGGCGGCGGCGATGGCGGCCGCGGCGTGATCCTGGGTGGAGAAAATATTGCAGCTTGCCCAGCGAACACTGGCGCCGAGGTCGACCAGGGTCTCAATAAGCACCGCGGTCTGGATGGTCATGTGCAGCGAGCCGGTGACGCGCACGCCCTTCAACGGTTTGCCGGGCGCGTATTTCTTGCGGATGGACATCAGGCCGGGCATCTCGGCCTCGGCGATGGAAATTTCCTTGCGGCCCCATTCGGCCAAGCTCATGTCGGCTACTTTATACTCAGCGGCGACGTTCGGGATGGTTGCTGTACTCATGCGTTAATAACCGCCGCACAACGAAAGGTGGGCGGCAGTTTCATTTCCTTTCTTTTGGCGGCCACCCGCCTCTGTGCGGCTGGCCCCTGAAAATTATATCTACAAATCAAGATACGTTGATATAATAGTACACGTAGTCCGATGGCGTCAATGCTCAAAAACCTGAGGCTGGCGGCGGATCCGAGCCGCCTCCGTATCTTGTTGCTACTGGAGCGCGAAGAGCTGTCGGTGGCGGAGCTGCAAGAAATCTTGGGCATGGGACAGAGCCGCATTTCGACGCATCTGGCGCAGCTGAAACAGGCCGGATTGGTGGAGGACCGGCGGAACGGCAAGAGCGTCCTTTACCGGCTGAAGCCGAGCGCGCGCTCGAACGGGTCATCCAATGGCTTTGGGAAGATGCTGGATGTGCTGCGGCAAGCCGCTGGCGAGATTCCGGAGGCTGAGCAGGATTCTGAAGCGCTCGGCATCGCATTGCGGCGCAGGCAGGACAAGATGCGCGCATATTTCGACGAACTGGCGGGGAAGTTCGGGCGCAACTATGTGCCGGGGCGGTCCTGGCAGGGACTGTCGGAGACGCTGTTGAGTTTGATGCCGCCGATGGTGATTGCGGATCTGGGCGCGGGCGAGGGGACGTTCTCGCAACTGCTGGCGCGGCGGGCGAAGAAGGTGATCGCGGTGGATCATTCCGAGAAGATGGTGGAGTACGGCCGCGAACTGGCGCGCAAGCACGGGGTGAAGAATTTGGAATACCGCAAAGGCGACCTGGAGAGTCTCCCGATACGCGATGAAGCCGTGGACCTGGCGTTCTTCAGCCAGGCGCTGCATCACGCGCAGCATCCCGAACGCGCGGTGGCGGAGGCGGCCAGGATCCTGAAGCCGGGAGGTCGGATCGTAGTGCTGGATCTGCTGCGGCACGGCTACGAAGAGGCGCGGGAGCTCTACGCTGACTTGTGGCTCGGATTCACAGAGGCGGAAGTGACGCGATTTTTGCGGCAGGCGGGATTCAAGAACATCGACACTTCGGTGGTGCACACAGAAGACGAGGCGCCACACTTCCAGACGCTGCTCGCGGTGGCAGATAAGTAACAGCGAAGATAGCTAGCTATTCCGCCGCTTGCTGCGGCTCGGGCTCGCCGGCTTCCTTGCGTGCGTGCTCGAACAGGAAATTGAGCGTCTTGTTGCTGCGGATCTGATAGGCGATGCGGCCCAGCACACCGTCCTTCTGCAGCTTCTTGCGAACGGCGGCTACGGGCTCGCGCTGCTGTTTGGCGATGCGCTGGACTTCGCTGTCCACTTCGTCGTTGGTGGGTACGATGCCTTCGCGCTCGGCGACTTTATCCACCAGCAAAGACGCCTTGACATCGTGCAGGGCCTTGGGCCGCTGCGCCTCTTTGACCTTGGACCAATCGATCTTCAACTTGGTGGGATCGACGCCGCGCTCGGCCAGGTCGCGAAGCTGGTTTTCCAACTGTGCTTCGATCTGCCGGTCGATGTAGGCTTCGGGCACCGGAAACTCGTGCGTTTCCACCAGCCGCTCGACAAGCTCGTCTTTGGCCTTTTGCTGGGCTGCGAATTCGCGCTCGCTGAAGATGGCCTTGCGTACGGCTTCGCGCAGATCGTCGAGCGTGCGGAAGTCGCCCAGATCCTGTGCAAACTCGTCGTTCAGCTCCGGCAATTCTTTGGTTCGGACGTTGGTGAGGGTGGCGCGGAAACGGACGGTTTTTCCCGCCAGGCGGGCTTGTCCAAAATCCTCAGGGTAAGTGACGTCGAACTCTTTCTCTTCGCCCGGGGACATGCCGCGCAGCGCTTCGGAGAAGCCCGGCATGGTGTCGGGATCGCCCACGTGCAGCACGACCTCGTCTTGATGAACGGGCGGCTCGGCGCCCGACAGGCTGTCGAGCGTGACCACTGCGTAATCGCCGTCCACCACAGGCCGCGGCTCGACGTTTACGAACTGGGCCTTCTGCTCGCGAATTTCGTCCAGCCGCTGTGCGATGTCGCCTTCGGCGACTTGCGGTTCGGTGTAGTGCACCGTGACGCCGCGATATTCGCCCAGCTCAATCTCGGGCGCCACCTCGAATTCGGCTTTGAAGCGCAGCGGCTCGCCTTCGTGGAAGTGAACGTCTTTGACGTTGGGACGGCCCACCACTTCCAGGTGTTCTTCCTCAACTTTTTGCTTGAAGTACTTGGGCAGCAGGTTTTCAAGCACGTCGTCGCGCACCTGTTGCGAGAACTTGCTGCGAATCAGACTCGCGGGAGCTTTGCCAGGACGGAAGCCCGGCAGCTTGGCTTTGGACTGGATGTTGGCGACCACGCGATCGGTTTCGCGCGCGATCTCATCCAGGGGAACGGTGATTTCGATTTCGTGCTTGCAGCCTTCAACGAGCATGGGGAATAAGGGGCGGGGTTTGTGGGAGGCCCGCGCTTTCTATTGAAGCACCGAGCCTCCGCTGGAGGCAATTGCTACCTGGCGCCTTTACCGGGCGTCACTACTTCGCCGCCATGGCAAGCTTGGCGCCCTCTTTGAGCGCTTCGGCCTTGTCGGTGGCTTCCCAAGTGAAGGTATCTTCGGAGCGGCCAAAGTGACCGTAGTAGGAGGTCTTGCGATAAACCGGGCGGCGCAGCTTGAGAGTTTCGATCATGCCCTTGGGCGTGAGGTTGAAATTGTGGCGGACGAGCTCCACCAGCCGCTGCTGATCCACCTTACCTGTTCCGAAGGTGTCCACCATAACGGAAACCGGCTCGGCGACACCGATGGCGTAAGCCAGCTGCACTTCGCAGCGCGAGGCCAGGCCGGACGCCACGATATTTTTCGCGACGTAGCGGGCCATGTAGCACGCGGAACGATCCACCTTGGTCGGATCCTTACCCGAAAACGCGCCGCCACCATGCCGGCCCATGCCGCCGTAGGTATCGACGATAATCTTGCGGCCGGTGAGACCCGTGTCACCGTGCGGTCCGCCGATCACGAAGCGGCCTGTGGGGTTGACGTGATACTTGGTCTGCGAATCCACCAGATTTCCGCCCACCACGGGATCGATGATGAACTTCTTCACGTCGGCGCGCAGTTGCTCGGTAGAGACGTCATCGTCGTGCTGCGTGGAGAGCACCACGGCATCGATGCGCACGGGTTTTCCGCCGTGGTATTCGACGCTGACCTGGCTCTTGGCGTCGGGGCGAAGATAGGTGAGCTTGCCGGTGCGGCGGATTTCGCTCTGCTGGCGGACCAGCTTATGGGAAAGCATGATGGGCAGGGGCATCAGCTCAGGCGTTTCGTCGGTCGCGTAGCCGAACATCAAACCCTGATCGCCGGCGCCTCCAGTATCAACACCCATGGCGATGTCGGGCGACTGCGTTTGAATCGTGTTCAGGATGCCGCACGTCTTGGCATCGAAGCCCATTTTCGCGTCCGTAAATCCGATATCCGCGATCACTTCGCGGGCCAGCTTGGGAACGTCCAAAATAGCCTTAGTGGTAATTTCGCCGGCTACCACGCAAATGCCTGTGGTGACGAGCGTCTCGCACGCCACACGGCTCATGGGATCGACAGCCAAGCACGCGTCCAGCACCGCATCGGAAACCTGGTCCGCCATCTTGTCGGGATGTCCTTCCGAAACGGATTCGGACGTAAAAATATGCCGCATCTTCTCTGACACCGAAATGCCTCCTCGGGTTCTACTAAGAATCTCGGACGGTCGCGATACTGCCGTCCCGAACCAAGAGGCAAGTCTATCGCTGGTGGCGCAGCCCGGTCAAACCGACCGGCCCGATCCACGATGCCCCTGTAAGTTTGGTTCCAGTAGCTGATTGTAACGGGCGGATTGCATGCATTGCAAGCAGAGGGGCGCGGCGTGCCGCGCGCCGCGATTGGCGGTTAGCGATTGGCGGGCTGGCAAATTAGGGTTCAGCCGAGGTATCTCGGTGGACAGTGGCGGGGTCGAACGCGGCGAGGCAGACCGCGATGTACTCGGCGCCCTCGGGGCCGGGGGTGCTGTAGCGCACCCATTCGCCGCGCGGGGCGATCACGGCCTGCCCGGCTTGGACTTCGAGCACCCCGGATTTCGATTCGACGCGCAGCGCGCCCTTCAACACTACGGTGTATTCGTCAAATTCCGGTTGCTGGCCAGGCTCGCTCCAGCCCGAGGGGCTGTGCATGTGCGCAATACTTATGCCGGTGTCGCGCGTGTTTACGCGCCCGATGTATTCGTCAATTTGCTTGTTGCCGGGGACGGGGATGCGGGTGGGCGCGGGAACCAGGCGTGGCATGGGCTATCAGTGGTCGCGTTCGGTGATGAGTTCGGGCAGGGCGGCGAGGGCGCGCTGCGAGGCGGAATCGGGGAATTCGCCGATGATGGTACGCGCCTGGTCGGTGAAGGCTTGGGCGCGTTCGCGCACGCGTTCGAAGCCGCGGCGGCGCTCGATCAAGCGGAGGATTTCGGCGAAAGGCGCCCGGTCATAAGTGCCATCGGAGAGAACTGTCGCGATGAGTTGGCGCTCCTCGGCAGTGGCGTCTTCGAGCGCGTAAATCAACGGCAGGGTGACCTTGCCTTCGCGCAGATCGCCGCCCACCGGTTTGCCGAGCACGTCTTCGTTGGCGGTGAAGTCCAGGACGTCGTCGGTTAACTGAAACGCGATTCCCAGATTCCAGGCGAATTCGCCGAGGCGGATTTCAGCAGTTTCGGCGGCGCTGGGACCGGCATTTTGCCCCATGACGGCGCCGAGGCGCGCGCAGGCGGAAAACAGGCTGGCGGTTTTGCGGTCCACTAGTTCCATGTAGTCGGCCTCGGAGACATCGATTTTGCCGATGCGCTCCAGCTGGAGTAGCTCGCCTTCCACCATCATTTGCGTGAGCGTGATCAGCAGGTCGAGCACGTGGAAATTGCGCTCGCGCAGGGCCATCTGAAAAGCCTGCATGTAGAGCCAGTCGCCCGCGAGCACGCAGGTGTGATTGCCCCAGATGGCGTTGGATGACGGGCGGCCGCGGCGCGTTTTCGCGAAGTCGATCACGTCGTCGTGAACCAGCGTGGCGGCGTGGATCATTTCGACCACGGCGGCCATGCGGATGGTGCCGTCGCTGACGCCGCCGACCAGCTGCGAGGCGAGCAGAACCAGGATGGGCCGCAGGCGCTTGCCACCGCCATCCTGCAGATAGCGCGAGATGGTGGTGACGGCGTCGACGCTGGCCACCGACTCCAGGCTGATTTCGCGCTCCACGCGCTCCAGATCGTTCTTGACCAGCTCGAAGATCTCCCGCGCGGTGAGGGTGTGGCCCAGCCTGCCGAGTTGCATGGAACTTCTCAGTGTAGCAACAGGAGCTTGCGGAAGTTTGCGCTGGTGGCGGCGCACACGTCTTCGTACGATTCCCCGCGAAGGTCGGCGAGTCTACGGGCAGTGTGGACGATGAGCGCCGGCTCATTGCGCTTGCCGCGCTGGGGGACGGGCGCGAGGTAAGGCGCGTCCGTTTCGATGAGCATGCGGCCGCGCGGAGTGAATTGAGCGGCTTCCTGCACGGCGAGCGCTTTGGGAAAGGTCACGATTCCGCCGAAGCTCAAGTAAAAGCCCAAGTCGAGCGCGCGGCGGGCTTCTGCGCGGCCGCCCGAAAAGCAATGCATGATGCCGCCGATGCCGTGCGGAGCCCAGTGCTGCTCGATGAGTGCGAGGGTGTCGTCCCAGGCCTCGCGCGTGTGGATGACGATCGGCTTTTTGGCCTGGACGGAGATTTTCATTTGCTCAACGAAGACGGATTTCTGGACGTCGCGCGGGGAAAAGTCGTAATGGTAATCCAGTCCGATTTCGCCCACGGCCAGCGCCTTGGGATGCGCGAGCAAAGTGGCCAGGCGATCCAGGTCTTCGCGTGTTGCCTTGGCGGCATCGTGCGGGTGAATGCCGACGGTGGCGTAAAACGCGGGATACTTGTCGGCCAGCCGCAGCGCAGCCTCGAGATCAGGCGGACCATTGCCGGTCCCGATGGCCAGCATGTGCTCGACGCCGGCCGCGCGCGCGCGTTCAATGACGGCATCGCGGTCCGGATCGAATTCGGCGCTGTCAAGGTGGCAATGCGAGTCAATTAAACTCGCCTCCGCCAGGCTCACTTTAGCCGAGCTCCGATCGGGACGTCTTCGAGGAAGCCCGCCAGCACGGGCTTGCCGCCTTCGAGCGATGCGGCGACGATCATGCCGTTCGATTCGATCCCGCGCAGCTTACGCGGCTGAAGATTCGCGACGATGACTACTTTGCGGCCGAGCATCTGTTCCGGCTGATACGCCTCCGCGATGCCGGCCACGATGGTGCGCGGCTGTTCTTCGCCGATATCAACCTTCATGTGCAGGAGCTTGTCGGCGCCCTTGACGCGTTCGGCGCTGACTACCTGGCCTACGCGCAGGTCCACTTTAACGAAATCGTCGATGGCGATTTTGGAGTTGCCATCCGCGGCGGGAGTACTGCCGCCCGGCGTTGACGGCGCTGCCTTGGGAGAGCCAAACAGTTCCGCCTGGCGCGACTTTTCCTGCGCTTCCAGGTCTTCCATCTTTTTGATAGCAGTGGCGTCCAAGCGCGGGAACACGGCAGCCACGGAGCCGATTCTTTGCCCGGCTTCGAGTTTCCCCCAGTGCAAGTCGGCGAACGTGATGGACTCGATGGGAGACCGCATGCCGAGCTGGATCCAAATGTTGCGAGCGGAATTGGGCATTACGGGATAAACCCAGGCGCAGATAATGCGCAGCGCTTCGGCGGCGGTGTAGAGCGTTTCATCGAGCTGTCTTTGCGCGAAATCGCTGGGATCTTTCGCTAATTTCCAGGGCGCGCGCTCCACGATGAACTTGTCGATTACGGATAGAAAGCCCCACAGGGTCTCCAGGCCCCGCGAAAAATTGAACTCGCGGAAGGCGTCCATGGCCGATTCGGTGGTGCGGCGCGCGGTTTCGGCAACGTCCGGCGCGCCGGGCGAGTCGGGAATGCGGCCCTGGCGATTTTGCTGGATCAGCGTGAGCGTGCGGCTGGCAAGATTGCCCAACCCGTTCGCGAGATCCGAGTTGTAGCGCTGGATGAGCGCGTCGTAGCTGAAGCTGCCGTCCTGCCCGAACGTGATTTCTCGCAGCAGGAAATAACGCAGCGCGTCGGTGCCCACGACGTCGGCGATGGGTCCCGGGCGCACCACATTGCCGCGCGACTTGCTCATTTTGTTCTCTTCGTGCAAGATCCAGCCGTGCGCGAAGACCTGTTTGGGCAGCGGCAGATCGGCGGCCATCAGGAACGCCGGCCAATAGACCACGTGAAAGCGCAAAATATCTTTGCCGATCAGGTGCAGATCGGCTGGCCACAGGTCGCGGTCCTTCACCGCGCTCATGTAGGAGATGAGCGCATCGAACCAGACATAGAAAACGTGATGGCCATCCACGGGCGCGGGAATGCCCCACTGGATATTGGTGCGCGTGATGGACAGATCGTTCAGGCCTTGCGAGACGAAGGCAATCATCTCGTTGCGGCGGTGATCCGGCTTCACGAATTCGGGATGCTTCTCGTACAGTTCGAGCAGCGGTTTCTGGAAGGCGGAGAGTTTGAAAAAGTAATTCTCTTCGGTGACGGCCTGCGTCTGCGCGCCGCAGTTGGGGCAGGGCTGGCCGGGCTCGACATCGTTGACGTAGGCTTCTTCGCTGACGCAGTAGGCGCCGGTATACGAACCCTTGTAGATGTAGCCGTTCTTTTGGCAGCGTTCGAACAGCCAGCGCACGGTTTCGTGATGCTTGGGGTCTGAGGTGCGGATGAAATGGTCGTAATCGATGCCCAGCTTAGCCCACTGACTGATAAACTCGGCCGCCATCTTGCTGGTGTACGCCAGCGGATTCACGCCCGCGGCTTGCGCGGCACGCTCCACTTTCAGGCTGTGTTCGTCGGAGCCGGTGGTGAGGACCACGGGATCGAAGCCTTCCATTTTCTTGAAGCGCTTGATCATGTCGGCGGCGAAGGTGGAGTAGGCGGTGCCCAAGTGCGGGGCGGCGTTGACGTAGTAGATGGGTGTGGTCAGGTAATATTTCATCGAGAGTTTTTCAGGTGCGCCCGGTTCTTAGGTAAGCGAGGTTTGCCTCCGCGAGAATTTGTTTCAGCGGCAGGCCGGATTCGCGCGCCAGTTTGCGGCAATCTTCGTATTCGGGCGCAAACGTTCCGTTTTCCGAGACCTTGATGCGCACGGTTCCGTGGGCCGTAGAGATTTCCACCGAATGGCGGGCTTTGACGCGCCGCTCGGCAGCATAGATGCGTAATCCGAGCGTGGAAGTCTCTTCGAAAATCAGCCGCGCGAGAGCCTCGCGGTCCTCGGGCTTGGCGATCACGCTCAGCAGAGTCCCCGGCCGCGATTTCTTCATTTGAATGGACGCGAGCGTTACGTCCAGCGCGCCGGCTTCGAGCAGTCGCTCCATGGCGTAACCCAAGACTTGCGGGCTGGAATCGTCGATGTTCGCCTCAAGCACCGCGACGGTGGTGGATTCCGCAGCGCCGGACTTTTCGCCGATGAGCGCGCGCAAGACGTTCGCGTGCTCGGAGAAATCGTGATCGCCCGCGCCGTATCCCGAGGCGATGACGCGCATGGGCGGCAGCGGGCCGAAATCGGTGGCCAGGGTGACGGCGATGGCGGCGCCGGTAGGTGTGGTCAGTTCGAGCGCGGGACCCCGCGCATAGATCGGCTTGCCCGACAGCAGCTCGGCGGTGGCCGGCGCGGGGACGGGAAGCACGCCGTGCTCGGTCTTGACGGTGCCGCTGCCCACGTTCACCGGCGAACTATAGAGCTCGCCGACGTCGAGCAGATCCAGGCCGATGCATGCGCCGACGATATCGCAGATGGAATCCACGGCGCCGACTTCGTGGAAATGGACTTTCTCTATCGGAATGTCGTGCACTTTGGCTTCGGCCTCGCCCAGCCGCTGAAACACGCGCGAGGCATTTTGTTTGGCGCGATCCGAGATGGACGCTTTGGCGATCAGGTCCAAAATGTGCGGCAGATGCCGGTGCGTCTTTCCGTCGCCGCCGTCTTTGTTGATAACCACGCGAAACTTGGAGCCTGCAATTCCACGGCGCTTCGTTTTCTCGACTGTGAAACTGGCGCCCGTGCCGAGCGATTCCAGGGACTGCACCAGCCTGGGTGCGTCGGCGCCGGCGTCGATCAAAGCCCCTACCGTCATGTCTCCGCTGATTCCGGAGAATGCATCTAGATAGCAGACTTTCATGCGATCAATTGCGGCAACAGCTCGCCTGAGGGCCCTTTTAAGAATTCGTCGATGGAATCCGAGAGGCCGCTCTCGGCGATGTTGATTTCTGCGACGCGCGCGCCTGCTGCTTTCGCCACCATTGCCAATCCGGCTGCCGGATACACCACGGCCGAGGTTCCGATCACGAGAAACAGGTCGGCGGACTGCGCGGCCTGCTCGGCGTCGCGCCAGACTTGGGCCGGAAGCGGCTCGCCAAACCAAACCACGCCCGGACGGAGCATGCCGCCGCATTCACATTTCGGCGGAATTTCGGGCAGCGGGGTGCGCCGGTCCTCGCGCTCGCGCCCGCAATCGAGACAACGCAAGCTCCAGATGCTGCCGTGCAGACGAAGCACGTTGCGGCTTCCGGCCAGTTCATGCAGCCCGTCGACATTCTGCGTGATCAAGGTGAATTTTCGGGCGCGCGCTTCGGCCTCGGCCAGAGCAAA
>Ga0070741_10017554_pt1 | contig 11737 bp, 11 predicted proteins | sample Coa_R1_4_FD_66440 | JGI IMG/M metagenome (GOLD analysis project Ga0070741, IMG submission 66440) | Surface soil microbial communities from Centralia Pennsylvania, which are recovering from an underground coalmine fire - Coalmine... | ecosystem: Environmental > Terrestrial > Soil > Unclassified ...
CGGCGCGCGCGCCGGCATGCCGCCGACGTCTACGTCATTCTCAACGGCGATACGCCGCTGTTGCGCGAGGAGACGGTGCACGCACTGCTGGACACGCATCGCCGCTACAAGGCCGGCGTGACGCTCCTGACGGCGAACGTCGAGGATCCGCGCGGGTATGGCCGAATCATCCGCGGCGATGGCAATCGCGTACTTCGCATCGTCGAGGATCGCGACGCCACCAAGGCCGAAATCGCGGTCAAGGAGATCAATGTCGGGACCTATGTGGTGGATGGGCCATTTTTGTTCGAAGCGCTGGACAAGCTGCAGCCGGAGAACGCGCAGCGCGAATACTATCTCACCGATATCGTGAAATTCGCGGTGGAACGGCGGGTTCCGGTGGCGGCCCATGTCGTCCCGGATCCCGACGAAGGTCTAGGGATCAATTCCCGACAGCAACTGGCGGATGCCGAGCGTATCATGCGCACGAAGATCGTCCGGCAATGGCTGGAAGCCGGTGTGACGATGCGGGATCCGAATACGACCGTGATCGATGCCGACGTGCAGATCGGACAGGACACCGTGCTGCACCCCTTCGTCACACTCGAAGGTCGGACGCGGATCGGATCGGACTGCGCGATCCGCTCGCAGGTCCGCATCGTCGACAGCGTGCTCGCCGACCGGGTGGTCGTACAGGACGGCTGCCTGATCGAGGAGGCGCGTCTCGACGAAGAGAGCGTCGTCGGCCCGTTCGCGCATTTGCGGCCGGGCTCGGTGTTGCGCCGCGGCGCCAAGGTCGGGAACTTTGTCGAGATCAAGAAGGCCGTGCTGGGCGAAGGCTCAAAAGCCAACCATCTCACCTATCTCGGCGACGCCAAGATCGGCGCGCACGTGAACATCGGTGCGGGCACGATCACGTGCAACTACGACGGGCAGCGAAAGTACGAGACGGTCATTGAGGACGACGTGTTCATCGGCAGCGACACGCAGCTCGTGGCACCGGTGACAGTCGGGCAGGGCGCCGTCATCGCGGCGGGATCGACGATTACGCAGAACGTGCCGCCCGATTCGCTGGCGATCAGCCGCACGTCACAGATGAACAAGGCAGGATGGGTCTCGCGCCGGCGGAATTTGCCGGCGATGGGCCAGGCCGCCGGGAAGCCGCTCGCCGCGAAACCGCGGGGCAAGAAGAAACAGACGCGAGGGTAACATGTGCGGGATTGTCGGATACGTCGGCGAGCAGAATGCCGTACCGGTCCTGATCAACGGCCTGCGGCGGCTCGAATACCGCGGCTATGATTCGGCCGGCCTCGCAATCCTCCACGAGGGCAAGATCGAGCTGCGGCGCAGCGTCGGCAAGCTCGCGAACCTCGAAAAGTTGATCGGCGGGCAGGGGCTCGCCAGCACCCTGGGCCTCGGACATACCCGCTGGGCGACGCACGGCAAGCCTTCGGAGCAGAACGCGCACCCTCATCGCTCCGGCTCGTGCGTCCTCGTGCATAACGGGATCATCGAAAATTATCTCCCTCTGAAGCAGCAGCTGCAGAAGGAAGGATTCCGATTTGAGTCCGAGACGGACACGGAAGTCGTCGCGCATCTCATCGCCCGAGAGCTGAAAAAGAAAGACTGCACGCTCGCGCAGGCCGTCACCGCCGCCACGAAGGACATCCGCGGCAGCTATGCCATCGCGGCGTTCTGCGAGGGCGAGCCGGACACGCTCGTCGTCGCGCGCTCGGGCTGTCCGCTGGTGATCGGCCGCAATGGGCGCTCGACGATCGTGGCGTCCGACGTGATGGCGCTGCTCGCGCACACGCGCGAAGTGATTTATCTGGAAGAGGGCGACCTCGCCGTGATCACCAAGGGCGACGTGCAAATCAGCGATGCGCACGGGGAAGCGGTGACGCGCCCGATCGCCAAGATCACGTGGGACGAGGCCGCGGCCGAGAAGGCCGGGTATCCGCACTTCATGCTGAAGGAGATCCACGAGCAGCCGCAGACGATTCTCGATACGATGCGCGGCCGATATTCATTCGAGACCGGCGAAGCCGACATCCCGGATCTCGGCTTGAGCGATGAGGACCTCCGGGAGGCGGGCCGGATCTGGATTGTGGCCTGCGGGACGTCCTGGCACGCCGGGCTCGTCGGGAAATATTTGCTCGAGGAGATGGTCAAGGCCCCGGTCCAGGTGGACATCGCGTCCGAGTTCCGCTACCGCGATCCGCTGGTCAGGAAGGACGACCTCTTCATCACGATCTCGCAGTCTGGAGAGACGGCCGATACCCTGGCGGCCGCGCGGGAGGCCAAGAGCAAAGGTGCGCGCGTGATGTCGATCGTGAATGTCGTCGGCAGCACGCTCGCGCGCGAATCCGACGGCGTCCTGTACACCCATTGCGGCCCGGAGATCGGCGTGGCGTCCACAAAGGCCTTCACGGCGCAGCTCACCGCGCTCTATCTGCTCGCGCTGCATCTGGGACGCGTCCGGGGCGTGGTCAACAAGAACGACGGCCGCGTGTGGCTCGAACGATTCGTGGCGCTGCCGGCGCGCGTGGAGCATATTCTCAAGCGCGAGGCGGAGATCCTGGCGATCGCGAAGCGCTATCACAAGAAGCGCAACTTCCTCTACCTCGGCCGCGGCATCAACTATCCGATCGCGCTCGAGGGCGCGCTCAAGCTCAAGGAAATCTCCTACATTCACGCCGAGGGCTATGCCGCCGGCGAGATGAAGCACGGCCCGATTGCGCTCATCGACAAGGACATGCCGGTGGTCGTCTTGGCCCCGCGGGATCGTCTGTATGAGAAGACTGTCAGCAACCTGATGGAAGTGAAGGCCCGAAGCGCTCCGGTGATCGCGTTCGTCAGTGAAGGGGAGCGCGATCTCGGCAAGGCGGCGGACTGCGTGTTCACGATTCCGGAGGTTCCGGCGCTGCTGTCCCCGATTCTCTTCAGCGTCGCGCTGCAATTGCTGGCCTATCATGTCGCCGTGCTGCGCGGCGCGGACGTCGATCAGCCGAGGAACCTGGCGAAGAGCGTGACGGTCGAATAAACGCTCCCCTTTCCTTTCGCGGTTCGTCCCCGTAAAATAAGGGTTTCCAGGAGGCTTGGACGTGCAGATCGGCCGGGATGAGGTTGTGCGGATCGCAAAGCTAGCGCGATTGGAGCTCACAGAGGCCGAAACCGAGGCCTTCAGCGGGCAGCTCAGCCGGATTCTGACGTACGTGGATCAGCTCAAGAAGCTGGACACCTCCGACGTCGGCGAGGCCATCGCGTCGTCCGGCGCCGCCAACGTGTTTCGTCCGGACAAGGTGCGCGGCGGGCTGACGCAGGAAGCGGCATTGGCGAACGCACCCGACGCCGACAACGGCTATTTCCGCGTCCCGCGCATCATTGAGGAGCGATAGAGCACCCATGTTTCGACAAATGCTGCGTGCCAAGATCCACCGGGCGACCGTCACGGAAGCGTGTCTCGAGTATGAAGGCAGCATCACCGTGGATGAGGACCTTCTGGATGCGGCCGGGATCCTCCCGTACGAAGCGGTCGTGATCTCCAATCTCAACAACGGCGAGCGCTTTATGACGTACGCGATGGCCGGCAAGCGCGGCAAGGGCGACGTCATTCTGAACGGCCCGACGGCGCGCAAAGGCGCCGTGGGCGACCAGATCATTCTGTTCTGCTACGAATACTACGCCGAGGACGAGATCAAGCGGCACGCCCCGCGGATCATCAAGGTCAACGGCAAGAACAAGATCGCCACCTGATCGTCTCCACCGTCCGCTCGCCGCATGTCGCTGCACAAACTGACCCTTCGCGAGCTGCAGGGCAAATTCACCGCCGGCGAGGTCACCGCGCGCGACATCGTCCAGGCCTATACGCTCCGCATCAAGGTCGTCGAGCCCAAGGTCAAGGCGTATATCACCACGACGCCGGAGCCGGCGCTGACCGACGCCGAGGCGCTCGATGAGAAGCTCAAGGGCTGGCGCAAAACCATGCCGCTCACCGGCATGCCGATCGCGGTCAAGGACAACATCTGCACCGAGAAGGTCCTGACGACCTGCGCGTCCCGGATGCTCGGCAACTTCGTGCCGCCGTATGACGCGACGGTCGTGGCGCGTATGCGCGGGCAGGGCTATTTGCTCATGGGCAAGACGAATTTGGATGAGTTCGCGATGGGCTCGTCCACCGAGCACTCGGCGTTCGGGCCAAGCCGCAATCCCTGGAACCTCGCGGCGATCCCGGGCGGCAGCAGCGGGGGGTCGGCGGCCGCGGTCGCCGCGGATGAATGTGCGGCAGCCTTAGGCTCCGACACCGGAGGCTCGATCCGGCAGCCCGCGGCGTGCTGCGGCGTGGTCGGCTTGAAGCCCACCTACGGCCGTGTCTCCCGCTTTGGACTGGTCGCGTTCGCATCGTCGCTCGATCAGATCGGGCCGATCACGAAGGACGTGGGCGACGCCGCCCTCATGCTCGGGGTTATCGCCGGGCACGATCCGCTGGACTCGACGTCCGTCAACGTGCCGGTCCCGGACTATCTCCGCGCGCTCAAGAAGAAGGACCTCAAGAAGCTGAAGGTCGGGGTTCCGCGCGAATACTTCGGCGAAGGGCTCGATCCGGAGGTGGAGGCCGCGGTCCGGGAGGCCATCGCCGAATTGGAGCGGCTCGGCGGCAAGATCCAGGATATCGAGCTGCCGCACACCGACGCGGCGGTCGCGACCTACTATGTGATCGCGACGGCGGAGGCGAGCAGCAATCTGGCCCGCTTTGACGGCGTCAAGTATGGCCTGCGCGCGAAGGAGACGAAGGACCTGCTCGACATGTACATGAAGACGCGCCGCGACGGCTTCGGGCCGGAGGTCAAGCGCCGGATCATGTTGGGAACCTATGCGCTGAGCGCGGGCTATTACGAGGCCTATTACGGGAAGGCCCAGGCGGCGCGCGCCCTGATCCGTCGGGATTTTGACGACGCGTTCAAAGATGTCGACCTCATCGTGACGCCTGTCATGCCGACGACGGCCTTCCGACTCGGCGAGAAGGCGGACGATCCCCTACAGATGTATCTTTCAGATATCTTTACGATCTCGGTAAACCTCGCCGGCGTCCCGGCGATCGCGCTGCCGTGCGGATTCAGCCAGGCCGGATTGCCGATCGGCTTGCAGCTCATCGGCCGGCCGTTCGAGGAAGAGACGCTGATTCGCGCCGCGCATGCCTATGAGCAGGCGACCGCGTGGCGCACGCGCAAGCCGAATCTGCGGTGAACCGGAACGGCGGGAGGGCACGATGACGATCGAGTTTGCGGTGAGTGTGATCGCGGTGGCGTGTGTCGCGCTGGTCGGATTTCTGATCGCGGCGCTCATCGCGGTCCGGCGAGCGGCGATCCAAACGCGGGTGCTGCTCGAGCAGCTCAGCGCGGATCTGCCGTCGCTGCTCGGCGAGGTGCGCGTGATGGTCGCGAACGTCAACACGCTGGCGGTGCAGGTCCGCGACGGTGTCGAGCATGCCTCGGTGCTCTTGCATGCGATGGGTGACGTCGGGGAGACGGTCCAGGAGGTCCACGGCATGGTCCGTGGGCAGGGCGAATCGGTCGTGTCGCGATTAATGGCGTTGGTCAGTGGGGTCAAGGCGGCGGCGGCAGTGGTTCGCGACCGGTTTCGGCGCGAACGCGGCGCCGCGGAAGAAGGAGGAGACGGCCATGGCGGATTATGAGTCGGGCGGTTCGGAGCAGGGTGGATCGGGCAGCTTTTTCCTGGCGTTTCTCGCTGGTGCGGCGATCGGCGCGGTCGCCGCGCTGCTGCTGGCTCCCCAATCCGGACGTGAGTCGCGGGACCAGCTCCGTCGCGCGGCGAAGCGGACGCAGGAGAACCTCAAGGACGTGGCCGGAAAGGCCGGCGAATCATGGGAGGCGGCGCTCCAGCGTGGCCGGGAGGTGATTCGCGAGCAGAAAAGCGTCCTGAGCGAGGCGCTCGAAGCGGGCCGCGAAGCGTTGCGGCGGGACCGGGAAGGCAAACCGGGCGAGCCGCGGACTTGATCGTGGTGCGCGATGGCGCTCGAGGAATACAAGCGCAAGCGTCGGTTTACGAAGACAGCCGAGCCGCGCGGGAAGAAGAAGACCACCGCGTCCGGCCGGCTGTTCGTGGTGCAGAAGCACCAGGCGAGCCATCTCCATTACGATCTGCGGCTCGAGCATAACGGCGTCCTGAAGTCCTGGGCGGTGCCCAAGGGACCATCGCTCGATCCCGGCACGAAGCGTCTGGCCATGGCGGTCGAGGATCACCCTGTCGATTACGCCGAGTTCGAAGGGACCATCCCTGAAGGCGAATACGGCGGCGGCACGGTCATGATCTGGGACCGCGGTACCTACACGCCGGAGGGCATCGACGACGTCGATCAGGCCCTCCGGGACGGCGAGCTCAAACTGCAATTCACGGGCAAGAAGCTCAAGGGCTCCTGGGTCCTGGTCCGGACCCGCAATCGCCAATGGCTGTTCATCAAACATCGTGACGCGCATGCGAGCTCTCGCGACATCACCGCGGAGCAGCCCCGCTCCGTGGTGAGCCGCCGGACCCTGGCGCAAATCGCCAAGGACGAGGGCGGGAACGTCGAGAAAGCCGCCCGCGGCGACGTCCCGCGCCCCGCCGCTGCTTCTTCCTAAAACTCTCCACATCCGCCTGTTTTTGTGGTATTTACCCGAATCGGCCCGCGCCGTGTGTGCGCGCGCCAACGGACGCTTATGCCCTACGAAGTCGTTATCGGATTGGAAGTCCATGCGCAGCTTTCCACCGCGTCGAAAATGTTCTGCGCCTGCAGCACCCGATTCGGACAGCCGCCGAACACGCAGACCTGTCCGATCTGTCTCGGCCTGCCCGGCTCGCTGCCGGTCATCAATGAGGCCGCGGTCAAGATGGCGGTCCGGACCGGCCTTGCGCTGAACTGCACGATCCGCGCGCAGAATCGCTTCGCGCGAAAGAATTATTTCTATCCGGACCTGCCGAAGGGCTATCAGATTTCGCAGTACGAGGCGCCGATCTGCGAGCACGGCACGATCGAAGTCTCGACCAGCGGCGGCACGAAGAAGATCCGGATCCGGCGCGCGCATCTGGAAGAGGACGCCGGCAAGAACGTGCATGGCGGCGGTGATGAGCGGACGAGCTTGGTCGATCTAAACCGCGCCGGGACGCCGCTCCTGGAGATCGTCACCGAGCCGGATATGCGCTCGGCGGACGAAGTGGTCGCCTATCTCAAGCAGCTTCGCGATGTGCTGGTCTATCTCGACGTCTGCGACGGCAACATGGAGCAGGGGAGCCTTCGATGCGAGCCGAATCTGTCGCTCCGGCCGGTCGGCGCAAAGACGCTCGGCACCAAGGTAGAGCTGAAGAACATCAACTCCTTCCGGTTCGTGAAGGACGCGATCGAGTACGAGATCAAGCGGCAGACAAGGGTGCTGGACGAAGGTGGGAAGATCCAGCAGGAGACGCGGCTGTGGGACGTGGAGAAGGGCATGACGGCCGTCATGCGCAGCAAGGAAGAAGCGCACGACTACCGCTATTTCCCGGACCCCGACCTGGTGCCGGTGCAGATATCAGATGAGTCGATCAGCGAGATCAAGCGAAACCTGCCGAAGCTTTCCGGGGAAGTTCAGGAAACTTTGGTAACGGAATACAATCTGCCACCCTCGACGGCCAATGTGTTGGTCGGAGATAAGGATGCTGCCGGATATTTCCTGGACGCGACAGCATGGATAAAGAAGCTCGGATTGCCGCTAGAGGTAGCCAAAGAGCTCGCGAACTGGGCCACTGTTGATTTGCGCGCACTACTCAATGAGAAGGGCATTGGGTTTTCCAAGAGTCCAGTAACCTCGCAGCACCTTGTTGAGCTCATCGCCAAGAAGTACAAGGGTGAGGTCAGCGGTCCGACCGCTAAGGCCGTGCTGGCAGAGATGTTCGATACGGGGCGAAGTGCTGAGGAAATTGTGAAGGAGAAAGGACTCACGCAGGTCTCCGATGAAGGCGCCTTGGGCGCGATCATCGACGAGGTGATTGCGGCGAACCCCACGCAGGTGACGCAGTACAAGGGCGGCAAGGAGCAAGTCATCGGGTTTCTGGTCGGCCAGGTGATGAAGAAGTCCGGGGGGAAGGCGAACCCTGGCAAGGTCAACGAGCTGCTGAAGAAGAAGCTGACATGAGGAAGGATCGGTCATGAGCGCGATACGGAAAATCACGGCAAGGCAAATTCTGGATTCGCGCGGCAATCCGACGGTGGAAGTCGACATCATGCTCGAGAGCGGCGCGTTCGGCCGGGCGGCGGTGCCATCCGGCGCTTCCACCGGCGAACGGGAAGCCATCGAGCTGCGCGACGGCGACAAGAAGCGCTGGATGGGCAAGGGCGTTACGGACGCGGTGGCAAACGTCGGTAACAAGCTCGCGCCGAAGCTGCTGGGCCAGGATGCGCTGGATCAGGCGACCGTGGACCGCACGATGATCGAGGTCGACGGCACGAAGACGAAGAGCAATGTCGGGGCGAATGCCATCCTCGGCGTGTCGATGGCGGTCGCGCGCGCGGCCGCGGCCGAGACGGGGCAACCGCTCTATCGGTATCTGGGGGGCGCCGGCGCGCGGACGCTGCCTGTGCCGTTGATGAACATCATCAACGGCGGCGCCCATGCGGACAACCGCCTCGATCTCCAAGAATTCATGATCGTGCCGGTCGGTGCGACGCGCTTTTCCGAAGCGCTGCGGATGGCGACCGAGGTGTTTCATTCGCTCAAGAGTCTGTTGAAGGAGAAAGGCCTGAACACGGCGGTGGGCGACGAGGGCGGGTTCGCGCCGGATCTGCAATCGAACGAGGAAGCGCTGGAGTTGATCGTCGCCGCCATCGAAGCCGCCGGCTATCAGCCCGGCCGCGACATCGCGCTCGCGCTGGATGCCGCCGCGAGCGAGCTGTATGAGAACGGCCGCTATACGCTCGAAGCGGAGAAAGACCCGGAGCGTAGCGCCGAGCAGATGATCGAGTATTACGGGCGGCTCGTCCAAAAATTTCCAATCCTTTCGATCGAGGATGGCCTGAGCGAGCTGGATTGGAAAGGCTGGAGGCTGCTCACGGAAAAGCTGGGCCGGCGCGTGCAGCTCGTCGGTGACGATATCTTCGTCACGAACGTGGAGATTTTTGCGAAGGGGATTCAAGAGGGCATCGCGAACTCCATTCTGATCAAGGTGAACCAGATCGGCACGTTGACCGAGACGTTGGATGCGATCGAAATGGGCAAGCGCGCCGGCTATACGTCGGTCGTCTCGCATCGCTCCGGCGAAACCGAGGACACAACGATCGCCGATCTGGCGGTGGCGATGAATACCGGCCTCATCAAGACCGGGTCGCTATCGCGCACCGACCGCGTGGCGAAATACAACCAGCTCCTCCGCATCGAAGAGGAGCTGGGCGACATGGCGATCTATCCCGGCCGGGGGGCGATCAAGCAGGCATGATGCGCCGCAACCGCAGCCAGAACGCGATGGACCGGCGCCGCCGGACGTCGCGCGGCGTGCTGATCATCGCCGGGGGCGCGATCGCGGCGATGCTGGTCATCTCGTTCTTCTTCGACGAGATGGGAGTCCGCCGGTATGTGGCGATGCGCCAGCACGCGCATGCGCTGGAGCAAGAGATCGTCGATTTGGAGCGATCGAACGCCGAGCTGCGGCTCGACATCCAGCGGGTCCAGCACGATCCGGTTCGGATCGAAGAGCTGGCCCGCCAGCAGCTCGGGTTCGTCCGGAAGGGCGAGACCGTCTATCAGATCGTAGAAGAGCCGCCCGCACCGCCTGCGCCCGCCAAACCGAAGTAGGTCCCATGAAAACCGGCACCGTCACGATCGTGGGCCGACCGAACGTCGGCAAATCCACGCTGCTGAACGCGATCCTGAAGGAGAAGATCGCGATCGTCTCCGATAAGCCGCAGACGACGCGGACGCGGATCCTGGGCGTGGCGCACCTGCCGGGCGCTCAGATCGCGTTCCTCGATACCCCCGGCCTGCACCAGCCGGAGCATCAGCTCAATAAGCGGATGGTGCGCACGGCGATCGACGCGATCCATGAGGCCGACCTGCTGTATGTCATGGTCGATGCGACGGCATGGCAGCCGAAGCCCGGCGACCGGGCGGCGTTCAAACAGATCGCGTCGGAGCTGGGCGCAAACCCGCCGCCGTGCTTTTTGCTGATCAACAAAGTGGATCTCGTCCGCAAACCGAAGCTCCTGCCGCTGATCGAGACGTACCAGGGCCTGTTCAACTGGTCCGAGATCGTGCCGATCTCCGCGAAGAACGGAATCAACGTGGACCGTCTGCTGGAGCTGACGGTGCGGGCGCTCGGCGAAGGCGAAGCGATGTATGATGAGGATACGATCACCGATCAGCCGATGCGCGCGCTCGCGGCCGAGATCATCCGCGAGAAAATCCTGATGAAGACCCGGGAGGAGATCCCGCATTCAGTCGCGGTCGAAATCGACCGATTCGTGGAAGAAGGGAAGCTCGCGCGGATCGCGGCCACGATCCTTGTGGAGCGGGAAACCCAGAAGCCGATTGTGATCGGACGGCAGGGAGAGCGCCTGAAGGAAATCGGCACCGAGGCGCGCGTGGAGATGGAGCGGTTGTTCGGCATGAAGGTGTTCCTGGAGCTGTGGGTGAAGGTGCGGGAAGCCTGGCGCGAGGACGAGCAGATCCTGTCCGCGCTCGGCTATTGAGGACCGATGCAGCATCCGATTGACAAGAAAAACGGCGACACGCTGCGCGAGCTATCGCGTGAGGGCGACAAGGGCCAGAGCAAGTCCGAGCTCGTCCTGGCGTCGTTTCAGCGCCTGTTGCGCCGCGGCGCGGTCGCGAACATCGCGAAGATGCTCAGCCGCATGCATCCGGCCGACATCGCGAAGGTCATCGAGCATCTCTCCGCTCCAAAGGACAAGCGGATGGTCTTCGAGTTGATCCGCGAGATCGACCGCGGCGCGGTCGTCAGCGAGCTGGACCGCGAAGACATCCCCTTTGTCCTCGCCGACATTGCGCCGGCCGATGTCGCGAACATCATCAAGGAACTCGGTCCGGACGACGTCGCCTATATCCTGGGCCAGCTCCCGGAGGAGCAGGCCAAGGGCATTCTGACGTTGATGAAGAGCGAAGACTCGACCGAGATCGCCGACCTCCTGAAGTATCCCAAAGATACGGCCGGCGGCATCATGACGACGGAGTTCTTCTCCCTGCAGGAGGACGCCTCGGCGCAGGAAGCGATCCGCCGCCTGCAGCATGCCACCGATGCCGAGATGGTGTTCTACATCTACGTCACGGACAAGGACGACCATCTCGTCGGCGTGCTGTCGCTCCGGCAGCTGCTGACCGTGCCGCCCACAACGCCGCTCAAGCACATCATGACCCGCGACGTGATCAGCGTGACGGTGGACATGGACCAGGAGGAAGTCGCCCGCTCGGTCGCACGATACAACCTCCTCGCGATCCCGGTCGTGGAGAAGGACGGCAGGCTCGTCGGCATCATCACGGTGGATGATGTCGTCGACGTCATCCGGGAAGAGGCGACCGAGGACATGTTGAAGATGGCCGGGGCGGCCGATGACATGCTGTTGAAGTCCTCCAGCATCGAGGCGGCGCGGCTGCGCTTCCCATGGCTGTTCACGAATCTCGCGGGGAGCCTGCTGTCCGGCGCGATCCTCTGGTATTTCCGCTATACGATCCAGGAAGTCGTGGCGATCGTGAGCTTCATCCCGGTGATCGCGGCG
>Ga0070741_10017555_pt1 | contig 11736 bp, 7 predicted proteins | sample Coa_R1_4_FD_66440 | JGI IMG/M metagenome (GOLD analysis project Ga0070741, IMG submission 66440) | Surface soil microbial communities from Centralia Pennsylvania, which are recovering from an underground coalmine fire - Coalmine... | ecosystem: Environmental > Terrestrial > Soil > Unclassified ...
GGCGGGCTCCGTTTATGAGAACTACGACCTGCTGCTCCAATACAACCTGCACATCATACGGGAGGTAAACCTCCGCATCGTCCACAACCTCATCGCCCTGCCAGGAACCCGGTTGAAGGACATCCGCCAGGTTTATTCACATCCCGTAGCCCTCGCGCAGTGTAACAGGTTCTTTGAACAGCATCCGAAGATCGAAAAGGTTCCTTTCTACGACACGGCGGGAAGCATCAAAATGCTCGTCGAACGAGAGTTGCGCAACGCAGCCGGAATTGCCAGCAGCATCGCCGCGTCGTTCTACCACGCGCGCATCCTGAGAACGCATCTCGAAGACCATCGTGAAAACTACACCCGTTTTCTGTTGCTCGCGAGGAAGGCAACCGTTTCTCCAAAGGCCAACAAGGTCTCCATCGTGTTCTCCACGCACAACGTGCCCGGAGCGCTCTTCAAATGCCTCAGTGTATTCGCCCTGCGCGACATCGACCTGACCAAGCTCGAATCCAGGCCTCTGCGCGGACGCCCCTTTGAATATTTCTTCTACGCCGATTTCATGGGGAACATTCACGAGGAGAGAACCCGGAACGCGCTGGCACACTTGGGCGAGGTCACGAATTTTCTTCGAATTCTCGGGTGCTATGAAAGCGCCAAGCGCTAAAGCTTCACCATCCCAGCGCGTAGCGATGGCCCCGGATGTCAGCCCCGCCCTTAATGACCCCGACCGCGCCGTCAAATTCCACCATGGTGGGCGCCGTGGGATTGCCCCAGTCGTCCTGCACGATCAGCTTGTGTCCGCGCACGCGCAGCGCGTCGAGGACCTTTTCGGGGATTCGTTTCTCGACTTCGAGCATCAGTGGCTTATCGGAATGGTCGTCGAATGAACTGTACATCGCGAGCGAGTTGAAACGCGGGGCTTCGACGGCCTCCTGCGGGTTCATTCCAAACTCCACCACGTTCAGGAAGATCTGGAGCAGGGTCTGGTCCTGGCTGTCGCCTCCGGGAGTCGAGAACGCCAGCCACGGGTTCTCATCCTTAAGCGCCAAGGTAGGGGTGAGTGTGATGCGCGGCCGCTTCCGTGGCGCGATCTGGTTGGGATGACCCGGCGTCAAAACAAAGCTCTGCGCTCGCTGCGTCAGCGGGATGCCTGTATCGCCGGCGATTACGGCGGGTATCCACGCGCCGCTGGGAGTGGCGGAAAACAGGTTCCCCTCCTTGTCCGCCACGTTGACGCAGGTTGTGTCCTGGGGCTCGCCGTTCCGGTGTGCATAGCGCTCCTTGATGAATTCCTGCGAGGCGCGCGCCTGCTTGTGAACGGGATCGCCAGGGAGGTGCTCCGCCGAAGCCTTTTGCGGGTTGATGAGCGATCGCCGCAGGGCCGCATATTCTTTCGAGATCAGGCCCGCGGCTATCGAACTGAATTCCGGATCGCCGTAATAGGCGTCGCGATCGGCGTAGCCAAGCTTCATCGCTTCCACGACAGTATGGATATAGTCCGCCGAGTTGTGGCCCATCGACTTCAGGTCAAAGCCCTCCAGGAGGTTCAGGTTTTCTAGGAACACCGGGCCTTGCGTCCAGAACCCGCACTTGTAAACATCGATGCCGCGATAACGCGTGGAAAGAGGCTGTTCGACTTTGGCGTGGTAAGCCGCGAAATCGCTCTCGCGCAGCAGGCAGCCAGCTTGCTTGCAGAAATCGTCGATGGCCGCAGCAACGGGGCCGCGATAGAAGTAATCACGCACTGCCTCAATAGCAGCCGCGCGACCGCGACTGACATTTTGCGATTCCGCCTGGATCATGCCTTCGAAGGTACGCGCCAGTTCCGGCTGGCGAAACAACTGGCCCGCTATGGGTAATTGGCCATCGCGCATATAGACCCTTACAGAACTCGGCCATTTCTCCCATACCGGCCGGGCGCGGGCGATCGCCGCGGCCAGGTACGCGTCCAGCGGAAAGGCCTGGGCGAGTTCGAGGGCCGGCTGGATGACCTCGCTGAAACTCATCGTCCCGTATTTCTCAAGGGCAAGGAGAATTGAATCCATGGCGCCTGGAACAATCGCGCTCAAGGGTCCGAAGGCGGGAATGGTTCCCTCATGGGCGTTCCCCATCGTGGCCGTATGGGGCAGGCGGGGATCATCGCGCTTCAGGCGCTCGTAGAACTCCACCGTGGCAAGCTCCGGAGCAACACCAGCGCCGTTGATGGCCACCACCGGCCCGTCCTTCATCTTGATGAGAATGGGACACTCGCCGCCAGACCCAAAGCTGGTCATCTCAACGACCGAGGCTGCAAACAATGTTGCCACGCCTGCATCCACCGCATTACCACCGTTCTCCAGCATGCGCAGCCCGGCCTCAGCCACCAGTGGGTGACCCGCCGCAACCACGCCGCGTTTTCCCATGACCAGCGGCTTGAGCGCCCCGGCGCCGCTCAGAGGGCCCGGTAAGACGAATCCGATGGCCAGCAGTACGATCGAAGCGCTCGCGAGTAAACTGCCTTCGAACATGGCCCCTCCCCGATGCGGAGCTTCAGGCCCCAAAGCTTAGTGGTGAATCCTGTCCAGAAAATCGCCGGGTGTCAAGCACGGAGTAAGGATTTGGCAGGGATGACCCGAGGGGCAACGGGTGCGCTTGTGAATTGTGTGATAAGCTTTGTTCAGCCCAATGGCGGGAGAAGCGCAACATGCCAACCTACCTCAATCAGATGCTCGGTTTTGATGAGGTGCGCTGGGCAACCATGCGCAAGAGCAGCTACGATTCACGAGCGTCATTTCAAGGTGCACCGCTAAAGGAACTACTTCTTGTTGGAACCAAGCTGTATCGCCTGGTACCCCTCACCACTGGCGAATACTTCGATGCGGTTTGGTGGATCCCCGAAGCTGCTTTCAAAGAACTGCATGATGATGCGAACCGAAGCTTGCACGGCGGTGGGCGACTGTTCAGAAACTATGTCGCCGAGTTTATGGCACTGCCATCTGGCAGCAACCAGTTATGCGTTGTGGAGATCCAATTAACGAACCCCGTGTACGCATGGGTAGGGCGCTCTGCTGCGCTTTTCAATAGGCCAGGCGGTATGGAACAGGTTTTTCTGCCGAACCTTTCGGAGCGCGGAAACCCGCGAATCAGCACAAACGCGCGGCTTGTGCGAACGTATTGGTTGAAATTCTGATTTCAGCAAGTGGCCACGGCAAGCTCTTTTTGCCGTGGGTTCTGGGACGGGCAGAAGAATAACCCACGGCAGTTAATGCGTGCCGTGGCTAGCCGCTCGATTGACCGCTGACTCGCAAATCAATCAACCACTACGCAAGGGCGATGCTTGCCGTGCGGCCGAGGCGGGCATACACTTGTCAGGGGAGATTTTGCAGAACACCCGGCGCGCGGGCTCAACAAGAGGCGCCGCAAAGAAGTGGGGCACAGGATGCTCCATAGGTTGAATCAGGTCAAATGACATGGCTCCGGGAAAGGATTTGCTGGCTGCACTGGGCTTGATGCTCTTGGCTGCCTTGCTGGTTTGCCCGTCTATATTGCGGGGTAAATCGCAAAGCGAGGAAGCGATCGACGATATTAGCGGCACCTACGACTTCCTGACGGCGGATGACACCCTTTCCATCCTCGATCAGGAAGGAAGGCTCGATGGGAGCCTTGATGTCGCCCAGAGTGATGAAGAATCCGACGCCGTTCTGAGCTACGAGGTCAAGGGCACACACAAAAAGAACCGCGTCGAATTCCAGACCAACAAGATTCATCAGAAGAGCTACCGCTTTCACGGCACCGTACAACGTGGTACAGGACTCGAGGAAAAAGACCCTGATTACATACAACTGGTGGGCGACCTGGAAATCGTAACGACGAAAGGTGACAGCGGCCAGGAGTCTGTGCAGCGTATGCACATGATTTTCAAATCCAAGGGTAGGACAGCAACCGAGCAGGAGTGACGCCCTGGCGACCGTTGCCGCGCAGCCGCGATCCTCGCCAGACACTCAAGTGAAAGGATTTATCGGCAATGAATTCAGCCGGTCAGCACGCGTGGTCTTCTTTTCCAGGCGTTTCAGCCGGCGCGAAAATCGATCCAGGCAGGAATCCGGCCAGGGGCCCGCTCGAAGGATTTCAAGGGCCCATGTTGTGACTTCGAGTGCGCGAACGGCGTCGCGCTGGCGATGCTCGTAGTAAATCGCCAACTCCTCGAGTGCCTGAATGGCCAGCGGCTCCTCGCGGGCGGCAATCTCCGACCAGATTTCAGCCGCCAGCTCGTGCCGCCTCTGCCGCTTGTACTGTGCGGCGAGATGCCACAGAGCCTGGCTCTGGACGTGGTCCGGCAGCCCCTGGGCCAGCGCCCGCTCGCACGCGGCAACAGACTGTTCCCGCACGCCGGCGCGGTCGAAAATCCGGCTCAGGCTGAAGAGGTCAACACTTGAGGTAAGCGTTTCGCAGCCGCCATCGGCGATGATCCGGGCTATCTCAACGGTGAGCGCCGCCAGTGTGACCACGTCCAGCGCATTGTGATAGAAGACCGGCTGAAGGCCTTGCGCGTCGCCCGTGCGCAAATAGTCGAAGTAGATCCCTGGAATCTCCGAGCCTTCGACGTCTCCTTTCCGCTCGATTCCTAATATATGCCTTTCGAGATTCGTCAGCTTGCAGCTCTCTAGGCGAAGCTTCCAGAGACGCCGCGCCGGATGCAGCAGGTCCAGATGGACCAGGCGCGCGAAGGGCGATTTCAGGCGAGCCAGAGCGAATCGGGTTTCGAGCAGGGGAATGTCAAAGGTCTTGCCGTTGAAAGTCGCCACGGCCGAATAGGGCGCCAGCTTCTCCGCAAGTGCCGCCAGCATGGCTTTTTCTTCCGGATAGTCGCGGAGGAAGAACTGTTGCACTGCGAACTGCTTCCCTTGTGCCCCCCCCATGCCAATGAGAAAAGCGCAGGTTCCGGTGCCGCCGGCCAAGCCGGTGGTTTCCGTGTCGAGATAGACGATCCTTTCAGGATCCGGCAGAGGGCCGTTGTCAAGCAAGAGATTCAGCGGACTCAAGTCGGCTGTCGAGAGGTCGCCGATGCGCAGCCTGCCGTAAGGCCTCCCAAAAGGCAGCGATTGGCGCGTCAGGAAGAACTCGCCCCATTCGTTCTCCTCGACCTCGCCTTCCACGTACTCTTCGATCCCCTTGGGCGCGCGCTGGGAGGGCAACTTCTTCTTTTTCGCAGGTTCTTCCAGGCGGCGAAGGTAATCGAGCGCCTGCTCGAGCTGCTCGTCGCGGGCGCGGGGCTTGGAAGCTTGTCGGAGCTGGCGGAGTTTTTCGTCGAGATTCATGAAATGCGGCGGTCAGCCCTCAGCGATTCACACACAGCGCTCAGGAGTCAGTGGAGGAACGCCAGGCGTTTGCCGCAGGCGAAATAACAGTATAACGCTCAACCGCCATGCGAGAGCTTCTTCAGTATGGCGAGCGCGACCTCTTTGCCTTTCTCCCCAACCTCACCTGCCGGGCCGACGCACGATGGGCAACCGCCAAGGCATGGGCAACGCTCGATGAGCTTGCATGCGTTTGCAAGCAATGTCTCGCTCAGGCGAAACAACGGCTCGCTCAGCCCCACACCGCCAGGATACTTGTCATAAAGATAGATATTCGGTTCGAAGACCACATTGGGACTTCCCAATTGTGGGCTGGAGGCTCGGGATCCGGGACGCTCGATTCCGATTTCTGAATTCTGAATTGTATTTTCGTTTTCGCCTACCGCCAGCCCCAGATCCCGGGCATCGCACATCACGAGCAATATAGCGATCGCCTGGAGCGCGTTAGCCAACCCATTCACACCGTCGAGGCGGTCGGTGCTCGGATAAGGGAGCTGCTCAAGAAAAGCGCGCGTCAGGGTCAACCAGTAGGCGGTCGTGTGCATCTCCTGCTCAGGGAGCGAAAGCTCGCCGGAGCCGACATTTTCCATCGTGTAGAACTTGATCTTTTTCCATCCCACCACCTGCATGTTCACTTGGACTTCGCCGTGATTTCTGATGGCGAGTGGATTGGCAAGTGGCGTCGCCGGTAAGGAGGTCTGCGTGACAGGAGCCGAGTCGAACGTCTCAAGAATCTTGATTTTCGTGTACGAGATCGCATCGGTAAAATATTCTGAATCGACTCGATGAACGTAGGCCTTGCGATCATCGTAATCCAGCTTTTCCACATGGTACTGCTGCCCGTCCTGGATGTAGATTGCGTTCTCGTGGACCGTGGTAAGGGCACTCGAAAAATCCACCTCGCCGATCACCTTGGGCTGATCCGTGGTGTCCACGATCACAAAGTTGTCGGAGGAGACGGATCGCAGGCTGATGGCATCCGCCGGGTAGCTTTCCGACACCCAGTGCCAGCCATCGCTTGCATGGTGAAGGAAGCCAACTTCTTCCAAATGCTCGCAGAGGCGCTTCAAATCGAGCGAGCCAAACTTTTCGCCCTCGCGCAGAGGAAGCTCGAACGCTGCGCACTTCAGATGGTTCAGAAGGATCAGAAGGTTGTCGGGATTGATGTAGCCGTGCTCGGGCGAGCGGCCGAAAAAATAGTCGGGGTTCTGCACCATGAACTGGTCGAGCGGGGCGCTGGAAGCCACGAGCACCGCGGCGGATGCGCCCCGGCGACGGCCTGCCCGCCCGGCTCGCTGCCAGGTTGAGGCAATGGTACCCGGATATCCCGCCAGCACGGCGACGTCGAGGCTGCCGATGTCGACGCCCAGTTCAAGCGCGTTCGTCGCCACCACACCTCGCAGACGGCCGTCGCGGAGGTCCCGCTCAATCTCGCGGCGTTCGAGCGGCAGGTAGCCGCCCCGGTAACCCCGCACGGCATCGGGCCCAATGGGCGCCTGCGAAAAATCGTCCTTCAGATAAGTCACAAGAATTTCGGTTGCCAGCCGGCTGTTTGCGAAGATGATGGTCTGCAAGCCGCGCTCGAGAAATGTTCGGCTGAGACGGCGCGTCTCATTCAAGTAGGAACGCCGGATTCCCAGTTGCGGGTTTACCACCGGCGGGTTGTAGAAGACAAAGTACTTTTCGGCTGAGGGCGCTCCGTTTTCATCTACCAGCACGACGTCCTCTTCGAGGATTCTGGTGGCCAGTTCCCGGGGATTTGCAATGGTCGCCGAGGTGCAGATGAATTGCGGCCGGCTGCCGTAGAAACTCGTGATGCGTTTCAGACGCCGCAGTACGTTCGCCAGGTGACTTCCCAAAACGCCGCGGTAATAGTGGATTTCGTCGATCACCACATACCGCAGGTTCTCAAAGAGCCGCTCCCACTTGGTGTGATGAGGAAGGATGCCGGCGTGCAGCATGTCGGGATTGGAAATCACCAGGTTGCCGCGCGAGCGGATGGCCTTGCGCGCGTCCTGTGGCGTGTCGCCGTCGTAGGTGAAGGTGCGAATCTCGTCGCCGAGTCTTTCGGTCCACCGGTTGAGCTCGACAAGCTGGTCCTGAGAGAGCGCCTTGGTCGGAAAAAGGTACAGCGCCCGCGCCTCGGGGGTCTGGACGAGCGCGTTCAGGATGGGCAGGTTGTAACAGAGGGTCTTGCCGGAAGCGGTGGGTGTGACCACCACAACGTTCTTTCCTTCCCGCGCCAATTCGAAAGTCGCTGCCTGATGGGCGTAGAGGCTCTCCAATTTGCGCGCCCGCAGGATGCCAACCAGGCGCCTGTCGAGGGATTCCGGAAACGGCGCGAGCTTCGCGGGGCGCTCGGGAAAATGCTTGATCGCTGTTACGCCGCCCCGCGCGGGGAAATTCTTGAACTTCTCCTCAATTTCCTTCAGCGCACTTTGGACCGTCGCCTCAGGCCTTGACTCGAGGCGCGCAAGTGCTTCGGTATTTTCCCTCAAGTTCCCTCCATCTTCGCCTTTTATTCGCTCACTCTACCACAAGCCGGCCGTGAACCCAAGAGGTTTTGCCTCGGCTCTTCTGCACGAGGCATGGATGCCATGGATTCGCCGGGCAGTGGACCCGGCCCAAGGCTGCCGTCGCAAGCGCGGCGCGACGGTCCACGATGCGACAGGATGACGTGTCCACGTTCGGCCTCTCGTTTCAATTGTGCCCAGGTAAACGGTAACCTTCCGCAGACTCACCTGTCCTACAAGAGTGCGTGAATTCCGCCAGGCGCGAGATTCTCTGCTGCGTGTGCAGCGAAGAATCCTACAGCGAAATTGCAGAGGGGGCGTTTTGTGCCAGCCAATGTCCACCCCCCGACTCCAAGACGCCGGGAAAACTGGCAGTGGCCTTCAGGTCTGGAGGTGCTTCCGACATTCGGTTGGCCCAACGGGCAGCGTCCATTGCCCCATTCGATAGCCTATCCCGGATAGCGAGATGAGGAACCTGAGCGACGGTGTCTCAGCCTCACCAGAAGTCTCTCGGACACCGGCGTCACAACACCCTCGACGAGGAAGCATCACCGTTACGGCGCCCCTGATCCAGGATGGATCGTAGTCTATGGACGGAATCGTTCTGCAAGGGTAAACTGTACATGGCATGCAAGACGAATCTCTCATTCAAGACGAACCGAAACCGCTTGCCGGTTCCTGCCAGCATAGCTGGGAAAGCCAGGAGAGCCCCTACTTCATCGCCCAACTCTGCCGGTACTGCAAACTGCTTCGATATAAGAGTGGGCTAACGGCCGACTGGGAATACCGTGCACCCATTCCCTTCGCCCAGGGAACGGCCGAGTAGTTCGAGACACAGAACACATGAAAGCGCCAGACCAGAGCTGCGCCTGCATTGGCACACCCAATGCAAATGGAGGGGGCCTTCGCCATCTCCGGCTTCTCTAACGGATAGCTGTCCCGAGTCTTTCGCACCCGGGAAGGAACCGGACAACAACTCTTCTTATGGGTGAACCTCAGGGTGGTACACTTAGCGCGCAGTCTCACCCGACCGAATTTCCATAAAGACTTGCCCCACGTGTAGCAACAGCTATCCGACCAGCTTCGCAGTATGCCCGCAGGACGGCACGGCCTTGGTTGAGATCGGGGCGTGGGCGGACGGCTCCGTCGTGCGCGGCAAATTCCGCATCGTCTCGAAAGTGGACCAGAGCGGGATGGGCCCGGTCTACAAGGCTGTTCACCTGGACTTCGGCGAGCTGCGCGCGCTCAAGGTGATCTCAAAAGAATTGATGACCGATGAGGTCTTCGTCAAGCGGTTCATCGAGGGTCAGAGCCTGAAGAAGCTGATCCAGGTCGAAGGCCCGCTTTCCGCGCCGCGTGTCTGCGCCATCTACCCCGGAGCGTGATCAGGATCGGATTCCCACACCAGAACCGGTAGCCGCCGAAGTCACGCCGGCGATCCTCAAAGGACGCCCCCTCAAGATCGAGGCTGCGGAATTGCCTCGGGTCGAGCCAGAAGCACCGGTCGTCCGATCCAATTCCTCTCGCTGGGGAATGACAGCGGAGGTGGCGATAATTGTGTTGATCATCGGAGGCGGAGCCTGCTACTTCTCTGGGCGAGGCTCGCGAACCACGCAAGGGCCGGACCCGAGTATAACCGTGCCGGAGCATAGCCAATCCAGTGACTCCTCGGGATTGCCCTCCCCGCCCGAGACAGGCCAAACCGGCCGAATGGTGAATCAAGACAACATTCGTCAGGCGCTTGCCGAAGGGAAGGTTCTCCATGACCGCGGCGAATACGATGCCGAGATCGCCGAATACGAGACCGCGCTGCTCGACGACCCAACCAACACCGAGCTCCATCGAAAGATAGAAGTCGCAAGGAAGGCTAAAGCGGCTGAAGAGCGCAGGAGGTAGTGCACATTCGTGCTGCCGGGGGCCGCACAGGCGGCTTTCGGCGGTGAGATGGCGCCACCCACCCACAGCAAAAAGCGGACGAGCGGGCCGGCGCACATAGCGTGCCGCTACAGAGGGCTTGACCCGGCGTTTCCCGCCGGCATAAAGGCCTCAGAGAAAGGACCCCAAGTGAGTACGCGAAGCGGTTGGAAGCGACTTGGCTGGGTGAGCGCACGCGTCGTTCTGGTCACCTGCCTCGTTTCCCCCTGACCGCATCCTCTTCAACGTCTTGTGGACAACCTGGATTTGGCTGGGGTCCAGGCACGAGAAAGATGATCTCATGGTCGATTTCGATGACTCGTATCGCGACTACCGCCGAAAGGTACCCATGCTTATTCCGTGGCGCAGCCCTGTGGCATTGTAGTGTTCATGCCAAGACGGCCTGACAGGCGCGGACTCCTCTCCGCCCTGCCAAATTCTTCCCCGGTGGCTCGCGCGAGTGTGACTCAGCAAAACCTGCTCTTGCACTCGGTGCCGGTTACTGATCGCGTCGTCTCAACTTGCCTTGACTGGTTTGAAACCCCCGGCCATACTGGACAATGGGATGCGGGCCGAGTGGACCGGCTGTGAGATACCGCCAATACGTCTCTCGGCAGCGAGACGCCGCTAGGGCAACAGGATTCTTGAATGGAATGCGTACAGGCTGAAAATGGACGCGACGGACACTAATCGGGCACTGTTGGTGGACCTCTACGAGCTCACTATGGCGGCGGCATACTTCGAGCACCGCATCGATTGTCGTGCCACATTCGAGCTCTTCGTCCGCCAGATGCCGCCGACGCGATCTTATCTGGTGGCGGCCGGCGTGGAGGCAGCGCTCAATTATCTCGAAAATCTGCACTTCACAGATGAGAATATCCGTTACCTTCGTTCACTCCCCGCCTTCCGCACGGTCTCAGATTCGTTTTTCGAGTATCTCGGCAAGTTGCGTTTCACAGGCGAGGTTCGAGGGGTCGAGGAGGGCACGCTCGTTTTTGCTGACGAGCCCATCCTACAGGTGAGCGGGCCGGTGCTGGAAGCACAGATCGTTGAGACTTACCTTCTCTCAGTAGTCAATTTCGAGACGCTCGTGGCTTCCAAGGCTGCACGAGTGGTGCAGGCTGCGGGCGATCGCGGGGTGCTGGAATTCGGAACGCGGCGCGCTCACGGGCCGGAAGCAGGTGTGCGGGCAGGGCGCGCTGCATACCTGGGAGGTTGCGTCGCTACCTCGAACGTGCTGGCCGGAGCACTTTACGGAGTTCCCTTGGCTGGAACCGCGGCCCACTCCTGGACGCAGGTTTTCCCCACCGAGCGGGCGAGCTTTGAGGCCCTGCTCGAAACATTTCCCGAATCGGCCATTCTCCTGATCGACACTTACAATCCCATCGAGGGTGCTGAGACCGCGGCGGGGCTGAAGCGCAAAGTGCCAGGAGTCCGTCTGGATAGCGGGAACCTGCTGGAGAAGAGCCGCCAGGTCCGGGAGATCCTTGACCGGCAAGGGCTCCACGAGGCGAAAATTGTGGCGAGCGGCGACCTGAACGAATACAGGATCGAGGAACTGGTTTCGCGAGGAGCGCCTATCGATTTGTTTGGTGTGGGGACAGATCTTGCCACTTCGCGCGATGTCCCGGCGCTCAGCGTCGTCTACAAGCTGGTTGAAACGGAGCGCGGAGGGCACGTGGAGCCCAAGACTAAGCTGAGCGAGGAGAAGGTTTACTACCCGGGCCGCAAACAAGTGTTCCGTTATTCCATCAACGGCCAGTATCATCACGACCTTGTGGCCCGAGCAAATGAGTATTGGCCTGATGCCGAGCCGCTGCTCCGACCGCTGATGAAGGAAGGGCGGCGTCTGGATTCGCCCGTGCCGCTGGGGGAGCTTCGTTCGCGGACTCTTCGCAACCTCAGGCGGCTCCCGAACGAATATAAGGCATTAAGGAGCGCTCCAGCATATCCAGTTTTGAAAAGTGAGGCGCTCGAGCGCCTGC
>Ga0070741_10017556_pt1 | contig 11736 bp, 10 predicted proteins | sample Coa_R1_4_FD_66440 | JGI IMG/M metagenome (GOLD analysis project Ga0070741, IMG submission 66440) | Surface soil microbial communities from Centralia Pennsylvania, which are recovering from an underground coalmine fire - Coalmine... | ecosystem: Environmental > Terrestrial > Soil > Unclassified ...
GCGGCGAGCGCCGTCCGCACCCGCAACCCGGTGCTGGCGCTGATCGCGCAGGAGTACCTGCACCACGACATCGTCCTCCAGCGCGCGCAGCTCGCGATCGGCTTCGACGAGTGGGACCGCTGGTGGCAGGCCGACCCGGACCTGCGGACGATCATCCTGAGTCAGCCCGAGGAGGTACGGAAATGACCGAGACCGCGGTCGCCGCCGACCCGCGCCCGCTGCTGCTCGCCGGGAGGCCGACGACGAGCGGCGAGAGCATGCCCGTCGTCTTCCCCTACGACGGCAGCGAGATCGCGCGCGTCTGGCTCGCCGACGAGGCGATGGTCGAGCAGGCGCTGGCCTCGGCAGCTGCGGCCGAGGCCGAGGTCGCCGCGCTGCCTCCATTCCGGCGCGCGGAGATCCTGATCGGCGCCGCCGAGCTCGTCCGCTCCCGCGAGGACGAGCTGGCGCGACAGATGACGCTCGAGACGGGAAACGCGGTCTGGGAGACACGCTTCGAGGTGCAGCGCACCGCCGAGATCCTCCAGCTCGCGGGCGAGGAGGCGAGACGTATCGCCTCCACCGGCGAATCGGTGCCGATCGACGCCGTCCCGCGCGGCGAGGGGCGGATCGGCCTGACGAGGCGCTTCCCGGTCGGGACCGTGCTCGCGATCACGCCGTTCAACGCGCCGCTGCTGCTCGTCGCGCACAAGCTCGGGCCGGCGCTCGCGGCGGGCTGCCCGTGCATCGTGCGGCCGGCGTCGAAGACTCCGCTCTCGGCGCTCTCGCTGGCGGAGATCGTGCTCGAGGCCGGAGCGCCTCCGGCCGCCGTCAGCGTCGTCCCGTGCGCGACGGAGCTGGCCGAGCGCATGGTCGCGGACGAGCGCGTGAAGCTGCTCTCCTTCACCGGCAGCGCCGCCGTCGGCTGGCGGCTGCAGAAGGTCGCCGCGACCGCTCGCGTGACGCTCGAGCTCGGCGGCAACGGCGCAGTGATCGTCGAGCCCGACGCCGACCTCGACTACGTCGCGCAGCGCTGCGCCTTCGGCGGCTTCCTGCGCGCCGGTCAGGCGTGCATCTCCGTACAGCGCCTGTACGCGCACTCGTCGATCTACGACGCGCTGCGCGAGAAGCTGCTCGAGCGGATCGCGGAGCTGCGGATGGGAAACCCGCTCGAGGAGTCGACCGTCGTCGGCGGGCTGATCGACGAGGCGGCGGCGGAGAAGGCGGAGGCGCTCGTGCAGGAGGCGGTCGCCGCCGGCGGCCGCGTCCTCTGCGGCGGCACGCGCGAGGGCACGGTGCTGGCGCCCACGCTCCTCGTCGACGTCCCCGAGAGCCTGCGCGTCTGTGCCGAGGAGGCGTTCGCGCCGATCGTCGTCCTCTCCCCCTACGAGGACGTCGACGAGGCGATCGCGCTCGCGAACGCCACGCCGTTCGGCCTCCAGGCCGGGCTGTTCTCGAACGACATCCGCGTGATCCACCGCGCGTTCGAGCGCCTCGAGGTCGGCGCGCTGATCGTCAACGACGTCAACACCTTCCGGGTCGACCAGATGCCGTACGGGGGCGCCAAGCGGTCCGGCCACGGCCGCGAGGGCATGCGCTGGGCGATCCGCGAGATGACCGAGGAGCGCCTGCTCGTGATCGACCCGCGTCAGCGACGGTAGACCTCTCGGCGGTGCGCGATGCGCGCGATCAGGACGAGGTGCTCGTCGTCGTCGACCGCGTAGACGATCCGGTAGTCGCCGACGCGGATTCGGTAGTCGTCGTGCCCCGCTAGCTTCGTCGTTCCCGGCGGACGCGGGTCGTCCGCGAGAGCGTCGATCGCCGCGGCGACGCGATCGCGCACGGTGTGTTGGAGCCGCCGGAACGCACGAGCCGCCTGCGGGTGGAGGCGGACGTCGTACGGGCTCCCGCTCAAGCCTTCTGTGGCCGAATCTCAGACCACGGAACAGCTTCTTCGCGCTCGTCTCGCGCCTGCAGGGCAGCAATGCTGTCCTCGAGGTAGTCGAGGCGGTCGATCAGCTCCGCATAGCGGTCGGGATCGAGAAGCACGGCGGCGAGGCGGCCCCGCTTCGAGACGTACAGCGCGTCCTCGCTCTGGCGAAGCGCATCCAGCTCGCGACCGAGCTTCGCGCGCAGGTCGTCGGCGGTCACGATCCGGGCCATCTCTCCTCCTGACGGTCAACCCTACGGGTTATGGTACCGAGAATCGTAGGATATATCGCCAGCTTCCGTAGCGGGGTGGCGCGGCAACGGCGTAAGCTCGCCGACGAAGTGGAGACGCGCGAGGTGGTCATCGTCGGCGGGGGCGCGATGGGCGCGAGCGTCGCGTGGCACCTGCGCGAGCACGGGATCGAGGACGTCGTCCTGCTCGAGCGCGACTCGCTCGCGGCCGGCTCCACGAGCCGGTCGGCGGGCGGGATCCGGACGCAGTTCTCCGACGAGCTGAACATACGGATCGCGCTCCGCTCGCTGGTCGAGTTCGAGCGGATGGACGGGATCGACCTGCGGCGGTACGGCTACCTCTTCCTGCTCGACCGCGCCGAGGACGTCGGGGTGTTCCGGGAGGCGCTCGCGCTCCAGCACCGGCTCGGCGTGCCCTCGCGCGAGCTGACGATCGAGGAAGCGCTCGAGATCGTCCCGCAGCTCGACCCGGACGGCCTCCTCACGGCGACCTACTGCGAGCTCGACGGCTACGCGTCGCCCGAGTCGGTCGTGCAGTGGTACGCGCGCGGGATCGACGTCCGCCAGGGCTGTGAGGTGACGGGGATCCGCGTCGAAGGCGGGCGGATCGCCGGCGTGGAGACGACGAAGGGAGCCTTCAGCTGCGGCACCGTCGTCTGCTGCGCCGGCGTCTGGTCACGCGACGTCGGCGCGATGGCCGGCGTCGAGCTCCGGGTCGAGGGCGAGCGGCGGTGGATGTGGTTCTGCCCCGAGGACGGCGGGCTGCCGGAGCGCCTGCCGCTGACGATCGACTTCACCACCTCGTTCTACTTCCACCGCGAGGGGCCCGGGCTCGTCTTCGGCGGCAAGGAGCAGTCCCTCGAGGAGGTCGCCGAGCACGCCGCGCGCCGGCTGCCAGTGCTCGTCGACCTGCCGGTGCAGTCGTCCTGGTGGGGCTACTACGAGGTCAGCCCCGATCACAATGCGCTCGTCGGACGGACGGCGGAGCCGGAGGGCTTCTACTACGCGACGGGCTTCTCCGGGCACGGCTTCCAGCAGGCGCCGGCCGTCGGCGAGCACCTCGCCGAGCTCGTCGCCGGCCGCGAGCCGACGCTCGACCTCTCGGCGTTCGATGCGGCCCGGTTCGCACGCGGCGCCGCGCGGCCGGAGACGTTCGTCGTCTAGCGAACCGGTCCGGAAACGTGGTCGAATAGCGACCGTGGCAGGCGCGAACGAGACGAGGCTCGAGCGTGCGCTGGAGGCGTGGAACGCCGGGGATCTCGCGGGGTACCTCGAGCTCTACGACGACTCGATCAGGCTCCACGGCTACTCGCCGGAGCCGATGGGCAAGGACGAGGTGCGAGGCTTCTACGCCGGGATCCACCAGGCCTTCGACGGGCCGCAGCTCACCTTCCACGAGGTGTTCGGCGACGGCGACCGGCTCGTGATCCGGTTCACGATGACGGGCACGCACCGCGGCGAGTTCATGGGCATCCCCCCGACCGGGCGCGACGTCGCGGTCGACGGGATCACGATCCTGCACTTCCGCGACGGCCGCTGCGTCGAGCGCTGGTCCAGCGCGGACATGCTCGGCTGGCTCGTCCAGCTCGGAGCGGTGGAGCCGCCGAGCCCGTAGGCGACCGGATTACAGCTCCGTCAGCGGTGCGCGGCAGGCGAAGCGCTCGCAGACGTAGAGCGTCGGCTTGCCGTCCACCTGCGTCTTCCCGGCGAGGAGCGGCACGTCCTCGCTCGGCCCGAACGCGACGACGGTGTTCGGCTCGAAGGGCGCGAGCGCCCTGCGCGCGAGCTCGTCCTCCGGCTTCGCGATCAGCGCGAGCTCGCGCGGCGACGACAGGTAGAGGTCGAGCGCGCACAGCGCCCAGCCGAACGCCGACGGCATCCGGCTCATCGCGCCGTGCAGCAGGCGGAGCACGCCAACCGCACGCCGCTCGAGCTCGTCGTCGCCGTACATCCGCGCGAGCCGCAGGAGGACGTGCGCCAGCATCGAGTTGCCGGACGGCACCGGATTGTCGTCCAGGTCTTTCTTCCGCGCGACGAGCCGCTCCGCGTCGTGGGCGGTCATGTAGAAGCCGCCGCGCTCCTCGTCGGCGAAGAGCTCGACCGCGAGCCGCGCGAGCCGGTTCGCCTCCTCGAGCCAGCGGAGGTCGCCCGTCGCGACGTGCAGCTCGATCAGCCCGTGGGCGACGTCGGCGTAGTCCTCGAGGTAGCCCGGAATCGAGGCGCGGCCGTCGCGCCAGGTCCGGAAGAGGCGACCATCGCCCGAAGACAGCTCGCTGAACAGGAAGTTTCCGAGCTGCTCGGCGGCACGTAACAGTCTGTTGCTCGGCAAGCGGCGCCCCGCCTCCGCGAGCGCGGCGAGGGCAAGACCGTTCCAGGCGGCGATCGCCTTGTCGTCGCGCGCCGGCTGCGGCCGGCGGGAGCGCTCGTCGAGCAGCCGCGCGCGCAGGTCGGGGCCGAGCTTGCCCCGGATGATCGAGCGGCCGTGCTCGAACGGCTGCAGGAGCTCGGCGGGGACGCCGTCGTCCTCCGTCCACGTGTAGGTCAGGCCCTCGACGCCGTCGGTGTCCGCGTCCTGCGAGGAGGCGAAGCCGCCGCCCGGGAGCGCGAGGTCGCGGAGCAGGTAGTCGCACGTCTCCTCGACGACGCGCCGGTAGCGCTCCTCGCCGGTGACGACCCACGCATGGAGGTACGCGGGGACGAGGAGGGCGTTGTCGTAGAGCATCTTCTCGAAGTGCGGGACGAGCCACTGCTCGTCCACCGAGTAGCGGTGGAAGCCGCCGCCGACGAGGTCGTACATCCCACCGGCGGCCATGCAGTCGAGCGTCTTCGTCACGAGGTCGAGCTCGCCGCGGCGGAGCAGGAGCTCGAGCGCCGACGCCGGCGGGAACTTGGGCGCGCCGCCGAAGCCGCCGAAGCGCGGGTCGAAGAGGCGCCGCAGGTTCCCCGCCGCCTCGGCGAGCACCGAGCCGGTGAGCGGCTCCGACGACGGCGCCACGGGCGCGGAGTCCTGGATCGCCGCGACGAGCTGCTTCGCCGAGCGCGCCACGTCCCCGCGCCGCTCGCGGTACGCCTGCGCGACCGCCTCGAGCACCTGGCGGAAGCTGGGCAGCCCGTGGCGCGGCGCGGGCGGGAAGTACGTCCCGCCGAAGAACGGCTCCCCGTCGGGCGTGAGGAAGACGGTCATCGGCCAGCCGCCGTGGCCGGTCAGCGCGACGACCGCGTCCATGTAGATCGCGTCGAGGTCGGGGCGCTCCTCGCGGTCGACCTTGACGTTGACGAAGTGCTCGTTCATCTGCGCCGCCGTCTCGGCGTCCTCGAACGACTCGTGCTCCATCACGTGGCACCAGTGGCAGGCGGCGTAGCCGATCGAGAGCAGGATCGGGCGGTCCTCGTCGCGCGCCCGCGCGAGCGCCTCCTCGCCCCAGGGGTACCAGTCGACGGGGTTGTCGGCGTGCTGGAGGAGGTACGGGCTCGTCTCGCCCGCGAGCCGGTTCATCCCCTGACGATAATCGCGGCCGTGCCGTTCACGCCCCTCGCCGGTACCCGTGTCGTCGACGTGACAACGTCGTACGCCGGCCCCACGTGCACGCAGCTGCTCGGCGCGCTCGGGGCGGACGTCGTCAAGGTCGAGGCGCCCTCCGGCGACGAGGCGCGCTTCTGGGGGCCGCCGTTCGCGGGCGAGCTCGGGACGCTGTTCGTCGCGGTCAACTCGGGGAAGCGCTCGCTCGCGCTCGACTTGCGCCGCGGGCGCGACGTGCTGCTCCGGCTCGTCGACGGCGCCGACGTGTTCGTCCAGAGCCTGCGCCCCGGGCTCGCGGAGGAGCTCGGCTTCGGGCCGAACGAGCTGCGGGCGCGGAAGCCCGCGCTCGTCTACTGCACGATCTCGTCCTACGGGCGAGTCGGGCCGAAGAGCGGGCTGCCGGGATACGACCCGCTGCTCCAGGCGGCGGGCGGCCTGATCTCCGTCACCGGGGAGCCGGGCGGGGACGGCGTCCGCATCGGCGTCTCGCTGATCGACCACGCGACCGGGATGTACGCGGCGTTCGCGATCCTCGCCGCGCTGACGGAGGGCGGCGGGCACACGCTCGACGTCTCGCTCTGGGAGACGGCGCTGTCGTTCGTCTCGTACCACCTGATCGGGAACCTCGAGACCGGCGCCGTGCCGTCGCCGCAGGGCACGGCGTTCCACGCGATCGCGCCATACCAGGTGTTCCCGACCGCGGACGGCGGGCTGATGATCACGGCCGCGAACGACGGCCTCTTCCGGCGCCTGGTCGAGGCGATCGGGCTGCCGGGGCTGGCGGACGACCCGCGGTTCGCGACGAACCCCGACCGCGTCCGGAACCGGCCGGAGCTCGCCGAGGCGCTGTCCGCGCGACTGCGGGAGGACACTCGCGCCGCCTGGCTGGAGAAGCTGACCGCTGCGCGGGTGCCGGCGGCGCCCGTGCAGGACATCGGCGAGGTCGCGGCCGACCCGCAGCTGGAGGCGGTCGGGATCCTGCAGCGGCTCGGACCGTTCACGACGCTCGGGCCGGCGTTCTCGGTCGACGGCGAGCGGCCGCAGTACGCCTCGCCCCCGCCCTCGCTCGGCGAGCACTCCGAGGCGATCCTGCGCGAAGCCGGCTACAGCGCCGAGGACATCTCGGCCATGGCCGCCGAGGGCATCATCCGAACGGCGTAGCCGCTAGCGCAGGACCTTCGGCGGGGTGACCTTGCCGGCGACGATCTGCGCCTTGATCCGGTTCACCGCCGCGACCTCGCTGCGCGGGACGCGAGGGCTGATCCTGCCGAGGCCGACGCCGCCCTCCTTGAGGCCGTAGACGGCGTCGCCGCCCCGGAACTTGCCCTGCGCGACCGACTGGATCGCCAGGAAGACCGCCCGGTCGACCTTCTTCGTCGCGCTCGTCAGGACGTGCGCGCCGAGGAACGACTGGTCGGCGTCGACGCCGATGCCCCAGACCTTCTTCTCGCGCGCCGCCTCGAGGGCGCCGAGCCCGCACCCGCCTGCGACCTGGAAGACGGCGACGGAGCCGGCCGCGATCTGGTTGAGCGCGATCACCTTGCACTTCGCCTGGTCGGTGAAGTCCTGCGAGTACGCGTTGATCGTGCGCACGCCCGGATCGGCCCGCTTCGCCCCCGCCTGGTAGCCGGCGATGAAGCGGTCGACCGGCGGCTGCTTCTCGCCGGCGACGGAGCTGACGACGTCGCGGCCCGGGAGCCGCTTCGCCTCGAGCGCGGCGAGGTAGCCGGCGAGGTAGCCGACCTGCTCCTCGTGGAAGAGCAGCCCGAGCACGTTCTTCGGCTTGCCGGCGAGGTCGCCGTTGGCGACGTCGACGATCGCGAAGTGCGTGTTCGGGAAGCGTTTCGCGACCGCGCCCATCGCGCCGATCTCGGTGTAGCCGACGCCGAGCACGAGGTCGAAGCCCTGGCGCGCGAACGAGGCGAGGTTCGGGATGTAGTCGGCCGGCGATTTCGACTCGGCGACGCGGATCTGCACGCCTAGCCGCTGCTTCGCCTGCTGCAGGCCGACGAAGGCGAGGTGGTTGAAGCCGCGGTCGTTGAGCCCGCCGACGTCAGTGACCATGCCGATCTTCAGCGTCTTCGCACCGGTCGCCGTCGCCGCCTGCCCGCCGCCGACCGCGCCGAGCACGGCCGCCGCAACCGCCACACCGATCCACCGTTTCATCCGCGTCCCTCCGCTAGTTTACGACTGTGGAGCGAAAACCTCCGCGCGGGCACGATAGCAACCCGCCCCAGGAGACGGTCGCGGTCGTGCTGCAGGTGCGCGAGCGTGTGCTGCAGGTGCTGCTCTGGCGCCGTGCGCTCCCGCCCGCCGCCGGCCGGTGGGCGCTCCCCGGCGGGCGGCTCGACCCGGCCGAGACGCTCGAGCGGTCGATCCGCCGCCACCTGGCCGCGAAGGTAGACGTGCGCGACCTGTCGCACCTGGAGCAGCTGGAGACGCGCTTCGCGCCGCGAGCCGGGCGCGTGACGACCGCCTACCTCGGCCTCGTCCGCACCGGCCTCGACCCGGCCGTTCCGCCCGACACGCAGTGGCATCCCGTGCGCGCGCTGCCGCCGACGGCCTTCGAGCACGGCGCGATCGTCCGGACCGGCCGCGACCGCCTACGCGCGAAGCTGTCCTACACGAACGTCGGCTTCGCGCTCGCTCCGTCGACGTTCACGATCTCCGAGCTGCGCGACGTCTACGCGGCCGCGCTCGGCCACGACGTCTCCCCCACGAACCTCCAGCGCGTCCTCCTCCGGCGCGGCGTGCTCGAGCCGACGGGCGGGCAGCGTCCACCCGGCCGCGGCGGCGGCAGGCCCGCGGCGCTCTACCGCTTCCGCGCGAGGCGGCTGGAGATCACCGACCAGTTCGCCGTCCTGCGCCCTCCGGGCTAGCGGGCCCACAGCCCCGGCACGACCCGCCGCCACCCCGCAGGAGCCTCGTACGACGCGCCCGGACGCACCGACACCGCGACGAGGTGCCGGCCGCGCCGGAACGCGCAGACGGCCGCGCCGGCGTCGACCGGTTCGTACTCGCCCTCGATTCGCTCCGCGAGCACCGCGCGCACGAGCCGCTGCTTGTCGTCGGGCTCCCGCGCGAGCGCGTCCCAGTCCACCGGCCGCCGGTTGTCCGGGTCGACGAGGTTGAAGCTCCAGCCCTCGTCGCCCTGGTAGACGTCGGGCACCCCTGGGGACGCGAAGCGCAGCACCGTCTGCGCCAGCGAGATCTGCTCGCCGAGCGGGGCCAGCCGCCGCACGAAACCGGCGAGCGCGCCGTGCTGCGCCCACGCGAACTCCTGAACACGCCGCTCGTACTCCTCGTCCGGCTCCAGCCAGCTCGACCGGAGCTTCCCCTCGCGCAGCGCCTTCTCGAGGTAGCCGGCGAGCCGCTCACGGGTCAGCGGCCACGCGCCGACGACCGTCTGCAGGACGAGGTACGCGTCGTTCGGGTGCACCCCGCGCGGGATCTCGACCGAACGGACGAGCGCCTCCCATTCGTCCGGGATCCACGTCAGCGCCACGAGCCGCGCACGGACGTCGCCGCTCCGCTTCGTGTCGTGCGTCTGTGAGGCGAGCAGGTGGTGCGGAAACCGCCGCGCTCGCTCGAGGCTCGCGGCGTGGAGCTCCTCGACCGGCAGCGAGAAGCGGGCCGGCGAGCCGCCGACCTCGTTCAACGCGGTGAGCCGGAAGTAGCGGTAGAACGCCGTGTCCTCGACCCCCTTCGCCATCACCGGCGGGGTCGTCTGCTGGAACCGGATCACGAACGCGTCGTGGGCGCGCTCCTCGAGCAGCAGGATCGCGGCCAGCCGCGGCGGCACCCGCGCCGCGCGCACCGCCTCCCGGTCGAGCCCGTCGACGAGGCCGGTGTCCGGGTCGACATAGGTGCGGTACACGCGGAAGCCCGCAAGCGCCGCGGCGAGGTCGATCCCCTCCCGCGCCTCGCCGAGCCGCGCCGCCAGCCAGTCGACCTCCGGGTCGAACGTCGTCCGGGCCTGCTCGAGCTTCGCCTCCGCGGCGATCTCCTCGAACCCGCGCCTCTCCCCCGTCACCTCCTCGTAGAGCCGCGTGAGCCGTTCCTCGGCGGCCGGGTCGGCGAACAGCGCGGTCGAGTCGTTCGCGAACTCATAGCCGGTCGTCCCCTCCACCGGCCAGTCGCGCAGCTCCTCGCCGGGCTCGAGGATCTTCTCGACCCAGACGCGCTCGACCCCGGCGTCGCGCAGCCGGCGGAAGTACTGCGCCGGGTTCGCGAGGCCGTCGGGGTGGTCGATCCGCACGCCGTCGACCAGGCCTTCGCGGACGAGCTGGACGACCTTGCGGCTGACGACGTCGAAGACCTCCGGGTCCTCGACCCGCACGCCGGCGAGCTCGCCGATGTCGAAGAAGCGGCGGCTCGCGCCCGTCCGCCAGTCGAGGTCGAAGAACTTCGCGCGCAGGAGCGGGTCGCGCCAGAACGGGTTCTCCTCGTCGCTCGCCGCCATGTGGTTCGGGACGACGTCGAGGATCACTCCCAGGCCCGCCTCGCAGAGCCGGCAGAGCTCCTCCTCACCACCGAGCTCCTCCGACACCGAGGTCGGGTCGACGACGTCGTACCCGTGCGTCGAGCCCGCCCGAGCCTGCATTACCGGCGACAGGTAGAGGTGGCTGATCCCGAGGTCCCGCAGGTACGGCACGAGCCGGCGCGCGCCGGCGAAGTCGAGGTGCGGCCCGAGCTGCAGCCGGTAGGTCGCGCGGAGCTCGGGCACCTACCAGCCGCGCCGGAGCAGGACGATCGCGCGGTCGCCGACCTCGACCTCCCCGCGCGCGGGCCAGCTCCGCTCGCCCTCCTCGGCGTGCGGCTCCGCCGTCGAGAGCTCGAGCTTCCAGCGCGCCCCGAACCGGCGCGGCGGCAGCCGGAACGTGACCGGCTCGTGCCCCGAGTTGAACAGGAGCAGGAACGACTCGTCCGTGACGACGTCGCCCTGGCGCGTGCGCGAGGGAATCTCCTCGCCGTTGAGGAAAAGGCCGACCGAGCGCAGCTCGCCGTCGCCCCAGTCGCGCCGCGTCATCTTCCGTCCGTCCGCTCGGAACCACCAGCTGTCGGGCAGCCCCGACGCGAGCGGCGAGTCGCCGCCAAGGAACTGCGTCCGCCTGAAGACCGGATGGGCGGAGCGGAAGTGGATCAGCCGCCGCGTGAACTCCAGCAGCTGCTCCTTTCGCTCGTCGAGCTCCCACGAGTACCACGAGAGCTCGTTGTCCTGGCAGTACGCGTTGTTGTTCCCCTGCTGCGTCCGCGCGAGCTCGTCGCCGCCGAGCAGCATCGGCACGCCCTGCGAGAGCAGCAGCGTGGTCAGGAAGTTGCGCAGCTGCCGGTCGCGCAGGCGGTTCACCTCGGGGTCGTCCGTCGGGCCCTCGACGCCGCAGTTCCAGCTGCGGTTGTCGTCGGTCCCGTCGCGGTTCTCCTCGAGGTTCGCCTCGTTGTGCTTCTCGTTGTAGGAGACGAGGTCGTTGAGCGTGAACCCGTCGTGCGCGGTGACGAAGTTGATCGACGCGAATGGCCGGCGGCCGTCCGACTGGTAGAGGTCGCTCGAGCCGCTGAAGCGCAGCGCAAACTCGGCGAGGCCGCACTGGCCGCGCCAGTAGTCGCGGATGCAGTCGCGGTAGAGGCCGTTCCACTCGGTCCAGAGGATCGGGAAGTTGCCGACCTGGTACCCGCCGGGGCCGACGTCCCAGGGCTCGGCGATCAGCTTCACCTGGGAGAGGACCGGGTCCTGGTGGATCGTGTCGAAGAACGCGGACAGGCGGTCGACGTCGTAGAACTCGCGCGCGAGCGCGGCGGCGAGGTCGAAGCGGAAGCCGTCGACGTGGCAGTCGATGACGAAGTAGCGGAGCGAGTCCATGATCAGCCGGAGCACGCTCGGATGCACGGGGTTGAGGCTGTTCCCGGTGCCGGTGAAGTCCATGTAGTAGCGGGGCTCCTCCGGGACGAGCCGGTAGTAGGACGCGTTGTCGACGCCCTTGAACGAGAGCATCGGCCCCAGGTGGTTGCCCTCCGCCGTGTGGTTGTAGACGACGTCGAGGATCACCTCGATCCCG
>Ga0070741_10017557_pt1 | contig 11735 bp, 11 predicted proteins | sample Coa_R1_4_FD_66440 | JGI IMG/M metagenome (GOLD analysis project Ga0070741, IMG submission 66440) | Surface soil microbial communities from Centralia Pennsylvania, which are recovering from an underground coalmine fire - Coalmine... | ecosystem: Environmental > Terrestrial > Soil > Unclassified ...
GCTCAGCATCAGGGCGAAGGCGAGGTCCGCCGTCGCGTCGGTGAGCACCCCTGGCGTGTGGCCGACGGGGATCCCGCGTTCGGTCGCCGCCCTGAGATCCACGTTGTCGAAGCCCACCGCGTAGTTGGCCACCGCCACGAGCCTCGGCGCGGCCTCGAACAGGTCCACGTCCACCCGCTCGCCGAGCTGGGACAGCAGGGCGTCGGCAACGCCAACCCGAGCGAGCAGCTCCTGACGCGTGGGCGGCCGCTCGTCGCCCCACAGGTCCAGCTCGTGTGCGGCTCCGAGGCGCTCGAGAGCGGTTCCCGGCAGGCGGCGCGTGACGAGGCAGCGGGCCATGCGCCGCGCAACCTACCCCAGCTGGTCGCGCAATCCCTGCTTAACAGTGCCGGTTGATTCGTACGCCGGGACTGCGGGTACGGAACGCTCAGACAACTTGGACCCGGGGGCGACCGTCCGTGCCCCCGCGAGGAGGCTCAAAGTGAATAAGAAGCTCGCAAGTGCAGGGGCGATTCTTGCGTGCGCCGCGCTCACCGCAGTGGGCTGTGGTAGCAGCGGCGGCGGCAGCGGCGGCGGCGGCACGACCGTGGCCGGCGTCGGCAAGAACGCGAAGACGGTTACGCCGCAGATGGCGCAGAACCCCAAGGGCAACGTCACCTGGTGCATCGGCAAGGACACCACCGGCGCCTTCAGCCAGGTGGTGAAGCTCTACAACCAGGCACACCCGCAGGTGCACGTGAAGCTGCTCGAGCTGCCGACCTCGGCCGACCAGCAGCGCACCCAGCTCGTCCAGCGCGAGCAGGCGAAGTCACCGGAGTGCGACGTGCTCGGCATGGACGTGATCTGGACGGCCGAGTTCGCGGCGCAGGGCTGGCTCCGCGATGTCACGCCCGCGATCCAGGCGCGGCAGAGCGAGTTCATCCCGTCCACGCTCGACACGGCGAAGATCAACGGCAAGTACTGGGCCGTGCCGTTCAACACGAACGCAGGCTTCCTGTACTGGAACACCACGAAGGTCAAGCAGGGCCCGAAGACCTGGCAGCAGGCCTACCAGATGGCGAAGACCGACGGCGGGATCGGCTACCAGGGCGCTCGCTACGAGGGCCTGACCGTCGACTTCCTCGAACTGCTCTACTCGAACGGCGGCAGCGTGCTGTCCTCGGACGGCAAGAAGGCGACGATCGACTCGCCGCAGGCGCAGCAGGTGCTGTCGTTCATGCAGCAGGGCATCAAGAGCGGCGCCGCGCCGAAGGCGAACCTCACCTACATGGAGGAGGAGTCGCGCAACGCGTTCCAGTCCGGCAAGGTCGCGCTGCTGCGCAACTGGCCGTACGTGTACGCGCTGGCGAAGCAGGCGCACGTGAAGTTCGACCTCGAGCCGCTTCCGAAGTTCGGCAACGGCTCCGCGGCAAGCGTGCTCGGCGGCTACAACCTCGGGATCTCGACCTACTCGAAGAACCCGGGTGCGGCTCTGAGCTTCATCAACTTCGCCACAGGTCCGGCGGCGCAGAAGAAGTTCTTCATCAAGTCGTCGCTGCCCGCGGTGTTGACGCAGACGTACAACGATCCGGCGGTGAAGAAGTCCCAGCCGTTCGCCCCCGCGCTGCTCAAGGCGGTGCAGCAGGGCAAGCCGCGGCCGGTGTCGCCGGTCTACCCGCAGATCAGCGAGGCGATATACAAGAACGTGTATTCGGCGCTGTCCGGCGGGACCTCCCCGCAAACGGCGCTGAAGAACGCTCAGAACCAGATCAATCAGGCACTGAAGACGTTCTAGTCAGACAGTGAGCGCAGCTCAGGCCACGGTTGCCAGGCCTCGCGGCCGCCGCCGCTCCGGACTCTCGGAGCGGCGGCTCGCCGCGGCGATGGTCACGCCGTCGCTGATCGTCATCGCGATCGTGGCCGCGTATCCGATCGGGTACGCGATCTGGCTGTCGCTCAACCAGTACAGCGTCATCCATCCGGGGCTCTCGCGCTGGGTGGGGCTCGACAACTACCGGGCCGCGCTCACGTCGTCGGACTTCTGGAGCGCGGTGAAGACCACGTTCCTCTTCACCGCGATCTCGGTGGCGCTCGAGCTGATCATCGGCCTCGCTATGGCGCTGCTCATGCACGCTGCGTTCCGCGGCCGGGCCGTCCTGCGCGCCGTCGTGCTCGTGCCGTGGGCCGTGCTCACCGTGGGCACGGCGATCATGTGGAAGTCGATAGTCGAGCCGGACATCGGCTTCCTCAACCAGGTGCTCCAGGCGCTGCACCTGCCGGGCGCGCACACCGTCTGGCTCGGCCAGAACGGCTACGCGCTCGCGGTGATGATCTTTGCGGACGTGTGGAAGACGGCGCCGTTCATGGCGCTGCTCATCCTCGCCGGGCTGCAGGTGATCCCCGACGACGTGTACGAGGCCGCGAAGGTGGACGGCGCCACCGCGTGGCAGCGCTTCGTCTACATCACGCTGCCGCTGCTGCGGCCGGCGATCCTGGTGGCGCTGATCTTCCGCACGCTCGATGCGCTGCGCATCTTCGACCTCCCGTTCGTGCTGACCCAGGGCGCGAACGGCACCACGTCGCTCTCGCTCTACGCGTACCAGCAGCTCACGCAGAACCGGCTCATAGGGCCGGGGTCCGCGTTGTCGGTGCTCACGTTCATCATCGTGATGGCGGTGTCGTTCCTGTACATCCGGCTCGTGGGCGGGAACATCCGCGCCCTGGCGGAGGAGAAATGAGCTCGCAGGCGGTCGCACAGCAGCGGACCTGGCGAGCGCGAGTGGGCCTCGGCGTACGCGAGCAGGCGGGCCCGAAGCCCTCCCGCGGCGGTCGGGCGCTGCTCTGGGTCGGCGTCTTCCTGACGATCGTGTTCTGCCTCTTCCCCTTCTACTGGATGGTGAACACGTCGCTCAAGACGGGCGGCGAGCTGTCCACGGGCCACCTGTTCCCGCACCACGTGTCGCTCGACAACTACAGCTCGATCTTCAAGAACGCCGACTTCACGACGGCGCTCAAGACGAGCGCGATCGACGCGGGCTTCGCCACGCTGATCGCGCTGACGATCGGCTCGTTCGCCGCCTACGCGCTGGCGCGGCTGCGCTTCCCGCGGAAGTTCCTGATCCTCGCGATCGTGCTCTCGATCTCCACCTTCCCGCCGATCGCGATCGCCGCGCCGCTCTTCAAGCTGTGGACGGACATCGGCCTCTACAACACCTACATCGGGCTGATCCTGCCGTTCCTCACGTTCGTCCTGCCGCTCACGATCTACATCCTCACCTCCTTCTTCCGCGACATCCCGAAGGACCTCGAGGAGGCGGCGCTCGTGGACGGCGCGACGCACTTCCAGGCGTTCCGCAAGATCGTGCTGCCGCTGGCCGCGCCCGGGCTCGTCACGGCCGGGCTGCTGGCGTTCATCTTCGCCTGGAACGAGTTCCTGCTCTCGATCACGTTGACGAGCTCGGCCAACCGGCGGCCGGTGTCCGCGGCGATCGCGTTCTTCACCGGCAGCCAGCAGTTCCAAATCCCGATCGGGACGATCAGCGCCGCCACGGTGGTGATCACGGTGCCGCTGATCGTGCTCGTCGTGATCTTCCAGAAGCGGATCGTGGCGGGGCTCACGGCGGGCGCGGTCAAGGGTTGATCGAGCGGCTGCTCTCGGACGAGGGCTGGCCGTACGCGTCTTCCGAGCCGGTCGACGCGTCCGATCCGGGGCGCTTCCACGCGCTGTTCGGGCGCGACTCGCTGATCACGTCGCTGCAGCTCCTGCCGTCTCGCCCCGACGTGGCGCGGGCGACGCTGCGGAAGCTCGCCTCGCTCCAGGGCGTGCGCGACGACCCGGAGACGGACGAGGAGCCCGGCAAGATCGTGCACGAGTACCGGCCGCACGCGGAGCAGCGGTTCCTCGACATGGGCTGGCCCGTGCACGACGGCGAGCTGCGCTACTACGGCTCGGCGGACGGGACGTCGTGGTTCCTGGTGGTGCTCGACGCCCTCGGAGACGCGGCGCTGGCCGGCGAGTTGTCGGACGCGTGGCGCGGCGCCTCGGACTGGCTGGTGCGCGCGCTGGAGCGCGGTGGCGGGCTCGTTCGCTGGGGACCGCGGCTCTCGAGCGGCGGGCTGCTCCAGCAGGGCTGGCGGGACACCACGGGGCCGCAGGGCGCGTACGGCGGCGGGATCCTGAACGCCGACGGGAGCGCGCCCGAGCCCCCTGTGGCGGACGCGGACACGCAGGCCGTGGCCGTCCGGGCCCTGCGCGCGACGGCACGGCTGTCCGGCGAGGAGCGCTTCGGCGGGCTGGCGGCTGAGCTGGCGGCGCGAATCGGCGAGGCGTTCGACCCGAACACGATGGCGCTCGACCGCGACGGCGCGCGAGTGCTCGGAGCCGGATCGCAGCTCGGCTGGCTGCTGTGGGCGGACGGGCCGGCGGATGACGGTGCGCGGGAACGGTTCGCGGCGCGCCTGTGCGAGCCCGACGTGCTCACGGACTTCGGCGTGCGCACGCTCTCCTCATCGCATCCGCAGTTCGACGCCCACGCCTATCACCGAGGAGCCGTCTGGCCGTTCGATTCCTGGATCTGCTGGGGAGGGCTGCGCGCGGCCGGCCGGGACGCCGAGGCGGAGCGCGTGCGCAGCGGGGTCCTCGAGGCCGTGGCGCGGCTCGGCGACGCGCCCGAGCTCTATGCGGTCACGGGCTCCGGCCCGCAGCGAATCGAGATCGCGAACCGCGTCCAGGCGTGGACCGTGGGCGCGATCGAGGCGTTCAGGAGCGGCTGGGACGGCCGCGGCTAGGCGGCCGCGGCGGGGGCCGGCTCGCGGGCGCGCAGCGAGCGGCCGGTCTCCGGATCGAAGAAGTGCAGCTTCGCCGTCTCGAGCCAGAGCTCTGACTCTTTGCCCACTCGCACCGTCGCGTCGGCGTTGAGGCGCGCAACGGCGCGGCCCTCCTCTCCGGCGGCGCGCGGCAGCTCCGCCGCGCCGGCGTCCTCGGCGAGCTCGCGCAGCTCCTCCGACTCGATCCCGTCACCGCCGATCTTGAAGTGCGCGTACAGCTCCGAGCCCATCGACTCGAGCAGCTCGATGGTGGTCGTGAACACCACGCCCTCGCCGCGGTGCTCGGCCGGGATGAGCGACGCGTCCTCCATGTGCTCCGGCCTGATGCCCGCCACCAGGCGGCGGCCGTCGGAGAGCGCCCCGCTCAGCTCCGCTGGGACCGGCACCTCCACCATCGGCAGCTGCACGTGCCCGTTCTCCACGTGCGCGGGCATGAAGTTCATCGCGGGCGAGCCGATGAAGCCCGCCACGAACAGGTTCACCGGCTCGTCGTAGAGCTGCTGCGGCGGGCCCACCTGCTGGATCACGCCGGCACGCATCACCGCCACGCGGTCGCCGAGCGTCATCGCCTCGGTCTGGTCGTGCGTGACGTAGATCGTGGTGGTCCCGAGGCGCTGCTGGATGCGCGACACCTCAGCACGCATCTGCACGCGCAGCTTCGCGTCGAGGTTCGAAAGCGGCTCGTCCATCAGGAACGCTGCGGGGTTGCGCACGATCGCGCGCCCCATCGCCACGCGCTGCCGCTGGCCGCCCGAGAGGTTGGCCGGCTTGCGCTCGAGGTGCTCGCTCAGATCGAGGATCTGAGCGGCCTCGTTCACGCGCCTCTCGATCTCCTCCTTGTCGATCTTCGCGAGCTTGAGCGCGAAGCCCATGTTCTCGCGCACGGTCATGTGCGGATAGAGCGCGTAGTTCTGGAACACCATCGCGATGTCGCGCTCGCGCGGCGCGAGCTCGTTCACGCGCTCTCCGCCGATCAGGAGCTCGCCGTCGCTGATGTCCTCGAGCCCCGCGATCATCCGGAGGGCCGTCGACTTCCCGCATCCCGACGGCCCCACGAGGATCACGAACTCCCCGTCCCGGATGTCGAGATTCATCTTCTTCACGGCCTCCGTGCCGTCGCCGTAGCGCTTCGTCACGTCCTTGAGCTGAATCTCGGCCATCGTCCAGACAGGTTTTACCCAACCGAGGCGCGAAGCAAAAGGGCGGCCCGAAGGCCGCCCTCTGGAGCCTGCAGCTATGCGGCTCTCACGAGGAGGTCGCGGAAGCGAGCTCCTCGTGCCTCCCCTCGCAGAACTCCTCGACCATCTTCGCGTTGAAGGCCGGGAGATCGTCCGGCTTGCGGCTCGTCACGAGGCCGCGGTCCACGTGGACCTCCTCGTCCACCCAGTTGCCGCCCGCGTTGCGGATGTCCGTCTGGAGGCTGGGCCATGAGGTGAGCGTCAGGCCGTCGACCACGCCGGCCTCGACGAGCGTCCATGGACCGTGGCAGATCGCCGCCACCGGCTTGCCCTTCTCGAAGAAGTCGCGGATGAAGCTCACGACCTTCTCGTTCGTGCGGAGGAAGTCGGGGTTTGCGACGCCGCCGGGGAGCACCAGGTTGTCGTAGTCGTCCGGAGATACCTCGTCGATCGCGTGATCGACCTTGAAGGTGTCGCCCTTGTCGAGGTGGTTGAAGCCCTGGATCTCGCCTGACTCGATCGAGATCAGCTCGGGCTTGCCGCCCGCCTCCTCGACCGCCTTCCAGGGCTCGGTGAGCTCCACCTGCTCCACGCCGTCGGCGGCGATGAACGCGACCTTCTTCCCATCCAGCTTGCCTGCCATCTCGGTCCTCCTGTCTCGAAGTCGTCTGCTTTGGGTTACCTGCGCCGCGCGCTTGCGAAACGGGTGAATTTATTTCGAAACGAATCGGGTGCGTTTCGTATTTAAACGTGCTACCGTGCGGTCCGTGATAACGAAACAAGAGCGTTTCGTATCGAAATGAAGGAGGCCGCTTTGTCCCCCGCCCAGAAGATCCATCGCCGCCGCTGGCGGACCCTCATCGTCCTGAGCCTCAGCCTGCTCGTGATCTCGCTCGACAACACGATCCTGAACGTCGCGCTTCCCACCATCGAACGCGACCTGAACGCGAGCGCGAGCGAGCTCCAGTGGATCGTGGACGCCTACCTGCTCGTCTTCGCCGGCCTGCTGCTCACCGCGGGCAGCCTCGGAGACCGCTTCGGCCGCCGACGCGCGCTGTTCGCCGGCCTCGCGGTATTCGGGATCGGGTCGCTGCTGTCGGCGCTCTCGGGCTCCGCTTCGATGCTCATCGGCAGCCGCGCGCTGATGGGGCTCGGCGGCGCGCTCGTGATGCCGTCCACCCTCTCGATCCTCACGAACGTCTTCCCCGCGGGCGAGCGCGGGCGCGCGATCGGGATCTGGGCCGCCGTGGCCGGACTCGGGATCGCGATCGGCCCCGTGGCCGGCGGCTGGCTGATCCAGAACGCGTCCTGGCACTGGATCTTCCTCGTGAACCTGCCCTTCACCCTCACGGCGCTCGCCGCCGGCAGCGTGCTCGTGCCGGAGTCGAAGGACCCGGATGCGTCGCCGCTCGACCCGGCCGGCGCGGCGCTGTCCGTGGCGGGACTGGGCTCTCTCCTGTGGGCGATCATCGAGGCGCCCTCGCGCGGGTGGACCGATCCCGCGATCCTGGCCGCGTTCGGCGCCGCCACGGCGCTGCTCGGCTCGTTCATAGCCTGGGAGCGCGGGACCCCGCATCCGATGCTCGACATGCGGCTCTTCCGGAAGCCGCGCTTCAGCGCCGCAAGCGTGTCGATCACGCTCGTGTTCTTCGCGCTGATGGGCACCATCTTCTTCCTCACCCAGTACCTCCAGTACGTGCTCGGCTACGACGCGCTCCAGGCCGGTCTGCGGATCGCGCCCGTGGCGGCGGGCATGGTGCTCGGCGGACCGCTGTCCGCGCGCGCCACGGATCGCCTCGGGACGAAGGTCGTGGTGGCGGCGGGGCTCACGCTCGTGGCCGCCGGGCTCGTGCTGTTCGCGAACGCCGATCAGCACTCGAGCTACGGCAGCGTGCTCGCAGCGCTGGTGATCATGGGCTTCGGAATGGCGACTGCGATGGCGCCCGCCACAGACTCGATCATGGGCTCGCTCCCGCTGGCCCGCTCGAGCGTCGGGTCGGCGGTGAACGACACCACCCGGCTCGTCGGCGGCTCGCTCGGCGTGGCCGTGCTCGGAAGCCTCCTGTCGAGCGGGTACGGTGCGCACATGGGCGGGCCCGTGAGCCATCTCCCCCACGGGGCCGCGGCGGTCGCGCACGACCAGCTGGGCGGGGCGCTCGCTGTGGCCGGCCGGATCGGCGGCGGCGCGGGCGACGCTCTGGCGGCCACGGCGCGCTCGGCCTTCGTCAGCGGGATGCACTCGGCCGCGCTGGTGGCGGCGGGAGTGGCGCTTGCAGGCGCTCTCATCGCCGTCGTCTGGCTACCCGCGCGCGCCGCGGCGCCGGCCGAGGTCACGCCGCTCGAGGGCGAGCCGGAGCGGCTGGCCGCGTGAGTCCACGCGCGCGCACTTCGGAGGAGGCGGCGGCCGCTCGGCGCCCCGGCCGCCCACGCAGCCAGGAGGCGCACGAGGCGATTCTCACCGCCACGCTTCAGGCCCTGATCGACCACGGCTTCTCCGGTCTGAGCGTGGAGCGGGTGGCCGAGCAGGCGGGCGTGGGCAAGGCCACGATCTACCGGCGCTGGCGCGGAAAGCAGGAGCTCGTGTCGGAGGCGCTCACGGCGCTGCGCATCGAGCGCGAGCCGCCGGATGAGGGCAGCCTGCGCGCCGACGTGCTCGCGCTGTCGCAACGGCAGCTGGGCCTCATCCGCGCCCAGCCTCGCTTCCCCCGGCTCGCTCCCCGCCTGCTCGCCGAGTCCGCCGACGATCCCGAGCTCCACGCAATCGTCCGCGCGAGCCTGATCGATCCGATCCGGGACATCGTGGCCACCCTCATCCGTCGCGGGATAGAGCGCGGCGAGCTGCGCGGCGACCTCGACCTCGAGGCCGCCGTGGACCTCATCCACGCGCCGATCGTCTACCGCTTCCTGCTCACCGGCGCCGACGTGTCGCAGATGACCGAGGAGTACGCGCAGCGCGTGCTGTCCACCCTCCTTCCGGGCCTGGCGGCCCCTAGTGGCGGTGGTGGTGCTGGTGGATCACGGCGTGGCCGCGGCCGCGCGCGATCAGCCAGCGGTTGACCGGGAACGCCACCGCGCCCGCGATCACGAGCGCCACGGCGAGGCTCCACCAGAAGAGGCCGTCGCCGAGGCCGGCGTCGATGGCGCCCGGCACGAGCAGGATGAAGAGGTTGTCCACGATCTCCATGGTCCCGATCGACGCGGTGTCAGAGGCGAACGCGAGCGGGGCGACCCGGCGCACCGGCATGCCGGAGCGGAGCAGCGGCAGGCTCGTCAGTCCGTAGCCGAACAGGAAGGCGAGCGCGACCGCCAGCGCGATCGTGGCGCCGTTGCCGAAGCCCCACCAGGTGGCGAGCACCATGCCGAGCGTCTCGCCGATCGCGCAGCCCGTGAGGCAGTGGATCGTGGCGCTGAGGGCGAGGCGGTTCATCCGCGCCGCTCCTCGAAGCCGTGCAGGCAGTGCTCCGAGCAGAAGTAGAAGGTGTGGCCGTCGCGCTCGGCGGTGAGCGCCTTCTCCCGATCGACCGTCATCCCGCACATCGGATCGGTGGCTCCGCGCGAGCGCGTGAGCCAGAACAGCGCGGCGAAGATCACGACGCCGAGGACGTTCAGGAACAGCTTGTAGTTCACGCCGATCGTGCCGAAGATGTCCGAGCGAGTGGGGCGCGGACCCGTCGGAATGAGCCCGGCCGCGCTGAAGATGCCGTCCACCGCGAGCGCCGCCACCACCATCGTCGCGAACATCAGCGCGGTGATCCGCAGCGCGAACGCGGTGCCGTAGTACTTGCGGTAGATCGCGAGGATGGGCAGCACGATCAGGTCGGCGAACAGGAACGCGAGCACGCCGGCGAACGAGATTCCGCCCGACCAGAGGACTGCCGCGAGCGGGACGTTGCCCACCGAGCAGACGAACGACAGCACCGCGATCACGGGACCGACCACCACGTTCTCGATCGCGTTGATCACGCCGGGGGCGTTCTTCACGAACAGCCCGTTGAAGAAGTCGTTGCCGAGCTGGGCGATGTAGCCGGCGAGCAGGAAGCCGATCGTGATCTCCTTCCACAGCATCTGCCAGTCGCCGCGGAAGTTGTGGGCGACGTCCGACCAGGCCGAGAGCGACGTGAGCCGCTCCCGCCAGCCGAGCTCGCCGCCCGCCGCGTGGTGTTGATGGCCCGTGTCGGCCGCCCGCGCGCGCTCGCGCGCCTCGCGCTCGAGCCGCGGCGAGACGAACAGGCGCAGCGCGACCGCCATCAGCCCGATCATCACGATTCCGCCGAGGTACTCGGCGACGGTGAACTGCCAGCCGATCAGGATCCAGAGGACGAGGCCGAGCTCCCACACCAGGTTCGTGGAGGCGAACTGGAAGGCGAGAGCGGTCGCGGCCGAGGCGCCCTTCTGGAACAGCGACTTCCCGATCGCGATCGCGGCGTAGGAGCAGGACGACGACGCTGCCCCGAGCCCGGTTGCCAGTGCCACGGGCCTCGGGCCCGAGCCGGACAGCGCGGACTCGATCCGCTCGCGCGGCACCCACGCCTGAACGATCGCGGAGATGCCGAAGCCGAGCACCAGCGCCCACCACACCTCCCACGCCATGAGGAAGCTGTCCTTCAGTCCGTTCCAGATCACGTCGAGCATCGCCGGGAACGAGGCTATCAAATACCCCCCGGGGGTATCTGCTACAGTGCCAGGCATGGCTGCCCCGGCTCGTGGATACACCGCCTCGAAGGACGACCTGCTGAGGCGCCTCGCGCGCGTGGAGGGCCAGGTCCGCGGGATAACCCGGATGGTCGAGGAGGACCGCTACTGCATCGACGTGATGACGCAGATAGGCGCGGTGCAGGCGGCGCTCGACAAGATCGCGCTCGGCCTGCTCGACGGCCACGCGCGCCACTGCCTGCTCGGCGAGGGCGAGGGCCCGTCCGAGCCGGACGCCCAGGTGAACGAGCTCATGGGCGCCGTCGGGCGCATGCTGTCGCGCTAGCCACGCTCGGCTCCTTTACCTTCCGGCGATCGTCCTCGACCTCGTACTGATCGCCGCCGTGGTGGTGGGCATGGCGGTGCAGGCCAGCGTCGGCTTCGGCTTCGGCTTCTTCGTCGCGCCGGCTGCGCTCGGTGTGCTGCGCGCGGCGCAGGCGGTCACGCTGCTCCTCCTGCTCGGCCTGGTGATCAACACGCTCATCCTGTACGCGGAGGGGCGGGAGCGGGAGCTCGACGCGCGGGCGGGCGGGCTGCTGTGTGCGGCGGCGCTGCCGGGAATCGCAGCGGGGACGCTGCTCGTCAAGCACCTGCCCGGCCACGTCCTGCAGGTGGCGATCGGGGTGGGGATCATCGCCGCGGCATTGCTCCAAGCGACCACGCTCGGCGCCGCGGACGGAGAGCGACCGCCGAGCGGGCGCACCCGCACGCTCGCGGGCGGCGGCGCGATCGCCGGATTCTTCACAACCGCCACCAGCCTGAACGGGCCCGCGGTGGTGCTGACACTCGCGCGCGCCGGATTGCGCGCGCACGTGCTGCGGGACACCGGCGCCGCGGTGTTCCTGGTGCTCAACGTGATCGGCGCCACCGTGCTCGTGCTGATCGCCCACTCCGGCCGGGGGCTCCCCCACTGGCCGCTGCTCGTGGCGATGCTGCCCGCGGTGGCGGCCGGGCACCGCGCCGGCGCCGCGCTGTTCACGCGGCTAGACGCTCGCCGCCACACCCGGCTCGTGCTCGCCGCGGCGGTGGTGGCCGGGACCGTGAGCATCGTGGCCTGGC
>Ga0070741_10017558_pt1 | contig 11734 bp, 9 predicted proteins | sample Coa_R1_4_FD_66440 | JGI IMG/M metagenome (GOLD analysis project Ga0070741, IMG submission 66440) | Surface soil microbial communities from Centralia Pennsylvania, which are recovering from an underground coalmine fire - Coalmine... | ecosystem: Environmental > Terrestrial > Soil > Unclassified ...
ACGGCCGCCGTCGAGCCGCGGCTGAACGCCTACGTGCGGCCCATGTTCGACCAGGCGCGGGCGGAGGCCGAGGCGGCCGAGCGGGAGATCGCCGCCGGGCAGTACCGCGGCCCGCTGCACGGCATCCCCGTGGCGCTGAAGGACAACTACTGGACGCGCGGCGTGACCACCGCGGCGGGCGCCAAGCTGCTCGCCGACTTCGTGCCGCCGGAGGACGGCGCGGTGGTGGCGAAGCTACGGGCGGCGGGCGCGATCATCAGCGGCAAGACGAACATGCACGAGCTGGCGATCGGCGGCTCGACCACGAACCCGCACTACGGCCCGACGCACAATCCCTGGCGGCTCGACTGCATCCCCGGCGGCTCCAGCGGCGGCTCGGCGGCGGCCGTGGCCGCAGGGTGCTGCTTCGCCGCCACGGGCACCGACACGGCCGGCTCCGTGCGCGAGCCGGCGGCGTACTGCGGCCTGGTCGGCATCAAGCCGACGTACGGGCGCGTCAGCATCCGCGGCATCATGCCGCTCTCGTGGAGCCTGGACCACGCCGGCCCGCTGACGCGCACCGTGGAGGATGGCGCGCTGGTGCTGCAGGCCATCGCGGGCTACGATCCCCAAGACCAGTGCTCGGCCGACGTGCCGGTGCCGGACTTCACGGCCGAGCTGGGGCGCGGCGTGGGCGGCCTGCGGCTGGGGGTGCCGCGGCCGTACTTCTTCGACCAGCTCGACGCCGAGGTGGCGGCGACGGTCGAGACGGCCATCGGCGTGCTGCGCGACCTCGGGGCCAGCGTCGAGGAGGTGGCGTTCGAGCGCGCGGCCTGGGCGCCCGCCCTGTTCCCGCTCATCAGCCGGCCCGAGGCGGCGTCGTACCAGGAGGAGCTGCTGCGCACGCGGCCCGACGACTACGGCGACGTGCGGGTGCAGGTGGAGCTGGGCAAGCTGGTGCTGGCGACCGACTACCTGCGCGCGCAGCGGCTGCGCACGGCGATGCGCCAGGAGCTAGAAGGGCTGTTCACGCGCGTGGACGCGCTGGTCATGCCGACCACGCGGACGGTGGCCCACCCGATCGGCCAGCCGTTCACGGAGGTGGCCGGCCGGCCCGTCCCGAATACGTCACACCTGTGGGTGGGGCTGACCGTGCCGTTCGACCTGACGGGCACGCCGGCCGTGTCGGTGCCGTGCGGCTTCGCGGCGAACGGCCTGCCGATCGGCCTGCAGATCGCGGGCCGCGCCTGGGACGAGGCGACGATCCTGCGCATCGCCGCGGCCTACGAGGCCGCCACCCCCTGGCACCAGCAGCACCCAAGCCTCTAGCCCGAGGTCTGGAGGGCGTGGGCTCGTTCCCCGCCGCCTGGTGACGCCGTGGGCTCCGCTCCATCGAAGGCTGCTGTGATGGCAGACGACGCGCGCCCGGTGATCGCCGGCATCCCCCTCCGCTGGCGCGAGTTTGAGGCGCCAGGCCGGGGGGCGGGCACAGCCGCCGGCGCCGCGCCCGCCTTCGGCGTGTGGGTGCCCGACTGCGATCTGGATGCCCTGCTGGCGCCGCTGACGCAGGAGGAGTTCGCGCGCAGCGACGAGCGCATGCCCTACTTCGGCGCGATCTGGCCCGCTGCCGAGGCGCTGGTCGCGCGGCTGCTGGCCGGGCCATCCTTGGAAGGCACGCACGCGCTGGACCTCGGCTGCGGGCTGGGCGCTTGCGGCTTCGCGGCGGCGCGGCAGGGCGCCCGCGTGACGTTCTTCGACTGGGAGCCGCGCGCGCTAGAGATCGTGGCGGCCAGCGCCCGCGCCCAGGCGGCGCCCGCCGACCAGTTCGTGTTCGTCGTCGGCGACTGGCGGGAGCCGCCGCCCTGTGGCCCGTTCGACCTTATCCTGGGGGCGGATGTGCTGTACGAGGCCCGCAACGGCCCCGCCGTCGCCGCCTTCCTCGCCCGCCACCTGGCGCCCGGCGGCGAGGGCTGGCTCGCCGACCCCGGCCGCCCGCACGCGCACACCTTCCCGGCGCTCGCGGCGCAAGAAGGGCTAGCAATTGTGGGCCGCGAGCCGTTGACGTTACAGGCGACCGGAGCGGGGGTCACGCTGCTGCGCCTGAGCCGAGCCGGGTGAGCGGGCCGGGGCGCACGGTAGAATAGGCCCGGGGGAGTGAGAGCGCTATGAGCGAGGGAACCACGGATGGGCGCCTACAGGGGAAAGTCGCCATCGTGACGGGCGCGGGCGGCGACATCGGCCGCGCGATCGGCGTGCGCTACGCGCGGGAGGGGGCGCGCGTGCTGGCGGCGGACCTCAAGCCGGAGCTGGCCGAGCGCACCGTCGCGGCGCTGCGCGACACGGGCGGCGAGGGGCACGCGCTCGGCGCGGACGTGAGCCACACGGAGGGGGCGGAGGCGCTGGCGCGGGCGGCGCTGGCGCGCTGGGGGCACATCGACGTGCTGGTGAACGTCGCCGCCCTGTTCACGGGCATCGTGCGGAAGCCGTTCTACGAGCTGACTGAGGATGAGTGGGACGCGGTGATGGCGGTGAACCTGCGCGGCATGTGGCTCTGCTGCAAGGCGGTGTTTCCGACAATGCGCGCGCAGGGCGCGGGGCGCATCGTCAACATGGCGTCGGTGGTGGCGTTCTGGGGCGCGCCGCTGTTCCTGCACTACGTCACGTCGAAGGCGGGCGTGATCGGGCTGACGCGGGCGCTGGCGCGCGAGGTGGGCGAATACGGCATCACGGTGAACGCCGTGGCGCCCGACCTCACGCTCACCAGCGGGGCGCTCTCGATGACAAGCCGCGAGTGGATCGAGCAGCGCGGCCAGGAGGGCGCCATCAAGCGCACCGAGCTGCCCGAGGACCTTGTGGGCGCGTTCGTCTACTTCGCCTCCGACGCCAGCGCGTTCATCACCGGCCAGACGCTGATCGTGGACGGCGGGCGGGTCTGCTGGTAGGGGCCGGGTACGCGGGGAACGCCCCCGCCCCCGGCGCCCAGGCCCCGGCTCGCGATTTACGCAGCAGTCTCTCCGTCCTGTCAGGCGCGGATCCCGGCCCCCACGCGCCCCGCCGCAGGCGGCCCGCACCGCGCTCCCGTCTGATCACGCCAAAGTGGTGTTGGTCACGCCACAATGGGCGAGCCGCGAATGCGACAGCTACCAGAGGCTCAGCTATCAGGCGCGCGCGGCCTGCCAGCGATCCAGAAATGCCCGCTGGCAGGCCGCGAAGCGGCCTGCCAGGATGCTTTGTCGCATCTCCTCGACCAGGCGCACCAGGAAGCGCAGGTTGTGGATCGTCGCGAGGCGTGGCCCGAGCATCTCGTTGGCGACGAACAGGTGGCGCAGGTAAGCCCGCGAGAAGTGGCGGCAGGTGTAGCAGTCGCAGCCGTCCTGGATCGGCGCCGGGTCCTCGCGGTAGGCCGCGTTGTCGATGTGCAGCCGCCCGTCCGGCACGTAGAGCACGCCGTGGCGCCCGAGCCGCGTTGGCGCCACGCAGTCGAACATGTCCACCCCGCGCGCCACGCCCGCGAACAGGTCCTCGGGCTCGCCGATGCCCAGCAGGTGGCGGGGCCAGGCGTCGGGCAGGTGTGGCACGGTCCAGTCGAGCACGCGGTGCATGTCGGCCTTCGATTGCCCGAGCGACCCGCCGATCGCCACACCGTCGAACGGCAGGCTGGCGATGAACCGCGCGCTCTCCTCGCGCAGGTCCTGGTACTCCCCTCCTTGCACGATCCCGAATAGCGCCTGGGGCGTCGGCTGGCGGGCGGCCAGGCAGCGCTCGGCCCAGCGGTGCGTGCGCGCCAGGGCCTGGCGGGTGTACTCGTAGCCGGCCAGCGGCGACGTACACTCGTCGAAGGCCAGGATCACGTCGGCGCCCAGGTCTTCCTGGATGCGGATCGAGCGCTCGGGCGTCAGCCGGTGGGGCGAGCCGTCGATGTGGGACGTGAAGGTGACGCCGTCCTCGTCCACCCGCGTCAGCCGCGCATGGCCCCGGCCACCCGTGCCCGCTTGCACGCCCCCGCCTGCCTCGGCCGGGAAGGTCTTGGCGATCTTGCCGACGCCGTGCTCGCGGCCGAAGCCCAGGCTGAACACCTGGAAGCCGCCGCTGTCGGTCAGGATCGGCCGCTCCCAGGCCATGAGCGCGTGCAGCCCGCCCAGCGCGGCCACCAGCTCGGGGCCGGGGCGCAGGTAGAGGTGATAGGTATTAGCCAGGACGATCTGCGCGCCCAGGGCTTCCAGCTCGACGGGCGTGAGGCCCTTCACCGTGGCCTGCGTGCCCACGGGCATGAAGACCGGCGTCAGCACCTCGCCGTGGGGCAGCGTCAGCACGCCGGCGCGCGCCCGGCTCTGCGAGTCTTGCTTCTCCACGCGGAACGACGCGACGACCACGCGCACTCCCCGGGGCGCCCGCTGGCCTGGACGGAGCGGCGCTGTATCCGTCCGCGCGGGGCCTGCCAGATAGATACCAGCCGCGGGGCCTTCGCGCCAAACGGGCCGTGCTCCGGGCGCGCGGCGGCTTGTCCGGCGGCCGGGCCGGGGGTATCATTGGCGGCGTCCACACCCACCCCGGCGTATGCCAGAGAAGGACCAGGGCATGCCAGACTCGTTCATTCCGCGCGAATTGCAGCTCCCCTCGCTGTGGCTCACCGACCCCGCCCAGGGATCGACCGCGCTCTTCTACCTGCTCCTGGCCGATCTATTCGCGCTGCTGCTCATCGGCGGGCTGATCGCCTACGCGCTGGCGCCGCGCCTGATGAAGCGGCACCGCATCCGCATTCGCCTGTTTCGGCAGCTTATGGGCTGGCTCGCGGCCATCGGCGCGCTCGGGGCGTTCTGGACGCTCGCGCGCATGCTGGGCGCGCCGCTGTTCGCCCGCCCCCTGTGGCTCTACGTCACCTTCATCGCGCTCCTCGTCGTGCTGGGCTACCACGCTTATTACTGGCGGCGGCGCTACCCGGCTGAGATCAGCGCCTACGAGGAGCAAGTACGCCGCCGCCGCTGGATGCCTACGCCGCGCAAGCGCGCCGCCGCCCGCCGCCGCTAACTCGCGGGAGCCGCCGCGGTCCCCGCGCCCGCGATAGGCGATTGGCTCGCGGCCGCGCGCTGCTGCCGCGGGCCAATCGTCGCCTCGTGCTGCGCCCCTCTGGGCGGCTGCCCGGTGCGCCGCCACTATTCTCCCCTGCGCTCGTGCGCCGCCGGCCTGCCCTCGCCCCGGAGTCGCTAGCCGCCCGGGGCCGCCTCGCGCCGATCAGCCCGAGGACCATGCGCCAGCCCGAGCGCCCGCGCCGGCCGGACGCTCACAAATATCTGGCGGCAAGGTTGACAATCAAGCTATCAAGTCGTACAATGAAATTGTACTCAGGGGCCGCGCGCGAGCGGGCTCTGCCGTCGTGAGGAGGGTCGCATGCCAGCGACCAAGCAGGACTACTATCAGATACTTGGCGTCTCCAAGGGCGCCAGCGAGAAAGACATCCGGCAGGCCTACCGGCGCCTGGCCCGCCAATACCATCCTGACCTGAATCCTGGCGACAAGGCCGCTGAAGCGAAGTTCAAGGAGATCGGCGAGGCCTACGAGGTGCTCTCCGACGCCGAGAAGCGCAAGAAGTACGATCGCTATGGCCACGACTGGCAGCACGCCGAGGCCGCGGAGGCGGCGGCGCGCGAGGCGGGCTTCGGCGGTGCCCGCTGGGGCCCTGGCCAGAGCGGTGTGCGCTTCGAGACCGCCGACTTCGACGACGCCGCGTTTGGCGACCTGTTCGGCAGTCTGTTTGGCGGCGCGGGCGGCACGCGCACCGGCTTCCGCGGCGGCCGGCGCGTGGCCCAGCGCGGCGAGGACTACGAGCAGCCGGTCGAGGTCACGCTCGAAGAGGCGTTTGCCGGCTCGCAGCGCATGCTGCAGGTGCAGAGCCCCGACGGCAAGCTGCGCCGCCTGGAAGTGAAGATCCCGCCGGGCGTGGCCGACGGCTCGCGCATCCGCATGGCGGGCGAGGGCGGCCCGGGCCTGAACGGCGGGCCGCCGGGCGACCTGTACCTCGTCGTGTCGGTGCGCCCCCACCCGGGCTTCCGGCGCGAGGGCGACGACCTGCACGTCGACGTGCAGGTGCCGCTGAGCGTGCTCGTGCTGGGCGGCGAGGCCCACGTGCCGACGCTGAAGGGGACGCGGCTCGCGCTGCGCATCCCGCCCGAGACGCAGAACGGGCGCGTCTTCCGTCTGGCCGGCCAGGGCATGCCCCACCTGCAGGGCGGCGGCCGCGGCGACCTGTTCGCCACCGTGCAGGCCGTGCTGCCGACGAACCTCAGCGACCGGGAGCGCGAGCTGTTCCGCGAGCTGGCTAGCCTGCGGGGCGCATAGGAGGTCGGCATGGAGGGCAGCGCTCACCGCGAGCAGACGGCGTGCTTCGTCATCAGTGTGGCCGCGCGCCTGCTGAACGTTCATCCCCAGACCCTGCGCTACTATGAGCGCGCAGGGCTCATCGCGCCCTCGCGGTCGAAGGGGAACATCCGCCTCTACTCGCCGGAGGACATCCAGCGCGCGATGCAGATCAAGCGGCTCATCGAGGACCTCGGGGTCAACCTGGCGGGCGTCGAGGTGATTATCCGCCTCACCGACAAGCTGCGGGAGCAGGAGCGGGAGCTGCAAGAGCTGCGCCAGCGCCTCGACGCCTGCACGCAGGAGCTGCGCGGCCGCCGCGTCCCCTGATCTGCGGCAGGCCCCCCTGGCTCCTCAATAATGGGGGGAGCCACAGAGCTGACGGGCGGGGCATTGGTGGCTGAAGCTGTTCGCGCCACCCGTTGCGCTCGGCGCCGAAGCGAGCGGCACGGTCTGTGCATTAGGCGGGATGCCGCTCGCTGGCCGGGACCGCGCGCCCCGGCGCCCACCCAGCGGCCAGGAGGCGCGATGAGCCAGGTGTCGAGCCGCCGTCCGATCCCCCACCGCGACGGGGCCGCGTCGTCGCCGGCCCCGGCTGGGCGCGAGCGCCACGCCCCCCGGCCGCACTGGGAAGCGTGGGCGCTGCGCGCGCTCCTGCTCGCGCTCGCCGCCTGGCAGCTTCTCAGCGGCAACCGCAGCGGCGCCACCGTGGCGGGCATGGGCCTCGCTGTCTCGCTGCTCCCGGTGCTTATCACGCGCCTGAGCGGCTGGCGTGTGCCGCGCAACCTCGAGCTGATCTTCGTCTTCGCCATGTTCCTGCAGTACGCCTCGGAGGCGCTGAAGCTCTTCGAGCTGCTGACCTACTGGGACAAGATCGTCCACCCAAGCGAGATCTTCCTGGCCACGGGCGTGGCCACCTACCTCTTGCTCGGCTACCGCGAGCGCCACAAGCTGGACATTCCCGACGGGCTGGCCGCGTTCGGCGCGATGCTGTTCGGCATGGCGCTCGGCGCGAGCTGGGAGCTGGTCGAGTTCGCCTTCGACTGGTTCGGCAACGCGAACTTGCAGAAGTCGAATGCCGACACGATGACCGACATCCTCACGAACGACGCGGGCGCGATCTTCGGCGCGCTCTTCGCCTTTTGGCTCTGGCGCCATCACACCAGCCAGGTCGCGCGCGAGGAGTCGGGTCAGATCGCCGATTGGCTGACCGGTCGACTCTCGCACCTGCTGGGGCGGCACGGGTTTCTCGTCGGCGTGCTCGTGGCGCTCGCCTTCGCGGCGATCATCTTCGCCGGCTGGTACGTGGACCGCGGGCCAATCCCCAACCCGCCCGCGGGGATCGGCCACGCCGCCGACTGGCGCTTCGCCGCGGGCGCCGGGCCGCCGCAGGACGCGCGCATCCTGCGCGGCGAGTGGCAGCCCGGCGAGCAGGGCCTGTGCCGGGTGTACGAGCAGTCGCCGCGGCCGGGGAGCGAGCAGATGGGGCTCATCGCGCTGGAGCCGGGCGACAGCTTCGGCGCGAGCGGCGGCTTCCGCCTGACTGGCCGCTACTACCTGGAGCGTCCGCCGCTGGGCGCGGGGACGGCAATGGACGCCGGCCTCGTCTTCGGCCTGCGCGACCCGGACGACTTCTACGTGGTGGCCGTGAGCGCCATCCACGATACGGTAGCGCTCCACCGCTACCTGCACGGTCACATCCGCTGGGTGCGCGAGGAGCACTACCTCACGCGCGGCGACGAGGCCCACACCCTGAGCGTGGAAGTGCAGGGGGACCGCGTAGCGGCGAGCATCGACGGCAAGCAGCTCTTCGACGAGCGGGGCATCGTGGACACCGCCGGCGGCATCGGCCTGTGGGCGCGCGTCACCACGCTCGGCTGCTTCAGCGACGTGCAGGTCACGCCACTCTAGCGGTCTGTCGCTCCTAATGCGATGGCTTGCCGGACGCCGGCCTGAAGGCCGGGCCAGCTACCGCCGGCCAGTGGCCCGGCCTTCGGGCCGGCATCATGAGTCAGCAATTCCTGTGTGACCGAGGACTAGCGCCCCCGACCATCGCGCCGCTGCTGGCCTCGCCCCCGGTCTCGGTGTACAGTAACGAGAACGCGCGCGAGGGGTGGGCATGGCGGAGTACCGTACCAACGCCGACCTGATCGCCGAGCGGCTCCACGCCGCCGGCGTGCGCCACGCCTTCGGCATCCCGAGCGGCCAGGTGCTGGCGATCATCGAGGCGATGCGTCGGGTCGGCATCGAGTTCGTGCTGGTGAGCCACGAGGGCGCGGCCGGCTTCATGGCCGACGTGACCGGCCGCGTCACCGGCGTGCCGGGCGTCGGCGTGGCCACGGTGGGGCCGGGCGCGACGAACCTGACCACGGGCATCGGCAACGCCTGGCTGGACCGCTCGCCGGCGCTGGCGATCACCGGCCAGGTGCCCACGGCGCAGCTTGGCCGGCGCGTGCAGATGCGCCTGGACCACCAGGCGCTCTATCGGCCGCTCACGAAGGCCAGCTACCAGCTCGCGCCGGGGAGCGTCGCGCAGACCGTGGACGAGGCGCTCGCGCTGGCGGCCGCCGAGCCGCCCGGCCCGGTCCACCTGGACCTGCCCGAGGACGTGGCCGTGCAGCCCGCCGACGCCGCCCCGCCCGCGGGCACGCGGCGGCCCGTCGGCGTCGAGACGCCGCCCGCGCGCGACGCCGACCTCGCCCGCGTGGCGGAGCTGCTGGCGCGGGCGCGGCGGCCGGTGGCGGCGCTCGGCTTCAGCCTGTACCGCACCGGCGCGCTGGCCGAGCTGCGCCGCTTCCTCGAGGCCAACCACCTGCCGTTCGTCACGACGAACATGGCGAAGGGCGTCGTGCCGGAGAACCACCCGCTGTGGCTGGGCGTGGTCGGGCGCGTGCGGCGCAAGACGATCGAGGACTACCTGGCGCAGGCCGATCTCGTCGTCGGCATCGGCTACGACCCCGTCGAGATCAGCTACGAGGAGTGGCTGCCGCCCGTGCCGCTCGTCCACGTGGACGCCGAGCCGGCCGACCTCGACGGCTCGGTGCGGCTGGAGCACCAGGCGCTCGGCGACCTGGATGACGCCGTGCGGCGGCTGGCCGCGCTGCCGCCCGCGCGCAACGAGTGGCGCGACGCCGACCTGGGCGCCTTCCGCGCGCACCTGGAGGAGAGCATCCGCCTGCCCGGCGAGGGCTTCCAGCCGTGGGAAGCGCTCGACGTGATGCGCGCGCTGTTCCCGCGCGACGGCATCCTCGCCTGCGACGTGGGTGCGCACACGCACCTCGTGGCGACCCAGTGGCGGGTGACCGCGCCCGAGACGCTGCTTGTGTCGAATGGCTGGTCGTCCATGGGCTATGCCATCCCGGCGGCACTGGCGGCGAAGCTGGCGCGCCCGGAGCGGCCGGTCGCGGCGGTGATGGGCGACGGCTGCTTCCTGATGATGGCGGGCGAGATGGCGACCGCGGCGCGCCTGGGGCTGCCCATCCCCTTCGTGGTGCTGAACGATAGCTGGCTCGCGCTCATCAAGGTGAAGCAGGAGCGCAAGCACTACGCTTACAGCGGGGTCGAGGTGGCGGCGGCGCCGCACCCCGCCACGGACTACTTCGGCGTCCCGGCGCGCGTGGCCCGCACGCCTGGCGAGTTTCGCGCGGCCTTCGCGGCCGCCCTGCGCGCGGACGGCCCCACGGTGATCGAGGCGCTGGTGCGCCCCGAGATCTACTCGACGATCCTGTACGGCTAGCGCGGCTGGCGCCCCGCCGACTATGATACGCGGCAAGCAGCAGCAGGTCGCGCAGGGTCCCGGGCGGGTGGCCCGCTCAGGCGCGCCGCAAGCCGCCCGGACGATACGCCGCGAGCGGCAGGCCCGCGTGCGAGGTGGTAGACGTGGAATACGGCATCTTCCAGCTTCCGACGTTTCATCCTGAGCCGGCCGTGGATAGCGCGACCTTCTACGGCGCGCTGGCGGACCAGGCGCGCCGCGCCGAAGCGCTGGGCTTCGGCAGCTACTGGATCGCCGAGCACCACTTCCACGGCTTCGGCGGCATGATCCCCAGCCCGCAGATCGTCATTCCGGCGCTGGCGGCCCAGACGCGGCGGCTGCGCTTCGGCACCGGCGTGGCGCTGCTGCCGTTCCACAACCCCCTGCGCCTCGCCGAGGACTACGCCACCGTGGACGTGCTGACCGGCGGCCGCTTCGAGTTCGGCGTGGGCCTCGGCTTTCAGAAGCTGGAGGCCGACAACCTGGGCGCGCCGCTCGACCAGGCCCGCGAGCGCTTCTACGAGCACCTGGACATCATCCTGAAAGCCTGGACGACCGACCGTCTGACCTACGACAGCCCGCGGTACCACTATGACCAGCTTGCCGTGCTGCCGAAGCCCGTGCAGCAGCCGCACCCGCCCGTCTGGCTGGCCGCCACGGCCACGCCCGAGAGCTTCCGCTGGGCCGGCGAGCGCGGCTACGGCATGATGACGATCGGCTTCCTGCACGACATCGAGGGATTGAAAGAGCGCATCGACCTGTACCGCCAGGCGTACCGCGCGGCCGGCCACCCGCCCGCGGGCGAGCGGGTGCTGGGCACGTACCACACCTACGCCGGCACGAGCGCGGACGAGGCGCGCGCCGTGGGCCGGCGAGGGCTGGAGTTCTACCAGAAGTCGGCCAGCCGGGCGCGCGAGCTAGCGGGCGTGCATGGCAACTACGCGGCCTTCCAGGCGCACGGGCCGGTCATCGAGCGCACACGCGAAATGCCGTTCGAGGAGATGCAGGCGCGCGGGCGCGTGATCGTGGGCGAGCCGGCGGCCTGCCGCGAGCAGATCGCCCGCCTGCGCGAAGAGCTGGGGCTCACGCACCTGCTCTTCCTGTTCGCGCTCGGCGGCCTGCCCGACGCCGACGTGCTGCGCTCGATGGACCGCTTCACCGACCAGGTGCTCGGCGTGCTCCCTGTCAGCTAGCAGCCACCCTTCGTCCGACGATTCGGGGGCGGGGGCCGTTCTTTCCCCCCTTCCCGCATCGGGAGGGGGGCCGGGGGGGTAGGTCCGGCCGCTCCCCAACCGCGCCTTACTTGCCGTCGCCTTCGAGGTGCGCGCCGCGGCGCTCGAACAGCTCGGGGTCGGTGTAGCCCATGAGGTCCGGGCGCGCGGTGCCGAGCATGACCTGGAAGTAGACCGGCTCCAGGCTCTCGTTCACGTAGCCGTGGATGACGCCGGGCGGGCAGGCGATGCACTCCCACGGCCCCAGCTTCACGTCGATGCGGCGGCCGCTGTCGTCCTGCACGAACGCCGTCAGGTAACCCTGCAGGACGAAGAACACCTCCTCGACCTCGTGCGTGTGAGGGGCGTTGCCCTGGCCGGGCGGCACGTACATGATGCTGAGCGTGAAGGCCCGCGGCGGGATGACGCTCGCGTC
>Ga0070741_10017559_pt1 | contig 11734 bp, 9 predicted proteins | sample Coa_R1_4_FD_66440 | JGI IMG/M metagenome (GOLD analysis project Ga0070741, IMG submission 66440) | Surface soil microbial communities from Centralia Pennsylvania, which are recovering from an underground coalmine fire - Coalmine... | ecosystem: Environmental > Terrestrial > Soil > Unclassified ...
GAGCCAGCCGAACTATCTCGCGCTGTTCTCGGGCTCGACGCAAGGCATCACCGACGATTCCTGCCCGCACACGTTCAGCGCGAACAATCTGGGCAACGAACTCATCGCGGCGGGTCTCACGTTCACGGGCTATTCGGAAAGCATGCCGTCGAACGGCTACACGGGATGCACCTCGGGCCAATACGCGCGCAAGCACAGTCCCTGGGTGAATTTCAGCGATCTGCCCGCGTCGGTGAACCTCACCTACACGGCGTTCCCGAGCGACTACACGACGCTGCCGACGTTCGCCTTCGTGACGCCGAACCTGTGCGACGACATGCACGATTGTTCGATCTCGACCGGAGACACGTGGCTCAAGAACAATCTCGACGCGTACGTCACCTGGGCGAAATCGCACAACAGCCTGTTCATCCTGACCTGGGACGAAGACGACAGCACGACGAGCGCGAATCAGATCGCGACGATCTTCGTCGGTGCGAACGTGATCGCCGGCAATTATTCGGAGAAGATCACGCATTACAACGTGCTGCGCACGATCGAGGACATGTACGGCCTCGCGGCACTCGGCAACGCAGCGACCGCGACGCCGATCACCGACGTCTGGGGCGCGACCACGTCGGGCTTCGGCGTCTCGGCCTCGCCGAGCTCGCTCGCGCTCACGCAAGGTGCGAGCGCCGCCGACACCGTGACCGTGACGAGCATGGGCGGCTTCACCTCGCCCGTGACCCTGAGCGCCTCCGGCTTGCCGGCGGGCGTCACCGCATCGTTCTCGCCGGCCAGCGTGACGCCGCCCGCGAACGGCAGCGCGGCGTCGACGTTGACGCTGACCGCCGCGTCCACGGCGACGACGGGCACGGCCACGGTCACCGTGACGGCGACGTCCGGCACGAGCACGCACACGGCGACGCTCACGCTGAACGTGAATCCTGCGCCGAATTTCACGGTGAGCGCCTCACCGGCGAACCTCAACGTCGGAATCGGCGCGAGCGGCACCGACACGGTCACGATCGCGAGCCAGAACGGCTTCAACTCGCCCGTGACGCTGAGCGTCTCCGGCCTGCCGAACGGCGTGACCGGCGCGTTTTCGAGCAACCCGGTGACGCCCGCGGCGAACGGCAGCGCGAGTTCGGTGCTGACCTTGACGGCAGGTTCCACGGCGACGTTCGGCACGTCCACGATCACGGTCACGGGCACGTCGGGCTCGCTGAGCCATGCGACGACGTTCACCCTGACGATCACGGAGCCGCCGCCGGGCGATTTCTCCGTCGCGACCTCGCCGGCATCGCTCACGCTGACGCAGGGCGCGAGCGGCACCGACACCGCGACGATCGCGAGCCTCAATGGCTTCGCCTCGAGCGTGAACCTCGCGGTCGCCGGCTTGCCGAGCGGCGTGACGGCGGCGTTCTCGCCGACGTCCGTGGCGCCGCCCGCGAACGGCAGCGCGAGCTCGACGCTCACTCTCACGGCGTCGTCGACGGCCGCGACCGGCACGGCCACGCTGACCGTGACGGGCACGTCGGGCTCGCTCACGCATAGCGCGACGATCACGCTCGTCGTGAACCCGGCCGGCAACGTCCTCCAGAACGGCGTCGGCATCGTGATTTCCGACCCCACGGCCAAGCATCAGCAGAATTGGACGATGCCGGTGCCCGCGGGCGCGACGAATCTCGTGTTCAGCCTTTCGGGCGGCACGGGCGACGCGGATCTGTATGTGAAGTTCGGCTCGGCGCCGACGCTCTCGAGCTACGACTGCCGCCCGTACGTGGCGGGCAACAACGAATCCTGTCCGATCTCGAACGTGCAGGCGGGTACGTACTACGTGATGGTCAACGCCTACGCCGCCTACTCGGGCGTGACGCTCAAGGGCAGCTACACGGCGCCCGGCAGCGGCGGCACGCCGGCCGCGAACTTCACGTTCACGACGAGCGGTTTGACCGCGACGTTCACCGACACCTCGACCGATACGGGCGGCGCGATCGGCGCGTACGCGTGGGACTTCGGCGACGGCAGCGCCGCCTCGACCGCGAAGAACCCGAGCCACACCTACGCGCAGGCCGGTTCGTATTCGGTGACGGAGACCGTGACCGACAGCATCGACGCCAAGACGAGCTCGAAGACCGCGAGCGTCACGGTCAGCGGTACGACCGCCACGCAGCTTCTCGCCAACACGGGCTTCGAAAGCACGGGTTCGTGGACGGCGAGCTCGGGCGTACTCTGCAACACGGGCTGCTCGGGCGAGAGCGCGCATGCCGGTTCGGGCTTCGCCTGGCTCGACGGCTACGGCAGCACGCATACCGACACGCTGTCGCAAACCGTGACCGTGCCTGCGGGCAAGAGCACCGGCACGCTATCGTTCTTCCTGCACATCGACAGCGACGATACCGGCACGACCGCGCACGATACGCTGAGCGTGAAGCTCGGTTCGACGACGCTCGCGACGTTCTCGAACTTGAACGCGGCGAGCGGCTATCAGGCCTATTCCTACCCTGTCACCGTGACCGCCGGACAGAGCCTCACGCTCACGTTCACGGGCACGGAAAACTCCTCGCTGCAGACGTCGTTCGTGCTCGACGACGTCACGCTCACGGTGCAATGACGTGAACCGGCGCTGCCGCCGCGCGATGCGGCGGCAGCGCGACACGGCAACGGGGCTACACGAGCGGCAAGTACACGTCGGTCACGCCTTCGTGCTCGGCGACATCCGGAAAAAAAGCGACGCGACGGCAGAACAACGGAAAATCGCGCGCTTCTTCGCCGCTGCGCGGCAGCCATTCGCCGTAAAGGTACCCGGCCGCAGCGCGCAGGTCATCGCCCGGACCTGTCACGCGCAGTACGGCGCAGCGACCTGCGGGAATCTCGGCCGTGCGTACGCCGGCCTCCGTATCGCTCGGTAGCCGGTCCGCGGCGACGCAAATATCGACGTGAAAGTCGCCGGGCGAATCCGGCTCCGCCTCGCTGTGGAACACGTTGAACGTCGCGTGCGTGGCAGGCGGCAATCCCGCCGCCTTTCGCCAGGCGATAAAACGGCGCAGCGTGTCTCCGATCCGTTCCGGCGCACCGCGATGTTCCATGCAGAGCACGCGCGTGGCGGGAAAATGCAGGATGTCGACTCGATCCGGTACGAACGCAGATTGCATTTGCAGACTCCTCGCGAATTTCATGGGACGATTGGCGGCATGCCAGAGCTCCCACCGGGGCTCCTTGCGAAACGCGCTCGGGGCCTGACCGAACGCTCCCTTAAACGCGCGGCTGAACGCCTCGAGGCTCTCGTAACCAGCCTCCAGCGCGACGTCGGTCACGGCGGCGTCGCGGAATGCCAAGCGATGCGAGGCGCGCTTCATGCGCAAAAGCTGAACGTACTTGCCGACGCCGAGGCCGAACAAGGCCGTGAACTGCCGCTGGAAGTGGAACCGCGAAAACGCAGCGACGGCCGCGAGCCGCTCGAGGCCGAGATCCTCCTGCAAATGAGCGTCGATGTGATCGAGCACTTTCTGCATCCGCGCCAGGTAACGGCGATCCGTTGCGTTCACGTGGGTTCTCCTTGAGCGCCACAGCATAGGGAACGCCACCGCGCGGCGCCTGATCGGAATTGCTGTCCGCGCGCCGCTCGGGCGCGCAATCCTGTCATAACTGACAGTGCAGAATTCGCGCGAAGGCTGTTAAAAGAACGTCCGAGACGAAGCGGCGGCCTGTGCAGCAGGCGCCCTCGGCGAAAAGGGGAGCCATTCCGAATCGACACGAAGCGCCGCGGCGCGTGCCGCGCGTTTGCGCACCATTCTGATTCCGTTTGATCCGCTGACGGCGCCGAGCGCGAGGTCGCACGGGCGTGCGGCGGTCGAGCGCCGTCCGACATGGGAGGGGACACATGAAATCGAAGTGGATGACCGCGCTCGCGATCCTGCCGCTCATTGCAGCGAGCGTCGCATCGATCCTGTTCTCGCTGAGCTCCGACGCCGCGCCCGCGGCTGCGACGCCGGCATACCTCGGCGATTTTCCGAATTTCAATCCGAAACTCTCGACCGAACTGCCGGGCGACGTCGACACGGCGCTGCAGAAGAAGCTCGACGGCGAAAAGAGATTCGCGCAAGAACAGCGGCTGTTCGACTTGTGGTCATGGCAGGCCTTCATCGCGCTCAACTGGCCGACCAACAACGCGGGCCAATTCGCGCCGCAGCCGTCCGATACGGCGTTCGGTCCGCCGAAGTGGACGACGTGGTATGAAAGCACCGCGATCTTTCGCCAGGACGGCGGTGTCCCGGCTCCGTGCGGCAAGCCGCCGGCGGCGAGGGCGCTGTCGCTCACGCGCGAGGCGAACCTGCCGGTCGCGCGCGATCTCAAGCCGTTCACCGTTCCGCAGGCGTTCGACAAGCGCCGTACGCGTCTGCTCGGCAATATCTCGGCAGTCGGCGAAACGAGCCCGGCCACGCCCGCCGCGGCCAAGGGCCAGAAACCCGAGGCGCTTGAAGACATCCTGCAAGCGTTCACGGCGCCGCTCATCGACCAGAACGGCAATTACGTGTTTTATGAAATTGAGATCGATCCGAACGAAGTCGGCTACATTTGCGCGCACAAACTGTACAACATCAACGGGCAAGTCGCGTTCACGGGCGGCAATCCGAACACCAAGGCCGATCTGCCGAGCGGCGTGGACACGCAGGACGCGAGCGGTTCCTGGGAGCTCAAATTCGCGTGGCGTATCCTGATCAAGGGCGACGACCGGAGTCGCTACCTCACGTCCGCCGCGATCGTACCGCCCGTCAACGGCAAGTGCCCGGACGGGACTGCGCCGCAGCGGGATCAGTGCGATGTCGAAGTCGGGCTCGTCGGCATGCACATCGGTCACAAGACGGCTTCGTCGCCGCAGTGGATCTGGGCGACCTTCGAGCAGGTCGACAACCTGTCGGTCGACAACGTCGCGCACCCTGCGCTCAAACCTTCGTTCTTCGATCCGAACTGCCCCATCTGTCTGCCGGACGAGCCGCCCGCGCAATTGTCGAACGGAAACTGGGCCTCGACCCCACCGACGCAGGTCTGGCGTGCGATTCCGATCCCCGCCGACAAGGTCGCGCTCAACGGCGAAGCCGAAGCGGCGCTCGGCAAGGCAGGCAGCGCCCTCGCCTATTATCAGCTCGTCGATACGCAATGGCCGACCGAGCCGACCAAGCCGCCCACCAAACCCGAGGCAGGCTTGCCCGGAGCCGTCGAGAACAAACCGGGCGGCGATCCCACGCCCGTTTTCCTGACCAATATCACGATGGAAACCTATTTCCAGAAGGGCGCGCAGGCGGCCTGCCACCAGGAAGAAACACAAAATTGCCCGGCCGGTAATTGGCTTTCCGCGAATCAACAGAAAACGGCGAATGCCGACATGACGTCAATTTTCGCGACCGAAAGCTGCATGGGCTGCCACTCCTCGGCGGGACTCTACATCACACCGACCAAGACGAGCGGCCAGCTCATGGGCGACTTCTCATGGCTGTTCTCGCAGAAGGCGCACCTCGCATCGGGAGGGAAATAACGTCGCGCCCCGTTCCGCACGCGGGACATCGAGATGGCGGCCTGGTCTTCGCCGCGGCAGAAGTGCCATAGGCCCTCCCTATCGCACTGATCGGAACTATCAATTTTCATCCGCAGCGCGGCGGCGTTACGCTGCGCTCGTCCGCCGCGCACGCGGCTGGCTCACCCTTGTGACAGACACCCTCAGAGGCATGCCATGAGCAATCTCAAAGGCTCCAAGACCGAAGGCAATCTGAAAGCGGCGTTCGCCGGCGAATCCCAGGCCAACCGCCGCTATCTCTACTTCGCCCAGAAGGCGGACGTGGAAGGCTACAACGACGTCGCCGCGGTGTTCCGCTCCACGGCCGAAGGCGAGACCGGCCACGCGCACGGACATCTCGAATATCTCGAAGTCTGCGGCGATCCTGCCACCGGCCTGCCGTTCGGCGATACGCGCAACAATTTGAAGGCCGCCATCGCGGGCGAAACGCACGAGTACACGGACATGTATCCGGGCATGGCCAAGACCGCTCGCGAAGAAGGTTTCAACGAAGTCGCGGACTGGTTCGAGACGCTCGCGAAAGCCGAGCGTTCGCATGCGAATCGCTTCACGAAGGCGCTCAACGAAATCGGCTGAGCGCCGTCCTCGAGATGCGCCGCGCGCGTCTCGCATCCGCAAACGGCTCGACACGGACGTCGAGACCGCGACTTCGCAAGGAACGTCAATTGCGCACGTCCGCCCGCTGCTTTGAGCGCGCGGTCGCTGCCGGGCCATGTGCATGTCGACTGTCAGCCCCGTAACCGCGCGTGAAGGCAGCCTCGAAGCGCCCACGCGGCATCCTTTGGATTGGAAGAATCCCGCGTTCTACGATCAAGCGGCGATCGATGCCGAACTCGAACGCGTCTTCGACATCTGCCACGGCTGCCGGCGCTGCGTGAGCCTCTGCCAGGCGTTCCCGACGCTGTTCGATTTGGTTGACGCATCGTCGACGATGGAGATCGACGGCGTCGCGAAAGCCGATTACGCCAAGGTCGTCGAGCAGTGCTACCTGTGCGACCTCTGCTACCAGACCAAATGTCCCTACGTGCCGCCGCATGCGTGGAACGTGGACTTCCCGCATCTCATGCTGCGCGCAAAAGCGGCGGCGCACAAACGCGGCGAGACCGGCGCGGCGGCGAAGATACTGTCGTCGACGAACGCGGTCGGGCGCCTCGCCACCATTCCCGTGGTCGTGAACGCGGTCAACGCGCTCAATCGCAACGACAGCGCGCGCAAGCTGCTCGAAAAGACGCTCGGCGTGCACCGCGAAGCGCGCGTGCCGGCATACACCTCGCGCACGGCGCGCAAGCGCTTGAAGCAGCTCGACGGCACCGGCGAAGCACGCCCGGCCGGACGCACCCGCGGCAAGGTGGCGCTGTTCGCGACGTGCTATTGCAACTATTCGACGCCCGAGCCCGTCGAAGATCTCGCCGCGGTACTGCGCCACAACGGCATCCCGGTCAGGCTCGTCGAACGCGAAGCCTGCTGCGGCATGCCCAAGCTCGAGCTCGGCGACCTGGATGCGGTGGAAAAGTATAAAAATATCAACGTCCCCGTGCTCGCAGCGGCGATCCGCGACGGCTGGGACATCGCCGCGACGGTGCCGTCGTGCGTGCTCATGTTCAAGCAAGAGCTGCCGCTCATGTTTCCCGACGACGCCGACGTCGCGCTCGTCAAGCGCCATATCTTCGATCCGTTCGAATACTTGTGGCAGCGTCATCAGGCAGGGCTCCTGAACACCGATTTCAAGCACGCGCTCGGCAAGATCGCCTACCACGCGCCGTGCCACCAACGCGTGCAGAACATCGGTCCGAAGACGCGCGACGTGCTTGCGCTGGTGCCCGGCACGGAGATCCAGTCGATCGAACGCTGTTCGGGCCACGACGGCACGTACGGCGTCAAGGCGAAGACGTATACTTTGTCGCGCAAGATCGCGAAGCCCGTGGAGCAGCGCGTCGCCCAGATCGCGCCCGCGCATTTCGCGAGCGACTGCCCGATGGCGGGCAGCCACATCGCGCACGGCCTCGGCGACGCTCCGCGCGCCGAAAGCCCGATCAGCCTGCTCCGGCGGGCCTATGGAATTTGATGCATGAACAAGCTCACCCGCGACGATCTCTACACACTCGAGGCCTACGCGCGCGAGCGTCCGCAATTCCGCGCTCGCGTGATCGCGCACAAGCAGACGCGCACGGTGCACGTCGGTGCGCATATCGTGCTGCTGTTCGAGGACCGGCTCACGATCCAATACCAGATCCAGGAAATGCTGCGCATCGAGCGCATCTTCGAGCCGGCCGGCATCCAGGACGAGCTCGACGCCTACAACCCGCTGATCCCCGACGGCGCGAACCTCAAGGCGACGATGTTCATCGAGTACGCCGATCCGACCGAGCGCGCTGCGCGTCTCGCCGAGCTCAGCGGCATCGAACGCACGGTCTCGCTCAGGATCGGCACGCTCGCGCCGATCGCTGCGATCGCGGACGAAGACCTCGACCGCAGCACCGAGACGAAGACTTCGGCCGTGCATTTCCTGCGGTTCGAGCTGTCGGCGGAACACGCCGCGGAATTCCGCAACGGGACATCGACGAGCATAGGCATCGAACATCGCGCCTACCGCGCGGAAGCCGCGCTCGAAGGGGCGACGCTGTGCGCCCTGGCCGCTGATCTGACCGCAAATTGAAATATCCGTCGGCAGTCGATGCGAACAGCCTGTCATTCCTTACAGTAGCGACAGACCGCGCTTGGTGCTATCCAGCCCTGGGTCGCAGCCGCATGGGTGACGCGAGCTGCGCTTTCGAGCGGCATGCGGTCGCTCGCGCGCGGAGGGGGAAAAAATGGCCACGAAGATTCCGCCGTTGCTCGCGTTCGCGCTCGTTGTCGCGCTCTGCGCGAATGCCCGCGCGGACTGCACGAAGGACACGGATTGCAAGGGCGACCGGGTCTGCGAAAACGGCCGCTGCGTCAATCCGTACAGCTCGTCCTCGTCCGACGACGACGATACGAGCGACACCAGGCCGCACAACTATGGATCGAACCCGACGATGCCGGCGCTGCAGTACGCGACGATGTGCATCACGAATTTCGGTACTTGCCAGATGATGGTGGCGGGAGTTGCCCAAGGCGCACCATGCTACTGCCAGACCTTTCGCGGCCCGATCTGGGGCGTGGCTCGCTGACGCCACGTGGACGAGCTGATATGGCCACGCTGATCGAACGCTTGAAGCAATACAAAGAGGTCGCCACGATCCTCGTGTTTTTCTTCGGCCTGCTGTCGGCGGGCTTCACGTATTTCGCGACGGCGAAGGACTTGGAGCAGACGAAGAAGGATTTGGATCATTTCAAATGCCTTTCGTTGAAGCGCGAACAGATCATCAAAGCGCAGCAGATTGCCTATGCGACCGAAGAGCACGCGACGAGCGCCCGGGTGGAGTTGAGACAGTTGAAGAGCAGGCTCGCAGCTCTAGAGCAGATCCCGCAGCGCCAGGGTCTGAAAGTCGAGATGGACGAGGTGAACAGCGAGATCAAGCCGAACAGGACCAAAGCGCATTGAACGACGCGAAGAACAAGGCCAGAGACCTTGTCGCGAAACTGCAGACCGACCTCGAAATGAATCCTTGCGAATCGGACAAACCGGCCGATTCTGCGCCCGCTGCGACCAAGTCGTAGCTTGCCCCTTATTCATGGGTTGCAAACCCCGGATGCCTGCCTCCGCGGGCGGCGCCCGCGGAGCACGTTACGCCGGCGAACCTCCGGCCGCAAGCGCGGCGCGGCGCGGCGGTTCGGGGATCGCATCCGTCGTTGCGCCAGCGCGCTCGAGCGCCGCTTCGAGATCGGCGACGAGATCCTCGGCGGCTTCGATGCCGACCGACAATCGCAATAGACCGTCGCCGATGCCGGCGCGGCGGCGCGCATCGGCGTCCATGCTCGCGTGCGTCATCGTCGCCGGATGCGCGACGAGGCTCTCGACGCCGCCCAGGGATTCGGCCAGCGTGAAGCAAGACAACCCGTCGACGAAAGCCGCCGCCGCGGCGGCGCCGCCGACGAGATCGAAGCTCAGCATCGCACCCGGGCCGCGCTGTTGGCGCGCCGCGAGCAGGTGCCCCGGATGGGCACTGAGCCCCGGAAAGTATACTTTTTCCACCGCCGGGTGGGCGTCGAGCACGACGGCCGCCGCGGCTGCGTTCTGCTGATGCACGGCGATGCGCGGCGCGAGCGTGCGCAAGCCGCGCAACGTGAGATAGCTGTCGAACGGCGCACCGGCGAGCCCGAGGCAATTGCACCACCAAGCCAAGTCCTCGCCGAGCGCGGCGTCTTTCCAGATCACCGCACCGCCGACCACGTCGGAGTGGCCGTTCAGGTATTTCGTCGTCGAGTGCACGACGAGATCGGCGCCGAGCGCGATCGGCTGCTGCAAGGCCGGCGACAGGAACGTGTTGTCGGCGACGACGAGCGCGCCCGCCGCGTGCGCCTGGCGCGCGACTGCGCCGATGTCGGTGATGCGCAAGAGCGGGTTGCTCGGCGTTTCGATCCAGACGAGCTTCGGCCGCCGCGCGAGCGCCAAGTGCAGGGCTGCGGCGTCGCCGAAATCGACGAACTCGACTTCGTAAAGCCCGCGCGCCGCCTGAGCCTTGAACAAGCGATAGCAGCCGCCGTAGCAATCGTGCGGCGCGACGAGCAGATCACCGGGCGCCAGCCGCGCCGTGATCAGCGTGATGGCCGCCATGCCCGAGGCGGTGATCACGCCGCCCGCGCCGCCCTCGAGCTCGGCGAGCGCATGCGCGAGCACGTCGCGCGTCGGATTGCCCGAGCGGGTGTAGTCGTAGCCGCGCTTCTGGCCGAAGCCGGCGAAACTGTAGTTCGTCGACAGATAGACAGGCGGCATCACCGCGCCGTGGGCGGCGTCGACGTCGACGCCGGCACGTGCAGCGATCGTGGCGGCACGGCGGCTCATGCGGCCTCCACAGCGGTTTCGAGCAGCCTAGCGACGGCGGCGTCCTCTTTGAGGAACGCGTCGTGGCCGAACTCCGAGTCGATTTCGACGAGCTCGCAACGGGCGGCGCGCGTCGCGTAGTCGCGCAACAAGGCGATCGGCACGATCAGGTCGTCGCGTACGCCGAACAGCGTGGTGGGCGCGCTAATGTTCGCCGGGTCGGCAGCGTGGGTATCGAGCGAGGCGCCGAGACAACGATATGCGGCCGCATCGAACCGGGCAGCGAAACGTTCGCCATGATGCGCGAGCCAGGCGAGCACGCCCTCGTCGCGGGAGCTCTCGCCGAAGCGCGCTTCGACGCCAGCGGGCGTGCGATAACCGAGCACGGCCAAGGCTCGCGCGAGCGCGAGACCCGTACGCGAGTCGCCGCCGAGATCGAGCAGCGCGCGTTGCACGTGACGCAACGCCAGCGAGAACTGCGAGGCTTTGTGAGCGGCGCTCAACAGCACGAGCCGGCGCAGCCGCGCACCGAGCAGGGCCGCCAGATGCTGCGCGACTGCACCGCCATACGAGGCACCGACGACGAGATGCACCTGGCGCACCCCGAGGCGATTCAGCAGCAGCAACAACGCACGGGCTTGGTCGGCCGTCGAGATCGCCGGGAACGCGGCGAGGCCGCGCGGGCCCGTCGATGCGTCGACGCCGCCGAGCCAGTCCACGCCGAGCACACGGTAGCGGCGGATGTCGAGCGCACGGCCCGCCGCGCACTGGCGCTCCCACCAGCCATCGCCGTCGGCTGCGCAGGGCCGCCGGTGCGCCGAGATGCCGCCGAGCACGACCGCGAGCGGAGCCTGCGCCGGTCCCACGCACTGCCAGGCCAGCGCGCCGGCACGCAAGCTTTCGCCACTGTCGAGCGGGAACGGATCAGGAAGAGCCAGCACACCCTCGCGCCATTCGACGTGGATGCCAGCCGGTTGGCGCGGCGGGTCGCTTCTGAGTGTCACAGCCATGTCCGTTCGCCTGTCTAGGTTGGCGCATGGTAGTTTCGCATTATTTGGATGTCAAGACGTATAGACGTCTATTCGTTGAATTAGCGTTCGGGTAGCCGCCATGCGTCACAATTTCACGCGAGCTACCGGTGGTTCTGATTTGGAGCCAAAGCTTCCGCTCGTCCTGCGGCCGAGCGGGTAACTTCTTTGCCTCGCGCAAAGAAGTCACCAAGAAACGCGTGCAAGCGGCCGTGAGGCGAAAACCGTACGGGATGACATTCT